>Ga0307513_10005381_pt1 | contig 16935 bp, 16 predicted proteins | sample 15_EM_MG_FD_202174 | JGI IMG/M metagenome (GOLD analysis project Ga0307513, IMG submission 202174) | Populus trichocarpa ectomycorrhiza microbial communities from riparian zone in the Pacific Northwest, United States - 15_EM | ecosystem: Host-associated > Plants > Roots > Unclassified | place... | reverse complement strand
AACTCCCACAGCGAGTACCCGTACGGCGTACCCCGCGTGGTGCCGTTCATCCGCACGTACCGCCCGGTGCCGCTGACGTTGAGCGTCTGGATGCCGCCGGTGCCGGTGGTGGTGCTGTAGATGTTCGACCACGAGGTGCCGTTGGTTGAGACCTGGATCTGGAACGCTGAGGCGTATGCGGCCTCCCAGTTGAGCACCACCTGGCAGATGGTCAGCGAGGAGCCGAGGTCCACCTGGATCCACTGTGGATCGCCGAAGGCGCTGGACCACCGGGTCGCGGTGTTGCCGTCGAAGGCGGAGGCGGCCGCCATCGTCGCGTTCTCCGCGGTGGAGGCGGTGGCCGGCCGGCCCTGCGCGGCGTTGTTGGCGCACGTGCCGCTCGTCGTGTTGCCGAAGACCTGGAGCTCCCACAGCGAGATGCCGTACGCGGTCCCCTTGGCCGTGGCGTTGACCCGCACGTAGCGGCCGGTGCCACTGACCGCGAGGGTCTGCGTGCCGCCGGTACCGGTGGTGGTGCTGTAGATGTTCGACCACGAGGTGCCGTTGGCGGAGACCTGGATCTGGAAGGCCGAGGCGTAGGCGGCCTCCCAGTTCAGGACCACCTGGTCGACCGCCGCGCTGGCGCCGAGGTCCACCTGGATCCACTGTGGAACGCTGAACGTGCTGGACCACCGGGTGGCGGCGTTGCCGTCGACGGCGTTGGCCGCGCCGAGGGTGGCGTTCTCGGCGGTGGAGGCGGTGGCCGGGCGGCCCTGGGAGATGAGGGGACCGGCGGCGCTGGCCGTGCCCATGGTGGCGACCGCGTAGCCGCCGATGAGGAGGACGACCGCGGCGATAAGGGGACTGAGGCGTCTTGTTCTCTTGCGCATGACAGCTCCCGTGCGTGGAGTTGGGTCCCGGACGCCGAAACCGGGGCCATGTGAGAGCGCTCTCTCTAACACAGGGAGCGTGGTCGATGCAACGCTCCCAGTCAAGAGGCGTCCCGAACACCACCCCGTGGCTACGGTGCCGCCCGCATGGTGGCGAGGAGGGCGTTGACGGTCGTGGAGAGGTCGTCCACGTCCATCAGGAGGCCGCGCAGCATCTTGAGGGAGACCGTGACGGTGCTCCGTCGTCGCGGGTCGCTCGGCGGGGTCGCGGCGGTGGCGACGTCCAGCTCGCGCATGGCGGCCGCGTACGTGCCCTCGTCCACCTCGCCGGCGGCGTGGGCCTTTCGCAGTCGCTGACGCAGGTCGAGCAGGCCGCTCGTCAGATCGGCGGTAGGCGGCGCGGCTCCGATGATCACCGGGCCGTCGATCCGGCCGGTCTGGATCCAGACGCGCGCGTTGCCCCTCGCGATGTTCGTCGTGTGGTCGCCCACGGGGGCACCGTTCCCTTCCGCCGCGCGGACCGGTGTCCGCGGTGGCAACTCGCGCGCCAACTGCTCGGCGAGGGCGGTGGCGAAGGCGGCCGCGTTCTCGGCGGCCTTCTCCTGCCATCCCACGCCGTCGGTCCGAGCCTTCGTACCGTCCGCGCGGTCGCTGATCCCGCGGACCACGACCACCGGCAGTGAACGGTTGAGGTGACCGGCCTGCGCCACGCCGGCGCCTTCCATCTCCACCGCCACCGCGTCGTTGTAGACGTCTCTGAGCCACCGGGCCTGGTCGGAGTCGGCCGAGTCCTGCACCACCTCACCGGCGGCGATCGGTCCGAACCGCACCACCAGTGGGGAGCCGTCGGCGCGCAGGGACCGGGCCAACCGGCGCGCGACCTGCTCCGCGTCGTGGGCCAGCTCCCACGACCGGGGACGCGCCTTCAGGCCGTCGTCCTGACTCGTCGCCCCGTGGTACGCGTAGACCCGGTTGGCGACGACGACATCCCCCAGACCGACGTGATCCCACAGGGCGCCGGCGATCCCGACGAAGAGCAGGGCCGTGGGGGAGAACTCCGCGATGGCGCGCTCGGCGAGCACCGCCGCGGGATGGTTACCCGCGCTGACGAGGCCGAGCGCGACCCGGCAGCCGCCGGACAGGTACCCGATCTCATAGCTCGTGCCGGCCTCGTGACGGTGGGTCCGCAGGTCGGTCATCCTCGCCTGGACCGCCTGGTACTCCAGATCCAGCGCGGTGAGCACGACGATCGGCACATCGGTCATCCGTCCGAACCCCCTCCGGCCGCCGCCTGAAGGCAGCGGCTTCGGTATAGGCCACGGGCTCGGGCGCTATTGATCGCTCGCCACGAATGCGAGGCTAGCCGCCGGTCGGTCGATCACCAAGTGTCGATGTGTCCACTGTCGGTGATCTGTCGCGCGCTGCTACCAGAGGCTGAGGGAACGGGCGAAGACGCCGGCGAGGTCTTCCTCCGCCACCGGCAGCGGTGCGGTGGCGAGCAGGCGCTGCTGCTTCATCGCGCCGGCGACGAGCGTGTCGATGTCGGCCTCGACGTACCCGACCGCGGCGATCCCGTTCGGGATGCCGATGTCGCGCATCAGAGCGGTGAGCACCTCGGGCAGGTCGTCGCCTCCCAGCAGCTCAGCCGCCCGGCGGTGCCGATCCGGACTCGACGGGTACGTGAACCGGAACGCCTCGCGCGCCGTCAGCGCCACCGCCATGCCGTGCGGCACAAGCGGCTCGCCGTCCGGGTAGCCCGCCGGGTGGAAGTCGCGCACCCCACCCGCGATCGGGTACGCGTTGGCGTGCGGGATATGTACCCCCGCGTTGCCGAAGCCCATCCCCGCGAAGGTGGCGGCCAGCGCCATGTCCGTGCGCGCGTCCAGGTCGTCGCCGCGCGCGACGGCGGTGCGCAGCGATCGGGCCAGCAGCGCCAGCGCCTTCTCCGCCCACATGTCGGCGACCGGATTGGCGCCGCAGTACGGCACGCGGCCTGCCGGCTCCTTGGCCTCGAACTCCGTGTACGGCTTGGCCGTGTAGCTCTCCAGCGCGTGGCACAGGATGTCCATGCCGCTCGCCGCGGTGACCTCCGGCGGCTGGCTCAGGGTCAGGAGCGGGTCGACGACGGCCAGGGTGGGGCGCAGGCGGGCGTGGCTGATGCCGGTCTTGAGCTTCAGCTCCAGCACATCGAGTACGCACACGGTCGTGCTCTCCGCGCCGGTGCCAGTAGTGGTCGGCACCGCCACCAGTGGCCTGAGCGGCTGCTCAGGAGTCCGCCCACCGCCGACCGGCGGGTTGAGGTACTCCATCAGGTCGCCCGGATTCGTGGTGAGCAGGTTGACCGCCTTGGCCGTGTCGATGCAGGACCCGCCGCCCACCGCCACGAACGCGTCCCACGGCCCACCGGCCCGCGCCACCTCCACCGCGTGGCGCATCGACTCGTCGGTCGGCTCCACGTGCACGTCCGCGAAGATCTCCGCCTCCACGCCGTACCGCCGCATGGCGTCCGCCACCCGCTGCGGCGTGCCCACCGCGGCGACGCCGGGATCGGTGATGACGAGCACCCGCCGGGCGCCCAGCTGACTGAGGTCGTACCCGATCTCGTCAGCCGCGCCCGCGCCGAACTTCAGCTGGGGCGCCGCGTACGTGAAAATGGTCTCCCGCGTCATACTTCCTCCACAGTGGACTGAAGCTGCGCCAGCGCGGCCCGGATCCGCTCGGGTACCGGCACCGGCCGCCGCGACTCCCGATCGACGTACACGTGCACGAAGCGCCCAGCGGCGGCCGGTGCCTCGCCGCCCGGTCCGAAGAGCGCGAGCCGGTAGACGACGCTCGTCCTGCCCAGCCGCTCCAACCCGAGCCCGGCCGTCACCACATCGGGGAAGCGGAGCTCCGCGAAGTACCGGCACTGCGACTGCACGACCAGCCCGATCGCCGGGAGCCGCCGGATGTCGGTGCCGCTCGCGTCGATGAGCCAGCCGTTCACCGCCGAGTCGAACATGGCGTAGTGCACCACGTTGTTGAGGTGGCCGTAGACGTCATCGTCCGACCAGCGGGTCGGAAGCTCGCGCAGCACCGGGAAGTCGCCGCGCCGCAGGGCCCTCTGGTCGCCATCGATGGGATCCACGCCGGCCAGCCTGCCACACAGTCAGCGCCGGCTTTTCGCCACGGGCAGAAGAATGAAGGCGAAAAGGCTGTTGCGCTCGTGAAGATCGCCGCTTATCTTATTAGTACAAGCTTCGACACAGACCTGTTCGACGCCGAGTTGAGGAGTCACCGATGTTGTGGCACGCCGACTATGCACCGCAGCGTAAGGCGCTTAGCGGTCTCGTGGGCATGCCATCACTCTGGCGACCCACAGACGCGATTACGTGCGAAGAGTGGTTCCTGGACGGCGGGCGGCGACGGTAGCGCGGATACCGTAGCGCTCAGCCGCCCACCCAGCCAGGGACCGGGCGGCTTTTCGTTGCCCGCAAACACGATCTGTCTCCTGTCAACCCAGCTCAACCCCGCGTGGGGGTGTAGCTCAGCCCGGCTAGAGCGGCGGTCTCCAAAACCGTAGGTCGTGGGTTCAAATCCTGCCGCCCCTGCTTTGCCATGCGCAATTAGCGTATTGGCGTTGGTCTTTGAGAATTCCAGAGTGGATGGCATAACACGAAAGGCGCCCAGCCCGCGTCGTCTCTTCGACGTTGCCTGGGCTATCGGGAGCGGCCGGCTCGGTGACCGGGCCTGATTTGGGATCAGGAAAGGCGGGGTTCGACTCCCCGGTTCCCGACTATACGTACGCCGTTAACTGTGACGGCTGCCGCCAGCGCAAGGGCGATCGCACCCCGGCCGAGGCCGGCACGCGGTCGTGTCTCGAGCCGAAGGCCCTTCGTGGGTCACGCTCATGCGCTGATGATGCGGCCGGCGCCTTCGGGGGCGCCGGCCGCCCTGGGGTGAGTGCTGGTGCACAGCGTTGCCTTGCAAGCTCCGCGTGCGCGGTTCGACTCCGCGTCGCTCCACAAAGGCCCGCGCGTGCGTGCGGGCCCTCCACGCCCGGATAGCCCAACTGGAAGAGGCCGCCGGCTCAGACCCGGTGTGTTGCGGGTTCGACTCCTGCTCCGGGTACTGCGCCACCAGCCATCCATTGTGGAGTAAGCGATCCTGGTCCGTCCAATAAGGAGCGATCAACTGTTTGCCAAGCCCAGTTAGACTCATGGGTGCGTCAGAGGGATGTACCGAGGCAGATCTCGAGAGCGGAAAGTCCTTCGCGCCGGCCGAGTGCCGGCTACCGGAGCGGGTCGCGCGAGCGCGGCTCTCCCGGTGGTTCACGTCCGTGTCGTCCGACTTCGACCGGCCCGCCGTTGCTCACGCCAGATCGGCGTGCTGGCAACGCCTTCGATCACGACCTGGGATGACCCGCCGCCGCGAGCGCCGGCGTGGGCATCGCCTGGCGACCGCATGCCGGTTTCCAGGCCAGCTAGCCCGACGAGCCGAGGTTCGCGCTCGCCGGCTTTCCGGATTAACCACGACCAGCCAAGGATGTGGGGGACATGCTGATGCTGTGGATGGGTAACGGTTCGGAGTGGGGTGTCGCGGTTGCGCCCGCGGACGTGAAGGCGGCCGGGGCGCGATAACCGGCGCCTTCCGACGTACAAACTCAAAGAGAACGCACAGCCCGGTGCCCGGCGATCGTCCGCAGTGGACGGCCGCCGGGCACCCTGTCGTGCTCAGTGGATGGTGCCGACCAGCAGGCCGAGGCACATCTCGTCCGCCGTGCCGTCGCCCCAGACCACGTAGCGCGGCGGCAGCTGCTGGAGCTGCGGCAGCATCCTGCGCAGCTGGGCGTCGTGGGTGCAGGTCACCCTGATGACGTCGCCCTTCTTGACCTCGACCGGCGTGGCCAACGGCCGGATCGCCTGGTCGTCGAAGTTGTACTTCGGGACGTCCAGCAGCACCGTGGCGCCGGCCGTACCCGGATTGAGCTCCACCTTGATGGCCCGGCCCAGCAGGTGCATGTGCCCAGCCGTCGCGTAGATGGTGGCGGCGCCCTCCATCGGCTGGTCACAGTGTTGCGTCGGGCCGGGTGCCGCTTTCCCGCCGCTGCACCACTGCACCAGCTGGTCGGCGGTCTCCCCGACCTCCTCGCCAAACCGGTGTGTCACGTCCTTGACCGCCGCCGCGCGGTCGCAGAGCGGGCCGCTCTCCTGCGCCGTGCAGGGCAGCTCGATCGGCGCGATCGCCCGGATCGTGTTGAGCGGCGTCATCTCAGCCTCGCCGTCCGCGATCCGCAGCCGCACACTCGACCGGTCGGCGCTGCCCGACGCCCCGCCGGTGGCCAGCAGGTTGTAATGGACCTGCATGACAAGTTGGCTGCCCGGCGGCATCTCGTAGCCCAGCCCTTCGCGCAGCAGCACCTCGTTCGCACCCGGTGCCCAATGCGCGACCCAGGCGTCACGGCTGACGCCCGAGTCGCCGAAGCACTGCCAGCCCTCGCCCGGCGTACGCGCGTCGGCCTGCCGCGCCTCCGCCACAGACCCCGGTGCGATCTGGAAGAAGATCGCGTGGTGCACGATGTCCGCGTTCTGCGGCAGGAACTGGCTCCCCGTCAGGTACGCCTTGGCCGACAATCCAGGATCGACAAGAAAGCAGCGGTACTCGTCGGTGCCCCCGTTCGGCGCGACCGGCGTGTACGGCTGCGGCATCCTCAGCGTCACGAACCGCTCACCCGTCCGCAACGGAGCCGTGGGTGGCGGCGAGAACTCGCTGTGACCACCGTGCGCCGGGCCGCTGGTGCTGCTACTCGGCTCGGCCGGGCTCGCGGCGGGCTCGTCGCCACCGCAGGCCGCGCTCGCCCCCACCAGGGCCAGGACCGCCGCACCCACCACGAGCCGCCCGCCGATTCCAGTTACGCGCATCAGGTTGCCTCCCCGTTTGACTCCTTTGAGGATCACCCCGGCGGGTAGTAGGGGTACATCCGGGTTCGCCCCAGGATCAACCCGGAAAGCATCGACGGATCTTCAGGGGAGCCGCCCCGTCGTCGGTCGGATGGCGGCCGGCTGGACCGCCGTCAACTCCGTGGCTTTGACCTGCCCTCGCCGGGGTTGTGCGAATCTGCATCGAGGATTCTCGACCTCTGACCTTCGTTTCTGCAGGTCAGAGGTCCGCAAAGTCGGGGTGGCGGGATTTGAACCCACGGCCCCTCGCTCCCAAAGCGAGTGCGCTACCAAGCTGCGCTACACCCCGTGCGTTCAGAGTCTATGCGGTCGCCTTAACGTTTGGCGCAACGCCCCACACCGCTGTGACCCGGATGTCGCGCGCACCGGCCCGCCAGGACCCAGTAGGCTGGTGGGGCGCCCTGGCTTGGCCCGAGCGCACGCGGGCGTAGCTCAATGGCAGAGCTTCAGTCTTCCAAACTGACGGTGTGAGTTCGATTCTCATCGCCCGCTCCAGAGTTCCGACCCAGGTCGGGGCATACTTTTCATCGATGGTCATGCCGTCCGCGTCCGGCTTTCTGATCTTGCGTGCCATTGACGTGCCACTAGCTGACGCGTGCCAGGACGCCGTCTTCGGGGTCTTCTGGATCTCGCTTTGAGATCCGCTTGTCCATGGCGTCGGCGATCTCCCGGTCACGCTCGCTGGTCGCGTGCTGGTAGATCAGCGCAGCTCGCATACTGGAGTGCCCCATCCGGTGCATCAGCTCGCGGGTGCTGGCGCCACTCGACGCGGCCAGATTGTTGCCCGTGTGACGCAGGTCATGAAAATGGAAGCCCGCCGGCAGACCCAGCGCGGCCACGGTCGCCTTCCACCGGACCGCCCGGCCGAAGTTGCCGGAACGCAGCAGCGCTCCCTTGTCGCCTGTGAAGATCAGCGCGTCCGTGCTGGCCGCCACGTGCTCAACAATGTGCGGCCGGAGTGCCTTGAGCGCAGCCGCGGGCAGGGTCACCGAACGGTTGCCGGCGTCGGACTTCGGCGGCCCGAACTCCATCCGATCGCGGAGCGCGGCCAGCTTCCGAGGTACACGAACCACGCCGGCCGCCAGGTCGACATCGGACCGGCGTAGCGCGGCCAGCTCACCCCAGCGCAGTCCGGAGAAGGCCGCCACGAGGATGAGCGCCCGGAACCGGGCTGGCATGGCGTCGGCCAGCTTGTAGACCTGCGTCACGGTCGCGATCGGCCGCTCTGGTGTGTGGTACCGGTCATAGCCCTTGATGCGGCACGGGTTTTGCCGAATGATCTCGTCTTCCTTGACCGCCGTGTTCAGGATCGCCCGCAGCAGTGAGTACGCCTTGACCGCTTGCGGCTCTGGACAGCCGCCCTTGAGGAGCTGCGAGCGCCAGGTGCGGATGGTCTGCGGCCGGATCGCGCCCAGAGCCAGCTCAGCGAGGTACGGCCGGATGCGCAGCCGAAACAGGTCTTCGTAGTTCTCGCGGGTGCGTGGGGCGAGCTTGCGTTCGGCGATCCACTTCGGGCCGTACTCGCCGAGCAACACCTCACCAGCCTCAGGTGCCGCCCAGTCGCCCTTGATGATCTCGGACTCCACGATCGTGAGCCACTTCTCGGCCTGCTTCGGCGTCTCGAAGGTGTGCGGCGCCGTCCGCTCGATGCCGTCCGGTCCGAGGTACCGCGCTTGGTGGCGGCCGGATGGGAGCTTGCGGACGTTGCCGAAACGGCGGCGGCCCTTGCTGGTAGCCATCAGGCTGACTCCTTCAGGTAGCGGCGGATCTGCGCGCGGTTGATCGGCACGACGCGGTTGCTGTCGATGTAGGCCGCCACGGCGGAGGCTTCGAAACGCACCAGCCGGCCGACCTTGACGTACTCGATGCGCCGCTCCGCGACGAGCCGGCGCACGAAACGGGGTGTGGCACGGAGCCGAGCAGCGACCTCATCGGCGGTCAGCAGCTCGTCAGCCATCCGGTTTCCTCCTTGTCCTCAAGCCGCTTGCTGGATCGCTTGTCGTATCTCTGTTCGCCATCGGATGCGTGCCGAGACCGCGCGCAGGATGCGGTGTTCGAGCGGTGGGATGTCCGGGTCGTTCGGCCGGGCCAGCTCGAAGGAGTACCGGTCCGCTTGGGGCTGTTCTTCGGTGTCGACCAGGCCGCCGCCGAGGAAGCCACGGATCCATGCCCGGTTGTCTGCCCGGTGGTCGGCGAGTGTCTTGCCGGACCACTGCCGTGAGACGAGTACACGGCGTCCGGTGAAGCCGAGGGTGGTCCGCTGGTGCACCTTGCCGGAACAGCGGCCGGGCGTCAGGCCCGCCTTGACACCGTCCGGCTGGATTCCGTATAGCAGCCAGTTGGCACACGTCGGCGAGCACGGCAGCGTAGACAGCTCCGCGTGGAGCCGGTCGAAGTGCGCCCGCTGCGCGTCCGATCGCGGCGCCGCGTGCTCGGTCAGGTCCTTGGTGACGTACTTCGTCACGTACCGGATCGCGCGTTCGGTGTCCTTGCCGCCGGCCTCGATACCCCGCGCGTCGATCCGGCCGAGCCGGGCGACGTAGGCCGGCACTTCCACGTCGTCAAGTGCATCAGCCCAGGTCCGCAGGGGTTCCTTGGTACGGGGGTCGACGTAAGCGCCCTGGTCGGCGTCCCAGACCGGCGGCCGGTCCACTGTGTACTTCGGCTGGTCGAAGGCCGGCCACCAGACCTGGTGGTAGGTCGCGGCGGCAACTTGCTTGAGGAGCTTGCGGGGGAGGGTGCCGCGGATCGCGAAGTGCGCGTGCGGGGCGAGCCGGCGTTGGAGCTCGACCGCGCCGGCATATTGGACGTTCCACCCGCCCGCCCGGCGCAGGTTCTGCCACCACCGATCCATCACCCGCGCGAAGTGGATCGCGTCCAGCGCGGCCCGCCGATAGTCGTATGTGTTCGGGTCGATAGGCGTGCCGAGCACGTCATCGCCCTGGTTGTGGCGGCTACCGCACTCGCAGGGCAGGACGTAGGCGCCGCGCCGGATGTGCTGATGCACCGCCCCATGCGAGTCGAGGGTGAGCGTGACGAGCATCGACGGCCGGTAGGTCTTCCCCGTCCTGCCGGCGTAGACCCGACCGACTGTGCGTGCGTCGACCGGCAGGCGCGGTAGGTCCGGCGAGTCCTGCCGCCGCTTGGTCGACCGCTTACGGCGCGGCCGGTGGTCATCCCGGTCACGAGGCGTGAGATGCCCGCGCAGGCTGGACTCTGCGAGGTGCTCGTCTACCTCGGCGATCCCGGTGTCGATGTCGGCCAGCTGCGCGGCCCGCTCCTCCGGCGTCATCGGTTCGTACATCAGCTGTTCGCGGGCGAACTCCAGATGCGCCCGGTATCGGATCAGTTCCAGCACCTCACCGGCGGGACGATCTGGCCGGATGGCTGGTTCGTCGGCGAGGTGCCAGCCTTCGCGGATTTGTTGGATGCGTAGGCGGCGGTTGCGTTCGGCGCAGGGCTTGCACTTGGCGGCAAGTCGGGCGCCGCAGGGCACTTCCACGACCTCGGTCAGCCCGGTCTGGGTGTCGGTGCGCCGCAGGGCAAGGGGGCGAACGCAGACGCCGTTCTGTTCTGCGAGCAGGCGTAGGGCGTCCTTGGCGACCGGCTGACGCATCCTCGCAGCCCGGGAGCCCGGTCGCGGGTCGACGGCATGAGGCTGCGTCACTGCCCCACCTCCTGCACGCCGGCGGGACCGATGCGGGACGGGAACCCGGTCACCGGAACCAGCGCCCGCCGAGTGGAGTCGTGCGGCCGGATCTGCCGCAGCAGCTCCGACGCGGTGCCGTCCGCTACACGCAGCCCCGAGCGCAGCTCGTCACGTGTGATCGGCCGCCCGGTCGCGGCCTCATGCTCGGCGGCGACCTGCCGGGCGGATCGGATGAGGTCGACGGTGAGGCCATCCTCGGCCTCGACCGGCGCAGGTTGCTGTACCTTCCCGGCGTCCGGTGCGGGCGGGACGGTCAGGACGAGCTTGGACAGCCCCAGGAAAGCCAGCGCGGGCACGGCCGACAGCAGCCAGCCGGACAGTCCAGGCTTGGCGACCGCCAGCTGTGCCGCCAGCGACAGCGCCACCGCGGATACGAGCAGGAGCATCGGATAGCGGATGGAACCGCCGGTCCGGCGCCGCCGCCGAATAGTGAGGAGCGCGGCGAGCGGGATCAGCTCCGAGATGGCGGCGTTGGCCCAGCCGAACCAGTCACCGGTACCGACCGGCGAGTTGTCCATGGTCCAGTCGTGTACGTGGGTGAATGAGGCCGCGCCGGCCAGCCCGCCGACGGTGATGAGGATGAGGACCAGGACGCCGCCCTCCACGCGCTCGGCCCGGTTCACGCCGCACCATCCGGCTGTGCGTAGTCGCGAGCGAGGTCGGCGATGTCGTCGTCGGTGAGGTAGGAGAACCGCACTCGCACCGGTTCGCGTACGCCATCAAGGGCCACGTAGCCGATGCCCGGCGCCGTTTCGGCGATCTGGTCGCACAGTGCACCGCGGTTGCGGGCGCCGTCGCCGAGGACCATGTCGACTTGTTCTTTCTCGGTCAGTCGTAGGCCGATGCGGGTGGGGAACAGGTCCCGGAACGGCAGGATTTCCTTGCGCGGGTCCTGGAGGGCAGCCACCACGTGGACGCCGACCGCGCGGCCCTGCGAGAGCAGCAGGCCGAGCGCCTCGCGGATCCGTTCCTTAACCTTCCGGTCGGTGATGTAGGCGGTCAGCGCGGCCAGCTCGTCGATGAGGAGGACGATCAGCGGGTCCCCGGGCGTCGGCACGTGCTGCCGCGCCACGCCCCGCAGCCGGGCCGCCCGTTGCCGCATCCGCTTGACGGCGTCTTCGAGGACGCCGGCCATGCTGTCCGGGTCCTCATAGGCGAACCGGGCGAACAGCGGCGTACCGGCGGCCAGCTCCATCCCGCCTTTGGGGTCGAAGACCCACAGCTCCACCAGCCCAGTGCCGATCCCGGCGGCCAGTGCTCGGATGAGGGACCAGATCACCGAGCCCTTGCCCGAGTTGGTCGCTCCGGCGATGAGCAACTGGGAGCCAGCCAGCCGCAGCCGGTAAAGGCCCCCGTCCTCCCGGGCGCCGATGGCCAGCGCGGCGAAGTCAGGTATTGCAGGCACTGGCAGCGGGGAGATGAGAGAGGCGAGCGGGTCGCGGCGCAGGAACCGCAGCGTCACTCGGTCTGGTTTGCTCGCGGCGTAGGCCCGGCCGTCGCGAAGCCGGAACGTGTACGCCAGCCGTGGCGCCACCGTCGCCCAGTCGTCCGGGATCTGGCCGGGCAGGAGCCGGACCGTGACCTCGTCACCGAACCGGCCGGAGCGGACCCGGCCGAGCCGCGGGATGTACCGGGCGCCGTCGAACACGGTCGCCAGGCCGCAGGTAGCCATCGCGGATACCCACCGCCGCCGGTAGACCCACAGTCGCCGGCAGCGCCCGACCAACGGGTACCAGCCGAACCGCAGCCACGAAGCGGGATGCAGCCGCCACCACGCGACACAGCCGCCCGCGATGACGAGGGCCAGGCCGAGCAGGGTCAGCGACCCATGCTCAGCCCGCACCCACACCGCGAGGCATACCGGGAGGGTGAGCCACCAGTACCGGATCGCCAGCACAACGAGCCGGACCAGCCCTCGAACCGTCCAGAACACCAGCAGGAGCCAGCCGGGCACCCGCCACATCGGCGTGCGGACGTTGAACGGCGCAGCCGGGATCTTGTCGCCAGGGATGACGTTGATCAGCGGCATCAGCGACCACCGCCGTTGTCTGGGAGCTTGTGTCGTGCGTTGCGGCGGCGTACCGAGGCAGCGGGGCGACGGCCGGTGGGTGGCGGGGCGGCTACGTCGCCGGTCATTGTCGGCAGCCACCGCCCGCGACCGAGTACCGCCCGCGCGTCGGTGGGATCGGTGACCAGCGGAGTGATCGCGGCCGGGTCGAGATGACGCAGCCGCACGACCGTCCGTGCCAGGGTGGCAGCCGCAGCGGCGATCTCGACCAGCGCCGCCACCCGGAGCGCGTCGGCTGGGCGGCCGGTGCGATACAGGTCCCGCGCGGCCAGGATGCCCGGCGCGGCGAGCTGTCGAACGATGGTGACGTGCGGTCGGGTCACAGCGTCCACCACCCAGGACGGGCGAGAGTACGGCGGCAGGTCTTGCACGCCATGTGCTGAAGGTCGAACCGGCGTGGCTTGACCCAGCGACGGCAGCGCGGGCAACGGATCTCATCCACCAAGACCGGCCACCGCCGGCCACACAAGCGCAGCAGCCTCATGACGGCCGCCCCTGGCGCAGCTCAGCAGCCTGCTTCCGCGCGGCGCCGGCCAGCTCGACGGCGTCCTCGGCGAGGGTGCCGTCAGTGTCCGCGACCTGCTGGAGCAGGTCGGCCTTGCGGTCGAACCAAACGGCCCGCTCCGCGTCAGAGGCGGTCAGGCCAGGCATCGACCTGAGCAGCGCGGACAGGTCAGCGGCGAACGAGGTTCCCGTCATCGCGCCCACCCCTCGCCGTTGCTGACGAGCCGGAGCCCGTAGGCCGGCGGGGCGACGAGGGTGCAGGCGTCGCAGATCGAGACGTGCGGCGGCATGGCGACCAGGTCGTCGCAGATCTCGCAGTGTCGCCACACCTCGCCGCGACGCGCGGACGCGTGCGGGAGGTGGATTACGGTGGGCACCACGGCCCTCCCTTCCAAAGGGGGTTGGGGTTGGTGCGGGGCGGACCGGGGTCTCTTGGCGGGGAAATCGGCCCGCCCCGCGCGCTTGGTTTGTTGCGATCACGCAACCGGTGCAGACACGGCAGCCGGCAGGACAGCGGTGGCCCGAAGCGAGTACGCCATCCGCGCCTTGCACGAGCCGGTGGCCTTGCACCGCTGCGAGTCCACATAGGGCGTCAACGTCAACCCGTCGAACGCCACCGACGGCGGGTACCCCGGCACCATCGACGCCGGCAACACCGGCCGATGCGCCGCAACCACCTTGACCTTGACCTCGGTGGACCGACCGAACCGGCCCGCCTCAGGATCGAGATCCATCACCCGAACGACCCAGACACGTTCGCCGGAGTCCTTGTCCCGAGCCTGATCGTCGCCCTGCCCACGCCGGTCAAAGTCGACCTGCACATCGACACCGAGACCGAGCGCACCATGCGGGAAGACGTAGTCGAACGGGACCGGCACCTTCAACGACAGAGGAACCATCAGCTGATCTCCTAGCTTGCCGCCATAGCGGCAACTTGACTTGTCATGTTGTCGTCAAGCATAGCCAGGCTTCGCTAGGCGTCAAGGAAGTCGATCGATGAATCTGATGTGATGCCCGCAGGGCCGTTATCAGGAGGCGAGGAGGTCGAAGTGAAAACCCACGCCGAGCAGGATGGCCGCAGCCCATCGAAGGGGTTGGCCTGGTCTCTTCCGGTCCAGTAGCCAGGCCGTGGGACGAGCGATGCAGTAGTCCACACCGAACGTCAGAGCTAACGCCACGCCGACGACAGCGACCATGCCCAGCGCAAGGGGCGCAACTCCTCGCACGATGCCGACTACCAGGGTCAGGACCAGGGCGGCCACCACAACGATCAGGACCGTCGTGAGCACTCGACGGCCGATCCGAACGGAGCGAACACCTTGCCAACGCGCTGTCCAGGCAAGGAGCGCACCGACCGCCACCAATGACAGTAGGAAGGCCCAACCCCAGAGATTGGGTATCCGATCGGGTAGGCCGAAGACGTAGCTATCGAGCCGCCGGAGCCAGTCGGGTATGAGCGTGTCTACCCAGGCGACCAGGACAACGGCCAGGACAAAGGCGAGAGCCTGCATCGCCGCGGACTGTTCCGCCCAGTCTCGCAAGCCGTCGAGCGGGTTGCCGCGCATCCGCTGACCCCACCGGCGGAGCTTCTCGGGATCCACGAGGTCCAAGACGATCGTCAGCGCGCCGGCGAACTGGAGGAGCTTTCCCGCGCGCCCCCACCACAGCATGGACATCGACCACAGCTGCACCTCGTCCATGGATCCGCCGGCACGCCAAAGCCGCCATGCCTCCATCAGCCCGACATCGCGCACGGCGCCACGCTAGCCACCTCAGTGCACCGCAGGACCGTCCGAACGACTGGTCTATGTGGCGGGTGTGCGACAGAGTCAACGCAGCGGGAACGAGTCTTCCAACTCGTGCCGGCTCGCCGGCAGCACTGCGTCGATGGCGAGTTGCGGCTTGCCTGCGATGTCGTACACGGTCACGAGCAGAGTAAGGACGCTGTCGCGCCGTCCGATCTTCAATAGCTCGGACTCCTCGGCGGTGGGCAGGCGGGCGGAGACCCGCTCCGTAGCGTGGTCGAACTGCACGTCCTTGCGTTGTCCCACGTGCCGCAATGGGCTGCCGGTGACTGGTTCGGACTTGCCGATGTCGGTGCCTGCGGCGAGTTCCACCGGCACGTACAACGTGGACAGCTCCACCGGCCCGACCTCCGCTACGACGAGCCGGCGGCGAGCGATGACCGGCGTTTCCGGGTCTAGGCCCAGGGCGACGGCCGCCCGGTTCGGAGCCATTACCGGGCCGACCCGCAGCAGCGAGACCCCGGCATCCTCGACCTGCTCCAGCAGGCCGGCCACATGCGCCGGCGTCCGGCGTGCGGCGGCGCCCGGGCGCGAGCGGACGTAGCGGCCCTTGCCCTGCTGGGACTCGATCCAGCCGTCCTGCTGGAGGATGCCCAGCGCACGGACGATGACCGGGCGAGACGCGTCGAACTCGCCGGTCAGCTGTGCCTCAGAAGGGATCGCCGTCCCCGGCGGGTAGGTCCCGTCCTCGATCCGCTGTTGGATCGCATTGACCACCAGCACGTATTTTGGCGGCGCAACCTCGATGGGCATCCGCGCACCACCCCTCATCAGCTCGACCACTCGTCTTGTCAAGAGACTAGTCGAGATCGTGCGTGATGCGAAAGTACCGTCCGAGTGAGGCCAGCAGGCGCATGAAAGATCTGCCGCCGCCCCGAGTTGCTGCTCCTGCCAGGGAGTGTGAGGCGGCGGCAGACCGGTCTTCGGCTTGCAGTGACTACTGGCCCGGCTCGGCTGCCTTGTGGGTTTGGCTGGCGTAGTCGACGCCGGCCTGGAACGTCAGGTAATGGCTGATCGCCGTCTCGGCCAACGTCTCGCACTGTTCCGGCGTGAGGTTGACGCCTTCCTGCTCGCCGTAGGCAGCGATGGCCTGGGCGGCAGCGGTCACCGCGGCTCGGACCACGTCCGAGTCGAACGCACGCCGAGCCGGAGTCACGGCAGGGCTGGGGATGGCGGTCATACGGGTACCTTCTTCGGATCGATGGGGGTACCGGCGCCCATTTCTTCGGCGACGGTGGTGATCAAGGACATGGATTCGGCGATGCTGTACGCGGTCTCCTTGAGGCGGTCGAATGCCTGCCGGTAGGTCACGGCAGCCTCAGCCTCCAGTAGGGCGCGGCCGGTCAGCTGATCCAGCAGCGCGACCGGTGGATACGGCGGGCGCATCTGGCACACCGTGAACCCGCCATGGATACCCGGGTGCCAACCGGTGTGGTGGGGGAGGACCACCACGTTTACGTGGGGTCGCTCGACCACCCGGGCCAGATGTTCCAGCTGGGCAGCCGTCACAAGCCGCCCGCCGAGCTGCCGGTGCAGCAGGTCCTGTTCGAGAATGACCAGCAGCCGCATCGGCGGCTTGGCATCCAACACCGCCTGGTGGTCGATCAGTCGGCGGATCTGCGCGTCCACCTTCATCATCGGCGCGTTCGGGTCACTGTGGCGAATCAGCGCTTCGGCGTAGTCGCGGGACTGCAACAACGGCGGGATCACCGTTGGTGCGTAAACGCACAGCTCCTCGGTGCGGGACAGGATCCACCACGGGTCCAGCGTCGGTTGCTCGTTGATCCCGGCGCTTCCGGTGTCCTTCACACCTTCGACCTGCCACTGGCAGACCCGCCACGCGTTCCGCGATAGCGACAGCAGCTCCTCGCGGTCCTTCTCCGCGAAGACGCCGTACACGTCCAGCAGTGCTGCCACGTGATCGGTTCGGAACGGCCACTCCGCACGCTCATACCGAGCCAGAGTGGAGAACTCAACGCCCAGGTAGGAGGCGATGTACTTCAACGTCAGCCCGCGCTCCTCGCGCAGCCGCCGCATCCGA
>Ga0307513_10005380_pt1 | contig 16936 bp, 14 predicted proteins | sample 15_EM_MG_FD_202174 | JGI IMG/M metagenome (GOLD analysis project Ga0307513, IMG submission 202174) | Populus trichocarpa ectomycorrhiza microbial communities from riparian zone in the Pacific Northwest, United States - 15_EM | ecosystem: Host-associated > Plants > Roots > Unclassified | place... | reverse complement strand
CGCGGAGCGTACCAGCAGTTCGTCGGGTTCGAGGTGCGTGGCATCGCGCCGCGGCTGGGTGTGAAACTCAGCTTCTGAGTTTTTATCCGCGGGTTTTGGCCACCGCCGACGATGACGAAGTCGATTTCAGCTTCGAACAGTCGCCGAAGCAGTCGGTTGAGTTCGGTCACGAAGCTCCCGGCCTATTCTTTCCAGTTCCAGCGCGAGCGTCAGCGCCTCTTGGTGTTGAATCGCGCGCAGTTCGTATGAGCAACGCAGGCTCTCGTCGTTCAGGCTGAGATCAAAGCCAGCGCGTTCCGCTTGTTCGAGGTCATTCACGGCGGAAGCATACCGCGATCGATCCGTCCTGAACGCATTACTTCTCGATGTCGAGCGGCTCGCCGAAGTGCAGCTCGTTGCCATCAGGGTCGACGATGCGGCCGTCGCGCATGCCGTAGAAGCGGTCGGCGAGTGGCACCGTCAACTGAGCACCGGCAGCGGCCGCGCGTGAGTAGATCTCATCGACGCCGCTCACGTAGATGTACACCTTTGCGCGCGAGGGCGCGGGGTCAGTTTCTATCGTGATCTCGACGCTGTCGCGACACAGGCTCGCGCGATCCAGCGGCTCGCCCGCGGTCCAGCCCAGCTCGAAACCCAGGACGCGCGTGTAGTAGTCGATGGCGCGCTGGAGGTTCGCGACCTGGAAGATAGGCGCGATGGATTGAAGTTTTGACGCACCGGTCATTGGCGACTCCTTACCTGTTTGACGACATCGAGAACCGCGTCGACGATGAGTTGCGGTTCCTCGCGCTGGATGTTGTGACCGGCCTGGGTGGCGATCACTTGCCGGCTGTTGGTCGACAGGCCTAACAATTCGCGCTGCAGTTCCTGGTGAATTCGATTCGAATCCTGCTGTTGCGCAGGAGGAATCATAGCGTCCGTCGACGTCGGACTCGCAGTCAGCACGATGAGCGGCTTGTCGCCGATGCCCTTTGCCTTGCGCAGCAGCGCCGAGTTGGCTTCGAGGTCGATCGATTCGGCAGACTTTGTGAGGTCCGGGCCGCGGCGCATGAGCTGAAGAAGCTCGGAGTCGTTTTCCGCCGGTGGCGGCAGGAGGGCCTGGATGCGCGGCCAGAAATCGGAGTCGCTGGTATCGACGAGGACCATGCCGGCAATCAGCTTGGGATAACGGCTGGCAAAGATGCGGCAGTTGGAACCACCAAACGATTGCCCGACGCAGACTATGGGGGTGGCGATCTTCTCGTTGCGCAACAGCGCGCGCAGGTCGGTGGCGACATCGGCACTGATGCGCGGCGACAGCGCCTTGCCACTGCGACCGAGTCCGGCGCGGTCGTAGACACAAACACGCGTCACCTTTTCAATTTCGGGAATGACGATCAGCCAGCCCGGGCGAAAGCCGTGCGTCTGTACCCAGGAATACAGGGTCTCGAACGAAGTGGCGCCGCCTGCTTCGATGAGCACAGTGGGCGCGCCCTCGCCTGTGCAGAGGTATCGCAGCTTGCGCGCACCCGCATTGCCGTCACGAAAGCCAGGCATGGGTTCGGGGGACGGCGCGGCCGCATCGAGCTGCTGTGCGAAGGCAGCCGTGGCTATCCCGGAAAAGAGAACGGCGGCCGCGAGCGTCGTTAGAACTCGATCGGCCGCCATTGAGGTCTGACCCCTTTTGCTAGGAAAAGGGGGCTGCCCCTATTTCTTGAGGTCGAGGACCACGGGTTTGTAGCCGCCCCTGCTGCGGAAATACAGGATTAACCCGAGGTACACGAGGAACATGAGACCCGGGAGCCACGCGATGGTGCGCAGAGCATCGTGCTTCGCCTCGCGATCGGCCGCATCGACAGCGGCCTTCTCATCGCCTGCCAGCGTTGCGCGCTTCGCAGGATCGATGGCCGTGTAGTCTCCGAAAAGGCCGGTGCGGTCGATCTTCAGTGTCTCCACCAGTTGCGTGTTGCTCTTGGCGTCATAGCCTGCAACGCCATGCACCATCTGACCGTCCAGCACCTTGCCGATCAGCGGGCCGCCGATGACGCCCGCGCCCAGCATGCCGATGCCGGCCACCACGTTCAGCGTGATGGCGCCACCGCGTGGCGACTGCTCGGACACCACGCCCAGTGATGTGGGCCAGAAGAACGCCTTGCCGAAGCTGTACACGGTGGCCGCAACGATGATTGCCACGGCGCCTTCCGAATTCGAGAGCAGCAGCAATCCCGCCACCGCGACCAGTGCCGAGATGGCCAGCAGACCCAGCGGCGAGAACCGGTGCACGAGCGGTCCCGCGAACAGGCGCAGAACCAGCACGATCGCCATGGCGTAGACCAGCACCCATCCCGCATTGACCCCAAGGTCGGTCATCGCGGGCGTGAGCATGGAGGTGATCCAGCTGTCCGTGCCGAGCTCGGTGACCGCGAGCGGAATCATCACCAGCGCCATGACGATGAATATCGGCTTCCCTGGCGAGCGTGACCACAGGCCGTAACCAATGGTCAGCGCGGCGATGAGGCCGCACTTGATGGCATCGCCGAGTTCGAACACGCGCGCCAATTCGAACACCATGAGTCCGGCGACGATGAACGCGCTGACGAAGCCGGCTTCCGCCAGCATCTCGCGATACGACACGCCGGCCGCCACTCGCTCGCTCGGCGGGAAGCTGCGCGGCAGCAGCATGACGATGTACGTGATCACCGGAATCAGGATGAGCGCCATCTGGTAGCGCCAGCCCATGCCGGCGGGGAACATCATGGCGAGGATGCCGCCGAGCACGAAACCGGCGGGCCATCCGGCATGCAGGCGGTTCAGCCACGTCGTCTTGTCGTGGCGGAATTCGCGCGCGATCAGCGGATTGATGCCTGCCTCGACCGCGCCATTGCCCAGCGACAACACGAAGGTGCCCCAGTACAGCGACCAGTACCCATCCGCCTGCAGGATGAGAACGAGACCGAGCAGGTGACACGCCGCGGCGAACCACAGCGTCATCTTGAAGCCAATGCGATCGATGATGAGGGACAGCAGGACGATGCTGATCGCGAAGGGCCACAGGCCCACGCCCGCGAGCTCACCCTTCTGCGTCTCCGACAAACCAAACTCCACCCCCCACGCGTCTATCGAAAACGCGCGGAGGATGAAGCAAAAGGATGTCGCTACCAACGCGGCAAAACACACCGCGAAAGTTTTTTTGGCCTCGGCTGAAGCCGGCAATGCGCCGGTCATAGTGGCTTCTGTACTCATGCTCCCAACCCCCTCGAACTTGTAGTTAGATATCTAGATCCTCGTCCAGGCGCTGTTCGCCTGGCCCGATTTCAAAACCGCCTCGATGAAAGCCATCACGCGTGTACCCGTGACCGCATCCGGTGCAAACAGCGACGCCGCCCTGGGCGCGCGTTGTTCGAGACGCGCGGTCACGCGCTCGGCGAAATCCGTGTAGAGCTGTGAGAATGCTTCGATGAAGCCCTCGGGATGACCGCCCGGCAGCGCGACCGAACTCGTCGGCGTACCCGGATCACCGCGGCGCACGTTGCGCGGCGCTTCGCCCTGTTCCACGACCAGCAGCTCTTCGGGCCGTTCCTGGAACCATTGGATGGAACCGTTTTCTCCATAGACCCGCAGGCGATGACTGTTGAGGTGGCCGATGGCCACCTGGCTCGCCCACAAACTACCGCGCGCACCATTGGCGAAGCGCAGCAGCACATTGACGTTGTCGTCGATCACGCGGTCCGGAACGATGGCCGACACGTCAGCCGCCACTTCCGCGACCTGCGCACCGGTCACGAACTCGACGAGCTGGAACGAATGCGAACCGATGTCGCCAAGTGCGCCGGCTCCGGCCTGCTTCGGATCCGTGCGCCAGCTCGCCTGCTTCTGGCCGCTCTTCTCGAGCGCCGTGGCGAGCCAGCCTTGCGGATATTCCGCCTGCACTACTCGCAGCTTGCCGATGAGCCCGTCGGCGATGAGCTGCTTGGCATGCCGGATCATCGGGTAGCCGGTGTAGTTGAAGGTGACGCCCAGCAAGCGGTTCTTCGCCGCGGCCAGCGCGACGAGCTTCTCGGCGTCCGCCAGATTCGTGGTGAGCGGCTTGTCGCAGATGACGTCGAGGCCGGCTTCGAGACACGCGGCCGATTGCACGTAGTGCACGTGGTTGGGCGTGACGACGGAGACCACTTCGATGCCGTCAGGCCGTTTGGCCTCGGCGGCGATCATGGCGTCGACGGAGGGATAGGCGCGCGAGGGATCGACTCCCAACGCGAAGGCCGAACGCTTCGTTTTCTCGGCATCCGACGAAAACACGCCAGCCACGAGCTGGTAGCGTCCATCCAGGCGCGCGGCCATGCGATGCACGGCGCCGATGAAAGCACCCTCACCGCCGCCGATCATTCCCCAGCGAAGCGGCCTCATCTATTTGAGGCCCAAAGTGCGCAGCGCGACCGACGAATCGCCGCCCGCGGCAAAATCGTCGAACGCCTTTTCGGTCACGCGGATGATGTGCTTCTTGATGAAGGTGGATCCTTCACGCGCACCATCTTCAGGATGCTTGAGCGCGCACTCCCATTCGAGCACCGCCCAGCCTTCGAAATTGTTGGCGGCCATCTTCGAGAAGATGCCGTTGAAGTCCACCTGGCCGTCGCCGAGCGAACGGAAGCGGCCGGCGCGATTCACCCAGGGTGCATAACCCGAGTACACGCCCTGCCTGCCCGTGGGACGGAACTCCGCATCCTTCACATGGAACATCTTGATGCGGTCTTTGTAGATGTCGATGTACGCGAGGTAGTCGAGTTGCTGGAGCACGAAGTGCGAAGGGTCGTAGAGGATGTAGCAGGCCTTGTGGCCCTTCACGCGCTCGAGAAACATCTCGAAAGTTTCGCCGTCGAAAATGTCTTCGCCCGGATGCACTTCGAAGCAGCAGTTCTGCCCGTTGGCTTCGAAAATATCGAGGATGGGTTTCCAGCGCCTGGCCAGTTCATCGAACGCGGCTTCGATGAGACCCGGTGGACGCTGCGGCCACGGATATAGATAGGGCCAGGCGAGCGCGCCCGGAAACGCGGCCACGTTCTTGAGCCCCAGGTTCTTGCTGGCCTTGGCCACGTATTCCATCTGCTGCACGGCCCAGGCCTGGCGGGCCTTCGGGTTGCCGTGCACTTCGCTCGGCGCGAAGTTGTCGAACTGCAGGTCGTAGGCGGGATGCACCGCGACCAGCTGCCCCTGCAGATGTGCCGACAGCTCCGTGGGTTCGATGCCATGTTTGGCCATCGTGCCCCGGAGCTCATCGCAATAGATCTTGCTCTCCGCGGCTTTCTTGAGGTCCATGACGCGGCCGTCCCAGCTCGGCAGCTGCACGCCGATGAATCCGCACTCCTTGGCCCACTTGGCCATGTCGTTGAGATTCTGCAGGTGCGGGCCACCGCCCGCGAATTGCGCCAGGAATACCGCAGGTCCCTTGATGGTCTTCACGTCCGCGCCCCAGTAATAGCTAGACGGTCAGCTTGCTCAGGTAGTCGGCACTGATCTTCGCCGACTCGAGGATCGGCCGCGTGAACGGATCTTCCTGCTCGTAGAAGAACGCCTTCGTGCCATTGGCCGCGGCTGTCGCGATGACTTTCTTGTAATCGATTACGCCTTCGCCCAGCGCGACCGACGCCGGGTCCTTGTCGGCCGACTCGCGCTTGCCTACGTCCTTGACGTGCAGCGCGATCACGCGGTCCTTGTACTTGTTCAGGATGGCGATCGGATCCTGCTGTGCAACCTGGACCCAGCCCACGTCCAGCTCCATCTTCACGTTTGCCGGGTCGGTGTTGCCGAACAGGAAATCGTGACCGGTCTGATTGCCAAACTTTTTGAACTCGGCACTGTGGTTGTGATACCCGAACTGCATGCCGGCCGCGCTGACCTCTGGTCCGAACTTGTTGAAGAGGTCAACATTCCACTTGAGATCGTCGAGGTCCAACGCCTTCATGCGCTCTTCCCATGGCAACTTGTCCTTCTCGGGGCTGACGCCCGGTGAGGAGCACACGATGAACCTGAGGCCGAGCGTCTTCGCGTCCGCGATGATCTGGTCGCCGCTCTTGACGATGTCGGCGGTGCCGGCGTGCATGCTGACTGGTGTGAGGCCGATGGACTTGAGCAGCTTGCCGATGTCTGCAGCCGACATCCCATAGAAACCGGCGAATTCGATTTCACGGAAGCCGAGCGCGTAGAGCTTGCGCAGCGTGCCTTCGAGATCTTTCTCGGCCTCGGACTTCACCGTCCACAGCTGGATGCCCAGCGGAATCTTGGTGTGGTGATTGGCGAAGGCCATGGGGGAAATGAGTGAACCGGCTGCCATGCCAGCTCCCGCGGACACGAGAAATGAACGTCTGCTCAGCATGAAAGCGCCCCTCTATTTTTGCCGGACGCGGGAGTACACGGCATAGGGCCGCCAGCCGTCAAGATCAGGCGTCGGGTTGCCCCGTGCACTCGGCAATGACCTGGCGCAGCTCCGCGATCCGGGGCGGCTTGCTCACCACGGCGAAGACATCCGCGGGAGTTTCACCCGATGCCACCAGGCGCTGGCCCCAGCCGGTGAGCATGATGATGGATGTGTCGGGCGCCGCCGCCTTGATCGCCGCCGCCACCGCGCGGCCGTCGACGTGCGGCATTCCCAGGTCGGTTATGACCACCGGAAACGGCTTGCCCGCCTTCAATGCATCGCGGAAGGCATCGATGCCCACTCGACCGCCACTGGCCGTCTGCACCTGGTGGCCATCGTGCACCAGCACTTCGCGCAGCGAGGTGAGCAGCACGGGGTCGTCGTCGATGAGCAGTATTTTCGTATGCCGGGGAATCTTCTGGATGCGCAGACTGCCAGTCGATTGCGCCGCCGGCGACGTCGGCGAGAATGTCATCCTGAACGTGGTGCCCTCGCCTGGCGCGCTGATGATGTCGATGTCGGCGCCATGGCGCTGGGCGATGCCATACACCATCGCCAGTCCGAGGCCGGAACCCCGATCCCCCTTGGTGGTGAAGAATGGCTCCAGACAGCGGCGGCGCGTGGCTTCATCCATGCCGGCGCCGGTGTCGCTGACCTCGATGTACACCCGGCGCGAGACGCCCTTGCCGGCCTGGAGCGAGTGTCCTGTGCGCAGTGTGAGCGTGCCACCCTCGGGCATCGCGTCGGTCGCATTGAGGACGAGATTGATCAACGCCTCGCGCAGCTCGCTCGCGAGGGCCATGACGACCGGACTTTCCCCTTCGCATTCGACTTTGGTCTCGATGACCGTGCCGCGCTGCTGAGCCATGTCGCTCCAGCGCGCCTTTGTCAGCTCGAGAACTTCGCGAAATGCCTGCGTGACCGCGACGGGCGCCAGCTCCATCTGACCGTAGCCCTTGCCCTGGCGGTAGAACTCGCCCATGCGCGCCACGGTGTGCGCGACGTCGTCGACGGCGCGCTGGATGATTTCGAGTTGCCCGCGCGCGCGCGTACTGAAGCCGGTCTCATGGGTGAGCAGCGCTTCGACATAAAGCGATACCGGTGAGATCGCGTTGTTGATGTCGTGGGCGATGCCGCTGGCCATCTGGCCGAGCGCGCGCAACCTCTCCTGCTGCATGACCGCACCCTGGCTCACCTGCAGGTCGTCGTAGGCCTGCTTGAGAGAGTCGTGGAGCTGCGCCTGATTGGCGGCCAGCGAGACGTGATCGCACAACTGGCGCAGGAACTCACATTCGGCGCTGCTGAATGCGTGGGCCGCGTGCCTCGCGACCACCAGCACTCCAAACACACCACTGCGCTGCTCGACCATCAGCGGCACGACTACCATCGAGCCCAAACCTCCTCTCGCCAGGCGCTGCGGAAACGGGAAGCGAACTTTGGCGATGTCCGGCTCGTACACCAGTTTGCCGGTGACGCAGCGCGAGAGTCCGTTCTGATCGATCTCGATACGCGATTGCTCGGTCATGGCCAGCTCGAGCGCCAGCGGTCCGCTGCGCGCGCCGACGCGGCTCACGGTAAGCACGCGCGCGTGATGCGTGTAGTTGCACAGCGCGGCGAAATCCGCAGGCAGATGCTCTTCGACACTGCGCACCACCACCTGGAAAATGCTTTCGAGGTCCTGGCGCTCGGCGATGGCGCGCGTGATGCGCTCGAGCAGTGCCAGCCGCTCGAGCTGCACCAGGGCGCGCCGCTCGGCGACCTGGCGCGTATGCGCTTCGGTGCGCAATTCGGTGTTGGCCGCCTCCAGCGCAGCGGTGCGCTCGACCACGCGCGATTCCAGCGCCTCATTGCTGGCCTTCAATTCACGTTCGGCCGTCATGCGCTGTGCGGTGTCGATCGTGCCCATTTGCGTCAGCGTGAACAGCAGGAACAGCCCATCCGCCAGACGGGCGGCATGCGCCACCATCGCGGCAGCATCAGCTGGCGCCTGCGAAAAAAGCATGGCGACGTTGCCGACGACGGCGAGTATTGAAAACAACGCGATGATCCGCCCGAGGCGCTCGGATGCGCGGACTCGCCAATAGAAGATACCCACGAACAGGCACAAGAACGGTACCAACACGAGCGAAGGACGAGTAATACCGAACCAGGTCGGAGCCGTGTACGGGGGAATGGAGTCAAAGAAGAAAAGCATTCCCACGCCGAGAACCGTCAGACCGACGACGAGCAGCAGCAGCGCCTTCGGTCCCCGGTTGCGTAGCGCGTAGGCCGCCACGAGACCGATGGGCAACACGTGAGAGGTGGGCGGCCATGTCACGGGCCGCAGGAGCCGCGGAAGTCTTGCGGCGTCCACGGCATCCCTCGAAAACTCCAGCGCGGTCAGGATGTGGAAGAGCTCGAACGCTGCCGTGACGCCTATGGCCACGGCGAGCAGGCGCGTCAGGGGGTCATCGGTGCGCCAGCCCAGGTCCCACAAAAGCAAGGCCAGGACGCCGCTGACCACGACCATGCCGGCGTCGAAAAAGGTGTGCATTTGCGGCGATTCGCGCGCCGGTGTGACGAGAATAGCGACCGCGCACAAGGCAAAAAGCGCGAATCCGTAAACCAGATTTCGTACAGGCTGAAGTTCGCGCTCGAAATCCATGCGATAGCCACCCCCAGGGGAGCACTGGGATTCTACGTGTTCTAATTGCTGCCATGAACAATCGCCTAGATCGGCCTGTTGATCCGGAACGAGACCACACATTGGGGGCCGCGGATGCCGAGATCACCTTGGTCGAATTCGGCAGTTATGACTGTCCGCACTGCCGGGCTGCCAATGCGCGAATTGGCGAAGTCCGCGAGCAACTGGGCGAGCGTGTTCGATACGTATTCCGTCACCGCCCGATCTCGGGTAGTGAGCTGGCCCGCCGGGCTGCGGAACTCGTGGAGCAGGCGCAAACACCCGATGAATTCTGGAGCGCGCACGTTTCGCTGATGACCCGCTCACGCACGCTCACCGAGGATGACCTGCGTGCGGTTGCCGACGATTTGCGGCTCGGTGAGAACCCGCCTGAAGTTGCGACGGCACTCGACACTCGCGCCCGCGAACGCGTGGATGCGGACGTGGCCAGCTCGCACGCGAGTGGCGTGCGTTTCACGCCCACGTTCTTCATCAACAGCCGCCGCTACGATGGGCCCTGGGACGAGGCGTCGTTCACCGATGCCATGCTGGGTTCACTCGGCCATCGTGTGCGCGTCGCGGCTTTAGGCTTCGCGAGCTGGGCGCCGTCGACGGGCCTGCTGCTGCTGCTGGCCACGTTGTTAGCCGTCATCCTCACGAACACGGATGCGGGCCCCGCGTTCACACGATTCTGGGAGACGCCGTTGTCTCTCGGCTTCGGCGACGCGGCGTTCAGCATGTCGCTGGTGCAGTGGGTGAACGATGCCCTTCTGACGGTGTTCTTCCTGGTCGTGGGCCTGGAAATCAAACGCGAATTCACCGTGGGCCATCTCGCCTCACGGCGCAGCGCCGCCCTGCCCATCGCGGCCGCGGTCGGCGGCATGGTCATACCCGCTCTTATATATGTGTCGCTGGTGCCCAGCGGGCCCTGGGCTTTCGGTTGGGGCGTGCCGATGGCCACGGATACGGCATTCGCCGTGGCGCTGATCGCGATCATGGGCGCGCGCGTGCCGGTGGAGCTGCGCATCTTTCTCACGGCGGCGGCCATTGTCGATGACATCGGGGCCATCATCGTCGTTGCCATCTTCTATTCCGACGCGCTCAACCTGGCGGCGCTGGCGGGCGCACTCACGACGGTCGGCGTGCTCGTGCTGTTGAATCGCTCCGGCGTGTATCGCGTCACGCCGTACGTGATCACGGGTGTGCTGCTGTGGGTGTTCGTGCACACAGGTGGATTACACGCGACGCTCGCGGGCGTGTTGTTGGCGGCGTTCATCCCCACGCGCAAGCCGCCGGACTACCAGGCACTGGCGCTGCAGGCCGAGGCCATCCTCGCGGCAGAATCCAGTCACGGCGGCGAGCAGTTCCGCTTCGGCCCTTCCGAGCCTGCGCTGCGCGAGCTCGACGACATCCATGATCGTCTCGAATCGCCGGCGGACCGTCTGCTGCGCAACGTCGCGCCGCGCTCTAGCTACCTGGTGCTGCCGATTTTCGCGCTGGCGAACGCCGGTGTGGTCTTTGCTGCTGAAGTGCTCACCGGCCACGGACTCTTGATGGCGGCCATCATCTGCGGACTGGCCCTGGGAAAACCTGCCGGATTCATTCTGGCGTCGTGGCTGGCGGTGAAGTTGGGCATCGCCGAGAAGCCGGCGGCGTACTCCTGGCGGCAACTGGCCGGCGCCGGCGCGCTGGCGGGCATCGGATTCACGATGTCACTGTTCATCGCCAGCGAGGCATTTCCGGTGATGGAAGATTTTGCCGCAGCGAAGATTGCGGTCTTTGCGGCGTCGCTGCTGTCGGCGGTGATCGGCGTTGCGATCCTCTGGGGCGCCAGACCGCCGGAGTGACTACTCGCGGGCGCAATGCACTCCAGCCGCCCTTTGACCACGAAATCAATGAGCTTCATTCGATGACTTCCCTGTTCGACGATGCATGAGTACGCTCACACAATCATGACCGAATCCAGCATCTCCCGAGAGGCGCTCGTGCACCAGTTGTACGAAGCGGCCGAGCTCGAGCACAACCTCATGTGCACCTATCTATACGCGGCCTTCAGCTTGCGACAGGGCACGGACGAAGGGCTGACCGCGGATGAAGCCGCCGCCACCGCGCGCTGGCGCCGCGACATCCTCAAGGTGGCCATCGAGGAGATGGGCCATCTCACTGCGGTCTGGAACATCACGGCGGCGCTCGGCGGCAGCCCGCGTTTCGGGCGGCTGAACTTTCCGCTGGATCCGGGCGGTCTGCCTGCCAACGTGATTGTCAGGCTGGCGCCGTTCAGCGAAGAAGTGCTGCAGCACTTCATCTACCTGGAGCGCCCGACGAATTCGGTGGAACCCGATGGCGCTGGCTTCGAGGCGGACTTCAAGTTCACGCGCGGAGATTCTCGGCCGCGCGTCACGCCGATGCCCATCGACTACGACACGGTCGGCGCGTTCTACGAGACTCTGAAGCGGAACGTGGGCAACTTCGTCGCGCGCATGGGCGAGAAGGAAGCCTTCTGCGGCGATCGCAACCTGCAGCTTTCTCGCAAGGAAATCGATTTCCAGGGTTGCGATCCGGTGATCTGCTCCATCACCGCGCTCAGGGCGTTCGACGCCATCGTGAGCCAGGGCGAAGGTGCGTCGACCGAGAACGAGGATTCCCACTACTGCCGCTTCCTCGCGATCCGCGACGAATTGCGTGCGCTGCGCGTGAAGAATCCCAAGTTTCAGCCGGCATTTCCCGCAGCCGTGAACCCTGTGCTGCGCCGGCCGGTGCGTGCCGGTGCGCGCGTGTGGCTCGAGAATGAAGAGACGGCGGCCACGGTCGATCTCGCGAACACCGCGTACATGCTCATGCTGCGTCTGATTTCACACTCCTATCTACTGCCGCGTCCGCACCCGGCCAAGGCGTTGTGCGTCGACCTCGCGCTCGGGCTAATGCGCGCCATGGCGCCGCTGGCCGAGCGCGCTGCGCGGCTGCCCGCGGGCCCGTCGAATTCCGATTGCAATGGCGGCATGTCGTTCACCGCGCTGCGTGATGCCGCGCCATTACCTCCGGGCGTCAGTGCCGGGAAATTCTTTCTCGAGCGGCTGCGCGAGCTGCTCGCGGGTGCGCAGGCGCTGGCGGCGAACGGCGATGCGCGCGTGGCGCAGGCGCTGAAAGTGCTGACCGATCTCACGCAGCGGGCCGAACGCACGTTCGCGAATATCGAAAACGATTCGCCGGTTGTGCCGGCCGGCAGCGTGCCGGCGCCCGCGCCCGCCGCGATCCCGGCCGCCACCGCCGCGCCTGCCACCGCCCGCGGCGCGGCGGTGATCGAGCCAGGCAACGTGGCTCCCACGCCGCGCACCGTCGATGGTGTCGACTACATCGAAGGGCGCGACCTCACGCTGATCTATGAAGGCAAGAAGTGCATTCACTCGCGGTTCTGCGTCACCTGGGGCCCGAAAGTATTCATCGCCAATGTGAAGGGCCCGTGGATCAATCCCGATGCGATGGCGACCGACGCGTTGACCGAGATTGCGCATGTGTGTGTCTCGGGCGCCATTCGCTACAAGCGCAAGGACGGGCAGCCCGACGAAGCGCCGCCGCCGGTCAATCTCGTCTCCGTGCGCGAAGGAGGCCCGTACGCGATTCGCGCCGACATCCGGCTCGATGGCGCGCCGGCGGTCAGCCATCGCCTCACGCTGTGCCGTTGTGGCGCGTCGAAGAACAAGCCGTTCTGTGATGGCTCCCATCACGAGGTGAACTTCGCCGCGAGCGGTGAGCCACCCACCGGCAAGGCGGACATGCTGCCCGTGCGCGATGGGCCGCTGGCCATCGATCCGCTCACCGACGGGCCGCTGCAGGTGCGCGGCAATCTGGAGATCATCAGTGGCACGGGCCGCGTGGTCGCGCGCGTGGAGTCGGCGCGGCTGTGCCGTTGCGGGGCGAGCAACACCAAGCCCTTCTGCGACGGCAGCCACGCGAGAATCGGCTTCAAGTCGTAGGGGGCAGCCCCCTTTTCCTAGCAAAAGGGGTCAGTCCTCAGAAAGTGTGTGGCGGGAGGGCTGACCCCTTTTGCTAGGAAAGGGGGGCTGCCCCCATTTATCCATTTATTCAGAAATGCCACACGGCGCCCACCTCCGCCGGATAGTCCCAGTGGGCGTGCATCGCGCTGTTCGAGCTGTCGAGGCCTAACAATGCGAGGTTCGGATCGTCCGCGCTGCTACCTCCATCGACGTGACTCGCGGCGGCGGTCAGGCGCAGATCGAAGTTGGGCTTCGGTGAATACTGCACGCCGGTCTCCACACGCTGCGTGAACGCGGTGTTCGCCTTCCCGAGCTCCACGCGCGTGCCTTCGACCATCGCGTGCGTTTCCGACATCCGCGTAGCGCCGAGCGCGGCGCCAACGAACGGCCGCCACTTCTCGCCCATCGCAAAGGTGTAGCGCGCACCGAGATCGAGCTCGCGCGAATCCGCATCGCCAAAGCTCGCGTCGATCGGCGTGTGACCCTCGGTACGCGAATTCAACGCTCCGATCTCCTGTGTCTGGCCGGTGTACTGCGACCAGGCCGCGCGTGCGAATGCCGACACATGCGAATCGAAGTTGTAGTCGAACTCGGCGCCGGCCGTGAGGTCATGCCGATAGACGTCGTCGAAATGCAGACGGTCGAAGTTCGTCGCACCGTCGGCGCCCTCGACGTTCAACGGACCGCGGAACGATCCCTGCGTTGCGACATTGCCGCCGGCAAAGAGCTCGAAGCTGGCGCGATCGGAAAGCGGCAATGCATGCGCCGCGGAGGCGGCCGCGACACAGGCGGCGGCAAACATACTGGAAGCGGAACGGGGTTTCATAACCAACTCCTCGTGATGAAGGTGTTGGCTAGACTTGGGGTTCGCCGCGCGAGTTGCGTTAAGAATCGCGCGGCGCGTTAAGAATCCGTAAGGCGGCCGTCACGCGGCAGCAGTGCGCTGCATGATCGCGATCATGGTGTTCGCGCGGCCCCACACCGTGGAGGGCAGCACGATCTGGGACAGCAGCCAGCCTTCCGCGCCTTCCTTGTTGAGAAGGACTGAAAGGTCCTCCGAGTCGCTCTGGAAGAGACTGGTCTTGTAAGGCAGCAGGACGACTTTGTATTCGATCTTGTTCATTGGCTATCGTCGCACGCGCGAGACAGAAACTGTAAAGCGATGTTCATGAATGTGACATCGCACCACCGAATGATGGCGGCTCCTGACCAAACACTGGGGAGAAGCCATGCGCTACGCAAGAATTGCCACGATCGCAGCACTGATCGGTCTCGCGTTTTCGGGTCAAGCCGCAATGGCCGGCGACGATCACGACGGCTACGACCGCGACCACGGTCGCGCCGATCAATCCATCCAGCTCGGGCCCCGCCCGTTCTACCTGGTTCAGGGTATGGACTCGGGGCCACTCAAGTCCCGGCTGCTCAAGTGCCAGAACGGCCCATTCCGCCGCACCAGCTTCTCGATTGCGCATCGCGGCGCGCCGCTGCAATTTCCCGAACACACGAAGGAGTCCTATGAGGCCGGCGCGCGCATGGGCGCGGGCATCGTCGAATGCGACGTGACGTTCACGAAAGACGGCCAGCTCGTGTGCCGCCACGACGAATGCGACCTGCACACCACGACCAACATCGTGAACACCGAGCTCAACGCGAGCTGCACCACGCCGTGGTCGGGCGCCGGATCGAGCCCGCGATGCTGCGCCAGCGACATCACGCTCGCGCAGTTCAGGACGCTCAAGGGCAAGATGGATGCGTCGAACCCCGCTGCCACCACCGCCGCGGCCTATCTCGGCGGCACCGCGAGCTGGCGCACGGACCTGTACACCGGCCGCGGCACGCTGCTCACGCTGAAGGAAAGCATCGCGCTCAATCGCAGCCTCGGCGTCAAACACACGCCGGAACTCAAGGCCGGCAACCCGGCCCGCGTCAACCAGGTGTTCGGCAGCCAGGCTAACTATGCCCAGGCGATGATCAACGAGTTCAAGCGCGCCGGTATCAAGCCGCGCGATGTCTACGCACAATCGTTCAATCTTGCGGATGTCACGTACTGGGTCACGCACGAGCCCGCGTTCGGGAAACAAGCCGTTTATCTCGATGACGTCGATCCAGGCGCTGGCATTCCGCCCCTGACCGCTGCCGAGCTCGCCGCCGTGCGCGCGCAAGGTGTGCGCATCTTCGCGCCGCCGATCCCGGCATTGCTGGCGGTGGATGCGAGCACCAATACGCTGGTGCCTTCGCGGTACGCCCGCGACATCAAGGCTGCGGGCCTCGGCATCATCACCTGGAGCTTCGAGCGGGCCGACCTGCGCCGCGGCGCAGCGTTCGGCGGCTTCTATTCCGCTTACGACCCCGAGGGCCGCGTGGTGAAGAAAGACAGCGACATGTACTACGCGCTGGATGCGCTCGCGCAGGACGTCGGTGTCATGGGCGTCTTCTCTGACTGGCCGGCCACCGTGAGCTACTACGCGAGCTGCATGGGACTGGAGTAGTTTGATAGGAACGCGGGCGGGCACCATGCCCCCGGAGCTCGTCCGCAGAGGTGCGGCTACTCTACCCAGGTAGCCGCACCTCGCTGTAGCGCATGTAGTGCAGATTTCCATGGGATTCGAGCTTGCCGATCTCGACCAGGTGGCGCACGCGTTGCGCGTAGTAGACGTCAGGCACGCCGGGTATTCGCCCTGAAAGTTTGTCGATCGCCTGGCCCACGATGCGAGCCACCTTTCGCCAGCTGCGGGCAGACTGCGTGAGAATTTCGCGGTCGATATCCCACAAATCTTCCTGCGTGAGCTTCGAAACGCGCAACGACTGTTCGACATCGAGTGGCGGGTCCGGCTTGACTTCATGCTCCATGAAGTTCTCCACCGCCCGCGCGCAGGCTTCCGGCTCGGTTTGCAGCAGAAAATGTGGGGCGTCGCGACGCAAAGGTGCCGCAGAGAATCAGGCCCCGCAGGCGTGGCGGCGCTGTCGCTGCGATCGAGATGCCGATCGGCCCCGAAAACGATTCGGCCAGCAGGAAATAGTCTTCGTCGCGCGGTAGTTTGTCGCGCACGAAACCTTCGTGCTCCGGGTAGTCCATGGCGCGATCCGCCGGATACGCGATAACGCGCGTATCGATGCCGGTCAACGCCCCGACGAATGGAGCGAACAGTTCGCCGGTGCCGTCGAGGCCCGGAAGCAGGACCAGGATTGTCATCGGCCTGCATGATGCGCCAGCCGGAGGTAGACTGCGTCGTCCCATGAAAGTATTGGTCACCGGCAGCACAGGTCACCTCGGCGAAGCGTTGATGCGCACCCTCGCCAATGGACCGCACGAAGCCATCGGCATCGACGTCCTGCGCTCGCCATTCACGAGCATCGTGGGTTCCATCGCGAACCGCGCCATCGTCGATGCCTGCATGAAAGGCGTGGAGGTGGTGCTGCATGCCGCCACGCTGCACAAGCCGCACGTGGCCACGCACTCTCGCCAGGACTTCGTGGACACGAACATCACAGGTACGCTCAATCTGCTGGAGGCCGCGGTGGCGAACCACGTGCGCTCGTTCGTGTTCACCAGCACCACGAGCACGTTCGGCGACGCGCTCACGCCGCCGCGCGGTGCACCGGCGGTGTGGATCACCGAAGACGTCGCGCCGATTCCGAAGAACATCTACGGCGTCACCAAGGTGGCGGCTGAAAACCTGTGCCAGCTCTTCCACCGCGATCAGAAGCTGCCCTGCCTGGTGCTGCGTACCTCACGATTCTTTCCTGAAGAAGACGACATGGCCGAAAGACGCGCGGCTTTCGAAGAAGCGAACCTCAAAGCGAATGAATTCCTGTACCGGCGCGTGGACGTCGACGATGTCGTGAGTGCCCATCTGCTCGCCATGGAGAAGGCGCCCGCGCTTG
>Ga0307513_10005379_pt1 | contig 16937 bp, 7 predicted proteins | sample 15_EM_MG_FD_202174 | JGI IMG/M metagenome (GOLD analysis project Ga0307513, IMG submission 202174) | Populus trichocarpa ectomycorrhiza microbial communities from riparian zone in the Pacific Northwest, United States - 15_EM | ecosystem: Host-associated > Plants > Roots > Unclassified | place... | reverse complement strand
GCCGTCCGTCCCGGGCATAGGTCAGGACGGACTGCAATTGGGCGTCCGTCCCGTCCGAAGGTCTCAAACTTGGCGTCCGTCCCGTCCTAGGCTAAAGACGGACGGACTGGACGCTTGGGAACACTGAATGTCTCCGAGCTCGCTCGTTATAAGGGTTACAAAGTAGTCTACTCTACTCTAACAAGGATGTCGGGCGCAAACCACGTGTTATTAGAAGCCTAGCCATCTAAGGATAGGAAGTAAAATTATAAAGCAGACGCATAATCACCCAAGTATGATACCTGCAAAGTATTATATTAATCTTCCATCTCCTCCACCCTCTCATCCCTGCGCAAAACCTCGATCTCCCGGGACTTTTATTATGAAATGCCAGTTCGGGTATGCAATTATGTAACACAACTCAATTACTGGTGTTCCCCCAACATCAGTAATTAGAAAAACATGCCTTAATGTTCATAATCCAAGCAATTCCGGGGGTGTGGAAACATAACCGCACCTTTTGCACATTTCTCTTTCAGCGGGCGGGGACAGCCCGCCATCCATTTCCGTTCTTATCTCAAAACAGCTCCCTCCTGGCTTGGTATAACAATAAGGCCCAATAAATTTACCCTACAGTCTTCAGCAATGCACTTGTACGGATCTTGGGTGGGGGATTCTTGCTCTGGGACTTGGGTAACGAAAAAAGGATCCCGAAAATGGAGTCTGGATTAGGACTAGCTTGGGTGGATAGGAATCGGTGTTGTCGGTGCGGGGGCAGTTGGGGGAACACCAATTCCGGGGGCCGATGCGTGGGGATGGGGTTTTTTGATGACTGGGAGAGGGGAAGACTTCAAACGGTGAGGGGCCGGAGGTGGATGTCGGCGAGCGTGTGGCTTTCGGTGATTGTCGTGCTATATTTCCCTCTATCTTAACTAAATGGTAGGCTATTTCTGTAGACCACTTGCAATCCCTGAACTTAAATATTTCAAGCAAGATATTATATGAATTCGAGGGTATTCATAGATAAAATATAGACAAACCGCTAATGGATAAAAACCAAAAATTGAAAATAGTAGCAGGGGGTGCGGACCATTGTTACATAATATTATTATCAAAAATAACCGAACGCCCCCGGGTAACTATTAGAATTAGATAAGCGACCTGTAATGAGCACTAGCTGTTAGGATAGAAATTTTTTCCAGTTCCCATCTGGGCGCGTTCAGTTTTTCTTGATGTGACAATACTTCTGTCTCTAAGACCGTGCCGTTATCTCCTGGACTGCCGAAACCTTGGAAGGTGTTGTGCCGCCCCTCTCGTGTCTAAGAAATAGATGACTAAGCTGCAGCCTGAGTATTCCTCAGTGATGGTGTAAGTAATTTAAATATCATCAGAGAGCTAGAATTGGTTATGATATGTCTCTTATAAGGATAGAGTAGCTCTTTTTTTCTTCTGTTCTCCTCTTTTCTAGCGCAGGGAATTCGGAACCATATATGATAGCGAATTGTCCGATTTTTGCAGTTTTTACAGTATATCCGGGGATTAGGTTTTGTGCGAATTCTCCCCGGCTTGGTTTGCTCCCTTCTCAGTCAGGTCGGCAAGGGTTATCGTATATATTGGCATTGCGCTCGGCTGGGTCACGTTGCCACACCTCTCTAGGCATGCCGTGAAATGACATGTGGCGATTGGCCAACGGAGGGCAACCGTCGTGCTTAACTTACCCAAACAGGCCCTAGCTCTAAGAAAAGGGCTCTCACGCCCTGCGCTCACCCGCTCCATTTAGGAACCGAGCAACTGAACAGCAACACACATCTCCTAGGTGTCCATTAAGCACTTACAGGAATACCCCATCTAGAGCTTGCTCACCCTTTTCCTCTGTCATCAGCATCCCCTATATTTCTCGGACTAAACAACCACACAACCACTACCCCCTTGTCACCCGTCTCAAGAGCTTTGCTCTTCAATTCCGGCTCACATAATACATCACTCGCAAAAGCAATTTCCTCGTCCACATATCGGTATTCACACCACCTCATGTCTCTGCCTCATAATCCAGGTGGACTTGCATACGGCCCAATCAGCCGAGGTGATTGGCCGGGAGCCCCGGGCGGGGAAGCTACCCAGTTTGAGATGCAAGCTGCCTTAATCCCGGACCAGCACAGGTTCGAATATCAATCAGCACGAAAGCTTGCCAGAGCAGTCAGGAATATTATCGATTCCGGGACTGCAAATGAATATTTCTTATATTTTCAGGGAATTGTCGATCGTGAGTTTGATGTGATCGAGCGAGAATTACGCAGAGTGCAGCTAAGGTCTACGGTACACTTCACATTCGAGAACGCATTAGATGCAGCAATCCTACGCATAAATCCAGGGCCGGAGCACGGGAGGGTTGGTATGAACCTTTTCTTAGAGATTGATCATAGGATCACTTCTCTTCCCGGGCATAGTGTTGATTCCATTGAAGGGTTTGGTGCAACACTATTGCAGGTTCCCGGGGTCCGCAGCAAGGAAGGAGATCAGGGCTTTGGGCCAGGGACTCGGCTGGGAAGGAATGCGTGGCCTTCAGTGATGATTGAAATTGGGTATTCAGGAGGAGAGGATTTCCTTCACCTGGATGCCCAGTGGTGGCTCCGCAACTCTGCCGGTCAGATACGATTCGTGATTCTCGTTAGTATAACCATGGACCCGCATGCGTTGCGAATTGAATGTTGGAGGATGGTTGAGTCCGCCCGCCCCGAAACCAGACAGACCCCCGCCCGCGTCCCGACCTGTGTCCAGGATTTCAACATTGACGAATCAGGGGTGGTAAAATCAACTCTGGGATCTACTGAGCTCCTGATTCCTTATGATTGTGTCTTCGACCAACATCATGACGGAGCTGCAGATGTCGTGTTCAGCTTTGAAGAACTAGGTTACTTTGCACGGAGGAGGTTTCGGCAGATGGAGGACTAAAGTAATTCTTGCTCTTGTCTTATTTTCCAAAAGTAATCTAACCTAGCCACAGTAGCCAAATTAGCTTGCATTAGAATCTGAATAGCATGGGGGCAGCTACAAGCAGGAGGCACTGTGGCTTTTTGCTCACTCTTGTATATTATTTATTGTTCATTTGTCGTTCCAGTTGCCTGTGGGGCTGTTGTCGTGGTGGGGTTCGCTGGGGGCCTGTCCGGCTGTAATCAGAGGATCATGTAAAGGTTTCCAAAATCTAGGTTCACTAGCACTCATGCAGAGTAGGGAAGCGAGTTATGGTTTGAGTCGATCAGGGAGTGTATTTGGGAAAAGGGCAAGTGAAAATCTTTCAGATTCAGTCGTTTGATGCCCAATTTCTGCTCTTTTTTGCACTGCAGTAGTGCTGCCATTAGCAACGACTAGTAAGTAATGAGCAAAGTATAACTTAAGCCGCGGTAGTACTTAGACTCATTCACAATGTTGGGCATTTGTCTCTTTGTAAAGTCATGATATAAAAACTTGTTGCTTGAGAAACGGTGTGGTGCTCACTGCTCAGAATATAGTACTTTTAGTAGGACTGACTATGTCAATGATGAAGGCAAGATTGTCTGCATATATTTGCTGTTGATTGCTTAAATAGGCTAAGATACACTCTTTTAAACTCCGGTAGGTGCCGGTGATTTAGAGGATAATAGCCAATTGCATAGTTGACAATACTCTTATTGGCATCGCGCTCGCCTAGGTTTGATTCTTACAGTGCCGAGTGGGAGTTGCAAGTTAGGGCGAAACACAGCGGAACTCGAATCAGTACCCTCATCATATTTCAAATTCCACAGTGTAATTCCTATATTACTGCAGCCTCTCAAACCTCTTCCGAGAAAACTCTTTTGAGTTCAGCGACGGTAAAAACAACATGAGGGGGGTCATCGGGATCTTCAGGATCTTCGCTAGAGATAAAATTATGCGGGATCTTGAGCTCCGTAGACCTCAGCCTTGATCCCAGCCCTCCATAAACGTCAATCTTGAATAGTGTTCCCAACCGTCCGGGGGCCCGGCGGGACGTCCAAGAGCCCAGGACGGGGCGGGATGGTTGAGGACGGCAGGGGGCGGGTGAGGACTCCCGGGAATGGTGAGAGACGGCGGGGGACTACAGGGGACGGCGGGGGACGGCACGAGTGATGTCCCATGATGTTAGAAGGATTCGTTTGGGGGTGTATGATTTCGGCTTGGCTAGTACAGGAGGTCCAAGCCCTGGGACTATAGCCCCTTATAGTCTGTACTATCCTCGCCTTCCCGGGTGTAGTCCGTCCTAGCACCCCTAAAAAGACGGACTATGAGTCGTAGTCCGTCCGGTCCTCCCCCGAAGACGGACGGAGTAGACGGTTTGGAACACTGATCTTGAAATGCCGATCACAGCTAGAGACTAAGGGGGGCGTATTTCTCGTCTCGTAGCGTGGTGGCGCCATTTTCCCGCATCCGATCTCCATTGTAAATGGGTCCCTTTTCACCTTAACAATAACCACAAATCGCCTCTTATTGTCTGAATTGGTGAGCCACCATCTTGCGTCCCCGTAAAGCCCTCTCGCTTTCGGAATATCCAACTTCGACACCACTGAGGGCCATTGATGCCGCCCGATCCGCTTGCCAGGCGACAGGCTCTGATCTCCTTCCTTGCTAATATCAGTGTTCCCAAGCGTCCAGTCCGTCCGTCTTCGGGTCCGGACGGGACGGACGGCAGTACCTGAAAGAGCGCCTGGGACGGAGGGGTATCTTGGCGTCCGTCCGGACGACAGCCCGGGACGGACTGGCGGGGACTGCAGGTGCCTCAGGCGGGGCAATTATTCTGGTAACTCCGGATGACGGGAGGGCCCGGTAGGTGATTGACTGGCCCTATAGGTAATTAGCGAGGACTGCAGAAGACTGGTGAGGATTGTAGGTACGATTCGGGAGTTACCGATCCGTCAAGGGCAGTAGGGCCCTACTGCCGCCCTCTTAGACGGTAGTCTTTCCCAAAGGACGGAAGCTCTTATCCTACAGCTTGAGACAGACGCCCGGGACGCCCGGGACGCCCGGTACTACAGTCCTGGCGGTGCCTACAGGGCGGACGGGACGCTTGGGAACACTGCTTGCTATGGGACCCGGAAACGTTGAATCTCGTAGCACCATACCCCTCCGCAGAGTTAAGGTCGTGTCCCGGAAAAGACGCAACCCTGTGGGTAATATGGAGAACCAGGTGAAACCGACCCACTCGTGTTCCGTTTCGGACATTATGCCAAGGTTACCGTGCCCAAGGGATTTAGTGTTGTAAAAGATACTATGACCGTTAGCTGAACTGATTGTAATCGGTTATCGAACTTGAACACGCACTGCGCTTTTTTTCTCCCGATCGTGGACTGTGATCAGCAGTTGGGGATTGGATTTCACCTATTAGATATTGTCAATTGAATGTCGGGTAGCAGACAGCAGATGGGTCAGTGGGGGGGGGGGGACTCCTTTTTTTTTTTAACTTACTTGAGCTATTATTATTTTTTCTAGTCGGAGGAGTAGTTGGGGATGGCAGGTAGAATGATTACCGTGAGTATTCTATGCTTCTTCGGGGAATCGCTTATCTGCTGACACCAAGTTTGTCATAAGCCGTGAGGAGGATTATGATTTATTGATATAACTAACCGGAACGGAAAGAGTTTGAAGGGGTTGAAAGCGGTAAGAATGAAGGGGAGGTAGAGAAGAAAAATAAAGAAAACAATCACAGAGGTGCGAAAGGTTTTTTATAGTTTGCGCGTCACTTCGCCTATGTCTACATATACCGCTGCGGCCTTACGCGCGGGGGGAAGTAGTCCTGGGACAACGGGCTCAACCGGAATTCTCTACGACATTCAACCATCACCACACCACAAGAACTCAAGTCAATACTATATTCAAAATTAATTAAAAGTCCTATCACAAGATTCTAGGCTCCTAAAGAGGGGGGAGACAAATATAACAGGACGTGGTATTAATAGTCATTAACCTTATAGTTGTCATAATTGTAATCTACAGGCATTGGAGTCATCATTGTGGTTGAAGCTCTCGGGGGAGCGCGGCCGTCCTCGTTGTCTCGGACTTATTCTCGCCGCGAGTAGAGTGCGGGCATCATCAGGCTATTGACAAAACTAGGGCATTATTGTGTGGGCTATAAGGCGGAAGTGCTTGCATCGGTTGCATTTCATTGGCGGAATACCTGGGGAGGATTGATAATGATGGGGGGAATGGGCAAGCAAGCCCTGTGGTGTCAGCTGTAGTGAACCGCAACTCATTGATATCGTAAAGATGCTGCAGCTTATAACGTCCTCACGGCCCACATTCATAGTTATAGATGCTCTCGACGAGTGTACGGTTGTGCAGTGATTTAGGTTGTTTGATTCATCGAAAGAAATCTTCGTAGTATCCCCCAGGCGTCCGAATATTCATGACCGGAAGGCCCTACATTCTCACAGAGATTGAAACGCGCCTCACAGGAGGAGCGGCTAGCGTATAAATAGGTCCTACTACAAGCCATATCGCTCGATTTCTTCGTGTTAAGCGAAGCGAGGACGAAACACAGGATGCTAGAGATTCGAGTCTGGAGGCGGATATTCTGGAGAAGATCTTAATGAGCTATGAGGGAGCGAATGTGCTTTGATTGACTGTGGGGGCGGGATAAAAGAGTGAAGACGTGAACGAGGAGAGACTGATGATCGAATAAAACAATAAGGAAAATATCCTGCTTTCATCCCATGAACGATATACGATAAGAAAGTAACTAGGAAAACCTTTCCTTCATATGATACAGGCTACTGGTAATCGGTAACAAGAGTGTTCAAGATACTGTTGATGAGACGAGGAGAAACGAGAACTAATGCACGGTAAAGGCGAAACCAGATATGAATCAACGGTTCTAGTTCTTGATATGTTATGGGCGTGCGAACGTAGTTTGATTGACTTATAGAAACAAGATAAAAGAGTGAGGATGTGAATGAGAAAAGACTGATGAACGAAATAAAAAAATAAGGAAAAAAGTCCTGCTTTTATCCCGTGAACAACGCGCAATAAGAAAGCAACTAGAAAAGCCTTTCCTCCACATGATACAGATAAGAGCTAGTTCGTAACAAGAGTGTTCCAGATACTGTTGATGAGACGAGGAGAAACTGTAACTACTGCACGATTGTTTCCAATACTGTTGATGAGATGAGGAGAACCACAAACTAATGCACGATAAAAGGTAAAACAAAAAACATGAATCAACGGTTCCTATCCACGGTTTCAACACACTCCCCAGTTGAGGGTTCAGTATAAGCAAAGAAACGACAAAAGGAACTGGAAAGAGGTACAGAAATTTCTCGAAACTGTAAGAAACCCAAAGAAACTAGGTGAAGAAATGAGAACAAAGGTAGGAAAGGCGATCACCAGGTAATGCTTTCGTGAACAAATGTGCGGGGTTGTCCTTCCCACTCACAAACTCCAATTCAAAGCGACCTTGTTCATATTGTTCGCGGATATAGTGATAGCGTACATCGATGTGCTTCGAGCGTCGATGCAAGGCAGCATTTCATGTCAGGAAATGGGAGCTGATGTTGTCGCCATATAGGATTGGTTTGGTACTAGGGGTGGATATTTGTAGCTCATGAAGAAGACCTTGAACCCATGCGAGTGACTGGGCTGCTGAGGTCAGAGCAATGTACTCAGATTCCGTGGTAGATAGCGCAACCACTCCCTGCTTGGCACAGAACCAAGCTATTGCACAGCCAGCATAGAAGGTAACAGAGTCCGAGAAACTACGGCGATCACTCAAAGAGTTTGCGTAAGAGGCATCGCTGTACACAGAGAGTTGGCCCCCTTGATGTTCCTTCTGTCGATGGTAAGTGAGTTTGAAATGGATCGTGTGCGCTAGATAACGGAAGATATTTTTAACCATTCGCATATGGCTTTCTGATGGATCGGAAAGGAATTGGGACAGGCAGCAGACCGCGAAGAGAATATCTGGCCTGGTTATAATAGCAGCATAGAGGAGGCTTCCGATTGCGGACTGGTACTCCTTTAAGTCGGCAGAAGGTTCGAGCTCATCGCGTTTGAGTGGATGTTCGGATGGAGAAAGCGGAGAGGCAAGCGGTTTCGCACCAGAGGGGAGATATTTCTTCGTGATGCGACGGATATAGGCTACCTGGGAAAGGGTGACCGTGCTAGCCGTCCACTCAAGCTCAATGGAAAGCAGGTGTCGTGGTCTTCCCAAATCATTCACCGTGAAGTGACTCCCAAGCCATTTCGTGAATTGGTTCTCTGCCTTCGCCACAAAAAGTAAGTCATCCACATGAACACCAAGAAACTCACCCGATTGGTAGTTAACTTAGAGAGCAGGATCCGCGCGTGATGGAAGCAATCCTCGCTGTTTCAACACAGACGCTAAGGTCTCGCCCCAGCACCGTGCTGCTTGTTTGAGTCCGTAGATGCTTTTTCGGAGACGGAGGACTTTGCCGTCGGGGACGCTGACCATTGCAGGAGGTTGAATGTAGATTTCCTCATCGAGCGGGGCATTCAAGTAAGCGGATTCAATGTCGTATTGAACAGTATGTAGCTGGTACTGGATTGCATGTGCAAGAAGGAGGCGAAGAGTATCAGTTCGGACGACTGCAGAAAAGGTCTCATCATAGTCTAGCCCTGCAATTTGGGTAAAGCCACGCGCAGTAAGTCTTGCTTTGAACTTGACAAGGTTTCCACACTGATCTCTCTTTTTCTTCAGAACCCACTTCGTATCAACAAATCTTCCACCCGGTGGTGGTGACACATACTCCCATGTACCATACTTCTCTAATGAGGCAATCTCTTTCTCCATTGCATTGCGCCATGAAGCAGCTTCTGGGGAACGAAGGGCCTGCGAAATGGATGGAGAGTCCTCGTCGCCCAAACCAAACAATGCCATCTCACCCCACTCCCCAAATCGTGATGGGGGCCGTACTTCTCTGCCAATGCGGGTGCGTATCTCCGGGGCTGGAACTGTAGGTGGTTTGCATGTTATTGACTCTTGGAGAGGACTGGCAGGAGAAGTCTCTGTAGGTAATGTAACTGGTTGGCCACTTGAGGGGGGTTCTTGTGTATTCCTCGTTGGAGATCCAGGAACGGAGGCTGGAAAGGTTCCCGGAGCAGGAGCGATAATTGATGGTGGTTGTGCTGACTCATGGGAAGATGGTTCAGGTACAGTGGACTCAACAAGATTTGGATAGCGGTCCCGAATCTGGGCAAATGAGGTAGGCTGTCAGGCATCGGGACGACAAGAGGAATCAGTAGCTTTGGGATCACGGGTAGCTGGAGACATAGAAGGTGATTCTACTGGGGCAGTTTCAATAGAAATGACATCAGGAGCTGATGTCACTACTCTAGCCTTGAAGTCACGGGAGACAACAACCCGACCAAGCGATGGGATCCAAAAACGATATTGATTCCTCTTCTCTGCATAGCCGACCAGAAATCCCTCGACAGTTCTTGCTAACAGCTTACCTGCCGTCCTGCGTTTCTCTTCAGGGATAAACACGTGCGCTGGTGATCCGAATGGCTGCAAGTGACCAAGGTCTGGAATGTTCCCTTCGAGCACCTCTTGTGGGGATCTGCCGTCAAGACTCGTATGCGGCATCCGATTTTTGGTGTAGATAGCATGCGTGATCGCTTCCCCCCACATTGTAAGTGGTAACCCAGAGTCGAACAATAGAGCCAGTGCTGAACTTGTTACCGTACGGTTGAACCTCTCTGCTGTCCCATTTGTTTCATGAATATAGGCAATACTCAACTTATGCTTCACACCTAGTCTAGCCAACCCTTCCTCAAACCAGCCAGAGGTAAGTTCACCGGCGTTGTCAGTTTGAACTACCTTGACTCGAGTATCGTACTGACGTTCAGCCAAAGTTAGCATGTCGCGCAGTGCTTTCGGTGCTTCGTCTCTCGTTTTCAGAAATCTAACTTCGGCGCGGTGTGTGTATTCATCAATTGCGGAGATGAAATATCGGCTTCCAGCTGGCGTTGGCACACTGAAGGGCCCGCAGATATCACTGTGGACCGTATGATATGGTGTGGTTGCCTTCGCAGTTCGAGACTTCGGAATTGTGCGAATAAACTTAGCTTTGCTGCAAGCATTGCAGTCGAAAGTCCCTTGAATTGTGGGAATTGCAGGTAAGCCCTTTGTGTGTTCATGTAATTTTGCAAAGGCTGATGGGGGAAGGTGGGCGAGCTTCCGGTGAAGCTGCATAATACTAAGAGCACTGACGAGAGGAGGCATTCGGATAATCTCCAGACCAGCATAGGGTATCGCCTCGAGAACTCGTTTACTATTCACTCTGATTGTGGTTCCTTGTGCATTGCCTGTCTTAGATGCCCCAGCTTCGGCCAACCGGCGCCAAGAGAGCAGCGAGAAGTGAAGGTCGGGTACAACAAGGGTGTTTAGAAGGCTGATAGTGTGAGTAGTTCCATCGGCCACCAATGCCTTGGACTCTGCTGTGCCAATAGCTGTCGCCTGTAACTGCTGACCATTACCAATAGTAACTTTGACGTTAGTAGGGGAGGAATTGGTTATGCGGCCAGAGTCTGGTGTTATATGACTACTGGCACCACTGTCGAGGATCCAAGAGTGCGGTGGAAACTCATCACCGGTAGCAGCGAATGCGTACCCATTGAGGTTGGGGCCATTTTCCATTACTGTTGCTGCCGATGCTTTTCCCCCAGTAGTATCCCGCTTCCGTGTACGACAATCTGCGACCAGATGTCCAATACCACGAAACCCCTTGGAGTTGCAATATGTACATACCTTGTCCTCCTTCTGCTTCGGTTTATCGCTTCTGCTAACATTGGTGGTTGTGAAAGCAGTGTTCGTCTCAGCCAGGCTTTCGTGGGAATACAAGTCTAGCAGCTTGGTGCAAACATCGTCGTAGTTTGCGGACTCCTTAGTCGTCAGGTTGTCAACCACGTTATCAAGTGAGGTCGGCAAAGTGGTGAGGAAGAATGCTCCTTTTGCCACATTGCTATTGGCTAATGGGAGTAGGACAGCCTCAAGCATGTCCTTCGAGTTCGTCTTCGTAGCTGTAGATGGTGTCGTGGCCTGGGAGGATCTTTCAAGGAGCCTCTGCCATAGCTCATCGTACTTCTCAATATGACTGGCAATTTCGCGTTTATTGCTACACCGGAGAGTAACTATAGTTTTGAGGAGTGAATGGAGACTCGTGGGTGTTTTCCGGTCAAACATTTCTTCCAGTTTTGCCCATGCGGTTGGAGCGTCCTGGGTGGAGGAGATCAAGGGCATCAGGCCTCGATCAATGTTCAGAAGAATAAAGCCTTTAGCGCGCTGGGAGAGACGAACCCAGGAGGCTTCTTTGGTGGTATCAGTACCATCAGGTTTTGGAGTCTTTCCTGTAACTACCTCCCAAACTCCCATTATGTCCAGGAAGGTAGTGGCGATCGAGCGCCACGAGTGGTAGTTTGCCGCACCACGGAGCTTCTCGATTTGTGGAATGTTTAACGATTTGGAAACTTCCGCCATGGTGGATGGAGAGGAGGTTCAGAAGTAGGCGAGGGGAGATTGTTTCTTTGGCGAGGATTTGGATGGCTCAGAGCGCTGAACCCGGGCTCATAACCTCTTGATATGTTATGGGCGTGCGAACGTAGTTTGATTGACTTATAGAAACAAGATAAAAGAGTGAGGATGTGAATGAGAAAAGACTGATGAACGAAATAAAAAAATAAGGAAAAAAGTCCTGCTTTTATCCCGTGAACAACGCGCAATAAGAAAGCAACTAGAAAAGACTTTCCTCCACATGATACAGATAAGAGCTAGTTCGTAACAAGAGTGTTCCAGATACTGTTGATGAGACGAGGAGAAACTGTAACTACTGCACGATTGTTTCCAATACTGTTGATGAGACGTGGAGAACCACAAACTAATGCACGATAAAAGGTAAAACAAAAAACATGAATCAACGGTTCCTATCCACGGTTTCAACACTAGTCACAGGTTTCAACAGAAGATTCCGGAAAATATATCAGATATGTGGGTAGTGAAGTGAATAATATATCTCGCCGGAAGTTCGTAACTGTGGATTACCCTGGCTGCTCGGCTGCATTCCTTTTCTTGGGCGTTGGGGTATCACTGGGCCGCCCAAGATAGCTAATGCTCACAAACCTGCGCCTGGTGAAAATGAGAGTACAGAATGGGAACGGGTGCCGGAGCATATCGATCCCAAGGATGCCCTAAGCTCCTGGGGCAATGGCTGGGTGATCCGGAGGAGTGCGACAAAGCTCTATTTCTGAATCACGTTGTATTTGATCCTGTTCAAGCACTCTATCTACTATTTTGTATCAATCGATAGAAATAATAATAATAATAATGAAAAAGTCACTTAAACAGACTAAACAGAACGAGGAACTTTAACAGAAAAAGAAAACAAACTCTCCACACTACTCGACCACCTCCCATCCACTTTGCCAAAGGAACACATGGACAGGGGAGATTGGTTGGGAATGCTGTGGTGGAATAGGTGGGAAGTGCGGCTGGGGTTAGAAGACGGCGGTACCGGTGGGAGGGCAATCCTCGCCCTTAGCTGCCGCATAAACAAACATTAAGGTAAGAGAAAAACCTTTATTCGCTGAAGGTGCGATGCTTTTGTTCTGGGGTGGCATTATGCTAGCCCCCGGGGTGACACCGCAAAGCAGCTCGAACCTCCTCTCCAAAATCCCCCTGACATTGTCCCCACAATGGGGAAGGATGACAATAACGTTGTCTCGATATTATGGGCGGCCCCGTTGTGCGCCTTGATTATCTTCTGCCACTAATTCTCAGGTCAATTCAGCTGATTATTTCTTCCACACAGAATTTGACTGAATGAAAACCTACCTCCTCCGCCAACTCATCCACTTGCTCTGGCCTTTTGCAAGCAAACGCCGGGAACCTCACTTGAAGGTGCTGTATCGTGTTGACCCAATCCGCGTCTCTCGGTTGGTCACAGGCCGCCTTTTCATAAGGGACCTTGGAGACCGCACCCGCCATGAGGTCGAAGACTTTACTGCCGGGCCCTTTGCTCTCTTCCGCTTTCTTCCTCTCCGCCTTATTCTTCCCTTTCGCCTCCTGACACTTCTTCCTCGCTTCTTCATACCTCTTCCTCCACTGCCGGTTTCTTTACTCCCCACTGTCAGGATCTTTTCAAGCGCCTTGACTCGACCCCGGTGGTCTTCCTCTTTATACTATTTCTCTTTAGGCGTGGGGGAATGGTTGGAGACATGTCAATAGAGGTACACGGGGCGGTCAAAGTGTACGTTATCATTCTCACCATCTTTGGCTGTTGGTTGTCAAGCGCCGATATCAATACCCAGCAGTCCTCTGATCAGCTAACTCCCCGCACGGTAGCATCGTCATTCATTCTATCCAATCTATCAAGAGCAAGGTGGTCATTGATGCCTTTCGACTAATTATCCCACATCCCTGATGCTCTGGTAAAAACCCCTCAAGACAATATCCAATCTCGGCCATCTTAATAAACCCTCTATCTAGGCATTGATCCACGGGCTGAGTAGACGCTGCTGCTCTATCCTTGTATCCATTATGAATCGGCCCACCCGAATAAATAATCCTCACCCGATTTCGTCCTTGTTGGCCCCCGCTCTCGGCGAGAATTGAGAAGGCTCACATACCGCATTCTCCCACCGCGCATTCTCCCACTGCCCCCAAGGTCACACAGTTTTAACTTTCTCCGAGAATTCTCTCCACGAATATTAATGGCCTCACTCGCTCTTCATCCCCGGCAAACAAACCCGATCAGAAATGCAGACCACTCATCTCAACCACGACCGCTACCACTACATCCTCTCTCCTCCAACCGGCCCCTCCAATGGATACAGTGCAATGTCAATTCTCGCCCCTTTCACTACTCCCCCGCACCCTAGCCCTCACCCAACGAAACCCCCTTAAGCAAGCTCCTAGTCGGCACTGTACAAGAAATCGGCAAGGATAAACCCGAGGATCAACGCCTAGTTTTACGCTGAATTGGTAGCTTGGTCCGCGACAAGCCCCTGGGTATTGGTGACGTGGACATCGGCGGGGGAGTAAGCCATATTAGCCGGTCACAAGATCAAGAGCAATCCCGAGCAGTCTAAGCATCTAGATACTGCTCTTCCGACTATTTAGGGGCTTAATATCGACCTTGTCAATCAGAGGAATGCAACCTATTTTGGAAATAGTCGGGTTTAGCAATGGTTTGTTCCACTTTATCTTCAACATTGACATGGGGGATATTGCCGGCTGCCATAGGAATTTGGAACCCAAGAAAAGGATGCCCTCCGCACTCATTGAACCATCAACGCCCTCTTTTACAATCTAAATACTAAACTAGTGGAGGACTTCCTAAACATCAGCCCACAAGATATTACCGCCCACACAATCCTCACCCCGCTACCCCAGAGGGAGGCCTCCGTCGACAACCCCCCCCCCGAATCCTCCACCTACTCAGGTTTGCTTCTGTTGGAAGTTACAGTCAGGGTCGCGCTTTGATCTTCACTATTCCTGCGATCACGAGTGACACATCCTGACAGCTTTCGTCACCCCCTGTCTCTACTCCTACTTTTACACCCTTTCCTTTCCTTCCTCCCTCTTCTTCTTTCCCTCCTCACCTCTCAACATCCCCCTTGTTGTTCTTTAAGCAATACAAGCTGCTCGCTTGGCTTGCGACCGCCCCCCGCTTAGCTACTGTTGATTCCAGTATTCCCAGCCGCCCAGTCCGTCCGGCTTCGGGGGAGGACTAGACGGACTACAGCTCATAGCCCCTCTCCCTTGGGGTGCTAGGACGGACTGCGCCCGGGAGGTGAGGACCGGATAGACTGTAGGGGACTGTAATCCGAGCGCTTGGGCCTCCGGTACTAACCAAGCTGAAATCATAAACACGACACGAATCATTCCTGCATCATAAGACATCACTCATGTCATCCCCGACCGTCTCCCGCAGTCCCCTACAGTATACCAGGGCACAAGGGAAGAACAGTTTGGGCCATCAACAGACGAAGAAAAATTTGGGAAAAGCGGACAAAAAGAGGAGGATCACCTAGGGATAGATAGTAGGACAACCGGAAAAGGTTAGGCTTTCTTTTTCGCTTTGGTTTTTCTCATTTCTCTGGGTCCGAATTGCGTGAAGGGTTTGTGAATTAGCTAGAGCAAGTTGAATTAGCTATGAATTGTGTGACTTTCCTACCACTGGCAGGTGGGTTGATAACCGTCATAGTTGGGGATTTGTAGCTTCCTCCGCTTCAGAGAGTAGATGCACTGTTGCCCGGTTTCTTGTTTTTTAGCACCAGTAGGGAATAAAAATAAATAAATTCCCCCTTGGCCTTTCCTCTTCTACATCATGAGATATAAAGGTGGGTTGGTACAACCCGTTTCCAATCGGGCAAAGCACCCAAGGCGCAGTTCGGACGAAAAGAGTGGTGTCTCGGAGGTGGGTGGAAACAGGTATTCCCTGTTGCTGGGACACAGCGGGGTCATAGCTCAAGGATACTGGGTCTGTGGATATCCATTAAAGCACCACGGCCACGCTTCTCGACTTCGACATCCTGATCCTTTCCCACTCCTGTACTAGCCAGGCTGACTACTCGCGCTCCCCCATCGTCCACCCGCCTCCCCGGACAAATATATTCTGGCGCCCTCATTGCCACACACGGACACATGGGTGGTAACGATATCCCCGGGCAAGGGCAGCGACAATCTCACCAACGCCTCCGGTGATATACTCTCTTCTGGCATTGTCGTTATCTTATTTTCTTTCTTGGGTTTTCTTCATGCTGTAACGTTTTGGACTGGGAAGTGGATCAGACGGAGAAGTGGATCAGTAAAAATGCACCAAAAAAATCGAAATATGGAAAATCACAATTGACGCGCAACACTGAAAATATGAGGTTTTAGAAGAGTAGGTGATGATATCTCTGATAGTACACCATTTTAGATTTGCTTAGTATTGAGCTAAATTCGGAGGATTTATTTCTTAGAACCTCTTGTAGTGAGGATTTGTGCAAAATTCACATACAAACTGATTCGCTTCTGCGTCTGATCCACTTCCCGGTCCAGTACGTTATCTAGTTTTTTTCTTCTCCTAACAAACTTTCTCTGCTTTGGAAGATTGGGAGAGAATTACCGTGATGGATTACACCATGATATCTTCTATTGTACTAGTTCTTTTATAATCACAGTACTTGTACGGCCCACCGGAAGTCTACCTTATCCAAGGGCACTCCATAGAACGAGGGATAAGCAGGAGAGGCTGGGTAAAATATCTCGATATACCCGGGGGTCCCTTAATTTTTCCGCTTCGGTCCCCACGTGCCACCATAGCTCAACAATAGATCAGTAGAAAATCTTTACTACAAAACAGAATAATCATTGTTCGTGGGCTACCTACTTAGCATGTCTAGGCGACGCCACCCTGTGGTGGCTTTGCCGGCCTATCCTATACCGTACCCAGTTTGAAAAAAAAAATGCGCAGTTCAACCCACAATGTGACAAGAATTGCGTTAAGAACAAGGGAAGAAACTGCAATACTACCATCTCAGGACTCTGTATCGGGAGATCCTTGGGCTTGCATGGATTCATGCCATTGTGAACGGCGATTGCCCACATAGGTTTTGTTAAGCACTTTCCTACGGTTCGATCATTTCTCTCTGTTTGCTTGTTCACTTCGCTAGGCTGTGAACTCTACCTGGGGATTATTTACCTCCGGAAGAAAGTCACCGTTTCAGTTACTCTCGGTAAAAAAGTATTGCAGAGGCAAGACTAGCGCGTTCGTTTCAGCTACCGAGAACTGGGCCCATACTATCCGGTCTTTGACAGGAGAGCCTGGTTTCTCTATCCCATGGACTGATGAGACATGCAGATTCCGGACCTGCCGCTAAAGGAGGGTTGGTTACTTCTTCAGGGTAATCCTCACAGCGTATCCTCCAATTACGTCGACTTGAGGTGGTATTCTGCTGATTAATCCCTGTAT
>Ga0307513_10005378_pt1 | contig 16937 bp, 20 predicted proteins | sample 15_EM_MG_FD_202174 | JGI IMG/M metagenome (GOLD analysis project Ga0307513, IMG submission 202174) | Populus trichocarpa ectomycorrhiza microbial communities from riparian zone in the Pacific Northwest, United States - 15_EM | ecosystem: Host-associated > Plants > Roots > Unclassified | place... | reverse complement strand
CAGCAAAGGTGCGTCTCACAAGCGTCTCGGGGCAAAGCGTCTGCAGAAGTGATGTCATATTGCCTTATTTGGAATTGTGCCTGATTACGTAGTTAGTTAGTCCACCTGAATTGGCCTTAGCAAAAAAATCGACCCTGTATATTTTTTTCCAATGCCGGTGCACCCTTGCTCAGATAGCTCCCAAAAGCTTCCTGGGAGTGACGCTTGAGAAGCTTGGGAAGAAATCTCGCAAACACAACTCGGATTCCCCGAGTGATTCCTCCAGCTCTGGATCCAGTTCGGACATGAGCTCGTCAGATTTGGAATCTTTGGAATCCTCCGGATCCAATGAGCGCTCGCAGAAGAAAAACCGTAAGAAGCGTTACAAGAAACATAGACGCCATAGGCGTTCGAGCTTTCGGAAATCCCGTAGTGCACTAAAGGTGTTCAAACCAAAGCACTACAATGGGGATGCTGATGCTCATGCTTATCACCGATTTGTGAAAGAAAGCATGGCATATGTCGAGGATAACCGAATTAAGCCTAAGCGCCGAGCGTTCGCGCTGTCCTATTTTCTGGATGGAAAAGCCTATGATTTCTATATCCAGAAAGTATCACGTGATGAGGAGAATTGGACTCTGGATGAGTTCTATACAGAGTTATTTAACTTCTGTTTCCCTCTTAATTACCGAATGCAAATGCGTAAAAAACTTGACAGGGCTTACCAAAATGAGAAGTCCGTGAGTGAATACATGCACGAACTCGAAGAACTATTTAATATGATTGGTTCCATCGACGAGCATGAACAGGTTGTTAAATTCTGGAAAGGTTGTAAGCCAGTAATCCAGAAAGCACTATGGCGAGATGGACTTAACCCTGATGTTGTCATGGGACGAAGTAACCTGTAAGGCAGAGATCATAGAAATCTCGGAAAATGTCATGGACCAATGTGAAAAGAAAGGAGGAGACTCCCCTTCTAAGAAAGGATGGTTTAGTTCCAATAACCCTTCATCAAATAAAGGAAAATCTTCGAACTCACATGGTAGTTCGTCTCGGGGTCCTAGTGCCACTCCATTCCGAGGTTCTGAGCAGCCCAGTTCATCTTCCAACCACAGGAATAATTCCCGGAATGACAGATCTCATTCGGGACGACCTCCTCGTGGAAGAGGACATGGAGGAGGCAACTTTTCGAGCCGAAACTTGTATGAACAAGTGAAAAGTGAGCCTCGAAGTTCACCTCAGGAGTCAGTTGTCCGAGAAGGAGCTTGAGAAAAGACGCTCTGAGGGCCTGTGTTACCATTGCGGCGGATCAGACCATATCTCACGGAACTGTCCCAAAGGGAAATCAGTCAATCACACGGGTAATAAACCACCCGGAAAGACCTCGTTTAGTGTCGAATTAGGTGCGATTGGTGAAGCTAGTGAATCTAGCCCTGAGGTACTTGATAGTTTGCCCCTAGGTGCTATCAAATTTACCGAGGACACATCAGTTTGCCAGTGCCGCAAACTTAAAGTTCATGAGCCCGATTACCATGATTTTGTTGGGTGTTATAGACTCAGTGTTCATGAGCCTGACTGGATAAATCAGGGCCCGGTACCTCGAGATTTTATTGGAGACTGTTTTGGGATGTTTGCCAAGCATGTCTTGACCGATTGTCAACCATATCCGGGGGATGAACACTATGATTCATTTTATGTGGAGCGTTTCACATTAATTCCCTATGCAAAACATTATCAGATTATTGACGCACACACCGCATTTCGCGTGAATGTGCCACGGTGGCTCCTAGAAAGGACTCGGTTTGATCTTGGGCAGTGGTACGCCACGTGGAGGGCGAGAGCAGTTGGTCTGCGCTCGGCAAAAACACATAATCATTATCCTTTTGGGGATCCGGTTAGTTTTATTGGGTCTCAATTGCTGGAAGATGGTATTGAGTCAAGATACCCCTGCGTTGACCCATTATACGACCCAGAGGGAAGGTTTAACCTTTATCCATCGGACAATAACCCAGAGGAGTACATTGTAGATGATGCCGAACTTGCTCTGCAGCTCCCTATACCGAAAAAACTTCTGTGGGACGTTACCTTTGATTTAATATCTTGGTATTGTCTTCAATTGGAGGGAAGTGGGCTGTACAACTCACTGTACCTTGCAAAATCACTGGAAATTTATGAGGATGAGTTAGCTCACCTAGAGGTTAATAGGCCTCTCCCTGAGGGTGGTTTAAGCGCCCAGAACGAGCCAGACTTGCTCGTCTCAGCTCTGGGTCTCGCCGAGGACTTATTTGAGGAAGACCTTGAAAATGAAGCCTCGGAATCATCGTTGGGTAACCACCTGGACTACAGCCCATTTCTGACACTGAATATGAACCCTCTGAGGTTGATTATCACTCAGAATCTGAGCTCGGAGATCCACCCGAGCTTCAATCAGTCTCTGACACTGAATACGAGTTGTCTAAGATGGGGGATCCTCCTGAAGCATCTCAGGATGATCTGGGTTCGAGTCAACCATCCCAGAATGATTGGCGATCCTTTTTCGAAAGGGATCTGTCTCTGGAGCCGGTAGAAATACAAGGACAGCTCGGAGATATGGGAGACGCTTACTCTATGCAAATTAAATCCATACTAAATCGTTGCCAACCCTTTCCTGGTGATGAAGAGGATGGATGGGCAACACTAGAGCCCATGGATGGACCTCAGTTCATTGTTACAAAATATGAACAGTGTGGTCTCGGGATGTATAAGATCACAGACAACAAGCGGGGGATTGAAGCTCACATTGTGGATGCTCATCTCCAGTATGATATGTTTTCTTTGGGCTGTTGGTATGCCACCATCTGTGCTAAGAAGATGGGGGAACCATGGCCAGGATCTGCGGTTCAATTGTGGCTGACGTCACGGCCATACAATGAAACAATTATGGGCACAGTAGTTGAGAACCACATGGAAGGAGTTCTCTCTCTGTGCGAACCTTACATCAGTGAAAATGAGCCTAAAATCGATGCTCCACCTCGTTTTGAAGTGTCCTATGATATTAGGGATATTAATACCTTCATTATAAAGGATTATCTTCGAAATGTTCAATCTACCATCCCTTGCAACTTGGTTGAGGACCCGAAATTTAACTTGGGTGAATGGTACGAATACAGACTGGCTACCTACAAGTTAGGGGAGCTAGAATTGGACAAAACAATCAGCTCATACGTTGACGACTTCTTCGCTGGAATCAAAGTTAGCAAAGAACAGCCGCTTGAACTCAACAGAGTACAAGTGGACCGTAACAAATACCCTATGCTCCAGCGAAATGCTGCCCGGGTTAAGGATAAGGGTCGCATTCTGCCAAAACCCTTAATAATCACTGTAAATATTAATGGACACCCGGCTCGAGCTCTGCTCGATTCCGGTTCCCTTGGTGATTTCATGTCTACGAGTCTCGCGGACCAGCTCAAGGTCAAGTTAGAGACCTTAGAAGCCCCTTTGCCTGTCCAACTAGCGGTTCAAGGATCACACACTCGGGTGAACTCATGTGCATGAGTTTGCTTTCAGTATCAAGGAATTGATGAAGAATGCCTGTTCGACATCATTAATATAAATTCCTATGATCTAATTCTAGGCACTCCTTGGTTGTATCAACACCAAGTTTGTGTCGGGCTCAACCCCGGTCGTGTTGTATTAGGAAGTGATGAATCTGTACCTATTAAATTGGGTGCAGGTACTAAACTTATGGCTCAAGCTATCTCGGTTGGAGCAGAGGAAATTGAGACAGCTCGTGAGGAGCTCCAGCAATATGCAAAGCCTTTATGCAAGGATGAGAACGAAACTCCCTTGCCACCTTTGCGTGCCATTAATCACACTATTCCTCTTATTGATAAGAATGTGAAGTATCCATGGCGCCCATCTCGCTGCCCAGAAGCTCTTCGAGAGCAATGGGCTGAAAAGCGTGATAATTACTTGCACACTGGTCGTTGGAAAATCACTTCAGTGGGAAATACAGTCCCAATGTTGTTAATTCCAAAGGTCCGCAAGAAGGATCAACCGCTTGAGTTGCGGACAGTCTTTGATTTGCGTGAACGCAACAAGAATACTTATAAGCGAACATCTCCTCTTCCAGATATGGATGGGATGTTGTGGAGGGCGGCTGGAAAGCCATTTCGCACCACATTGGATCTCAAATCAGCTTACGAGCAAATAAGAATCGAGCCTGAACATGTCGAGCGCTCAGCGGTGACCACTCCAGATGGAAACATGGTTAGTCTTGTTGCTCAATTGGGTGATTGTAATGCACTGGCCACTTATCAGGCGCTAATGAAGCATATTTTTTCAGCCTATATTGGCAGATTTATGGACATCTATCTCCATGACATTGTCGTCCATTCGAACACGCTTGTTGAGCATGTGGGACATGTGAAGCTAGTCATAGACATTCTTGCAAGGGAAAAATTGTACCTTAGTGAGAAAAAGCTTCATTTTATCGCACCAGAATTGCATCTCCTGGGTCATATTATTGACGACGGCATCCGAATGGATCCTGATAAGGTTGATTCTGTGGTAAACTGGAAAGTGCCTACAAACTGCGACTTATTGCGTGGATTTCTCGGGTCCGTGGGCTATTTGGCTGATGATGTACCTGGTGTCCGAGTTCCTATGGGAATTCTTACAGCACTTACAGGTGATACGGTCCCTTTCCATTGGACTTATACAGAACAGCGGGCATTTGAGGATGTAAAACACCTCGTTCATCAGGCTCGTGACCATCGCCGGGTGCCTTTGAATTATTCCAAGGATGCCGCTATGATTTGGATGGTCACGGATGGATGTGCAACAGGAATTTCGGATCTCGTTAGCCAAGGCAACAACTGGAAAACTGCGAAAATCGCAGCGTTTTATTCTGCAAAGTTGAATTCAGCTCAACAGAACTATCCAGTACACGAAATTGAGATGCTTGCAGGCATCGAAACAATGCTGTGGCACTCAGATATCTTACAAGGAGCTCGTTTTAAGTGGGTTACAGATCACAAAGGTCTTACCTATCTTCTTAACCAGAAGAATCTCTCCGGACGTCAAGCTCGTTGGCTAGAGAAGATTAGTTCCTTCGATTTCAAAGTGGTTTATGTGCTGGGTGAAGAGAACTCGGTTGCGGACACCTTATCGTGCATATATTCAAATGATGCACCCGGGACTGTTCGTTCCCGAAGTGAATACACCTACCATGATGTGGTAGATGAAGATCTTGAGTTTAATCAGCAGGATATTCCTATCCTTGCTGGTCTTGAGGCAAAGGCGGCAGTTCAGAAGCCGCGTAAGCCCCGAACAAAGGTTCTTGGGGCAGAAACAGGTCGCCCTGAGACAGCTCGTGAATTTGCTGCACGGATGAAGGACCATTTCGTTCTTCGCGGCCCTAGAGAACGAAAGGAGGGTGGGAACAGTACACAAACTACTAGTACTGAACCTACACCACCTAAAGAACGACTTACAATTAAATTACCCGCTCATAAGTCTCCAAACGCGAGCTCGGAGCCAACTCTTCCCAATAAGGAAGACGACTTAGCGCCCAACATCGGCAACGACTGAGACGAATCATGACTTGTTGATTTCGTATCGTCAAGCAATGAAGGAGTTGATTTACTCAAAGAACTCACGGGAAAATACAAAGATGACCCATTCTATGAGAAGATCATTAAAAACCCTAAAGAATTTCGGAACTTTGAGGTTGAAAACGACCTGATTTACCTTAAGGAAAAGGAATCCAAAGTGCTATGTATCCCTAAAGTTATTATAAAGGGGAGAAGCGCTAGGGAAATCGTCATTTTGGAAGCGCATTCCATGCTTGCTCACCTTGGAGCTAGTAAGATGCTCAATTATCTCAGGGATCAAGTCTGGTGGAAAGACATGGTTTTGGATACAAAGTCCTTCTGTGAGACTTGCACAACTTGTAAACAAAGCAAGCCCAATAATCAGAAGCCATATGGACTACTAAACCCTTTATCCATTCCCAGTTACCCTTGGGAATCGATAGGAGTCGATTTCATTGGACCATTGCCAGAATCTAGCAACTGAGATGGGTTGTTTGACTCAATTACCGTGGTTATCTGTCTATTGACAGCCATGGTTCATCTCATTCCAAGTAGGACGAACTATAATGCTCGTCAACTCGCAGAATTAATGTTTGAGGAAGTCTATAAGTTACATGGACTACCTAAAACATAATAAGTGATCGAGATGTCCTTTTCACAAGCATATTTTGGGATAAACTACATAAGCTATTGGGAACAAAGCTTCGTATGTCCAGTGCTTATCATCCACAAACAGATGGATCGACTGAACGAGCAAATCGCACGGTCACTCAGATGCTGAGACAGTGCATAAACGACAAGCAGAATGACTGGGTGTCTAAGCTCCCAGCAATTGAGTTTGCAATTAATTCGGCTCGTTCTGAGAGTACTGGTTTTGCCCCGTTCTTTTTGAACTCAGGATGTATGCCACGGGCAATGATTTGGTCCTCTGCACCTTCAAGCGAGTTCCCGTCAATTCGGAACTTCGCCTTAAAGAAAAAACTGGCCTTAATGGCGGCCCATGATAGTATTCTGGCTGCTCGGGTCAAGCAGACTCGGGACGCAAACCGAAAGTGCCAGTTAGCTCCTTTTAAAAAGGACGATCTGGTGTATTTGTCCACAAAGAATATCAAATTCCCGAAAGGACTTGCTCGCAAGCTCGTCCCGAAGTACATCAGTCCGTACAGAATACTACAGGACTATGGGAATCAGTCGTTTCGACTCGATCTCCCTTCCAGATTGAAGCAGAGAGGAGTACATGATGTCTTCCATGCCTCTCTGTTGCGGATTCACCACCCAAATGATGATCGACTGTTTCCAGGTCGTTTGGACAACCAATTGGGTGGAGATATCGATCCGGAAGGTGAATGGGCTGTTGATAAGATACTGTCCCACCACGGGTCCAAAAGGGACGCTGTATTTGAAATAAAATGGCAAGCTGGCGATATTACTTGGCTCCCTTATGCCGAAATTTCGCATCTCCAAGCTCTTATTGATTATCTCGAGCTTTTGGGGATAGAAAAAATTGATAACCTCCCTCTAGGGCATAGAAAACCCCTGAGCGATGATCCACAAGTTCACGTTGGGTCAATTTCATATTACCAACCGATAAGGGTGCAGAAATCACATAAATTCCTCACCTGCACCCGACAATTTCTTTCTTCCCTTGCCAATCGCCTCTCCAATGTTACACATTCTACCCTGCATATCTGCCGATCACTTTGATTCTGAATCCGACACATCGTCGACCATGTCCGCTCCCAGGACCAACAGCTTCCCTGACATCAACAACCCCGGCGTCTACCGGTCCAGACGGTCCACGTTCGTTCTCCAACACCCTACGGCACCTCTGGGTCTCACTGTCCTGACTACCATAACCGCTGCTGCCATATTCGAGCTCTTCGACTATCACGACACCATCCTGCAGCTCAAGGACATGAGCAAGGAGCTACAGCCAGAGCCCTTCGCTTGGGACAAGTTCACAGCGTTTTGGAACTGCCACGCTGCCAATGACGGTCCCCGTTTCATGACCTGGGATGTCGAAACCAGCTTATACCTTCGCCCGCTTCGAGTTGTCACACTCGCCGACTTTGGTCTCTCGCGACGAATCCCCAAAATCGAACAAGTCACTGCTAAACCTCCTATCGTCGGGCCGAGTGATGACAAATGCAGTGTGCAACCCCCACTTACAAAGCAATTGCCGTCCCCGGTCTCCCCCTCCATTTCATCCAATGCCGTTTCCTCCGGCTCTGCCTCCATTATCGACTTCTTACCCGCTGATATGACGGGCGAACTTGTAACCACCAGCCTCGCAAGCTGGATCCGTCAGGAGGCTCAGAGAGCGAAGTTCTACAAGCAGCGTGATCAGGAGCGCAAGGCTAAGGACGTGTCGACACGCAATGATAAGAAGAAGAAGAAGAAGCTGGCGTCGAAAGGAAAATCGGCGGCTCATGGTACTATCGACACCACCCCCTCGTCGAATGAGGATGTCACCATGTCTGACACCAATCAACCGTCTACCTCAAAGACCACGGGCGCCTAATCACAGCGCCTTCATTTCGTCATTTCAAACAACTTACTACGACTTTTGTTTATATGCTTCCACACACTCGTTGAGTTTCCATTTTGTTTTCACTCTTATTTTCGAGTCATTATTGCACAATGCCTGGAGGGCGGGTGTAACGAACACATTCCTTTTTTGGTACATTTCTTATTTCCAATCATCATCCCGATGCCCCAAGCCCGAGCATCGTTCCTCCTCGGATATTACTATCGTTATCTCTGTCGTTATTATGGCATTATCCTATTGTTCCCGGTATCTACGTATCTAGATATATAGAGTGCTCCATTCGTAGATGCCCCCCAGCGAATACACCTACGTTTAACCCTGTCACCGTGTTCCTCTGTGTGCCGAAACTAACCTCAAAGACGCTTCCCAGCCACTCCGAGTCCCTTTCGTCACAACACGTGTCTGTTTTGAATTTCATCCTTGCCATCCATGTCGTCCATCACCCAACTCCTAGAACAAGTGCAGGCTTCCTCGTCAACAGAGGCAGAGCGGATCTACAAAGAGATCCTTTCGGCTGCATCTGGTGAGGCTTGAATCTGCAAAGGATTTCTGAATTGTATCTGTAGCATCCACATCCAACAGTGAACCACCGTGAGATGAGGAATGAGCACAAAGTCTGTGCGACCAGGAATTGGCCCTGGTAAAATTGGCCGAGTTGTATCGGGATCAGAAGTACGCCTTTTGCTCTCCAACACCCCGAACATGAACTCACATCAGTGAAACACCCAAGGTCTAGCAATCTGTGGCAGAGGTTATAACACAATCCCGGACATTCGTGTCCTCGACTACAAAAGCCAAAACGGCCAAACTCAGTACGTGACTTACCTACCACCTCGTTCGGACCATTGCTAACACCACACCCTAGCCCGCACTCTCCTAGACTACTCCTCCGCCATCTCAGGGAGCCAAAAGATCCAAATGCAAACTTTCACGGACAACATCGCATGGGCCAAGGCCGAAAAATGTATATTCCTCTGGAGACGCGGGTGGTCGGGCCATACGTCTAAGCACTAGATAGATCCCGGTCACACACTCACAATAACTGTACCCCAGCCAACTCGAAACCCGGCAACACCCAGCCTCCCTTGCCCTAATCGATACCCTCCTCACTAAACTCAAACGTCTCGATGACAAGATGATCTTGACAGAAGTCCACCTCCTCGAAAGTCAGGTCTCTTGAGAGATCGGCAATCTTGCGAAAGCCAAGGTTTGTCATCTCTCTTTATTATACTGCCGTTCATCTTTCAACTCACTAACTTGACCCAATCCAAAAGGCAGCCCCTACGCACCGCCGCCAACTCCACCTGCTGCCCACCCACCCTTCAAGATGCCCTCGACCTCCAATCTGGTATCCTGCATGCAGAGGATAAAGATTACACAACTGTGTACTGGTATTTCTTTGAGGCATTCAAAACCATGAGCGCACAAGGGGTGGATGGCCTCGAAGGTAAACCCAGATTAGGTGAAGGACAGGAAGTAAAGCCCAAGGAAGGAGCACTTGGCGCACTGGAGTACATGTGGTTGAGTAAAGTCATTCAGAATCTGGTAAGCTCGACCTATATCCATGCTTCCCCTTCCCGCAGCTCACCTTTGCCTCTTCTTCCACGTCAAAAGCCAGAAGACATCAACTCCCTTCTTACCATCAAACTCGCTCTGAAATACGCCAACATGCGGGACGTGGAGAGCATGCATGTGATTGCATGTGCCCATCAGGGTAGGGGAACCTAGCCAATTTCGAGAAGGCGTTACGGGATTATCGGGACAGTAACGCATTTTTGTTCTTTCTCCCTTCCTCTTCCCCTCCCCCCTTCCTCGCCATCCAATATTTAATCACCCTTTTTCTTTCACAGAGCTTTGCTCTGACCCAATAATCTGCTCGCACTCTACGACACCATGCTCGAACAGAACCTCCTCCGGATAGTGCAGCTGTACAGACTTGTAGAAATCGCCTATGTCACTGAGACCGTAGAGCAGCAGAGGCAGGCGGTTGAATCCAAGTGCGTCGCCCCCTAAAATTGTTCTCTTGTGATCGTTTTATATATTTTATCACTGATGATGGGTTATGAAGGCTATCGCTGATGATGCTTGACAAGGTGTTTTATGGCGTGCTCAGGGACGTGGGTGTCTGTTGGTATATGAGAAGCCTGAAGCGGATCCACATCCTTTCTCAGCTGTCACATTCTTTTTTTCCCCCGACAGAACACATACAGGGCAGCAATCGGGACTCTAGCAGAGGTGGGCAAGGTCGTTGAGTCGCTTTATGGCAAGATAAGTAATCTTTCGTTTCCTCTTCTTCCTCTTTCGTCGGTTCGGTTCTCGAATGTATTTTCTGACTTGTATTCCTTGTTCGTTTACCTGCATTTAGACCGTTCACATCGCGTAAGTCAAATCCATTCTTGACGATTTTCTGTACTCTGCTTTTTTACCTAATAATAATCTTGAATGAGTTTCAGGATTTCATGATATATCTTTAGAGTAAGGGCGAAGAGGTGCATTCAATGTCATTTGTGAAGACGTGATGGTGAACGTTTAAATAGTATATTACTGCAAGGAACTCGTGAATGTATGAGGTCGATCCTTGACCTTGAATATTGAATATTGAACACTGAGCCTTCAGTCTGCACGTTCTGGGAATTTATTATCTCTGATGGGGAATTTCAATTCATTCAGCGTGCAGTTACCTAAATATCTTAAATTGTGGATAGGCCCCTTAACCAGAAAATCACTATTAGGCCCCATAACCCTAAACGTCAACTCAACCTCCAGGTGAGAAGATCGAGATCCGACCAATCATCAAGATCCGGCTTTACAAATGCTGCCCAGAATTGAATCCTTCTCATGCAGAAAGACAGAAAGACGAAAAATTTTATATATAGTCGAGACATACAGTAGGTTTGCTGGTGACTTTGGGGGATCTTAGTCTGCTCATTCCTGCATCCGGAGGTTATATACATATTTCCCTAATCGGTACTGCAGGGCTTTGCGTAAAGCCAGCATCGTGGGTTGCATGCATTGTTGAATTCAGAGGCACAGGAGCCTTGAAGGCGATGCTGTTAAAGGTACTGAATGTAAATATAGTCATTGTGCCTGATATCTGCGAAATAATATGTCGAGGGATTGAAAATGAAAGGACTTCAGGAAAGAAGATGTGGCAGGAAGAGAGGAGAAGCTATTAGTACCCTCTTTGTCCCTTGCCAATTGAACAAATTTTCAATGTTTTATCCTCGAGTTCAAAGCTGGTCAGCCTTGAGGTGCTTCCCAGGATGTAGAATGCTATGCCCGAGGCAGTGTCAAACCGGTTTATGTTGTGGCACTTTATCTCCATCATTTCCCGTAAGCTTCGCCATCCCCGCTCATTTCTCCCTCCAAGTTCCTCAGCGACAATGTCGAGCATACTTCAAGGAAGTTATTGCCCTTCCATTCATGGTGGGACCTTCAACGCTATCATGAATACAACTTTTCATGCAACAAGGCCCGCCATCACAGGTAAGCTCTTCAGTGGAGTTGCCTTTTGCCATTGAGACTCATGGACATTGAAAAGGGATAGAAAGACTAACAGAGGCAGTCTCTCCTAATGCCTTCTACAACTCAGACAACCATGCTGATCCTCCAAAATGCCATGCAAACACAAGAGTTGCGGTTATCAGCAAGATCATGGATTGGGTCACAAGCATGATGGATATAGATGCCTTCATGAACTGGCACTGTGGTCCTGGTGGCGCACCCGAGAGGGATGCCATCATCCTCTGGCTCTATGGTCCCGCAGGCGCAGGCAAGACCACCATTGCCTGAACAGTCGCAGAGCTCTGCGAAGTGCAGGGACTCCTGCTTGCCAGTTTCCTCTTCTTTCAATCAGATTCAAAACGCAACACAATGAAGCCGCTGAGTGTCAATATCGCCTATTATATTGCTCGTGCCATTCCCAGCAGTGAGCACTAATGAGCTCATCATTAATGCTACTGAGGCCAATCCCCTCATCTTTACATATTCCATTGAGGTGCAGCTCGCAAAGCTTGTCCTCAAACCCCTCTGACTCCTCACAGACCAAGGTTACTTTTTCGGTGGTAAATTTCCCCGATTGGTCGTCATAGACGGCCTTGATGAGTGCCTGGACAAAGCCGCCCAAACTAACTTAATACAATTCCCCGCTTCTGCTGTGGCCAGACACCAGCTTCCACTCAAGTTCTTAATAGTTAGTCGTCCAGAAGCTCATCTCAAGTTAGCCGTCGCACTCTCTTCCGAGCAGACAACGTTCTCCCATCTTGAGCTTAACAACGACTTTCTGACTGACGAGGATATTCACCTGTTTCTCATTGACAAGTTCAATGAGATAAGAGGTGCCACCCATTTTGCTCAAAAATTCCCTTTTTCTGGCCTAGTGAGAAGCAGATGGATGACTTGATCTGCAAAGCCTCTGGTCAGTTCATATACGCCTCCCTTGGTGTGTGGTTCATCAACTCTGCTTGCGATTTGCCAATGCGACAGTTAAATATCATTCTCGAGCTTCGACCACCCATCAACCACGACCTCCCGTTTGCAGAGCTGGATGCATTATACACATTTATACTCTCATGTGCAAAGAATCTGGACTTAGTTTTGCATATCCTAGGGGTGCATAGCGCTCTTGGAGAATGCATTGGCATTGGTAGTTTGCATTCCGGTGTCGAGACTGTTGAGTCTATGCTATATTTGGAAGATGCTGATGTCCGTGTCTATCTCAGCCCTCTCAATTCTCTTCTTGAAATATCTGATGAGGGTTATGACCAACATGGCATTTCCTTCCACCACACCTCTTTCACAGATTTCCTTTTGAATTGAGAAAGGTCCAAAGATTATTCAAGGGGGTTCTGGGATCAGAATGCCAGACCGGGGGCCAGTTGGTTGGTTGCCACTGGAGTCTCGAAAAAAAAAAAATGGACTTCATCAATTTTTGGCCGGATCGAGCTTTGTTGAGCACTAATGTCAATTATATTTCCAGTATATACTACATAGAGCTCAAAAGTACTGAAATACACAAAAAAAAATAGTGAAAATTGCTTGCATGTTCACAAGGGGGCACTGGGATCGAAAAAAAAGACCTGGGGTTGATTTTTTTTGTTAAGGCCATTTTAGCTGGACTAACTAACTAACATAATCAGGCACATGTCTAAATATGGTAATATGACATCATCTTTGTAAGTATGTCACAGTTGATCTCGCCCTCACACTACCCTCTTCCTCCCTCCCACTCAACCTTTGTGCCAGGACACGTCGAAAATGTAGGCGATTGCTTTTACATAGCCTGCTACCTGAATCTTTATATTTTAGATCCCCCACACTTGCGTTCATCGCCAGCCGCCACCACCAGGCCTCTCCCCTGCAACAAGGGATGTAGGCCATTTGTTGGCATTCTCGAAAGGCTCTGCACAGGGATGGGGGTTTAGGGGTGGCATAAGAGAATGCGAGGGGAGACCCATGATGTGGGATACCCCCTAGTTGTGTAAGGAGTCCTTTCTCCTCTCCTCACCCCCACCTGCTGACAACCAAGCTACATTAGGGCCCAAATCAACTACCTACGCACTCCCGGATATGCCACAAATATAGCACCTTGGCAACAAGGCCATACACACCACCACAGACACATGCAGCCATGGCAGTTTGTCTGGTGTGCATGTTACATCACCGCCGAGTCACCGCCTCGACTGGCGTACGGCGGCCAAATGCGAACCAACGCGAGGCCATAAGACCCAACATGGGGTTGAATGCCCAGTGCGAGGCAAACAGCAGGGAAAATGACCCCACCGCAGGTCGATCAACCCAATGCAAGGTTGAATGGCCTCGTTTTTAGCCTGGGTTACTGTCTATTTGAGCTGTACTACAACTTTAGATACTGTATTATGTTCTAATGTAAAATTTGAGGTTGCGAGGCCCTGTTCTGCTGGGGTCAATTTTTTTTTTTCGCTGGAAGCTGGACTAACTAACCAGGTACCAGTATGGGATTCCCAGGCCAGTGCCCCCTTGCATGTTCAATACATGCTGCCAATATGACCCCTAATTTTGCCCTAATTGGTATCCATTTGATTTGGGTATTTACTCCAGTACCTTACTTACCTCCAAATAATGAGCATCATCTTGTGTCTCACATGTGTGGAACTTGAAGAAATTGGGTTTCCAAAGTTTGCCAGTCATTGCGAGGAGGGAAAGGTGATGAAGTGATGTCATAATTACCATATATAGACATGTGCCTGAATCATGTGGGTGGTTGGTTCAGCAAAACTCAGTGAGATAAAAAATTCGACCCTGGGTATTGGATTAAATTTCTGGAACCCCCTTGAGATTATTGGATAGACACTCCAAAATTCCACTCTCTCATTGTTCAATGGTTATTTCAAGCGCTCACCAGCGATGGTATGTGTCCTCAATCTTTTGTCGATTCAGCCTCATTCAGGTAGTACTGAATATGACTTTTATAGTAGGTCCCAGTTATGATATGCCCCCATGGTCGTTCATACACATATTTCTGTGCCTTGTGGATCATCTGGAACACTCAATGTGGACTCTTGAACAAGCCCTTGAAGTGTTTTCACTTTCAACTTGTCTCAACTGGTTTAATGACGAGTCCGAGTCGGCGACTTCAATGAAGATGATCACAATGAATTCTGGTATACCTGCTTCCCAAAGGAACTTTTACACTATCTGGAACGCCAAGTGAGTAACCCCTACAGTCAAACTGAGTTTCAGCTTCAGCTTATCTTGATCAGGAAAATTCTGACCTTTATCACCACTATTTGCGGTGTTACATGGAGCATCTTAACTCTTCCATTTAATAATTGCCCAACTAGAGAGAAATTTCGCTTCATGAGCACTGTTTGGTTTATTCTTCAGAATCCCATCGCATCGCTATGGAGGGGTATTGAAGATACAAGTTGGGAAAAATTATGTGCCAAACTGATTGGTTTCAATGCTGAAGAGATTGATGGAAAGTGCAACTGGTTACTGTCTTATGCGTAACCCAACAGAATACGATGAAGCCCGTGGCACGAGCATGGCTGCTTTACATATTATCTCGCTTGGGTCAATATTCGGACTCCTCGATGAAACTAAAAGGCTTATTCCTGAGCCTATCCTGTCTCATCGGGTTGCCTGTATCGCCATTTCATGCATGTGATACCTACATCATCAGGACCCCCAAAATCCCCCAATGCATGACAATCTTCTTGCCGCCTGGGCAACAAAGTCAAAGCAATTGCCGTGGTTATGGAGGCAGCGGATATGAGTTACCCCTATAGGACGCTGACAGCCAACTGTGGATTACGAGGCGCCTAAATATCCACTTTCCCAGAGCCTCCGACAATCACACGAGAGATTATATTCCGAAGGGATCCAATCGCAGGATTTCTACCAGGGCCGTAACCAGGCGCGACATATATTCTACGTCTGTACTCTCGACCTCCTCTACCACACTCTCCGCACAGCAATGAAGTCTGATGAGCTCACAAAAGCGCTCTCAAAGCCATTTATCCCTTCAATAGCATGTATTCTTTTCCCTCGCCCAACCCTCGCCACATTAAGTGAGTCCAAGAAGCGGTCGGTGCCTATTTGGAGAAGGTAAGTCCGAGAGCTTGTTCAGATTTGAGAATTATTTACCTCACGCTATAATTACCGAAGACTCGAACATGATATTTCAGGAAACGCCCGTCCCGGCATGACAATTGCAGGACAAATCGGGACAAACAAGCGCCCACGGATGCGGCCAAATTTATCAGTAAGGACTTCATTTGTTTTTCTGCTCAAAAATGAGAGGAAATCGGAAATTAAATTGTTCAATAACCAATGCGTCGATTCCAGTACACTATCACCCATAAATTATAGTAACACGCGCTCCTGGGCACCATTGCTACTTGGTAGCGCCCTCGCCGTCTTAAAAGTACCAGCCGGCTTGGCCAGAAGGAGTTGGAATTTTATGACTTACTGGAGATAGAATGTGGGAAGTGTTGGAGATGGCCGATCTGCCAGGCACGACACGATGGGCAGACACAAGGAGGGAGGACGGCGACCAAGCGAGGGCGGGTCGCCGAGCACAGTGGTTGCAATGACGACACAAGCGCGGCGTCGCAAGTGTGGTCAAGAGAAATGTGAAAACGAGTTACAACCTAGTTACAACGTCACAGCGCTTCAGCAGAGGCAGCGCGATTCCCACCGCTGTCTCCGCACCCACTCCCTCCTACCTCTCCATTCATGAGGTCAATACCCTAGCAGGAGGCGGCGTAATTTCCACCGCCGCCCTCGCTGCCCGACGTGGCTGGTACCACCCTGGACCAACCCTCCGCCGCGCACAACCCACCACACCACGAACGAGAGCCTAAATGACATCAATATTCCCCGCTTCCATGTTCTATGATGACTCGGGCCATCAACCCAATCGCCATCCCATCATCAAGTATACTCGTACACCTCTCACTACGTATCATCTCTTCATCCTCGCCCACATCCACTGCGAAACTCCACTAGTCGTACCCTTCCAATAGCATACACCCCATAGCATACACCCCCCATTTCGTACCGCTTCATCAATTGTCCAATTGGAATCCCGTCTCGGAATCAACTATCCTGTACTTCCGGCTCATCCACCACCTGACCAAAGTTGACGGCGACACCGAAGGCTGCGTTATTCACAAGTCTGGTGTTGGGCGTTGGACGTTGAAATTTGAAGGCCCGACAAGTTGGCCCCGAAAGCTCAACCGTTTGCAGGGCCTCTCAACCCCGGGGTCCCACAGCTAAGTACAAACCTAGGGATCGACCTGGAGTACCACATGAAGACGGAATACGGGGGTTCAAGTTTAAATAAAATAGATCAT
>Ga0307513_10005377_pt1 | contig 16938 bp, 17 predicted proteins | sample 15_EM_MG_FD_202174 | JGI IMG/M metagenome (GOLD analysis project Ga0307513, IMG submission 202174) | Populus trichocarpa ectomycorrhiza microbial communities from riparian zone in the Pacific Northwest, United States - 15_EM | ecosystem: Host-associated > Plants > Roots > Unclassified | place... | reverse complement strand
CGAGCATCTGAATCTTTGTCCCATCCTTCAAGCCAAAGATCTCAAGTGCGTCATCGCCCTTCGCCGATGTCTTCTTCCCTTTGAACAGGAGCTTCTGGTTTTCGATCGGGACTGACGTAAGCTCTGCGAGGTGGGCTTGAAACGAAGAGACCGTGCTCGTCAGATCGACCTGGACGGCGTAGGATTTCCCCTTGTGTGAGATGGATACGGTGGCGACCATTGGTAGCAGGGCGCGGGCAGCGTCAGTAAGCGAGTAGAGGTGACATCCGCAGTGGGTGGTCTTATAAAAGCATCCCGGGGCGTACGGGGGTTCCTGCTGACTGATCGAACGGGCCAACACGCTCGTCATCCGGAATCATCCCGAAAATTCAGGAATGCGCGTCACGCAGTCAGGGGGCGGAGAAAACCTACTTACAGCCAATGTAACGATGCAGTGGTAGCTCACCAAGACCAGGATCCACTTTCTCGCCCTCGTATCACCCTGTCTTTGTGTTTACGAAACCCCACACGTTCGGTGTCCCCGCCGCATGATGCATGATGGCGCACGTCGTCCCTACCTATTTGGCGTCGGGGCCGCGTTCTCGGACTTCACCCGGCACCTCTGTCATGGATTGGCAGATTCAATTGCGTTGTTCTTCAGTCCTCGGGAGATGCAGATCACCAACCTGACCGTGCTCGCGCTAGTTGGTATCGCCGTTCCTCCGAAGATAAAAAGGTACACTCCCGGTCGTCTCGAGTTACCTCACCAACATCCTCAAACTCACCTAATACTCGAGAATTAAAAGGACATGCTGGTAATTATCCCGGGGAGCAAGTTCCTCGTCACCGGTGCGAACGGTTTCGCCGCCATCCACGTCGTCGACTTCCTCCCTAAACGAGGCCACTCCGTACGAGCTACCATCAGGCCGGAGTCAAAGGAAACCCACCTTCAGAAACTCTTCGGAAAACACGGAGATAAACCCGAGCCCATCGCCGCACCTGATATCACCAAGGTAAGTCTGATTCACCCCCCCCCCCCCGGTCGGATTTTAAGTTAACGAAATGGATCCTGAGGCGACGCTTCCGACCGTGATCTTGACGGACTCGGTGCCATTCCGTATACCGCCTCTCCCTCCTGTTTTATTGCTGAAAAACCAGAGGGCACGAATGAACAGTAAGGATCAGTTTTGTAAATTCACTTCTGGCTGACTGCTACGAATAGAACTCATTGGTCCCGTTGTCAGTGAAACCCTTAGTATGGAAATCCGCTATCAAAGCCCGAACCCCCCCCCCTGTTCCGATGTTCCGGTCACTGCTTATTGCATCAACTTCGAAGTACCAACACCAACCGTACCGTCGTCTTCTCCCCCAGTTTCCATTGGTATCTTCAGGACGGTCTCTGAGCACGCTGAAGAGGGATGAAATAATGGAGCTACCGCTGATGCCAGGAGAAACATCAAGGCGTCGAATGGGGTTATGAAGCACATGACTTCTAAGACCCCCGAGCGAGGTACGATAATCTTTACCAAAATACTTCGTGCCGTGTGCTTATGCAAGATACACGTTAGCTTGGAAGCTCTACCGCGAACACAAGGATTCTTTGCCCCGGGACCCGACCATCATCAACCCAACTTTGTGAGTTCTTCGAGCCTTACCTTTTCTCGGAGGGGATATTGAACACTAGACTCTATGCCTACAGACCCGAAAACCTGAGCACGTCCTCATTGAGATGGTTCAACATGTTCTTCAACTCCACCTTCACCGAACAAGAGCTCTTGTCTGGGGCCGACTGGGTCAACATCTGAGACCTGAGACGTTACCGAAGTTCACGTCGTCTTCGAATATTCAGCCCCGCATCACTACGGATTTGTATTTGGATCCGTTGCACTGAATGATTTGTCAATAACAGAGCTTCGTTTCAACCTTCTATCTTATGTTGAATTAGCCGGTCATTCGTGAACTGACATCCTCACCGCACGTGGGGTGGGTTCTTCAGGTCGCGATTGGCGTCTTGAACACACGGACAGACACTGAACGTGTCTCCGAACCCAACAGTATCGAATTGTCCTGACCAACCTGTAGTGTCCTCTTATATCGTGAGGCGAATTAGGAACGGCAAGCATCGGTCTTTGGTGTTGCCAACAGGTGGAAATTGAGACTAGACAGGCGACAGATAGCTATGCTATTTATTAGCTTGAGTGCGCATGATACTTGTATGCAGCAGCTACATAGAGGCCTCGAACAAAAACAAACAAATATTGCGGGTGATCAGTCGGTCGCATTGCCTCTTTAAGTGCTTCGACCGCGACTTCACGAAATGGGTCTGTTTACACGAGGCGTGTCATGACAAGATAACCGCCCATCTCTATTCGGGTTCGGGTTCTTCCTCACGGCATACACGTCGCACTGCTTTTTCGCAACTATTTCGAGCTTCGACCATGGACACAAAGCCCCAACGATCGAAACACCAGGATATCACTCTCTCCTCGCTGAATGCGGTCATCGAGGCCTTGAACCTCGCGAAGGAACTCTCGGGGGTTACGCCGGCCAAAGCCGTCTTTGGTACCGTCGGTGTTATCCTCACAATGATTAGAGTGAGTTCTCTCCTAGTCTGCGTTAGGCGGTCGCAGGATGGAATGGACCTAGGACACGATGGTCAATGATGTGGATTACGTCGAACTTGGGTTGGCCTGCGCCGGTGTCTGTACCGCCCTTGACCGAGGACTAAGGGGGAAGAAGTTGGACGAGCTCAACGATTCTGTGGTCGGGGCAATCAATCAGCTGACGACGTGAGTTACACAAGCAATGTACACTTCGAGTACCTCGTTGACGATCCTTTCGGTCTGGTTTCAGGACGGTCGCGGAGATCCAAGGGAGGATAATCAAGCAGGGCAAACGGAATGTGTTCTCTCGGCTTGTCCACGCAAAGAGTGACAAAGAAACAATCGCCGCATGGAGGTCGGACCTCAACAGGATGCTTCTCGTGTTTAATGTGCGTTCCGTCGTTTTTGTGTAGCTATTGTTGACTATTAATTTCCAGACTGAGCTTGCAATAAACACACACGTTACTGTTTCGAACACCCACACCCTCGTTTCTGACATTCACCGGAGCGTGCTCGGGGGTCAGGGGGGGACTGATGACCAACATCGGACAGTAAGTGACACCCGTGTTCTTCAGTATCACCGAATAAATACTTACCACCTCCCAGACTCAAAATAGGTCAGTGATCTCGACTACCAAGGGACCCAGCGGCTCACGTTTGTTCCTAGCATACCCGGAGAATCACCACCTCCACCACCGAGGGCCTGCTTCGGACGCAGCGACCTGATCGAGAGGATCGTTTGTCTCGCACAAGACCTCGCTCCGATTGCCCTTATTGGTGCTGGTGGAATTGGCAAGACGTCCACCGTTCTGACAGTCCTCCACGACAACCGTATCAAACAACGGTTCGGTCATAACCGTCGATTCATCCGTTGCGACCAATTTCCCGCGTCACGCACTCACTTCCTTCGCCGGCTCTCCGAGGTCATTGGTGCGGGGATCGAAAACCTAGGGGATCTGACCCCCCTACGACCATTCCTGTCCTCAGAGGAGATGCTAATTGTCCTCGACAACGCGGAATCCATCCTCGGTCTGCAGGGGACGAGTGCGCAGGAGATCTACGATGTTGTGGAGGAGTTGAGTCACTTCAGCAATATTTGCCTTTGCATTACCTCCCGGATCTCCACAGTCCCTCCTGACTGTGAGACTCTGGCCATCCCAACATTGTCGGTGGAAGCCGCGTACGACACCTTCTATCGGATCTACAAGCACTGCGAACACTCCGATCCGATCAACAGCATCTTAGAACAGCTTGACTTCCACCCTCTCTCTATCACGTTACTCGCTACCGTTGCCCAGCACAACGGGTGGGATACCGGTCGACTGACGAGGGAATGGGAGAGGCGGCGCACGGGGATGCTTCACACACAGCACTCGAAGAGCCTTGCGGCCACGATCGAGCTTTCGCTCACCTCACCGACATTTCAAGGACTCGGCCCTGATGCGCGAGCGCTTCTCGGAGTCATTGCATTTTTCCCTCAAGGCATCGACGAGAACAACCTTGGCTGGTTATTCCCCACCATCCCCGATATCACAGGCATCTTCGACGCATTCTGTGTTCTTTCCCTGACATACCGAAGCGACGGATTCGTCACGATGCTTGCGCCACTTCGGGACTATTTTTCCCCCCGGGATCCAATGTCCTCTCCTCTTCTCTGCACAACCAAGGATAATTACCTCCGCCGATTATCGGTTGATATTTATCCTGACAAGCCCGGCTATGAAGAAGCGCGGTGGATCAAGTTAGAGGATACAAATGTCGAACACCTGCTCAATGTCTTCATATCCATCGACACTAAGCCGGTCGATATCTGGGATGCCTGTGCCCATTTCCTGGAGCATCTCAACCGGCACAAACCACGGCTCGTTGCGCTAGGGTCTAAGATCGAAGGGCTTTCGGATGACCATCCTTCCAAGCCACGATGTTTGTACCAGCTCTCGCAGTTACTCTGGTCGGTTGGTAACGATGTGGAGTGCAGGCGACTCCTTCATTGCGCCTTAAAGATCTGGAGAGAGCAGGGAAATGACCGACAAGTTGCTCTAGTGTTGGAGCGCCTGTCCGATGCAAACCGGGTGCTCGGTCACTACAAGGAAGGGATACGACGGGCGAAAGAAGCGTTGGAGGTTTACGAACAGCTCGACGATGCAGTGGGACAGGCGGAGTGTTTGAAAACCCTTGCATGGACGTTGTGCGAGGGCAACCTGCTTGATGCCGCAGAAGAAGCCGCGTCCCGCGCGATTGGTCTTCTCCCGGAGGGAGAGAATCAACTTCTGGTCTGTCGATGCCACCGTGTCCTTGGCGAGATATACCACTCCAAGGGCAAAACAGATATGGCCATTCCCCAATTCAAGTCAGCCCTCGGAATTGCATCCTCTTTCTGCTGGCACGATCAGCTGTTCTGGATTCGTTACTCCCTGTCGGAGTTGTTTTTCGACCAAGACAAGCTCGATGACGCAAATTTTCACATTGGGCACGCCAAGTCACTTGCGGTCAATCACCCATACAACCTTGCTCGTGCGACGGAGGTGCAGGCGAGGGTTTGGTGTCTGCAACGTAGGTTTGAACAGGCAAAATCCGAGGCTTCACACGCAATCGAGGTTTACGAGAAGCATGGGGCTGTGCTTGATCTGCAGAGGTGTAGATGGCTCCTCAAGGGGATCAACCCAGAGTGAGGGTGAACAGCCCGGTTGCCTCTGGTAAATTGGTGGGCTCCTGGAAATCATACTGCTTCCTCCCCGTGTTGATTCCTTTCTTCACTAAGCACAGGGAGAGATCATGGCGTCGGTGGCTGCCTCGATTTCTCCAGACGTATTCCACCGCAACTCATCGACACCTCATCCCTTTATCCCGTCTACCATGATGCCCCCCGATACCACTGCTATACCCACTCCAACTAGTCTCTGCCATATATATCGTTCCATATATGTTGTTCCACCCCACATTGACATCTTTGACCCACATTCCATGATATATGTCTCCTTACACCCAGTGTTTTGTTTGTTTTGCATCCGCATACCTCGTAGATCATCTACCTCGGTTGGACCGGGAAGCCAAGGGAAACCATGGAAACGGATATCCCGCACTTGATGGATCGTTAACTCATCTACTCAGCAATATTATGTCACCTTATCCGCCGTTCGTGAAGGCGTTTTTCGTGTATATCCTAGTGAAAACCGACTCTAATTCTGACCAACTGCCCAACGGAGACCCGCTGACCACTCATGGTCTCAGCTGGCCCGCTGGCGTTACTCTACACAGACTCCAGAGTATCCCTGTCGATCCCCATTTTTAGATTGGGAAGCAGGAACGCGAGAAGGGGCGTATCGCTGCGGCTTCACATTACATCTGGCCACCGTTTGCTCTATCTGCATGTGGTATACTGTGCGCACATTGCATGTCATACGCTCACGATAATAAGGTCACACTCCCATCTCCTGGAGCGAGTAACCGCGTTGTGCTCCAGACTAGAACAAATTCAACGATTCGTGGGAGGATTATCGTCCGTCCGTAGGGCTCTTGATCATTATGGAACGGCGTCGACGGGGACTTGGCAAAAAAAAAACGGAACTACCTCATTTGTCCCGCGTGGTCGGCGTTCGGGATAACGTGAGGATGGCCTGTATGGCTTGGCTTGCGACGAAGATATGGCCCGAGACCGCGGCTTCATGGTAATGCACATCAAAACAATCCAAGATTTGATGACGGCGCCGGGAGGTTATCGGTTAAGCTTCAAGCTTCAGGCCTTCAGCTTCAGGTTTTGTTGAGTTGGCGGTTGGTCGGCCGCATATATACTTTTGTAACCCCTATCCCTTTACAACTCGAAGTGTTTTAGGTTGACTGATAGAGCCTCAAGGTAGTGCGTAGCGGGATCTGTAACGTCAAGGAGTCCGCGTTGGAAGTCCAGTAACCAACAACTAAATGAAGAGATAGAGGACATTTACTAGACCGTTGCCGGTCGTTGGGACCATGGCAAACGAACATAAGTGGTCGGCGACCAGGGAGAGGTGGCGAGGATGGGCGTTTCAGGGACATGCTTCCGGTGGAACAACCAGAAAGGCCAAGCCAAAAGCGGGTGAGGTTGGGGGCGCGGCATTGCACCGGTGGTCAGTGAATAAAATTCAGAGGGTTTCCTCATGACGTTTTGAACGAGGGTGACTCAAGGATTGCGGACTCTGATCAGTCGATCACATTGCCCCTTCAAGTGCGACTTTACGAGATGTTTATACAAGAAGTGCCATGGAAAGATGGCCGCCCATCTCTATTAGGGTTCGGGTCCTTCCTCACACCCTACACCCCACCGAGTTTCGACCATGGATATAAGGTCCCAACGACCGATGCCTCGGGATGCTACTCTCTCCTTACTGAATGCGGCCGTCAAGGCCGTGAATCTCGCGAAGGAACTCTCGAGTGTTACGCCGGTCAAAGCCGTTTTTGGCACCGTCAGCGTTATCCTCACAATGATCAGAGTAAGTCCTCTCCTAGTCTTTGGTGGACAATTGGAGGATGAAGTGGACCTAGGATACGATGGTTAATGAGGTGGATTACGTCGAGCTTGGGCTGGCCTGCGCTGATGTCTGTACCGCGCTCGACCGGGGATTGAAGGGGAGGAAGTTGGACAATCTTAACAACTCTGTGGTTGAGGCGATCAGCCAGCTGACGACGTGAGCTACATAAACAAAGCACATTTCGAGTATCTCGCTGACGACGCTTTCGGTCTGACTTCAGGATGGTTGCGGAGATCCAAAGGAAAACAATCAAGCAGGGCAAACGGAATTCATTCTCTCGGCTCGTCCACGCAACTAGTGATAAAGAGATGATCGCAGCATGGAGGTTGGACCTCAACAGGATGCTTCTCATGTTTAATGTGCGTTCCGTCGTTTTGTGTAGCTATTGTTGACCATTAATTTCCAGACTGAGCTTGCAATAAATACACATGTTACTGTTTCGAACACCCACACCCTCGTTTCTGACATTCACCGGAACATGCTCGGGGGTCAGGGGGGGACTGATGGCCAACATCGGACGGTAAGCGACACCCATATTCTTCAGTATCACCGAATAAATGCTTACCTCCTTACAGACTCGGAATAGGTCAGTGATCTCGACTACCAAGGGATCTAGCGCTTCATGTTTATTTCCAGTATACCTGGAGAATCTCCACCTCCATCACCGAGAGCCTGCTTCGGACGCAGCGAGCTGATCGAGAGGATCATCCGGCTCGCGGAAGACCTCACCCCGATCGCCCTGATTGGTACCGGCGGAATTGGCAAGACTTCCGCCGTTTTAACTGTCCTCCATGACAACCGAATCAAGCGACGATTTGGTCACAACCGTCGGTTCATCCGTTGCGACCAATTCCCCGCGTCACGCACTCACTTCCTTCGCCGGCTCTCCGAGGCCATTGGTGCAGGGATCGAAAACCTAAGAGATCTGACCCCCCTACGACCATTCCTATCCTCGGAGGAGATGCTCATAGTCCTCGACAACGCGGAATCCATCCTCGGTCTGCAGGGGACGAGTGCGCAGGAGATCTACGATGTTGTGGAGGAGCTGAGTCACTTCAGCAATATTTGCCTTTGCATTACCTCCCGGATCTCCACAGTCCCTCCTGACTGTGAGACTCTGGTCATCCCGACATTGTCGATGGAGGCCGCGCGCGACACCTTCTATCAAATCTACAAGCACGGCGAACACTCCGATCCGATCAACAGCATCTTGGGACAACTCGACTTCCACCCTCTCTCTATCACGTTACTCGCCACCGTCGCCCAGCACAACGGGTGGGACACCGGTCGACTGACGAGGGAATGGGAAAGACAGCGTACAGGCATGCTTCACACACAGCACTCGAAGAGCCTTGCCGCAACGATCGAACTTTCGCTCACCTCCCCAACATTCCAAGGACTCGGCCCTGACGCGCAAGCGCTTCTCGAAGTCGTTGCCTTCTTCCCTCAAGGTGTCGGCGAAAACAATCTTGGCTGGTTATTTCCCACCATCCCTGACATCGCAAACATCTTCGACACATTCTGTGTCCTTTCCATGGCATACCGAAACAATGGATTTGTCACGATGCTCGCGCCACTCCGGGACTATTTTTGTCCCCAGGATCCAATGTCCTCTCCCCTCCTTCGCACAACCAAGGATCATTATTTCCGCCGATTGTCGGTTGACATTTATCCTGACAAGCCCGGCTATGGAGAAGCGCGGTGGATCAAGTTGGAAGATACGAATGTCGAACACCTGCTCAATGTCTTCATATCCATCGACATTGAGTCTGGTGGTATCTGGGATACCTGTGCCCATTTTCTGGAGCATCTCAGCCGGCACAAACCACGGCTCGTTGCGCTAGGGTCGAAGATTGAGGGGCGTTCGGATGGCCATCCTTCCAAACCACAATGCTTATACCAGCTCTCGCAGTTGTTTGAATCAGTTGGAAACGACGCGGAGTGCAAGCGGCTCCTTTCTCGCGCCCTGGAGATCTGGAGAGAGTGGGGAAATGACCATCAAGTTGCTCTAGTGTTGGAGCGTCTATCCGATGCAAACCGGATGCTCGGCCTCTACAAGGAAGGGATACGACGGGGACAAGAAGCATTGGAAGTTTACGAACAGCTCAATGATGCGGTGGGACAAGCGGAGTGTTTGAAAACCCTTGCTTGGACATTGCACGGGGACCACCAGTTTGATGCCGCAGAAGAAGCCGTGTCCCGCGCGATCAATCTTCTCCCGGAGAAAGGCAATCAACTTCTGGTCTGCCGATGTCACCGTATCCTTGGGTATATTTATCGTGACAAGGACAAGACAGAGAAGGCGATTCACCATTTCGAGACAGCCCTCGGAATCGCATCCTCCTTCGACTGGCACGGTCAGCTGTTTTGGATTCGCTACTCCCTGGCGGGGCTGTTTTTCGACCGAGGCGGGTTCGACGACGCAAACGCTCACCTCGGATATGCCAAGTCACATGTAATCAATAACCAATACAATCTGGCTCGTGTAACGGAGCTGCAGGCAAGGTTTTGGTATGGGCAACGGAGGTTTGATGAGGCGAAGTCTGAGGTTCTACGCGCCATCGGCGTTTATGAGAAACTCGGGGCTGTGGGGGACGTGGAGGACTGTAGACAGCTCCTCAGGAGTATCAATTCCGAGTGGGAATAAACAGTTCGGCTGCCTCTGGTAAATCGCGTTTCAACGGTGGGCTCCTGGAAACAGTACTACTTCCTCCGTGTGCTGACCTTTTTCTTCTCCGATCCCAGGGGCCAAATAATGGCGCTGACGGCTCCTCGACTTCTTACCCATTCCGCAGCAAGGCCCCGTCTACTGCGGTGTCCTTCGGTACCGTTGCTATTCCTCACATGCATCGTTCCGTATATGTTGTCCCATTCCACACAGACATTCTCGACCTACGGCTTCTGATGTCTCTCTGTTGTACTTGTTTTACATGTGCGTATACATGTGTGTATATCATAGGTTATCGACTTCGGTTAGACTGGGAAGCCAAGGATGAACGTCCCCCCCCCCTTGACGGATTGTCGGCTCGCCTGCTCAGCAATCTTGTGCCATCATTAACAAAACTGGATGAGGTGCTGTCGCTGTGCCTTTTCACCCCCGGCAACCTTCATGTTCATCCGATAATGTCGGATAATCCCCATCACACATGACAGAATGCTGACGTCGCCTACACAAAACTCGGATCCGACCCGGGCGTAGGACTAACTGTAAACGTGAAGATAGTGTGAACGAGCGGTCCCGAGCGAAACCGACGCCAAGTACAAAGGGTGTATGTATTGTACAGAGCCAAGAGAGTGCTGGAGACGCGATAATATGTGACCTGTTAAGCAGACGAAAGGGGGTGGCAGAGTAGAACCAAGGCTGCGAAAGAGAATATAGCAATTTACGAGAAACATGAGGGACCCTGAACCCTGACGTCGTCGTTGGAACTAGTCGAAGAAAGGTCTTCGTACCCTGGACGTTCAAAGTTTGCTCGTTGCCTTTCGATATCCCATCGGCGGGTCTCGGTGCTGATGGCACCGAAGATCACGTCCATCTCCTTCAAACTGCGCGCCTTGGTCTCTGGGACGACCAAGGAGAAGGTGCCCATCGCACCGACATTAATGGTGGCATACACGATGAAGATCTTCCACCCGAGGTTAGTCACCCACGTAGGAGTGTTATAAGAAATGACAAAGTCTACGAGATAGATGTCAGGATCGCGGCCACTACCGGAAACAGGGTAAAGTCAACGAACTCCATAGCCACTGGGACATAGAAACGATGGCGAGACCGTAATGTCTTGTCCTAGCGGGGAAGATATCGGAACTGTAGACCCATGGTAATGGTCCCCATTCCGAAGAGTAGAAGCAGACGTAGATGTACAACAGCGCGGCCATCATCTTGCTAGCCGGGGGAGGTTCGGAAGCCTCAGGGTTAGGAGGGAACAACTTGAGGAGAGCACCAGTGATGAAGAACATGATACCTACTCCAATCACCGAAATGAAGCGGCCCAAAGATTCCACGGCGAAAAAGATGAAGGCAGCAGCGATGACCTTCATAACGCCATAGATACCAGAGACGAGGAGGGAAATCGAGGTGCCAGTGTAGCCGATGGGCCGAAAGATGGTTGGGGTGCAGTAACCGACCCAGTCCTGACCGCAAAACTGCTGGAGGAAGAGAATGAAAAAGGCGGCGAAGAATCCAATGAATTCCTTGACGCCGAAACCCCTGCGCGCTATGCGCTCTTCTTCAACCGCTGCTTCGATCCCGGCCATCTCGCCACGGACCGCTGGAGAATCGATGGCTTCTCTTCGGAGGAATGCGAGGTTGTTGAGGGCCTCCTCGTTACGTCCGACGGATACAAGCCAGCGCGGTGATTCCTAATAAAGGGTCACATCGAGAGGGGTACGAACGATGCCAATACTAACCTTTACGGTGAGGAGACCAAAGAGCATCAGTCCCGCTGGAGCGAATTGGAAAGCTAACGGAACCCTCCACATATTCTCTGAGTGGCTGAGATGCAAAGACGCCCCCACTGAACCACCACGGGGTCACTCAGTCTCAAAAAATGTCACAAGAATGGCAACTCACGGTTAATCCAGTATGAAAGCATGACACCAGTAGCAACCATAATCTGGAAGAAACCAGTAATCCTTCCTTGCACTTCATTTGGCGCACATTCCGACACGAAAGTTGGAGCGACGGTCGAAATCCCCCCGATCCCGAATCCGGAAACGACACGGCCAGAATATATGTAAGCCAGACCTCTGTCTCCACCCAGAGTGGTTTGAAGTGCCTACAGAAACGAGGCCCCATGGGTTCACATCTACCTCGAAATGAAAGAAATGGTGATAAAATGCTTACAGTACCGACTAAAAAGATGGCACAGAGTGCGAGAAGGGTTTTCCTTCTTCCAAGATACGCTGTTGATCGGTAGCATTAGAACTCAAACACCTATATGATTTTATTGAATAGTAATAGTAATATGGACATACCCGAGACAGGCGCGCTCGTGAGCGTGCCGAAGAAAGCTCCAGCCTGAAGCACTGAACCAACGCCTGCGGAGACGCGATCTCTTCCCAATCTGCTGGCAGTACCACCGTGATTTTTGAGATCGTACTTCTCCGTGAAGAGGTCCTGGGTAACAATCCCTCCCCTGATGCCCCTGCACAACCCACGTCAACTTTCCCTGGCACAAGGAGTGTAAAGGGAAGGGCTAACGTATCGTAGCCAAACAAAACGATCCCCCAACAGGCAACGAAGGCCAACCCTGTGGCCGGATGAGCAAAACCGAATGTGAAAGCGACGGAAATCGTGAGCGAAGGCTCACAATATGCGTGAATGTTTTTTGTGTCAATTTGGACCATTTTCTGCGCTCGAGGCTCGCGTTGGTTGGGGTGAGAGGGTGGTCGAAAATAGGCGAGACGCATGGGGAAAAGCCATTGACCGGGGTGACATTAGACCCCGGACCTGGTGTTTCTGCGAGCTGAGCCAGCTCTTTGCGGTGACAATGGCTGGATCTGCGAGGAGGCTGATCGGACATCCCGGACCATCGGAAAGCCCCGTTAATCGTCACCAACGGGGGATGACCGGCGACCGGTGACCTACCGCACCAGTTGCATACAGTAGCTACGTGGAGGCCCTGAACGAGAGCAAACAAAGATTCCGGGCGATCAGCCGATCGCATTGCCTCTTCAAGTGGTTCGACCGCGACTTCACTAGATGGGTCTGTGTACACGAGGCGTGTCATTGCCATGACAAAATGGCCGCCCACCTCTATTAGGGTCCGGATTCTTCCCCACAGCCTACACTCCGCGCCAGTTCTTTGCAACTGCTTCGAATTTTGACCATGGATAATACAAGGCCCCAGCGATCGAAGCACCGGGATGTCGCTCTCTCTTCACTGGACGCGGCCGTCACGGCCTTGAACCTCGCGAAGGAACTCTCGGGTGTTACGCCGGCCAAGGCCGTTTTTGGTACCGTCAGCGCTATCCTCACGATGATCAGAGTGAGTTTTCTCCCAGTCTGCATCAAACGGTTGTAGGATGAAATGGACTTAGGACACGATGATCAACGAGGTGGATTACGTCGAACTCGGGTTGGCCTGCACTGATGTCTGTACCACCCTCAACCGGGGACTGAAGGGGAGGAGGTTGGACGATCTCAACGATTCTGTGGTCGAGGCAATCAACCAGCTGACGACGTGAGTTACACATGCGATGTACATTCGATTACCTCGATGATCCTTTTGACCTGGCTCTAGGATGGTCGCAGAGATTCAAGGGAAAATAATCAAGCGGGGCAAATGGAATGTCCTCTCTCGACTTGTCCATGCAAGTAGTGACAAAGAAACAATCGCCGCATGGAGGTCTGACCTCAACAGAATGCTTCTCGTGTTTAATGTGCGTTCCATCGTCTTTGTGCGGTCATTTTTGACAATTAGCCCCCAGACTGAGCTTGCAGTAAATACACATGTTACTGTTTCGGATACCCACGCCCTCGTTTCTGACATTCACCGGAACATGCTCGGGGGTCAGGGTGGAACTGATAGTCAATATCACGCGGTAGGTGACACCCATGCTCTCCAGCACGTGAAATGCACACTTACCGTTACACAGACCCAAGATAGGTCAGCGATCTCGAACACCGTTAGGCCCAGCATCTTACACTTGCATTTAGCGTACCTGGGGAATCCCCTCCCCCGCTGCCGAGGATTTTCTTTGGACGTGAAGAGCTTATTGAGAAGATCGTTGGTTTTGCAGAACGTCTTGCGCCAGTTGCTCTAACAGGCCCTGGCGGAATTGGCAAGACATCCACCGTTTTGACCGTCCTCCACGACAATCGTATCAAGCGACGATTTGGTCACAACCGTCGGTTCATCCGTTGCGACCAATTCCCCCCCTCGTGCTCTCACTTCCTTCGCCGGCTCTCAGAAGTCATTGGTGCGGGGATCGAAAACCCGAGCGATCTGACCCCCCTACGACCATTCCTATCCTCAGAGGAGATGCTCATTGTCCTCGACAACGCGGAATCCATCCTCGGTCTGCAGGGGACCAGTGGGCAGGAGATCTACGCTGTTGTGGAGGAGCTGAGCCGCTTCAGCAACGTTTGTCTTTGTATTACCTCCCGCATCTCCACCGTCCCTCCTGACTGTGAGACTTTGGAAATCCCAACACTTTCGATCGAGGCTGCATGTGACACCTTCTATCGCATCTGCAAGCACGGCAAACGCTCCAGTCTGATCACCAGAATCCTAGAACAACTCGACTTCCACCCTCTCTCTATCACGTTACTCGCTACCGTCATCCAGCACAACAAGTGGGACACCGGCCGACTGACGAGGGAATGGGAAAGACAGCGTACAGGCATGCTTCACACACAACACTCGAAAAGTCTTGCCACCACGATCGAACTTTCACTTACCTCACCAACGTTCCAACAACTCGGCCCTGATGCACGAGCGCTTCTCGGAGTCATTGCCTTCTTGCCCCAAGGCGTCGACGAAAATAATATTGGCTGGTTGTTCCCCACTATCCCCGATGTCACAAACACCTTCGATGCGTTCTGCATTTTTTCCCTGACATATCGAAACAACGGGTTCGTCACGATGCTCGCGCCACTCCGGGACTATTTCTGCCCCAAGGATCCAACGTCCTCTCCTCTCCTTCGCACAACCAAGGATTATTACTTCCGCCGATTGTCGGTTGACGTTCATCCTGACAAGCCCGGTTACGAAGAAGCACAGTGGATCAAGTCAGAAGATACGAATGTTGAACACTTGTTCAATGTCTTCACATCTATTGACACGAAGTCGGGCGATATCTGGGACACTTGCGCCCACTTTCTGGAGCATCTCTATCGGCACAAACCACGACTCGTTGCGCTGGGTTCGAAGATTGAGGGGCTCCCGGATGACCACCCTTTCAAGCCACAATGCTTGTACCAACTCTCACAGTTGTATGGATCAGTTGGAAATGATGTGGAGCGCAAGCGACTCCTTTCTCACGCCTTGAAGATCTGGAGAGAGCGGGGAAATGGCCATCAAGTTGCTTCAACATTGGAGCGCCTGTCTGATGCAAACCGGATGCTTAGGCTCTACGGGGAAGGGATACGACGGGGACAAGAAGCATTGGAGGTTTACGAACAGCTCAATGATACGGTGGGACAAGCGGAGTGTTTGAAAACCCTTGCTTGGACATTGCACGGGGACCACCAGTTTGTCGCCGCAGAAGAAGCCGTGTCCCGCGCAATCGATCTTCTTCCGGAGAAAGGCAATCAATTTCTGGTCTGCAGATGTCACCGTGGTCTGGGCGATATATATTCTTCCGGGGGCAGAACAGAGAAGGCCACTCACCATTACGAAATAGCCCTCGGAATTGCGACCTCTTTCGGCTGGCACGACCAACTGTTTTGGATTCGTTACTCCTTGGCGAGGCTGTTTTTCGACGAAGACAGGTTCGACGACGCAAATGCTCACCTCAGACACGCCAAGTCACTTGCGGACAACCGCCCATACCACCTGGCTCGCGCGATGAAGTTGCAGGCAAGGGTTTGGTGTCAACAATGCAGGTTTGAACGGGCAAAATCCGAAGCCTTGCGCGCGGTCGAGGTCTTTGAGAAACACGGAGCTGAGAGGGATGTGGAGGACTGTAGAAAGCTTCTCAGGAGGATCAATTCGGGGCGAAAATGAACAACCTGGTTGCCCCTGGTAAATCGGTGAGCTCCTAGAAACCATACTGCTTCCTCCCCGTGTTGATCGTTTTCTTCAAGCTCAGGGAACCGAATTATGATATTGATCGCTGCCCCGACGCCTTCAGACGCGTTCCGCCGCGGGTCATTGACGTCCCATCTCTCTACCCCGTCTGCCATGATGTCCTCCAATACCACTGCTATGCCCCTTTACTGACCTCTGCCCCCACGCGTTGTTCCGTAACATATACCGTCCCGCCGGGTCACATTAATATCCTTGATCTACACTCCATGATGTATTTGTTTTACATGCGCGTATCTCGTAGGTTTTCGACTTCGGTTAGACCAGGAGGTTGAGGAAACGAATACCCCGCCTTTGATGGATCGTTAGCTCACCTACTCAGCAATTTCATGTCGCCATTTACGAAACTGGATGTGCTGTGGTTGTGCCTTTTCACTTCTGATGACCTGTATGTTCGTTTACTGATGCGGTACCCCTGAAGTTTCGAAATCTGATCCGCGGCCTCAAACAACGGACCTGGCAGTTCAACGTTCAACGCTGACTCTGCACCAGCGAAGCCAAACCAGAGGGCAGATCACGCCCGTGAACTTTTCGGCACCCAACATAACGCCAGCCAGCACCGCTAGGGTCCCTACGAGGGGACTGTAGATAATCGAACACTGTGGCTAGCCGTTACGCCGGTTCCAATGGCTCAGATCTCTCCTGGAAAATGACGCCCAAGCTTGCAGACTCCCACTCATTCCGCGTTTGGGAATATCACACTCCCTACCGTCAGGGCATTCAGAGGCAATGGGCCGGGACGACGGACGGTCAGGTTACCAGGCGCTCTGGGCGTGTCAAATTTCACGTCCTTCGAAACGCCCAGTACTCTCGGGTAGGTGTTGCGACCGCAGGGAACTTTTGTCGATCACCGTGCCCTCTCAACATGCACAAGAAAAACATTGCACCTCACAAGTCCGGGTACGGAGGTCATTAAGCGCTCAATGACGGTTTTCGCAAGCAAACAAAAGGTACGAGAAAACCTACAGCGGTACTGGCGAGCTGCTCAAATCGGTAACGTCCGAAAGCGTTTCGGCATCTCCCATCAATGTATTGGGCCATCTCTCATCCTCTTGCTGTGGAGGCTGTGGCACAGACTCTTGAGCTTGGGCCATGACC
>Ga0307513_10005376_pt1 | contig 16938 bp, 25 predicted proteins | sample 15_EM_MG_FD_202174 | JGI IMG/M metagenome (GOLD analysis project Ga0307513, IMG submission 202174) | Populus trichocarpa ectomycorrhiza microbial communities from riparian zone in the Pacific Northwest, United States - 15_EM | ecosystem: Host-associated > Plants > Roots > Unclassified | place... | reverse complement strand
GATCCCACAGGCAATATGCCCACAACAATTGTTGAAGGTAATATCTCTATTGGTCTGATTCAATCGTGACAGAACTATGCTCACTGTACCTGCAGATAAATCAAACGAGGGGAACAAGCCTTTGAAATTTGTGCAGAGAATTGCGATAGATATCTCATCAGGTTTGTGCACAGGGATTCAAGGTATCACCAGCTCACAATATAATTAGATGAATCATCATCCCCTAAGGCCACATTGGTCACAAACACGGGTGCCGAACATGTTTCCCGCTCGGATGCCAAACGTGTTACAGCGACGGACACTGTCTCTACTAAACTGGTTATTATTGGTGACTCTGCAGACCCGGGGACTGCATCGGGTAATTCGTACAACATTTATGTACATCTTTAAACCTGACTTTCATTTAGGCAGTGGTGCTGACAAGTTGGTGGGCTCTAATGAGGACAATGCCGCGGCGAAGGGGTTTAAAGATCTCGATATATCCGGCAGTAAGTTTCAAGTTCATTGACGACTTATTGAAGTTTAAATCCCCCCAAGACATGCAATTTGCGGATGTGGAAGTTCCAACCATGGGTGATGAATGCCAACTGATGGGTTCCCCGGTTCCCGCAATGGAACCTTTTCTTGCGGAGAAAGTGTCTGTGATTATCAACAATTCTGCATCTGAAAGAAACCATAAATACTTCAACCCACCCACTGAGGCTCGTTATTTGTCGAACAGAAATGTCGCTAGAGCAATGGAGGGGCCCATGTCACCTGTTGCCCAATATGAAAGACCAATCAGGCCCTCGGATATCAACTTGGATTCAACTAGTTGTCCCTCAAACTTTGATCCTCCATTCACTTTCGTGCGTCTTTATATACTGAAATTACTCCGCTGTGCAACTAACTCTAGACATAGCATTACACTGAACAACAGCTCCACAACGTGCACTTGAATGTCGAGAACTGCGACTTCGATCTCAACACCTATGAAGATAAATTACACGTGTTGATCAGCGCCTGTCGTAACCAGTTGCGGGCAGAAATTCTTTTCGTGAATATTCTGTTGGATGTAGAAGAGGAACTGGATAACATTGAAGATTTACTGCACCCTTGGATGTAGTTACATTGTTTAATAGGAAGTGTAAAAATCGATTGTGATCAGCTGAATCCAAAGTGTAATAACATGGTAGTCCGTGCATCGCCGATGTCTGATTAAAGGACAGGTAAAAAATACTACAGGGAAGGAATACTGTGGAATTTTGCATGAATGGTCCTCTTCAGCATGTCTAATCAGGTTGGAAAAACCTGGCGGGAACCGAATCAGCAATGCAGCAGCCAAACCCCACAGGGGAAATGCGATGGGGACCAGATTGGAGGTGGCACAAATCTGCGGGGGATCGCATGGGAACTGAATTGAAAAGCCGCATCCACCCAACCCATTTGCATGCAAATGATCGGCTCCCTATGCGAGTTTGTACCCAATCCGGCTGGACCGTGATCAACATGACAGTTGTCCCTTACGAGTCAGTCCAGCTAGCTCCATGACCATCAAGACATCATATTTTACGTGACACATGCTAGTAAGGTAAGTGTTACACTGTCATATGTGAAAGAAAGTCAAGTTGGTACATAGCTGCTAGAAATCCATGTAATTTCAAATTATGGATACATTGGACAGCATTTCTGAGCATCATTGTCTTATAAGTTCCTCCTAGTACTGAAGTCATGACCCCAAATTCCACTTCCATTAACACTTGTGTGACTGCCAATTTTGAGTAATTACAGCTGTTTTGGATGGTAATGAGATTCCAAGTTTTTTTTTGCGCGTGCGTTGGATGTCAATTTCCATTTTGGGAAACCGTGAGATTCTTCGTTCTCTCCCTTCTACCACTCGCGCTACAGCCATAATATCATATTTCTTTCCACCATGGACTCTGATAATGACGATATATATGAAGATGATGCTCCCCCGGAACAAACATTCGAAAAAGACCTTCAAGATATTGTGAATAACCTGACACCAGCTCGTATGTTTCTTCCTTTGGTTGTTATAGGTAGGGTTACATTGACTTTCGACAGAGGCCAAGTTTATGGTTGTCAATGAAGAGTTGCAGAAGAAACGAGAGAAGAGACTTGAAGCCAACTGGAAGCGTCGAGAGAGGGAAAAGAGGAAGCATGAAGAAAAGGCAGGGCAGAATTCCGAGGCTGAGGTGGAGAAGGCGCCGAAGAAATCCAGGACAATAGACCCAGAGGCAATACAAAAGGTCACTCTTTATGTCGAAATCCATCCCCCAGCCCCACAGCAATCATCAAGAGTCAGCAAAAAAGCCACCGCTAGGCCCGTTATCAAGAGAGGTCCTGCCTTCTTCATGCTCGACAACGATTTTGACGAATTCAAGAGCATCGTCGCTAAAACCATTCCATGCAAGCCCAAGCTTCTGCCAATTGATAAGATGGAGTGGCGATATGAAAAGCCTGCAAACGACGCGAAGAAACCCCTTGTTAGTGCAGAGGGCTTTGAGGCGATGCATCTTTCTCTCTGTGAGCGCAAAGCAGGATTTGTGATCTATATTTCTATCCCGCCACCCAGGCAGGATGATGCCGTGAGTCTCGTCAAATTATTCTGTACAGGTTGATCGCTTACCTCCTCCTAGACTTGGGATACAGGCGAGGGTGATCATGTCGAGAAGCCGTACGATTACTACGAGGAAACGTCGACAGCACCGGAGGACAGTTCATCTGCCAAAGCGAAAATGGTGAGCCTTTTGTACTCTAGACCTTGACCATGCGCTCACAGCTCTGATATAGGCGGCAATCGAGTCAGGCTCTGCTCCATATCTCGAGCAACTTCACATGCAGTACCCTGTCGGAAACTCTGAGATATGGCCTGGACGTCGCATATATAAACGGATGGTTGCAGGAAGGATACTTTATTGGGATCTTGATGCCGTGCGCCTTCGAATTTGGGCAAGCGCTTTGGTATGATAATTTTTTGTGTTTGCGGATACACCTGTTGATTCCGACTTGGACTAGGCATTGGGAAAAGATGGCGTAACCCTTCAAGACCCTCCAAATTCTGCTTACTTCGATCCATCAACTGCGAAGAAGCCCCCAGCTGGTGCCGCTTTAGCACCAACCCCCAATATACCCATCGCGGCAGATCCACCTCCCCCAGTCCCTTATGCACCACCGGCGCAGAACCCTTACGCACCTCCTTTGGCTCCTTACGCAATGCCATATATGCCACCTCCCTGGGGATATCATCTTCCTCCATATCAATACCCCCCTCAACCTGCGCCACAGCCTGGAATCCTTCAACCTAGCGGCACAAACAACTCCCCACTTCCATCCCCTGGAAAGATCTCCCGCCTCAAAGTGTCGCTTAGCAACTTTTGTTCGCGTTACGAAATCTCCGAATCCGATCAGTCCAAGCTTGCCATGCTCGAATATATGCCAGGAAACATAGACGTGGTGGAACTTGAAGAAGTCGATTGGAAGGAAGTGAAATTCACCAAGCTAGGATGGAAGGCTTTTCTTCGGGCGCATCAACAGTTCATGAAAGACGTGAAAGCAGGATTATGGGTAGTAGCTTGACTGGGGATGTGGTATGTGTCAATGGACTTTTATGTTTGTGTTCGAAACGGACTCTGGGTATTCAAAATGGACTCTCTGTATATTCGAAATGGACTCTTTGTGTTCCCATGCATTCCAATAGTAACTTTACAATTGTATCAAATACCACATTCATGTACTAGTATCCCCGAATTCATCGAACATATCCTGCATGTTTGAACCAACCATAAGCACTATCAGCTGTAATGCAAGCACAGGCTTCAATGAGGGTGGCAATTGGATCATGTTCACGTCGAATTGTGTGCCCATGGCGACGAAGAAAAGCCTTACTAACGGAAAAACATCAGCATGATGGGCCTTGATCTGAGTTGATCACCATGCATTTCACATACATACGCTGAAAGACGGGAGTGGTAGCTACCACTTTGTGTGATATACTCCAGCCAAATGCCTGCACAGGCATTTGTTTCTAGCCAGGACATTCAAAGATATGAAATACTATGGCAACTTCATTAACATAGATCTCTATTATTTGCCACATTCTATGTCATTCTTCCCTAGAATGATGTTTTATCTATGTTATTGTTTCCCAAAGACTATGTTTAAGCTATGTTATTGTTTTCCAGTGCTATATTTCATTGCTTCCCTAGATGATGTTATTGCCATTTCATTTCTTGCCAGGCTCATATGTTATTGCTTTCCTTGGGCGATGTTTTAGCCATTTCATTCCTTGCCAGTGCTATACTATTTCATTGCCTGCCTAATACTTATTTTATTTTATTGTGGGATATGATTATGTAATATGTTTGATAGCTTAACTATTGCCTTTTCTATGTTCCTCCACTTATTCTCTTATCATATTATGGCCTCAAATTGAAACTTATATAAAAGCAAGGCCCACACCCCCCACAAGCAGGCACACTAAATATTGCACTCAATTTACAATTAAAAAGTAATTATCTCACATAATCAAAAACATAAGTATTTATAATAACTTTGCCATAAAACTAAAACATCGCTCTAGGGAAACAATGAAATATAATCTCTAGACACAATGAAATGGTTAAAACATCGCACTTGGGAAACAATGAAATATTGCTCTGGGAAACAATAACATGGCTTAAACATAGTCTTTGGGAAACAATAACATAGATAAAACATCGTCCTAAGGCAGCAATGAAATAAAGTATGGCAAATAATAGAAATCTATGTTAATAAAGTTGCCACAGTATTTCATATCTTTGAATGTCCTGGCTGGAAACAAATGCCTGTGCAGGCATTTGGCTGGAGTATATAATATACTGTGGTAGCCACTGGTGGAAAGACTCTTCGATTGGGTTCAAATCCGGAGAGTAGGCCGGGAGGTATAAAAGAAGACACCCCGCAGCATGGACTAACTCAGAGAGTGCTTCATTATGATGAATGCGGCAGTTATCGAGCACCAGAACAGATCGCTCATCAGGGAAGGGGTTCATTTGTGGAATCTATAAACCTTAGTAAGGTAGATGACATCCACAATCGACAAAGTCACGTGCCCAATATTTCATGTGAATATATAAGAAAATTAATTTTAGATTGCAAGATATCTCAAGTTTATGAGTTTGATCGAGAATTTTAGTCAATAGGATGTCTTCATAATATTATTATAACCATCCTTGAGAAATTTTATTCTCATCTGAATACTAGATCTTGAGAGGTTTCACTCAGGACATTATACATCTGTAAAAAGCCTTATTTTGGAAACTACGTCCTTAATTCTGGGACAAATGCTAAAATACCTGTGACATTCGATAAATCAGGCTATTTCTCATAACTCCTATTGACCTGATCTCCAATAATCTATTAACGAACACGCCTTTGGCCTTAATTACCGAAAAATTTCCTTTTTTAAATGGTCACATTTATGGCACGTGACTTTGTCAATTGTGGATGTCATCTACCTTAACTAATAGCAAGACTCGGAACAGGAACTTGAACCTACAACTTGTTCCTGAATGAATTTGAGAAAGTCCATAGAGTCAAATGAGCCAGGGACAACCTCAACCGCAATGTATCCTTCCACAGAGAGTGCAGCAACAAGCGAATATCGGTCTCCATGAACAAAAACATCCTTCAATTCAGCTCGTTCACCAGAGAATGCTCGGCCATATCGTCGTGCATAAGTGCGCTCGTTCTTGGAAGTTTCATCAATGCAGATAAACTGTAAACCATCGCCAAAAAAATCATCCCCCACAAGCATATCCTTCCACTGCTGGCATAGTTCTTCATCCCTCTCGACTGCAATCTTCTGCAAGAGTTTTCGAGTAAGGCCAGCTTTTTGGAGTTTTCCTGGAGAGCCGAGACTGAGATAGCGATGTTATGGTGGAGTGCAAGCCAAAGAACAAGCTCATCAAGATAAAGATCTGCGTCGGACTCATACAGTGTGTGAACAGCAGTTAGAACAGCTCGTGTGAGGATCCTAGCTTTTCCTCACAAAGCAAAATATGGCCGATTTACTGAACCATGCTCCTCAAAGATGGCATTCCAGCGGTAGAGACTGGCCCTTGAAACCAGTAAAGCATCGGCAATATCTTTGACCTGCCAGCCCTTATCCCAGAGGCTCAAAGCGCACATTTTGAGGTTGGAACTGATCTTTCTGTTTCCCATGACAAGACAAGACAAGATTTACAGCAGACGAGGCCACGAGGAGTAAGTAAACGGTGTGTGCGTGAGTCAGAACACAAAAACTGATGGCTTCCCAAAATGGAAATGACGTCCGACATGCACGCAAAAAAAAACTTGGAATCTCATTACAATCCGAAACAGCTGTAACTTGATAAAAGTATCTACTACACATGATGAAGCTAAAAGACTTCATATATAGTTGAGTTTAACCAGATAGTATGTCATCTAGGCACCTGGCACAAAACCATTCATGATCATTCGTGATCCTGTTCGTGACCCTTTCCAAATTCGTACTCGAGTTGCCACTATTGCCTTCCAAAACAAACAATGACAAGCCAGAATTTCCTGTCTGTCCACCCTCACCACTCCTCCTCTCCTCTTGCAATGCCTCTCTATTCCCAATAGACATGCTAGGATGCACAAAAAGGTATGTAAGCTCTCTATAGCTCTTCTATAGTTGGTCTACTCACTTTATTCTCTCTTTAAGGCCCACACGCCATACCAGCAACAACCACCTTGGCCTCTCCCCTCCAATGAGGGATATAGGCTGTCATTTCATGTCATTGTAGGGTTCTAGGTGGCCTGGGGGCTGGGAGTAACTAGGTAGACCCATGGTGTGGGAGACCTGCCAGGTATGTGAGGAGGTGAACCCCCCTTTCACTGCCATCTAATGGCGATGCCAACATGTTATGGCCCACAGGTACACCCGTTGAAACTCCATTACGCACTGCCACCCAAACAGATGTGCCCAGCCACTCCAACTGCATCACTCACCCACTGCCATCATGCACAGCCAGTGAGGCCTCCCCAACCCCGCCCTCAAGGCTGAGGACATTCGTGGCTTATCTGAGGCATTTATGGGTGAGTTCAAGAGGAAGCGGTGCATATTGTGGATTTGGGCAATAGGTGTTCTGGGAGGTGGTTCAGGAGATGAAGGTACATATCTCCAAACTAATAGTAAGTACAAGCTAACTACTAAACTAAATAAATAGCCTGAGGGTTGAATGGTGCTGCTCTCGTGCATGCACAATATGGTATATGGAAGAGGTTGAGCTCCTGTATGAGGAGATGTGCCAAGTGCTCGCATTCCTGGAGTGGGATGGGAATTGGTGGAAGGAATGTGCCTTCTGTGCTCCCCAAAGAGTTAACGACACCAGCCATCCCTCAACTTCTCCAGAGAACAAAGGACCACTTGAGGAAGGGCTGAGAGCCTACACACTATGCCAAGCTTCTATACAGTGGCACTTGTTTGCAGCTTTCATGAAGCAGTGGCATGACATCCCAGCGTTCATTGAGATGGCGGATCAGGGGTTCCCTGGTGGTGAGGAAGAGGTAGATGTAGTAGATAGCATGGTATAATGTATGCAGTGGTAGCCCATGGCTATTAAGCCATTTTGCATGCTTGATTTGTGTAGAGCCCAATCCAGAAGGTATTTCCTGATCAGGATGTGAGGTGGGTGCATCCCAAGAAGGCAGTCACGCTTGATGTGCAAGGCTTGCTGAGTTTAAACTGAGACCTAAGGCAGAAACAGTGCCGAAGTATGTAAACAGGCAGGCGGTATGCAGTGTGTGTTGGATATCTATATCATCAGGAAAAGGGGGGTTGGCTCCTGAGACACCCAAAGCAGCCTGGGTGTCTCAGAAGACAGTAAAGATATCAAAGACCCAAAGAGTCCCAGGTCGCTGTAGGCCAAGGTGGAGTTAGAACTCAATCTTTAAAGCAACCCAAAGGGCCCCCAAAGCATCCCAGAGCATCCTTCTGATTTCTTCAAAGCATCCTAGAGCGTCCTTCAAAGCATCCTAGAGCATCCTTCAAAGCATCCTAGAGTGTCCTTCAAAGCATCTCAGACCAGCCATGAAGCAGTCATAAAAACATTCAAAGCTGCCCAAAGTACTGCCAAAGCTTAAAGATATTCCATTCTATTCAATAATAAACAATTATATTTAAAATCATACTACAGAAATACAAGTATTCTAGCATTGCTTATTATTTGTGCTTAGCCTATACTAATAACAGTTATAATAGTACTTACTGAACATGAATCGCAACAGTAATATAAAGATATGGGGGAATAAATGCGGGCTGTGGTAGTTAAGGAGGCAGGGGCAATGCAGCGTTGGCTGTGTCAAAGGCGGTTGAGGTGGGGAGGTATCAGCCACATCGACAGCAGTGGTAGAGGATGGTGGTGGGTATGCCTCGACCACTTCGAGGGCGAGAGAGGTGGAGCTGGTGGTGGTGATGTGTTAGCCATGTTAACAGTGCTTGAGGACGCGGGGTGTTGGCGGGATCAAGAAGGAGGCGGTGGTGATGGGGCTGTATTAGCAGCATCGATGGGGATTGAGGAGGCGGTGGTGGTAATGCCACATTAACAGTGATTGAGAAGGTGGGGTAGATGGAGAGGTGTCAACTGCATTGGCAGTGGTTGAGGAGGCGGGTACGGCAGTGGTGATGGTGCTGCGTCAGCAGCGTCGAAGAGGTTGAGGAAGCAGAGGCGGAGGCGGCGACGACGGTGGTTGAAAAGGTGGGGTAGTAGGGCGAGAGGGGGGGCATCAACTGTGTTGGCAGTGGTTGAGAAGGCGGGTATGAGGGAGGCGAGAGTGGTGGGCTGCATTGATGGCGGTTGAGGCTAGGTGGTGGGGGTGCGTCAGCCACGTTCGCAGCAGTTGGTGTTCAACTTGCCTGTAATTGCATTCGACTTTGCCGTGGCTGGGTTGGATTTGCTGTGGTTGGGTTGGATTCCGGTTGTTGACTCCCCCGCTCGCCGTCATTGGCCAATCGCTGCGTTCGACTGGCTATGGTCAAGCGTGTCGTCGCAGTTTCCCTCCTCCTCATCCTCGCCATGCATGAACCAGCCCATATCCCCCTGGGGAGGGGAGAGGTGTCGTCATTTGGTTTTATGCCGGCGCTGAGTTGTGATGGTGGTCGTACACCCTTGTCGTTTCGCATCGTTGTTGGTTTTTGCGCCAGCGTCGAGTTGTGGTGGTGGTCATTTATCTTGCATAGATCGATGGGTTGTAAGGATCAAGCCACATCACCTAGATGGTGGAGGGCAAGTATCCTGGGTGGACATCAGCCCACATCCCTCAATGGAGGGGAGGGGCCAAGATGGTGGTGGTGGCACAACGAGGGTGCTGGTGGAAACGAGGATGCTGGTGGTGGTAATTGATGCTCAACGTCGTTTGACGTGGCAGAGCGAGGGATGGGGGCAGCGGCGACCTCAATGCTCAACGTCAAATGACGTGGCAGAACAGAGGTGAGGTGGCATGGCATCAACGACGTGGATAGCGTCGGGGCATCGATGGCTACAAGGGAGGTCGGAGGATAGTGGTGGTGTGTGAGAGGGAAGGTGGTGGTGAAGGAGAACGTTGAACTTGACAGAAATTGTGCAAGTTCAACATTCACGTGATTTGACGGGCCGAACCACCGTTTCGTGGAAAAACCCAGACATGATGTCTGCATTTTACTGATTTGACCCTCAACCAACCTCTTGCTCGCTCCCTTCGTGTGTCCCACCTCCCAAAATCTCTGAGGTAAGTATTATTAACAGTATTAATCTATTTTATTACTAACTTTTCAGATTCCAACAGGCACGAACAAACATATGCATGCGCTGCGAGCCCCCTCTCTGCTCTGAGGGCTATGGGCCGACATTGCAGCAGATCAGATTTCAGATTGGGAGGGAGGGGTGGAAGATAAGGGGAGACCCTTGGTGAGGGAGACCCATGAGGTGTGTCACGAAACGAGTCGTTAAGACTCGTTTCGCTGTCCTTCGTCCCCCCCTCCAACTCATCTGTTGTCCCCAACCCAACCAGTGCCGCTTCGCTGCTGCCGCATTGATGCGCGCGCCCGTTCCTCTCGACATGTCGAACATGGACGATGTGCCCCCCGCGGCTCGGTGAACACCATCCCAACCGCTATCGATGTGGTTGGTGCAACCCCACCACCACCTCTGCCTCTTCCACCGGCATCAACGTGGCTGATGCAGTTCGACCACCCCCTCCTCTTCCACCAGCATTGACGCATTTGACGCAGCCCCACCGCTGCCTCCTTCACCGGCGTCAACGCGTTCGAAGGAGACCCTCCTCTTTCACCAGCGTCGACATGTTCAACGCAGCTCCACTGCCGTCCCCTTCACCAGCGTCGATGCGTTCGATGGAGACACATCCCCCTCTGCCTGTATTGACACGTTTGGTGCAGCCCCGCCGCCTCCTTCACCGGTGTCGACGCATTTGATGCAGCCCCTCTTCACCAGCATCGGCGCAGCCCCAACGCCTCCTCCTTCACCAGTGTCGACGCATTCGACGGAGATCCACCACCCCCTCTCCACCGGCCTCGACGTGTTCGCCTCTTCACTGGTGTCAACACGTTTGATACAGCCACCCCCCCTTCAACCGGCGTTGACATGTTCGACGCAGGCCCAGGATCCCCTCTTCACCAGCGTCAACATTTTTTTACCCCCTCTAATTATTCATAGACCTATTAATGTTATGTAGACTACATAATGTAATGATATATATATATTAAGTGTATATTACAATGATTTTTCAAACTGCTCCAGAGATGCTCCAGGGAAATATGTGTGGGGTGAAAGACACCCAGATACACCCAGGAAATTATGTGTGTGGCAAAGTCACCTGGAGTCGCCCAGAGATACCCAAAGCTGTGTAGGGGTGGCATATATGCTTTGGGAAAGTGGCAATTACCTAAAGCAGCCTGGGCCAATATGGCTTTTCCTGATGATGCCCCTACCTTATCGACTCGGTAGCTCAATGGTTTAGAGCACCAGCATATATAGCCATAGGTTGCTGGTTCAATTCCAGCCCCTGTCACTTTCTTTTCCCAAGGTCACCTCAGAATGGTTTCCAACAGTGTGATATATCAGTCTGCCAGTAGGTGGTGCATTCGCAAGTGGCTCGCAGCTGTTGTGCAGGTGCTCGCAACTGTAAACAATAGTAAACATTGCTTGCAAGTGACTCGCAAGTCTCTCGCAGGTGTCTCGCAAATCTCTCGCAAGTCCATATATATTCCCCTCAAATATTTAATATATTTATGGCCACTAGGGTGTGGCAATGATGGTAGGCACTAATTACCTTGAAATTTCCAAAACCAAAATTTCGGCACGCGGGTGGCGCACCAAATCGATCTCTAGCCATAGGTGCCTGTGAACTCCTCCTTTTGTTAGTGAGAACCCCAGTCATCGGTAGCATCTTCAATTATTATTATTAAGTAATCAATGAAGCTTGAACTCAACTTGAACTTCCAGGTTTTTAGATTTTAATCATGCCAATGGATAAGTCACTCAGTGCTTCCTTCCTGTTTTGAGCTCCCAGGACGAAATGGCATCGCAAATAATGGGATGAGAGACGGCAGGATACACTTAGACTACTCCTTAGTCGTGAACTTACAGATAGCACAAGCGACTCGCAAGTACTCGCAAGTCATGCAGGCAGTTCGCAAGTGGCTCGCAAGTGACCGCAAATGAACCCGCAGGTGACTCACAGGTGACTCACAGATTTTCCTGTGCCCCCCAAAGTAACGATTGGCTTAATAGGCGCTCAAAATCAGGAAACTTATTGGGTGGATCCATTGTCTGGGACGAACCTAGTATAAGAAACTCGAAATTTGCACAGCCAATAGTGAGCATGGAAGCAAGAAAGACTTCTTATCAGCTTACATTCATCAGTTGCTTCTGGATGCGCTCGCACTCTTGGGGAAGGCATAAGAGCCATTCCCATACAAAGACGCAGAAGCTGGGATGGTCATTTCCTCAGACAACTATCCTTCTTTATCAAGCATTTGAGCCAGGCATGTTGGACAATGTTTGGATATCGCGGGCCAGCAGCAATCCGATCTGGACAATATCCTGGCAGGCTGCGTCCATCCTTCCATTCTCGAAAAGCGTATTATTTTTGCTCGTCGCTTCAAGACGGCCATGGTCGCGGTGTGATAGGGTGACCTGCCCCACGACCACGTGACCTATCCGTAGACACATCCTTGTATGTCGTTAGACCATCATCAGCATTCCTACCTGCTTCCCCGAGCCAGCGACCAGCTCAGGGCACCTCGCCCCATTCCATCTTGGTGATGAGAGTGTGCTTCATACTTTAACACACGTTTTATCTCACCACTGTCAGCTTTTCCTCAAAGTTTCACTGCCACATCATCAGCCCATTCCCAGGCCATCACCACTGTGTCGATTATCCGCGTCTCGGTCGCTGCGTTATACCCAGCGTCCCAACATCTTTTCATCCCAACATATTTGCATCTTTGCGTCCCTGCGTCTTTGCGTCTACTGTCTATATCTGCATCCTGCATCCACGTCACCGCGTTTCGAGTCCTTTCGAGTTTCTATCTGAACGAGTTTCTATCTGAAGTCTTACAATATGTCCCGCATCATCGCGTTCACCGGCGAGAACCAGAATGCCAGTGATTGGCTCAAAATCATGGATGAAATTGTCGCTATACGAAACAACGACCGTGGCAAACTCGAAATTTTCAGCTCAAAACTATTTGTAGACTCACCAGCAGACCAATGGTTCATAGGCATTCCTGTCAAGATTCGCAAAAGCTGGAGGATGGTTCGGGAGCTTTTTGTGCTGAAATGGGTAGAGAAAGCTGAGCAGGCAGGGACAGATGCGAAAGTGAACCTGTTTTTACAGGAGCTAGGCCATGCGCAGCCGCGCTCTGCCACGCAGGATATACTTTTCGTCGAGCCGCTATCACCCTCATCTCCAGTGCCCATCACCTTTGACCTCACACGGCTTCGACAACTTATCACTGCATCCGACGTCGACAATATCTCGATTTTTTGTGCGAAAACTGCAGGAACCGAACACGAATACTTCGCGCGCCTCTGGCAGCTTGCTTTTGAAGCTGGAAAGAAGTTGAACACCACAGTCCCGCATCTCAATGTTGGAATACAAGCCATGCCAACCCCCCGATCTGATCCATCTCCCAAAGTTGACTCGAGTACGCAAACTACAGAGCCACCAGCACCACTTTCACAGACTGGCAATATTCTGGTTGACGCACCAAAAGAAGTCTCACCACAGGCCCCAGTTTCACGTCTCGATTGGGCTGAAGACGCAACCTCGCTTCCTATCTCACCCCTGCTCCCTACTCCCTCGATTTCTCACCAACATGCACCACGGGATTTCTCAGGTCTTCGCTCATCACAGCCAAATCCCTTTGCTTCCCTCCAACAACGTTCGAAACAATTCCGCATTCGGACTGCTTATCGCCTTCGCCGAAATACCCCTTTTGCTCGATCTTCGTATTCTCACTACCAGCCACCACCATTACGCCCTCCATCTTTATTTCCGAAACCTCAAGTCCCTCCCCAAGCTTCGAAACATAAGCCCTTCATTTCCACAAAACTCATACCACCCTCATCTCGTACTTCAGCCCTTGATTGGGATCAAGATCCTCGCCTATCAGACCTCAGTCAGGCCCTCAAGGCGTTAGGTTGGATTCGTCCATGACGACGAGGACGTCGTTTCTATATGGGAGGGGGAGGGATGGACCTGGTTTGGGTTCTCCTCATTTGGATTAGGCCTTTGTTTCTGTTTTCGTGTTTTCCAGTTTTGTGGTTTCTTCTCATTGTTTTTCTGTTTGCCATACTCTACATTTTTTTTTTTGTGCTACTCTTTTTTTTGCATTGTTTCGCTCTTTTTTTTCTTTGTGTTTCATTCTCTTTTCTTTTTGAGAGGCGACGAGGACATCGCCATTTGGAGGGGGGTACATGTGATAGGGTGACCTGCCCCACGACCATGTGACCTATCCATAGACACATCCTTGTATATCGTTAGACCATCATCAGCATTCCTACCTGCTTCCCCGAGCCAGCGACCAGCTCAGGGCACCTCGCCCCATTCCAGCGGTGAACATAGCCAAGATGTAAGCTTTTATTGCTGAGGCTTCCCCTTCACAGGCTTGTGCACTGTGCATACATTTAGAGCATGGCGGAGTCATATTCCAAATTATTGACCATGTTCATGATATCCCCGGATCATCATCTGGTGGAGCAGACATAACAGATGGTCAACCAGCGCTCAAGCGCCGTGGTGACGATATTGGTTGCGGGAAATTTAGCATCCCTATCGCCAAGGCTGGATCAATGATGCCCTTAAACGAGGCTCAGTGGTTATGGGAGACTGTTATGCGTAAGACAGGGGATGATGATATTATGACACAGCAGGTAATCGACAAGCTGGAGGCCTATGGGGTTGTGGATACTTGCGTGGAAGAAGTGCGTACTATGGTGAATGACTCGTGGGCCGATTTGGAGGGTCACCTGAGGGATAGTCCAGCTGAAGTCTTTCTTCGTGCTTTGGGGTGGTATTTAGTTAAATTATAATAGCCGGTCGAGTCTCCCATGACAATTACATAGCACACCAAATAACAAAACTGTCAAGGATCCCCACATCCTCCACTTTTGCCAATCTACTCGAGTCACATTACAGTCTGCATTTCGGCGACATCTCGCGACATCTCTTCCGAAACCTCCTTGCCAGCACTAATTCATGTTAATGAGCATCAATACCAGGGCTTGAAGAACGGCGCTGAGCACTAAAAGATAAAGGAGCTAGCTCTTGTGCCGAGGGATAAGGATGTCAGAACTACATAAATGATGGAATAAACGCTCTACTTACGACTACGCTCAATTCCACCGAGCAGGTGTTGGACGTAGATAGAATCTATAACCTTTCAGCTTGCTCGTCCAGTTATAATGCAGCCCTTTTACTCACAGAATGCGGTCGACAAACCTTTATCAGCCCGCCCTTAACTTCCCCCTTCGGGGAAAGACCCCTGCTGCAGATTCAAATGCATATCAAGTCTTGTGTTGATAGTCAGTATCGGTGCACACAGTCCATACAGGATAACAACAGAACATACACACCACATTTGTCCACTCACACCCACCTACCCAAAAATTCACCCACAAAAGCCATTTTCTCGAACCTCTACCCCTCACCCTATATCTTCTCGTTCACACACCCAACCGTTCAATATCCAGGCCAGGACATTAAGTTGTTTTTTTTTCGGCGTTCCTTCCACAGACCAGATGGGAAGCAGCAATCAATAAATCAACCAGAAGTTCATCGACATTTCTATTCTCTCATCCCTCCTCCACATCCCTCCACATTACCATATCATCCTTCCTTCATCACCACATCTTGGACTGACCCAATATCCAATATCCCATAGGAAGAGGAGAAGGAAGAACGCCCAGGACCAGATCACCCAGAAGTGTGGGGCGTTATGCATCGACACAATGAGGTTATCGGGCGAGGATGGGTGGGTTGGGGAGATGCAGGGAGCCTTCGATCCAAATATCTATGGGATGAGCGCTGAGCAAAGGGGGGTCAGTGAGCTGGGGTTTGGATGGCGGTGGTATAGCAGAAAAACATAATTTTCGCATTGTCGTTGGCGGCGTAATTGTGTTCGGGACTCGTCACTGATCCTCAGCGACTCCAGTGGGCGAACAACACCATCCACGTGTCGTCCTCATCGGTTCAGCAGCCATGGGCAAGTCGTGTTAATCCTCACGGGTCGACCCGCTGTGCATAATGTAGCATAACAGTAGCAGTATACTCAGCTGTCGAAGCCACACCCATCACCACTGCCCAAGGCGGGGCAGTTCTTCTCCTGTCATCATGCCCTCAACCTCAATCTCATCCCACATATCGCACATCGGGACACATGGGTCGACCAGACCCATCATTCCACCGGGGACTGTCGCGTTCTCCCCATCTCCTCCTTAAGCAGCGAGCCCAGATGTAGACATAGCCATTCAACTCCACCTGACATCAGACCAAGCCATCAGTGGCACGTTGGAAGAAACTCGGGATTGGGATTGGCTGTTGAGAATTCGGAACGACGGTGGTCAGTTTAGACAAGGTGCGTCGATGGCAACTTAGATTTGAGAGGGCAACATCTCAACCACCGGTTTTGCAGCAGCTCTTTATAGTTAGCTCCAACGACCCTATTTGAATACGCAGGAAGGGGAAATGTGGTGGGTCGAGGAACAAGAAAAAATAGGGTCAAATTACAGGGGACAGGGGTTCGATAATAGAATGAAGAACCACAGGAGCGATGGAATAACGCATCGGCTTCGGCCCCTGGATAGCGACGGCGCGACGAGAAGGGATGTGAATATGTGAATAGAAAGGGGGCAGGGAGAATTACAGCTTGAGCTCGTTGATAAAAAAACGGACCAGTGGAACCTTCAGGTGACCCCAAAAACGAGATAAGCAAGGTGAAGTGGCCCATAGACGGGTTGAATGTTGATGCATGGGGGTCGACCTGACCGATCATTCCAGCCGGGCCCGCTGTGTTTTCTCCATCTCCATCTTGCCTTTGCACTACAGGTGGTGGCGCAGATGCATGCCAGGTGTTCAAATCGACCCAACGAACTCCCATTGCCGAATCATCGGGGGCTGGAAGAGACTCGGATTAAGATTGATTGTTGAGGCCTGAGGATTATATAATGAACAACCGTTATTGATGTGGACGATGTAGGCATACATTGACATAGGGGACGCGACATCACAGCCACCGGCTTTGTAGCAATTCTACAGAGGGGATAGAGTTCTTTACAGTCCCCCACGTATTCCAGGTGGAATCCCCCGGATTCCGGGTGATTCCGGGAATTCCGGGGGAATGGAATTTTAGCAGTAGTGCCTGCTAAATTGTGATTTCCGTTCCGGCGGAAT
>Ga0307513_10005375_pt1 | contig 16938 bp, 17 predicted proteins | sample 15_EM_MG_FD_202174 | JGI IMG/M metagenome (GOLD analysis project Ga0307513, IMG submission 202174) | Populus trichocarpa ectomycorrhiza microbial communities from riparian zone in the Pacific Northwest, United States - 15_EM | ecosystem: Host-associated > Plants > Roots > Unclassified | place... | reverse complement strand
CCCCCCTGCGCCGCCCGGCGGCCCCGGGCGCGCCCCCGCCCCCGCCCCCCCCCGCCATGTTATGCCGCGTGTGCTGTACTGCACCGTGCCTGTTAGATTTTTATGCGCGGTGCGGAGTATGAGTCTATAATTTCAATACCTGCCTGTTATCAGGTAGTGCTCCGGATGGATCACCCAGAGAGCAGATATGCTTCAAGAACTTGAACCCCCTGTGGTGAAGGAGCTGTCTTGCGAGTGAGAAGCCGTGACTAGGATGTAGATGATTGTGCATAAGGATGAGTAAGTTTAGCGGTTTTGAGAGGCTTTGAGAGAGAATGGTGGCTTTGTATATCCCGGCAAAGCCTATCAGCACTAGCTAGCCAGGTAAGTGATCGTTCATTTACTTGTGTTGACCGGCTGTCCCTGATACAGAAGTGGGACTATCGTCGCAGTGATTGAGTGAAGCATGATCTGGAGAAATTAGGTACGTAACGGTTAGTTTTGTCATTCTAACTTGGAAATCTAGAGTTCGCCCCTCCTCCTCCTCTTCCCTTTCTTTACCCCCTCCATCTATCCTCTATTGGCTGTTATAGCCCACGTTGTACGAGTATCTAAGCCCGCTCGTTATGCTCCAGTCTTGCTCTCATGCATTTTTTTTCCAAGAACTGTACTTGCACATGCACACGTGCGTCCGCCTATCATACCACCACCCCCCCGCCCTCTCCAAAGCCAGGACGGCATAGAGCTTTCCACCATTTCCTCCCAATGCCCAGCGCGCGCAGCCCCGGGTTTTCCCTCCACCAATCTACAGTACACAAGTCTAATATCAAAAGCATTCCCAAATGCCCAGAAAACCAACCCTACATCCACTACCTCGAGATAATAATAATAACATTGTATGCCCAATCTGTGCCTCTCAATGGCTCTTCCCCACCCACCCCCCAAGACCACGGGAAACAGCCGTTCGCCTACAAAGCGTCTGCGAGAACACCAAGACTACCACGTATGATATCGCGCCCCCCCAAGAATCCATCACGCTCTCGCAAACACAATGGAATTTATGAGCATTATATACATACCCCCACCACCAACCCAGCCAAACAACCTATCAAATTCCAATACCCAGCAACACATATTCATCGCAACGCATATCCGCCCAGCTGCCCAGATGTAGATTCCCCCCACCGTATTGGCCAGTTGAGTTATTGCTTCTTCTTCTTCTTTCTTTTCTTTTTTCCCTTTTTTCCTTTTCTTCCCTTTCCCCTTCCTTCCTTCCTTCCCTTTCCCTTTCCCTTTCCCCCCTCCCTTCCCCCCCACCCACCCCATAGAATACAGTTACCGGTATGACAACCCACGCACTTCGTAGGCAAAAGGGTAACACAATTACGACTCGGACACCACTGCGCCCCCTGCGGCTCTTTACGCACAGCACAGAACGCCGCACTATATGAGCAAGGGAATAATAATACTGTACGGTACTATAGGCACCATTAACGGTAAACTCAGGTTGGGTAAAAATTTAATAAACTCATCTCCCTTCCCCCGTCCGTTTGTCCATGTCCATATTATGCATAGTACCGTAACTTGCCACAAAGTTCTAAGCGACGGTAAACGGTACAAGTAGGTTACCGTATCACATCTCCGCTTGAACCCCGTCCGCATGATGATATCGCAGAGCCTTATATACAACCTACGGTAATCGAGTTATTTGCAATTCCGGTTCCTGGCCAACTGATCCACCAATCAGGCAAATCCAGCACCCGGATGGTTTTGTTGTGCTATGCTGTTTTCGGTGTGATTTCGCATGGGTTTAATATGACTACCGGACATTTGTTGTTGTTCACGTGCTAACTTAGTGTTTTTTTTCTATTACTATTATTACTATTAATATTATTATTACCATTGTACTACTAATACGGTAGGAGTAACCCTTGGGGAAAGGAAAAACTTCTCGTAATAATAGTAATCGCTTCCATACATAATTAAAAGCTAAAAGAAAGCGTCGCATTCACTTTGACGGGGGGGCGTGATCGATAAATAAGCCTGGTTGCGCGAGATTCTACTTGCATGGTAATCTCCACTCATCTGTCACCTTCCTAGAACCGAACAGCGCGGGTGGGATCGAGATCTGGTTCGTTCGTTGAGTTAGGGTGTGTTATAACAAGGGAACGCCCTGCGCGATGGAAAGGAGATGCTATGATTGATCATGGGAGTTCGCTTCGTTTGCTATCATTTTGTTTCTATATTCTACTCGAGGAGATGAACTACGCCGGCTACGCGTGTCCACTAGGATCAACCCGTCGCCTCGTCCTTTTCCTTTCCTCTCTCTCATGCTTCCCCCCGCCGGCAAAAGCGAGGCTGGGGGAATTAATAAACAGTTACTCGTACCGGTAGAGTAATTACTGTTACCGGTACTTGTGATTGTACCGTAAAAATCTCTTGGGATCCGCCATCTCCGTCAACGCTATAATCTCCGGGCTCAGAGATAAAAAAGGTGTCGAGAGAGGTTAGTGCTTTCCTGTCATGGTATGGGATCAGCTCTCAAGATGTGTTGAATCTCATTAGACTAACTGGTATTTGCGATTCTGTCGACCTGCCAAACTAACCTATGCTAGGCTGGCGGAGGTGGTGGATTCCAAGAGATTTTACGGCACTGTACGGCACTCGTAGCCAAAAAAGCTACAGCACCGGTAGGGAGGTGTTCCTGGCACCACCAGTGCTTGGCCTCGCACACATAGAGTGCACATAGGGCGGTAGGGTAAAGCTGGATGCGAAGCGCCGCCCTTTCCCTCCTTCCCCAGGAACGGGACCAATTCGCAACAATTCATTTACCCAAGCAGCAAGAGGGGAAGGGGGAAGATTGGCGATAGCGAGCGCATGGCGAGTGCATACGTGATCACTCGAAGATATCGCGAGATCTGACATCCATCTGGAAGGAAGTAACCGAAGACGAAGCAAGTCACTTGAGAGTGGTTGCGCCTAATGTGGAATAAATCGTTTCAGAATAATTGCGGGGGGTGGCGGCGAGAGGGTGAGTGGATGGGTTGGTTGGTGCGTTTGATTTGGTGACCGGGGTTGGGGATTCTGCGGTTGACTGCCGGTAGGGTAAGGTTATTCCTCGAGATTAAAGGTGTGAGAACAAATGCGATATTTTTAAAAGGAAAAGGAAAGAACATAGGGATGGTTAAAGAGGAGGAAGAAGGCTATTAGGTTTTGTCGATTTAAATAGAGAGTCTTTCTTTGGCCTCATCTCGTCTTCGCGATTCGTTTGGCTCGTTCCACAGAAGGTCGGTTGTTCTCGGGACCCAACCCCTTGCATACCCGCCTTTACGCGATGAGAGAAAGTGGTCGGGGGTGGAAGGGTGGAAGGGTAGAAGGGTGGCTCTTCTTCCTCTCGCACTTTCTGCACTGTTGATCCTCCAATTGTCTGCCGGGCGGACCTGATTGGGGGAGGCGATTGCGAGATTTGCTCTTCAATGCCCACCACCGCTGCAGCATTCCCTTTACCGGTATTTCACACACACTGGATGGATGAATGGATGGGAAAGTGTATTTCTTTTGCTGTTGTTGGCTGATGCCAGGAAATGATAGGTGGGTCCGTCTCAGCCGACCAGTTGTTTGGAAAAAGAAAAGTTGCGAGATGATTGAGCAATTGGTTGCAATAGGGTGGAGGGATATAATAATGACGATAAACAATGAGGCTTCCCTACCCGTACCACCCTTTCCAGCTCTCATAAATTTGACTCGTTACTGCGGGTTGAAGAGGCGGGGAAGGAAGGGGTGGAGGGGAGGGAAATCTTTCAAAAAGCCGTTGTGCCATGCACGCTGTTTGTCTTTAGGAAACGTCAACTTGAACCAATGAGAAATCTTGGTACAGGACCTGGGGTTCCAGAAAGGGAGGTACCAGTGGGTGATCCGTAAAGGTGTCTTCTCCACCACCATTCCATCATGGCGAGGAGCTTGAATAGGACTTTCGAGCTTGCCAACAACCGCTTCGTGACACAGGTAGAGATTTTCCCACCATGGCGGAAAGGGGTTCCAATAACGAGCAAGGTGCAATTGTGCTCGAGTGCTTGCAGGTGAAAGGAGGTTTTTTCTTTCTTTCCTTTTCCTTGGCGACGTACAATGTACGGTACTCGAGTAGTGAGTTTAATGAACCACCCTTAACTGGTGAGTACCGTACTCGTACAAGTACCGGTAGACTCGCAATCATGGATTCTTGACAACTCAAAAGGTACGGGAATCAGGATGCCTAGCACTTGCATCAGAGAAGCCCAACGCCAGAATCGAGGAATTGGGGGAAAGTCATGGTAACGTTTTGGCAAGGGTTCAGGTTGCGCTGGAAATGCTTTTTTTTCCCACTCACCAAAATCCTCCATCCATCGTGGCACAAGTTGGCGCATTTGCACATAGCGCCACTGTGCACGGCTGTTCTACGGTAGACTCTGATCCCACACTGTATGATACACAAAGGGAAATTACGGTTGGGCCACAGGGCATCCAGATGGTGCCTGAGTGGAAATGCTGTTTCGCAGTGGACCATGATGAACTGTGTGCCGGGATCGAAAATACTCTAGCGTATGGATGGCTTTGCTGGCTAATTCCGGATCTCTGAATCCTGGTATCATTGCAATGTCAACTCTTGCTCTTGTTGCCCTTGAGTTTAAAAAAAGTACATGTCTAACCTGATCTCTTTTACTTGTACCGCTACCAGTACTGGTGCAGGTACGAAATGCGTGAACTGGTCGATGTCTTCGGACTCGTGATAGCCACATGCTGTGATCTATCTTCAGAACCTTCTTTCTTTCACCTGTGAAGTCACGATGCGTCTGACTGGCAGCCTATGTGCAAGTCTCGTACCTGGGGTGTATGCACAGTGGGTCAGATGTCTGCCAGCTGGCAATGGCAAAGTTAGGAATGAAAAAGATCAAAAATAAAGTGGAAAGAGCCTATCGATACCGGCACAGTCTGTCTGGCCTTTTTCCTACCTGAATGCGGTTCTCTTCTTCTCGTGCACCGGTAATGTCTCCTTTGGTGATATACATCCTCCTGCACATTTGGGAAAATGAAAATGTGTCTAGCCGTTGATTAAAAGCAATTGAGCCGTGGGAATTTGTGCCAGGCGAGCAGTGGCTTCCTAAACAAGGTGTTGATGTCCTGATGTCCGATTGTTGATATCTTTCGTTACCGTAATATCCTTTTTCTTTCTTTCTTAGCCATCCCTTTTTATTTTTATATTTTATATTTTATTTATTTCCGCACTGGTTTATCTTGCAGAGCGAATCGTGATGGTGCATTCATAGACCTGAGTAGACGTAACTTCAGGGAGAAATCTGTATCATAACCCTTCTTTAACGCCAGTAGACAAACCTCTCTTGTTTCGGCTTCTCTGTTGGGGCGAGGGTTGTGAACGCGAGAATAACAAACATCTTGTCCCGAACCTTCCTCCCGCCGGGCCAATTTGCCCCTGTCAATTCCCTATTTCATTTTTTCGTCCCATCTCTCTCTCCCTCTCTCTTCTTTCACTTCACAATCTCCTCCGACCCCCCTTTCCCCCTCCTCTCTTTCCTTCTCTCCTCCCCCTTCCTCCTTTCCCTTCCCTTTTTTTTTTTGTTCCTACGACCTCTTGGGTCAAGCTTCTTTCCAGCTCGAGGTGTAAAGTGCACAGGATCATCGGTGAAAGAACTCCAGAGAAGGACTCCTAGCTAAGCTGTGGATAGCCTCTCAAGTCTCTCCTTTAAAGTTCTGCAGCCTGATACATACGCTTCTTATTTTTATTTTTATTTGGCTGCATTATTATATGCGTCAACATCGAATACGGTTCGTACCGCCATTTCGGACGTTGCGCCTTATGGAATTATGCAACCATCTTTTTTCTCTTCTCCGTCTGTCCGCTAACACGGTACTCAATCAAAATGCTGTAGCTAGGTCCAGCATCCAAACGGGTCCAACCAAAACACACTCGCTCTTTTCATAACCAATTTACCGTTCGACCTCGTGCCGGCCTTCACATTCGAATCATCACAGCGACCGCGTGCCCGCTCCTTGGCCGTGCAAAATTATTCTACGAGAAACAATCTCTTCTTAAAATAGAACTTCACTCTCGCCTCCACTCCAGTCGTTGTTGCAGGGGGAAGGGCAGCTTCTCGGCTTTTCTTGACCATTTTCACTCTCCTTCAAGCCCTCGGATTGGTGCCATCTCTTTTACGTCCTGCAACGCTATCGTTTCTTGGGACGTGCGACTGGACTCGCTTGGTTTGGGGGCTTTAGTTTTCGCTGATAGACTCTGGTTAGAAGGGGTTTTTTAGTGCCCTTATTTCTTTCTTTCCTTTTTACTGACGGCCCAATTACGATTCACAAACGAACCCATAAGAAATTATTGCTGTCGATTGGCTATCTATCTATCTATTTCCTTGTGTGCTGAGTAGCTTTGGATATGGAGAAATCTGGAAGGTCTGATAGCCACCATGGTGTAAACGCGGGAGGAGCCAACAAGAATACTGGAACGGATGATGATGAGGATTTGGACAGAAATGGAGTGGACCGGGGAGGAGGCAGTTTTGGGTTGGGCGCCCCGCAGACAATTGGGAGGATTCGGATTGAACCGGTTAGGCGCAAGATGACCCATCGCAGACACCAACAGTTACATGCCCGGCAGAATGGGGTTGTGAGCGGAATCACGGACCCAGTTGGGGATACTTTATCCAGTGTCTTGCCAAGTACTGTGAAGACAGGGGAGTACATTGCTACAACTCTCCCCACGCTCACTTCGTCCATTCCTTCTTCCATCCCAGAGTTATCGAGCCTCAGCATTCCGTCCAGCTCGTCTGGGACCGTGGTCCCTTCAACCTCACCTTCGGACTCAGCGAGCTCTCCAAATGTACCGGTCGGAAGCACCCAACAAACGGTACTCAGTTCTACCCCCCCTCCGTCCCCGGCGGAGACGTCTCCTGGGATGGTAATACCGCCCATCACAATTTCAGACATTATTTCTACTTCTCTGTCGAGAGCCGAGTCGCCGTCGCCGAGTTCTGCTTCGCTCTCGTCGTCTACCATAGTATTACCTCCATCGGCCACAGTGACGTCCTACTGGCCTTCCCTCATTGCGAAGAACGGGACCACCACGAGTAAGTTCTCCGGCCCTTCACCTCAAAGCATACATTCTCGATGGCTGCCATTGACCCACTTGACGTAGGCGACACGCGGCCTGCCTCTAGTACTACAATTGATGGCAGCGTTATTGTGTTCACGCTGGCTCCATCTCCGACCGATATTAATAACACTACGTCGAGTCGTAATGTTACTACTTCATCGACTTCGCTTTCGTCTACCTCGGGTTTGTCGCTTAACAGTACGACAGCAACAGAATCATCAACAACCATATCGCCGTCGTCGTCGTACCCGTCAGAATCCCTATGGCCTACTACGACATATGGGGGAGGTGGCGGTGGCGGCGGGGGAGGGGGTGGTGTAGCGTCAACAAACACCGCGCCATCGGTATCGCCGACCTCAACTGAGAGTTCTGGAGGAGGAGGAACACCAGTTCCTAAGCTTCTTGGTGGTGTGCTTGGGGGAGTTGCCGGTATGGCGCTAATCCTGCTGGCTATTCTCTATTTCATGAGGCGCCATAAACGTGAACTTGTAATTCAGGCGAGAGATGATGCTGGGTATGGGGGCCCGGTCCAACCAGCTGGGGACCCGCCTATGGCTGCGGTAGCGGGAGAACGAAGTTTTTACAAGGTGTCGGGACGCAAGTTACCTCCTGTGATTGGGGGTCCAAGGCCAGGGGAGTTTTCCTCTACAGGGTCTGCAGCGGAGTCCCCACACCATCGTGATGATGAAATCAGTTGGATTGGACCAGGAACCCCGGTTTCTTCTACAGGCGCGGGGCCCTCAAAGTATTCTGGAGTTTCTGGGGGCGCCCCGTCATCACCTTCGACTTCTAGCGCTCCCGGAAGTGCTACTACTCCTGTTGGACCTGCACCTATCCTACCGCCCGTTGGCGCAGCCGTATTAACAGGCCCTTCGAGGATCCCGGAGGAGCGCGAGAGTGATCCTGAGCTTGCTTCCCCCGGTGAGTCTATGCCACCACCGCCTCTACCGCCAATTGCCAAAACACCGAGTGCCCCGGGTAGTCAGACTGATGTTAGTCTAACATCTCCTACACGACCTCCGTTTTCCAGGGGGATGAGTTCTGTAAGCGTAGGAAGTGCAGGGAGTGGGAAAGAAGGACGCGCTATAGGAGAAGTACCCGCATCTGCTGGGCCATCCGTCCCCCCGGCCTTTGCAAGGCAAATGAGTGGTGAGCGGGTGGGGAGCGCGGGAAAGGATGGGGTGGGCAGATCGTTACCGTCACACGATGGCTCTCGAGCTTCACGGTTTACCGAGGACATTGTGTGATGGGGCCTTTGCCTTTCTTTTTTTAAGGCGAGCGATTGGGAGTTGGGAAACTAACTTTGCATTGAGATGCCTTGTCTTTTTTTACTTCTAGTGCTAGCGAAGGGTTAGCTTAATATGTCTTGTTCTTTTTTCTCGAGACATATCTTCTACTTTTGTGCTTGCTACTATAATTATTAGTATCAAGCGTAACTTTTAATGCCTTCTTTCTTTCTTTCTTTCTTTCTTTTCACTGTTTTATGGCGTTCTATTCTTACCCATCTTCATACCTGGATACCCATTTTTTTCTTCTACCTCTGTAAATTTTTTACAAGCGTATCTCTTGTGGAGTTCGAGATTTTATTTGACCTTTTTCCCTTTTCTTTCTCTACAACCCATGGGGTTGCCCCTTTCAGCCATACCATCCACATCGTTCATTCCCATCTTATCTTCATGTCGATTCTTGACTCTTTTCCCCCATCTGCCTCCTCTTCTACCCAGCCGTACGTATAGTACCGCGTCATACCATACTCATGGTCTGGGCATATTTTTTCCTCATCTTCCGACGCATGTATTAGTAGTAGTACTTACTCACTTCCACCGTACCTATTACCTATCTACCTACTTAGCTATTGTACCTACCGCCGGCACCCCCGCCCGTGCTGAAACGAAGCAAAGGGTGAAGGGAAGGAAAATCAAAAAAATCGCACTAGCGGAAACGTACATAACGTTCGTACCTTTACCGATCACACTGCATCCTCGCACTCGCCTCCTCATATATTATTATTATTATTATTACTATTATATTATTATAGTGTAAGGTAAACAGCCCCTCAACCTAACCTAGTCTAATCCAACCTATGATACGGTATTAATCTGTTCATCACCCTGCTTCCGCAACATGTGATTGCGCGAAAACCTCTTATCCACCAATAAACAAGAACGAGGAAGCGAGCGGTCCACACATTTGCGCACGGCTGGTGAAATAAAACGGCTTTTTGCGAATTGCTTTTTTTTCTCCCTTTTTTCCCTGCTTCCTTCATAATATTATTCACTTACCCCCCTCTCTATCGACGAGTGAGAAGGTGTGAAATGTGCACTGTACTCGAGTAACGGCAGGGTTACAGTACTGTACACAATTGATCACTCGTTGGATGAGGAGGCGGGGCTTCATGTCGTGTTGCATTCGTTTATGTGACCAATTGGGCCTCGGAGAGTGGGGTGAGTTAGCGAGGTGTGAGCACCGTATGCATGGAATAGCGTGGGATTGTGAGGGGGAGGGGGAGAAGTGCTCTCATGTGTGTATGCACGAGTATGCGAGGGTACTGCACGGTAGAGGTACAATAGCATGTAAAAGTGAGAACTGGGAGAAGTGCTATCATAGCGGTTACCTTTTTTTTTTTTTTTTTTTTGTGACGGATTTTCGAGGTCGGCGGGGGTCAAGCTTTCCATCTTTCCATCTTTCTATTATAATGGGTGCTATATTATAGTTATATAGTCCGTATCGATAACTCTAGATGCCGGCACCGTACCGGACCGGAGGATGAACGAACGAACGGACGGACGGATAGAAGGAAAAGAAACTTGATCGTTGAACTATACTATAGTATTTTCTTTCTTTTCTTTCTTTCTTTTCTTTCTTTCTCTTCTTCTTCTTTTCTTTTCCCCTCTCTTTTCTTCCTTTTTTTCTCTTTCTTTCTTCCCCCCCCCATCCCACCAATCGCGATGATTATTTGTATACTTTGTACCCGTGGAATGCCGGTATCATACTGTACCGGTCCGGTACGGTAGTCTTGGAATCCCCTCCCCCCCCCCCCCCACACGCGCACACACGCACGCACGCATACTTGTACTCATATTTGCTTAGTCTCGCGTTGTAGACGCTATCAGTAGGTGCGGCTGAAGGAAGGAAAGGAAGCAAGCAAGGAAAGGAAGATTCGGGACTTTTTTTTTTGTGTGTACTCTGTCGTATCATATAGGTACGAGTTACTTCTCTGCCACGCAGTGTGTGTGAAGTATATACGGATGTGTAGCTTGGCTGGTCATGTTGACGTTGGATTACGGTACATTGCGTTGGTTGATAAGTACTCGTACAGGTGCCGGTACCGTATGTATCGTTGATAAGGTATTAATAATCTACGGTTGGGAGGATGGTCAAGAGATACGATAGTATTATGATAAGTATTTTTATCCTTATTTCTGGTTCGCTGTTGTTGTAGGGGTTGTTGCCGAGGCTGCTGGTTGTCTTGGGGTATGATATGATATGATATGATATGATGGGATATATAGAGTGCTATATAGCTTTGGTTCCTTCGGCTGGTTTTTGTTGGGCGGGGTGGTATCGTGGTGGTGGTGGTGGTGGTTGTGTGTGAGATGTGGAGGGTGCGTGGTGAGTGCTGTGCGGGGGGGTCTCGGCGGTGATGGGGTGTGTGCTGGTATGTGTGGAGTGTACTAGTACTTGCCGGTACGTAGGGTCGCTGGGGCATGCCGTGATGCAGATTCTTTGGGATGTTGTATTTTGGGTTGCTGTTTGGAATGGCTAATGGCTAGCTGGTCTGGGTGAGTTCTGTTTTGGTTTAATTGCTTGGTTTGGATTGCCTGCTTTGCCTGCTTGGTGGAGGATACTGTCGATCGTATTTACGGGTTTGTTTGTGGTAAGTGCTATGTCCTGATCAAGCCTTTCCTACTTGTCTAATGCCTGCCGGCCTGCTAGAGTTCACTAACCTTTCCCCGCCCGTTCACCCTTCAGGACAGGAAGAAGGGCAGATCTAGAGCAGTCAATACCTTGGGAGCACGCACAATCTAATCGGACTAATCTCCAGAGAATTCTTTTCCAGATGTTATATTTCCTTTCTTTCTTTCAAGCACCATAATATTATTATTATAATTGTGACATTTTATTTATCTATTCAGCCCAGCAACACAAGACAAAAAGCACGAATTGGCATGATCCAAGCAGGGAAGAAAATCACATACCTCCACCTTCACACCGCTCGGCTTGGCACTTAAACCCGAACCGTCCTCCCAAATTCTAATTTTAAAGATAATATTGTGTGAGTCTACTCTGCTTGTTGCTGCAACTTGTAACTGGTACTTTCTCGAGTTACCGCTTGCTTGCTGTGCCGGTAAGTAAGTAAGTTAGTTAGTTAGCCAAATGATCACAAACCGGCCGGGTGCGGATTCCTCGGGTATTTTCTGCAGTGTCGTATCAATTCGCCGCAGCGTTGTGTGTGTGTTACGGTGATGGGCAAAAAAAAAAAAAAGTCTCCCGGAACTGGACGTGCGCTGCTACCCAAGCCAGCCAGCCAGCTTTCCCGATCTGCTACTACCGTATGCTGCTGTGCTGTGCTGTGCCATACCGGGACTCAAGGGTGGGGGTGGTGGAATGGTAAAGGGAATATTATATCGTAAAAGTTTTTCGATCGTCGGGCGAATGGAGACTGAGATACTTTTTTCTCGCTGGAACTTGTTATATATACTCCGGGTTACTGTACTTGTACTGTGCCGGTACTGTATTATACTCCCGAAGTTGGGTTATAGTTTCTGTCGGGCAAGAGGATGTGAGTGTTGTTGGTGTAATATAATAATATTATAGTGTCTAAAGTATTGTTGTGACTTTTGTTACGTTATCGCTGGTATTCTCGTGCGGATGGGCTTGGGGTCCTCCTCCTCGTTCGTCCCGCCTAGGACCTCATTGTCATCCCCTACCACTACTCGAGTACCGGTACCTCGCGCAGCAGTATATCCTCGGTTTTTGGTGTGGTGTGGTGTTGTGCGGTGCTGTGCTACAGGGTATATTCGTGTCAGCATATATTTTGGTATGATAGTTTGCGCTACCAATGGTACCGTTCGGGCAGAACTCGCTTGTTGAAGGGGATGGCTTGATCCCGATCGGGTCCGAGGGGGAACTCGACGATTATGGCTTCTTGAGAATTTGTCGATCTATGGGTGCGCTCAGTGTAGGGCTAATGTGAGGCGGCGGCGGCAGCGGAGGGGGAGGAGGAGGAGGTGGTGGTGGTTGTGCAAAAATAGATGTATGGCGGATGTGGGACGGTATGAGCCGGTGGGGGCTGATGAGGTGCTGTATGTGCTATCATACTTGTTGTGCTGGGCGCTATGTCATGGCGAGTGAGATTTGTTGAGTCTGGGGAAGGGTGATAATTGTGGGGACTTTAGTTTAAGTTTGGGTGGTGGGTGATGCTTTTGGTGCTGGCTTGTATCTGTTGGATACTATACTGTGGGTTAAGTTGGGGTTCGGTTTTGATGGGTAAATGGTATATGGATATATGCAAAGATGGTAAATCAGCATTGTCGGTACTGGGTGTGAGTGCGGGGGTTTTTTATCTTTTTTATCGGCGCCTCCCTCCGAAGGATGATGAATAGCCCCCCCCCCGTACCAGAATTTAGATATGGGAGGTTAATCACTGCCGATTACCTTTCCTATGTGTTTGCCAAGTTGACACTGGAAGCTTCCTACATAGTGAACCTACCTATGATACCTAACAATTGCTCCTCCCATACCGTCCCAAATCCCAAGATAAGGCGCACATACAAAAGTTATTAACCCCGCTCCGGAAATAGCTTAACCTGACACCCATACGATATCCAGGAAGAAAAGAAGAGAAAGAAAAAAAAAATACCCGACTCCGACCTTCCGGGCAAGAATTAACTCCTCTAGCCTTATCCTCCCTTCCAACTTCCACAACCCCCGTCACTACAAATCACTCGGTGGGCCCCACACACCCACCCCATCCACCCATCCCAACAACAGAGCATATCATACCACACCACGCGCCGCTAACCCGGTTGACCCCAAACCTTTTTCCGACGCCTCCCTCCCTCCCTCTCGGATACTGCTCCCACCATACACCCGCACCTCACTGATCTCCGACGACGCAAGAACTTTTCCGTAATTGGTACAGAGTAACTTTAGCAATGCATTCGCAGAGAGTATGGTAAGGGTGGTGTTAGCCACCCCCACTTTTTTCTCTTCCTTTTTAGAAGGAAGGGGGGGCTGATACGGGGTCGGGTGGATTGTGGTTGTGTTCGGTCGGTCGGTCAGCTGGTTGGGGGGACTGTAGGTTTTGTTGCGGGTTTTTTTCTTTTCCCTGCGGGGTGAGCGCTGGGTTGCCATGCTTGATCTTGATATTATTATAGTGCTGTGACCCGGTGCTGTGGTAGAGATTTAGGCGGTGGTAATGGCTTGCGCTGAACACCGCGCTTTTTCAGGGGTCGGGTTATTTTTTTGATTATGGTGTTGTGCACTAGGTTTTGGTTTTGGGAGGTTCCAGGGTTAATATTTTATTATTATTACTGTAAGTGTGGTGTAGTGCTGCGCCGGGAGCGTAGCAATCTCTGCTGCGGACTAACTTTGTTGGATTCCGGGTTTATATGTGTCTTGATTGAAGACGGGGTGCTTTAATTATTTGGTGATGGGGTTCTGTTCTGCCTCCACTGCTACTGATGTTTGGGTATGAAACGGGTTTACCATTTTGACTGGACCAAGTCGAGTGGTATAAGTACCGGTACTTGTTCGATAAGAGGTGGCGATTGAGTTTATTGCGAGGTATATTGTGAGGCAGCACTCTTGGGCGTTTGGTCGTACGGACGCTTCGGTTTTGTTGGGATTGATGATGGCCTATGAGTTTGTTTCAAGTTCCGCGGTGTTAGCTGCCGCGCTTGTATGAGTGATAACCCATGAACAATGGAAGTCGGGTGTGACCCGAATGAGCGCGTATTGCATTCTCGTGATGTTGAGGTGGAACCAGCGGGTATAGGTGGGCAATATTCCCTCTTGGTAGGTTTCGTATAGGGTTATATCCCGGCGTCGGTATCATAGTTCGTTCGAATGTTTGTACGCAAAAGTCTGATTCTATAAGGCTACTATTGATTACGATCGCCCTAAGAGAGCATGCTACTGGAGGACTGGTGATTGAAAAGGTCATGTCATATTTAGATGCCCCCTTCGTGACCAAAAACCCGGGAAGCAACCATTTGCCTTTGGCACTTTCCCAAGACGAAAAAGAAAAAGATTCTGAATGCTGAAAACCCCGATAAAAATGGTTTACTCTATGTTTTGCTTTCCCTCATATTAAACACCTTTTTACCCCGCGTATTCCTGGATATTTCCAGGGTTCTTTCCAAGAAGCGCCATTGGAACAATGCCAGAAACATGGCCTATCGGAAGACAATTAGAGAGGTCTCTCAAATGAAGGGATGGTTAGGAGGGTCTCATACATTCAGGCCCATAGACATGCAGATCAAGTTTCAACTCCTGTCCAACATTTTTGATGTTCTTTAGGCCCTCTTGGTAGTTGGGCCCAGCACGACGAACCCAGATCTGAACCTTGTGCTCAATGAACACAGGAGCAAACTCACGGATAGCACGGATGACACCCTTGAAAGTTGACGCAACATTCTATAAATAATTAGTGGGGTTTTGGAGTTCTCAAGCGCAAAGGACCATACAGTGAAGTTGGCAATACCGCCACCAATGAAGAGGACACGGCCATCTGGGTGGACAGGAGCTCGCAGCATCAGGTCGAAGACTGTGCGAGCATAGAGATATGTTTGTCCTTCAGTGGGAGCACCAGAGTATTCTCCATAGTTAGCCAACTCGCTGGAAAATCCGGATGAAGCAATGGCATCAGCGTAGACTACTGAGGCACCACCACCAGCGACGAGAGTCCAAACTCTCCCCACTGGGTTAAGAACAGTTAGCTTAAGGGAAGCGCCGGTCTTAGCATCAAGTTCGGCAATGTACCTGGGGATCACATGTGTTAGAAGCAAACTCACGATCTCAACTGGCGCGGGGACGTGGAATAAGGGAACCTACGCCTCTTCCTTGGAAAGTTCACGACCAAAAGGAGCCGGGAATTCCATAGGTGGGCCAGCGTCGATAGAGACTGTGCTGCTGTTCCCAACGACTGGTCTGAGACCAAGGGCTGTAGGGCTTCTGGCGACCGCCCATTTTGCTCCGCACTCGAACTCGGCTGTCTGGTCGAGTTTTGCAGCAAGATCTAAGAAGTGGACCACGGCTGAGGTCTTGTCCTCGTTAGGAATGACTACTAGGGGGTTGATCTCAAGATAGCTGTAGGCGCGGTTTGTTAGTAAAACCCTCAATTCCCTCTCGCTCAAAGGCGAACAAACGTAAATTGGCAATCGACATAGACAGCATATAGTCTGGTAATGAAGTCGACCAACACATTATGCACCCCCGAGGGAACCTTTTTGAGAAGGGTGGACGCAATGGTCTCATTTGAAGGGTATCTGCATTATGTAAAATATTAGTTATACGCCTCAAGAAGGAAAGCTTTTTTTCCATGTAGAAACGGAAGTGAACTAACTGTTTCAAATCAACCGGAACCAAAAGTTTCTCTGCCTTTGCGTCCACATCACCGACATCCACACCACCCTCGTGGGTGAAGAGAATCCAGTCGCCCTTTACGTCATCGAAAGTTAGCAGAAATCCAACCAACACTGTAGGCCTCGGAGATAATGGAGATCTCGGTAACACCCGGCGTTACGACAGCAAGAAACGATAAAAAGGAAAAAGTGAGATGTGGGAGATCGCGGGAGACCAAGAATTTTGCGGGTAGATCCTCCTGATATAGGGTGCTAGGGTATAGAGAGCTCGATAAGCGAAAGGAATGAAATCGGCTTAAGTGGGTCGTGATGCAGGTACATGATACGGGAAATTTCCGGTGTCGGAATAGTGCATTATTCTGGGAGGGAGAGTGGGTTATTTCCGCTCGCCCGAAAGACTATATAGCTTTGCTCTCGACCAAACAACCCATTCTCCCTAACTAAACACAGAAAATTCGGGGAAAACCGCCTCCCACTGGAAGAGGGAACAACGAAAAAACATGGGTATGGGAAAGTACTTACTTCTCTGACGGAGTGAATGTTAATATAATATTCCTCCTCAGACTTGTGGGGGCAATAGGGCTCGATCAAGAAAGTTCTCAAGTATCCCTTGACAGCCTCTACTTGCACTTCCGATCCAGCTCTTTCTTGAATCCAAGCACGTGCATCGGCCCAATTCTTGTTCAATGCTAGCAATCCAGCCTTTCCACGTCTCTTGATGAGTTGATCAGGCTTTGCGACAAACTTGGCATCTTGCTCAAGTAACCATGGGTATTGCTGTTCAGCAGCATCTAAGATAGTTGCTGGAGATGAACCTTCATGAAAGGTGATGGAAGCAAGCTTTGCTGGTGCATTGTGAGGAGGGGGAGGCAGAGGGGATTCAGAGATGACGGCGGAGCGGGTGAGATGGTAATTGAGGATAGCCTTCCCATCAGCTTCATGAATTGATTTAGCAGACATCTTGAAGAACGATAAAGGGTATCAATGGGGTTCGAAACCGGAAAATAAGTGGTTTGTTTGAGATGTTGAGGGGATAGAATGGAGATAGGTGAAGAGGAAGAGTGGAAGGAAGAGGAAGGGAGCAGAAGAATGAGGCGGGAGGGGGAAAAGTGAATGGACCGGGGGGAGGGGGGAGGTCGAGGAAGCTCGAGATGAAAAACGGGAGGAGAGGAAGGAAAAGAGGGAGGGAAGAGGGGGGGGGGAGTACAATGTTGCTTT
>Ga0307513_10005374_pt1 | contig 16939 bp, 6 predicted proteins | sample 15_EM_MG_FD_202174 | JGI IMG/M metagenome (GOLD analysis project Ga0307513, IMG submission 202174) | Populus trichocarpa ectomycorrhiza microbial communities from riparian zone in the Pacific Northwest, United States - 15_EM | ecosystem: Host-associated > Plants > Roots > Unclassified | place... | reverse complement strand
CAAGTACCTACCTGCTGTAGACGCTCGACTTGCGTTCCCCTGTGGTTGCTGTACTCCTCCCGCGGTTCCTCCTGAAACCACAAACACCCATCATTATTCCATATTAGTCCACATATCACACGCAACAACAACAATGGAAATAATATTCATTTCTCTTTTACCAAATCTTTTCTTTCTCACTTACATTCCTCATTATTATCCTCTAACTTTTCAGCTCATTTGTAGTCCAAGTGGACATCATAAATTCAATTTTGATTACCGTTTATTCTTTTTGAAGATCAAGACACACTTTGTGAAGGGCAAGAAAACAAATTCTACCCTTAATATGGCTAAATTTCGCCGTTTTATCAACTTGGCCGAATCTGCCAACAGGGGTGGCAGCTTGACCTCTCCTCAGTTTTTTTATTTGTATCTGGAGTTCTAGGACTCCAAATTAGGCGGGGTCAGATTCGTTGGAAAGCTAACACTTCCAGCTACAACTTCTATGAGGGGACCCTCCCTGAATTCTGTAGTTTTCAGGTCCAAAATCCCCCCAGGAAACAGGGCAGCGAACCATCCGTCACCCGTGACAGCATGTCGTTGATGATTTCTAAGTCCCTAGGGGATGTTTGGGCTGTCGAATCCATCTGTCACCCGTGACAGCAGTTCGTTGCAGATTTCTGAGTCCCTAAGGGCCGTTTGGGTTGTCGAATCCATCCGTCACCCGTGACAGCAGCTCGTTGATTATTTCTGAGTCCCTGGGGCTGTTTGGGCTATCGAATCCTTGCATAACCCGTGACGACAGTTTCGTTGATGATTTCTGAGTCCCTCGTGGCTGTTTGCGCTGTCGAATCCATGTGTCACCCGTGACATCAGTTCGTTGATGATTTCTAAGTCCATAGGGACCTTTTGGGCTATCGAATCAATCCGTCACGCGTGACAGCAGTTTCGTTGATGATATCTGAGTCCGTAGGGGCTGTCGAATCAAGGCGTCACCCGTGACAGCAGTTCCTTGATGATTTTTGAGTCCCTCGGCTGTTGGGGCTGTCGAATCCATTCATCACTCGTGACAGTAGCTCGTTGATTATTTTTGAGTCCCTGGGGCTGTTTGGGCTGTCGAATCCCTACGTCACCCGTGACGACAGTTTCGTTGATGATTTCTGAGTCCCACGTTGCTGTTTGCGCTGTCGGATCCATGTGTCACCCGTGACAGCACTTCGTTGATGATTTGTGAGTACTTAGGGACTGCTTGGGCTGTCGCATCCATGTGTCACACGTTACAGCACTGTCGTTGATGATATCTGAGTTCGTAGGGGCTGTTTGGGCTGTCGAATCCAAGTGTCACCTGTGAAAGCAGGTCGTTGGTGATATCTAAGTGCGTCTAGGCTCTTTGGGCTGTCGAATCCACGTGTCACCCGTGACAGCAGCTCGTTGGTGATATCTGAGTGCCTATGGGCTCTTTGGGCTGTCGAATCCTTGCGTCACCCGTGGCAGTAGTTTGTTGGTGATATCTGAGTGCCTAGGGGCTGTTTGCCCTATCAAATACATGTGTCACCCGTGACAGCAGTTCGTTGATAATTTATGAGTCCCTAGAGACTGTTTGGGCAATCGAATCCATGTGTCACCCGTGACATCAGTTCGTTGATGATTTGAGTCCCACGGGGGTGTTAATGTGTCGGATCCAAGCGTCATCCGTGACGGCAGCTTGATTTATGATTTCTGAGTCCCTAGTGGCAGTTTGCGCTGTCGAGTCGAAGCGTCACCCGTGACAGCAGTTCGTTGATGATTTGTGAGTCCTTAGGGGCTGTTTGGGCTGTCGCATCCATGCGTCACACGTGACAGCAGTGTCGTTGATGATATCTGAGTCCGTAGGGGCTGTCGAATCCAAGGTTCACCCGTGAAAGCAACTCGTTGGTGATATCTGAGTCCGTAGGGGCTGTTTGGGCTGTCGAATCCATGCGTCACACGTGACACTAGTTCGTTGCTGATTTCTGAGTCCCTAGAGGCTGTTTGGGCTGTCGAATCCATGCGTCACCCGTGACAGCAATTCGTTGATGATTTCTCAGTCCCAAAGGGATGTTTGGGCTGTCGAATCCATGCGTCACCCGTGCTAGGAGTTCGTTGATGATTTCTGAGTCCCTATGGGTTGTTTGGGCTTTTGAATCCATGCGTCAGCCGTAACAGCAATTCATTGATGATATCTGATTCCCTAGGGGATGTTTGGGCTGTCGAATCCATTGTCACCTGTGACAGCAGTTCATTGATTATTTCTGAGTCCCTAGGGGCTGTTTGGGCTGTCGAATCCAAGCATCACCCGTGACAGTAGTTTCGTTGATGATTTCTGAGTCCCAAGGGGCTGTTTGGGCTATCGAATCCATGCGTCACCCGTGCCAGCAGTTCGTTGATGATTTCTGAGTCCCAATGGACTGTTTCGGCTACCGAATCCATTGTCACCCGTGACAACAATTTCTTTGATTATTTATGAGTCCCTAGGGGTTGTTTGGGCTGTCGAATCCATGCGTCACCCTTAATGGCAGTTTGATTTACGATTTCTCAGTCCCTAGTGGTTGTTTGGGCTGTCGAATCCATCCGTCACCCGTGACAACAGTTCATTGATTATTTCTGAGTCCCTAGAGGCTGTTTGGGCTGTCGAATCCGTCCGTCACTCATGACAGCAGTTCGTTGATTATTTCTAAGTCCCTAAGAGATGTTTCGGCTTTCGAATCCATGTGTCACTTGTGACGACAATTTCGTTGATGATTTCCGTGTCCCTCGTGGCTGTTTGCGCTGTCGAATCCATGCATCACCCGTGACAACAGTTCATTGATTAATTCTGAGTCCATAGGGGCAGTTTGGGCCTTCGAATCCATGCGTCACCCTTGATGACAGTTTCGTTGATGATTTCTGAGTCCCTCGTGGTGTTTGCGCTGTCGAATCCATGAGTCACCCGTGACATCAGTTCGTTGATGATTTCTGAGTCCCTAGGGACTTTTTGCGCTCTTGAATCCATGAGTCACCCGTGACATCAGTTCGTTGATGATTTCTGAGTCCCTAGGGGCTGTTTGGGATTTCGAATCCATGCGTCACCCATGACAGCAGTTCATTGATTAATTCTGAGTCCGTAGGGGCTGTTTGGGCTGTCGAATCCATGCGTCACCCGTGACAGTAGTTCGTTGCTGATTTCTGAGTCCCTACACGCTGTTTGGGCTGTCGAATCCATGCGTCACCCGTGACAGCAGTTTGTTGATGATTTCTAAGTCCCAAGGGGATGTTTGGGCTGTCGAATCCATGCGTCACCCGTGCTAGCAGTTCGTTGATGATTTCTGAGTCCCTAGGGGCTGTTTGGGCTTTCCAATCCATACGTCAGCCGTGACAGCAGTTTGTTGATGATATCTGATTCCCTAGGGGATGTTTGGGCTGTCGAATCCATCGTCACCTGTGACAGCAGCTCGTTGATTATTTCTGAGTCCCTAGGGGCTGTTTGGGCTGTCGAATCCATGCGTCACCCGTGCTAGCAGGTGGTTGATGATTTCTGAGTCCCTAGGGGCTGTTTGGCTTTCGAATCCATGCGTCAGCCGTGACAGCAGCTCGTTGATTATTTCTGAGTCCCTAGGGGCTATTTGGGCTGTCGAATCCATGCGTCACCCGTGCTAGCAGTTCGTTGATGATTTCTGAGTCCCTAGGGGCTGTTTGGTCTTTTGAATCCATGCGTCAGCCGTGACAGCAGTTCGTTGATGATATCTGATTCCCTATGGGATGTTTGGGCTGTCGAATCCATCGTCACCTGTGACAGCAGCTCGTTGACTATTTCTGAGTCCCTAGGGGCTGTTTGGGTTGTCGAATCCATGCGTCACTTGTCACGGCAGTTTGATTTATGATTTCTAAGTCCCTAGTGGCTGTTTGGGCTCTCGCATCTATCTGTCACCCGTGAGAGCAGTTCGTTGATTATTTATGAGTCCCTAGGGGCTATTTGGGATGTCGAATCCATCTGTCACATGTGCCTGCAGTTTCGTTGATGATTTCTGAGTCCCTAGGGGCTCTTTGGGCTGTCGAATCCATGCGTCACCCGTGACAACAATTCGTTGATGATATCTGATTCCCTAGGGGCTGTTTGGGCTGTCGAATCCGTGCGTCACCCGTGACAGCAGTTCGTTGATTATTTCTGAGTCCCTTGGGCTGTTTGGGCTGTCGAATCCATCGTCACCTGTGACAGCAGCTCGTTGATTATTTCTGAGTCCCTAGGGGCTGTTTGGGCTATCGAATCCCTGCGTCACCCGTGACAGCAGTTCGTTGCTGATTTCTGAGTCCTTAGGGACTTTTTAGGCTGTCGAATCCATCCGTCACACGTGACAGGAGTGTCGTTGATGATATCTGAGTCCGTAGGAGCTGTTTGGGCTGTCGAATCCATCCGTCACACGTGACAACAATTTCGTTGATGATATCTGAGTCCGTATGGGCTGTTTAGGCTGTCGAATCCATGTGTCACACGTGACAACAGTTCGTTGATGATTTCTGAGTCTGTAGGGGCTGTTTGGGCTGTCGAATCCATCTGTCACACGTGACAGCAGTTTTGTTGATGATATCTGAGTCCGTAGGGGTGTTTGGGCTGTCGAATCCATCTGTCACACGTGACAGAAGTTCGTTGATGATTTCTGAGTCCGTAGGGGCTGTTTGGGCTTTCGAATCCATGCGTCACCCTTGATGACAGTTTCGTTGATGATTTCTGAGTCCCTCGTAGCTGTTTGCGCTGTCGAATCCATGCGTCACCCGTGACAGCAGTTCGTTGATGAATTTCGAGTCCTTAGGGACTTTTTGGGCTGTCGAATCCATCCGTCACACGTGACAGGAGTGTCGTTGATGATATCTCAGTCCGTAGGGGCTTTTTGGGCTGTCGAATCCATCTGTCACACGTGACAGCAGTTCGTTGATGATATCTGAGTCCGTATGGGCTGTTTAGGCTGTCGAATCCATGCATCACCCATGACAACAGTTCGTTGATGATTTCTGAGTCTGTAGGGGCTGTTTGGGCTGTCAAATCCATCCGTCACCCGTGACTGCAGTTCATTGATGATTTCTGAGTCCCTAGGGGCTATTTGTGCTGTCAAATACATGCGTCACCCATGACATCAGTTCGTTGATGATTTCCGAGTCCTTAGGGACTTTTTGGGCTGTTGAATCCATCTGTCACACGTGACAGGAGTGTCGTTGATGATATCTGAGTCCGTAGGGGCTGTTTGGGCTGTCGAATCCATCTGTCACACGTGACAGAAGTTCGTTGATGATTTCTGAGTCCCTCATAGCTGTTTGCGCTGTCGAATCCATGCGTCACCCGTGACAGCAATTCGTTGATGAATTTCGAGTCCTTAGGGACTTTTTGGGCTGTCGAATCCATCCGTCACACGTGACAGGAGTGTCGTTGATGATATCTCAGTCCGTAGGGGCTTTTTGGGCTGTCGAATCCATCGTCACCCGTGACAGCAGTTCGTTGATGATTTCTCAGTCCCTGCGGGCTGTTTGGGCTGTCGAATCCATGCGTCACCCGTGACAGGAGTTCCTTGATGATTTGTGAGTCCGTAGGAGCTGTTTCGGCTGTCGAATCCATCGTCACCCGTGACAGCAGTTCGTTGATTATTTCTGAGTGTCTAGGGGCTCTTTGGGCTGTCGAATCCATCAGTCACTCGTGACAGCAGTTCGTTAATGTTTTATGAGTCTCTCGGGGCTGTTTGCGCTGTTTCCTTGATGATTTATAAGTCCGTAGGGGCTGTTTGGGTTGTCTAATCTATGCGTCACATGTAACAGCAGTTCGTTGATGATTTTTGAGTCCGTAGCGGCTGTTGGGGCTGTCGAATCCATGGGTGTCCCATGACAGCAGTTCGTTGATGATTTCTGAGTCTGTAGGGCCTGTTTGGGCTGTCGAATCGATGCGTGTCCCATGACAGCAGTTCGTTGATGATTTCTGAGTCCGTACGGGCTGTTTGGGCTGTCGAATCCATGCGTGTCCCATGACAGCAGTTCGTTGATGTTTTATGAGTCTCAAGATGCTGTTTGGGCTGTCGAATCCCTACGTCACCCGTGACAGCACTTCGTTGATGATTTCTGAGTCCCTAAGGGCTGTTTGGGCTGTCAAATTCATCCATCACCCGTGACAACAGTTCGTCGATCATATCTGAGTGCCTACGGGCTGTTTGGGCTGTCGAATCTATGCGTCACCCGTAACAACATTTTGTTGCTGATTTGAGAGTTCGTAGGGCTATTTGGGCTGGTGAATTCATCTGTCACCCTTGACAACAATTCGTTGCTGATTTCTGAGTCCCTAGGGGCTGTTTGGTGTGTCGCATCCATGCATCACCCGTGACAACAGTTCGTTGGTGATATCTGAGTCCCTAGGGGCTGTTTGGGTTGTCGCATCCATGCGTCACCCGTGACAACAGTTCGTTGGTGAAATCTGAGTCTCTAGGGGCTGTTTGGGCTGTCGAATACCTGTGTCACCTGTGACAGTTGTTCGTTGCTAATTTCTGAGTCCCAAGGGGCTCTTTGGGCTCTCGAATCCATTCGTCACCCGTGACAACAGTTCGTTGATGCTTTACGAGTCCCTAGAGGCTGTTTAGGATGTCGAATCCATGCGTCACCCGTGACAGCAGTTCGTTGATGATTTCTGAGTCCCTACGGGCTGTTTGGGCTGTGGAATCAATGTGTCACCCGTGAAAGCAGTTCGATGATGGTTTCTGAGTCCCAAGGGGCTCTTTGGGCTCTCGAATCCATTCGTCACTCGTGATACCAGCTTGTTGATGCATTATGAGTCCCTAGGGGCTGTTTGGGCTGTCAAATCCATGTGTCACCCGTGACAGCAGTTTGTTTATTATTACTGAATCCCTAGGGGCTGTTTCGGCTGTCGAATCCATAAGTCACCCGTGACAGCAGTTCGTTTCTGATATCTGAATGGCTAGTGGCTGTTTGGGTTGTCAAATCCATGTGTCACCCATGACAGCAGTTCGTTGCTGATTTCGGAGTCGCTAGGGGCTGTTTGCGCTGTCGAATCCATGCATCACCTGTGACAGCAGTTCGTTGCTGATTTCCGAGTCCCTACGGGCTGTTTGGACTGTCGAATCCATGCGTCACCTGTGATAGCAGTTCGTTGTTGCTTTATGAGTCTCTAGGGGCTGTTTGTGCTCGAATCTATGCGTCACCCGTGACAGCAGTTCATTGATGATTTCTGCGTCCGTAGCGGCTGTTTGGGTTGGCAAATTCATCCGTCACCCGTGACAGCACTTCGTTGGTGATATCTGAGCGCGTAGGGACTGTTTAGGATGTCGAATCCATGCGTCACCCGTGACAGCAGTTCGTTGCTGATTTGTGAGTCCATAGGGGCTGTTTGGGCTGTCGAATCCATGCGTCACCTGTGACAGCAGTTCGTTGTTGATTTCTGAGTCCCTACAACTGTTTGGGCTGTCGAATGCATGTGTCACCCGTTACAGCAGTTCGTTGATGATTTCTTAGTCCGTAGGGGCTGTTTGGGCTGGCGAATTCATCCGTCAGCCGTGACAGCAATTCGTTGGTGATATCTGAGTTCCTAAGGGCTATTCCGGCTATTGAATCCATGCATCAGCCGCAACAGTAGTTCGTTGATGATTTCTGAGTCCCAAGGGGCTGTTTGGGCTGTCGAATCCATGCGTCACCCGTGACAGCAGTTCGTTGATGATTTCTAAGTCCAGAAGGGCTGTTTGGGTTGTTGAATCCCTACATCACTAGTGAGAGCTGTTCGTTGATGATTTCTGAGTCCGTACGTGCTATTTGGGCTGTCGAATCCATGTGTCACCCGTAACAGCAGTTCGTTGGTGATATCTGAGTGCTTAGGTGCTTTTTGGGCTGTCGAATACATGCGTCACCCGGGACAGCAATTCGTTGATGATATCTGAGCCATAGGGCTGTTTATGTTGTCGAATCCATGTGTCACCCGTGACAGTAGTTCGTTGATGATTTCACAGTCTATAGGGGTTGTTTGCGCTTTTGAATCAATGTGTCACCAGTGAGAGCAGTTCGTTGATGATTTCTGAGTCCGTAAGTGCTGTTTGGGCTGTCGCATCCATCCATCACCAGTCACAGTAGTTCGTTGGTGATATCTGAGTGTCTAGGGGCTCTTTGGGCTGTCGAATACATGGGTCACCCGTGACAGCAGTTCGTTGATGATTTCTGAGTCCCTAGGGGCTGTTGGGGCTATCGAATCCATGTGTCACTCGTGACAGCAGTTCGTTGCTGTTTTATTAGTCTCTAGGGGTGTTTGCGCTGTCGACTACATGCGTCACCTGTGACAGCAGTTTGTTGCTGATTTCTGAATCCCAAAGGGCTCGTTGGGCTCTCGAATCCATTCGTCACCCGTGACAACAGTTCGTTGATGCTTTATGAGTCCCTAGGGCTTGTTTGGGCTGTAGAATCAATGGGTCACCCGTGACAGCAGTTCGTTGCTGATTTCTGAGTCCATAGGGGCTGTTTGGGCTGTCGAATCCATGCGTCACCCGTGACAGCTGTTCGTTGCTGATTTCTCAGTCCATAGGGGCTGTTTGGGTTGTCGAATAGATGCGTCACCCGTGACAGCAGTTCGTCGCTGATTTCTGAGTCCCTACGGGCTGTTTGGTCTGTCGAATCCATGTGTCACCCGTGACAGCAGTTTGTTGATGATTTCTGAGTCCCTAGGACTGTTTGGGCTGTCGAATCCATGTGTCACCCATGACACCAGTTCGTTGATGATTTCTCAGTCCGCAGGAGCTGTTTGGGCTGGCGAATTCATCTGTCACCCGTGACAGCAATTCGTTGGTGATATCTGAGTGCCTAGGGGCTCTTCCGGCGGTCGAATCCATGCGTCAGCTGCGACAGTAGTTCGTTGATGATTTCTGAGTCCCTAGGGGCTGTTTGGGCTGCCGAATCCATGTGTCACCCGTGATAGCAGTTCGTTGATGATTTCTAAGTCCATAAGGGCTGTTTGGGCTGTTGAATCCATGCGTCCCTAGTGAGAGCTGTTCGTTGATGATTTTTGAGTCCGTAAGTGCTGTTTGGGCTGTCGAATCCATGCGTCACCCGTAACTGCAGTTCGTTGGTGATATCTGAGTGCCTAGGGGCTCTTTGGGCTGTCGAATACAAGCGTCACCCGTGACAGCAGTTCGTTGATGATATCTGAGCCATAGGGGTTGTTTAGGCTGTCGAATCCATGCGTCATTTGTGACAGGAGTTCGTTGATGATTTCTCAGTCCATAGGGGTTGTTTGCGCTTTTGAATCAATGCGTCACCAGTGAGAGCAGTTCGTTGATGATTTCTGAGTCCATAAGTGCTGTTTGGGCTGTCGCATCCATCTATCACCCGTCACAACAGTTCATTGGTGATATCTGAGTGCCTAGGGGCTCTTTGGGCTGTCGAATACATGTGTCACCCGTGACAGCAGTTCGTTGATGATTTCTGAGTCCCTAGGGGCTGTTGGGGCTGTCGAATCCAAGTGTCACCCGTGACAGGAGTTCGTTGATGATTTCTGACTCCGTAGGTGCTGTTTGGGCTGTGGAATCCATCCTTCACTCGTGACAACAGTTCGTCGATGATATCTGAGTGCCTAGGGGCTCTTTGGACTGTCGAATCCATGCGTGACCCGTGACAGCAGTTCGTTACTGATATCTAAGTCCCTGGGGGCGGTTTGGGATGTCGAATACATGGGTCACCTGTGACAGCAGTTCGTTGCTGTTTTATAAGTCTCTAGTGGTGTTTGCGCTGTCGACTACATGGGTCGCTCGTGACAGCAGTTCGTTGCTGTTTTATAAGTCTCTAGGGGCTGTTTGCGTTGTCGAATCCACGCGTCACCTGTGACAGCAGTTCGTTGCTGTTTTATTAGTCTCTAGGGATGTTTGCGCCGTCGACTACATGCGTCACCCGTGACAGCAGTTCGTTGCTGATTTCTGAGTCCCAAGGGGCTCGTTGGGCTCTCGAATCCATTCGTCACACGTGACAACAGTTCGTTGATGCTTTATGAGTCCCTAGGGGCTGTTTGGGCTGTGGAATCAATGTGTCATCCGTGACAGCAGTTCGATTATGGTTTCTGAGTCCCAAGGGGCTCATTGGGCTCTCGAATCCATTTGTCACTCGTTGATGCTTTATGAGTCCCTAGGGGCTGTTTGGGCTGTCGAATCCATGGGTCACCCGTGACAGCAGTTCGTTGATGCTTTATGAGTCCCTTAGGGCTGTTTGGGCTGTCGAATCCATGGGTCACCCGTGACAGCAGTTCGTTGGTGATTTCTGAGTCCCTACGACTATTTGGGCTGTCGAATCCATGTGTCACCCGTGACAGCAGTTCGTTGTTGATTTCTGAGTCCCTACGACTGTTTGGTCTTTCGAATCCATGTGTCACCTGTGACAGCAGTTCGTTGATGATTTCTCAGTTCGTAGGGGTTGTTTGGGCTGGCGAATTCGGCCGTCACCCGTGACAGCAATTCGTTGGTGATATCTGAGTGCCTAGGGGCTATTCCAGCTGTCGAATCCAAGCGTCAGCCGCGACAGTAGTTCGTTGATGATTTCTGAGTCCCTAGGGGCTGTTTGGGCTGCGGAATCCATGCGTCACCCGTGACAGCAGTTCGTTGATGATTTCTCAGTCCATAGGGGCTGTTTGGGCTGGTGAATCCATGTGTCACTAGTGAGAGCTGTTCGTTGATGATTTCTGAGTCCGTAAGTGCTGTTTGGGCTGTCGAATCCATGTTTCACCCGTAACAGCAGTTAATTGGTGATTTCTGAGTCCCAAGGGGCTCTTTGGGCTGTCGAATACATTCGTCACTCGTGACAGGAGCTCGTTGATGCTTTATGAGTCCCTAGGGGCTGTTTGGGCTGTCGAATCCATGCGTCACCCGTGACAGCAGTTCGTTTATTATTACTGAATCACTAGGGGCTGTTTCGGCTGTCGAATCCATATGTCACCCGTGACAGCAGTTCGTTGCTGATTTCTGAGTCCCTACGGGCTGTTTGGGATGTCGAATCCATGTGTCACCCATGACACCAGGTCGTTGATGATTTCTCAGTCCGTAGGGGCTGTTTGGGCTGGCGAATTCATCTGTCACCCATGACAGCAATTCGTTGGTCATATCTGAGTGCCTAGGGGCTCTTCCGGCGGTCGAATCCATGCGTCAGCCGCGACAGCAGTTCGTTGATTATTTCTGAGTCCCTAGGGGCTGTTTGGGCTTCCGAATCCATGCGTCACCCGTGATAGCAGTTCCTTGATGATTTCTAAGTCCATAAGGGCTGTTTGGGCTGTTGAATCCATGCGTCCCTAGTGAGAGCTGTTCGTTGATGATTTCTGAGTCTGTAAGTGCTGTTTGGGCTGTCGAATCCATGCGTCGCCCGTAACTGCAGTTCGTTGGTGATATCTGAGTGCCTAGAGGCTCTTTGGGCTGTCGAATACAAGCGTCACTCGTGACAGCAGTTCGTTGCTGATATCTGAGTCCTAGGGGTTGTTTAGGCTGTCGAATCCATGCGTCACTTGTGACAGCAATTCGTTGATGATTTCTGAGTCTGTAGGTGCTGTTTGGGCTGTCGAATCCATCCTTCACTCGTGACAATAGTTCGTCGGTGATATCTGAGTGCCTAGGGGCTCTTTGGGCTGTCGAATCCATACGTGACCCGTGACAGCAGTTCGTTGCTGATATCTGAGTCCCTGGGGGCTGCTTGGGATGTCGGATGCATGGGTCACCCGTGACAACAGTTCGTTGCAGTTTTATAAGTCTCTAGTGGTGTTTACGCTGTCGACTACATGCGTCCCCGTGACACCAGTTCGTTGATGCTTTATGAGTCCCTATGGGCTGTTTGGGCTGTGGAATCAATGTGTCACACGTGACAGCAGTTCGTTGATGATTTCTGAGTCCGTAGGTGCTGTTTGGGCTGTCGAATCCATCCTTCACTCGTGACAACAGTTCGTCGGTGATATCTGAGTGCCTAGGAGCTCTTTGGGCTGTCGAATCCATGCGTCACCCGTGACAGCAGTTCGTTGCTGATATCTGTGTCCCTAGGGGCTGTTTGGGATGTCGAATCCATGGGTCACCCGTGACAGCAGTTCGTTGCTGATTTCTAAGTCCCAAGGGGCTCGTTGGGCTGTAGAATCCATTCGTCACCCGTGACACCAGTTCGTTGATGCTTTATGAGTCTCTATGGGCTGTTTGGGCTGTGGAATCAATGTGTCACCCGTGACAGCAGTTCGATGATGGTTTCTGAGTCACAAGGGGCTCGTTGGGCTCTCGAATCCATTCGTCACCCGTGACAGCAGGTCGTTGCTGCTTTATGAGTCTCTAGAGGTTGTTTGTGCTGTCGAATTTATACGTCACCCGTGACAGCAGTTCGTTGATGATTTCTGCGTCTGTAGGGGCTGTTTGGGATGGCGAGTTCATCCGTCACCCGTGACAGGACTTCGTTGGTGATATCTGAGTGCGTAGGAGCCGTTTGGGATGTCGAATCCAAGCGTCACCCGTGAGAGCAGTTCGTTGCTGATTTCTGAGTCCCTAGAGGATGTTTGTGCTGTCGAATCCATGGGTCACCCGTGACAGCAGTTCGTTGCTGATTTCTGAGTCCTACGGGCTGTTTGTGCTGTCGAATCCATGTGTCACCCTTAACAGCAGTTCGTTGCTGATTTTTGAGTCCCTACAGGCTGTTTGGGCTGTCGAATCCATGTGTCAACCGTGACAGCAGTTCGTTGTTGATTTCTCAGTCCGTAGGGGCTCTTTGGGCTGGCGAATCCGTCCGTCACTCGTGACAGCAATTCGTTGGTGATATCTGAGTGCCTAGGGGCTATTCCGGCTGTCGAATTCATGCATCAGCCGCGACAGTAGTTCGTTGATGATTTGTGAGTCCCTAGGGGCTATTTGGGCTGCCGAATCCATGCGTCACCTGTGACAGCAGTTCGTCGATGATTTCTAAGTCCATACGAGCTTTTTGGGCTGTTGAATCCATGCGTCACTAGTGAGAGCTGTTCGTTGATGATTTCTGAGTCCGTAACTGCTGTTTGGGCTGTCGAATCCATGCGTCACCCGTAACAGCCTTTCGTTGGTGATATCTGAGTGCCTAGGGGCTCTTTGGGCTGTCGAATACAAGCGTCACCCGTGACAGAAGTTCGTTGATGATATCTGAGCCATAGGGGCTGTTTAGGCTGTTGAATCCATGCGTCACCCGTGACAATAGTTCGTTGATGATTTCTCAGTCCATAGGGGCTGTTTGCACTTTTGAATCAATGCGTCACCAGTGATAGCAGTTCGTTGATGATTTCTGAATCTGTAAGTGCTGTTTGGGCTGTCGCATCCATCCATCACCCGTCACAGCAATTCGTTGGTGATATCTGAGTGCCTAGGGGCTCTTTGGGCTGTCGAATACATGTGTCACCCGTGGCAGCAGTTCGTTGCTGATTTATGAGTCCCTAGGGGCTGTCGGGGCTGTCGAATCCAGGTGTCACACGTGACAGCAGTTCGTTGATGATTTCTGAGTCCGTAGGTGCTGTTTGGGCTGTCGAATCCATCCTTCACTCGTAACGACAGTTCGTCGGTGATATCTGAGTGCCTAGGAGCTCTTTGGGCTGTCGAATACATGTGTGACCCGTGACAACAGTTCGTTGCTGATATCTGAGTCCCTAGGGGCTGTTTGGGATGTCGAATCCATGGGTCACCCGTGACAGCAGTTCGTTGCTGTTTTATAAGTCTTTAGTGGTGTTTGCGCTGTCGCCTACATGCGTCACCCGTGACAGCAGTTCGTTGCTGTTTTATAAGTCTCTAGGGGCTGTTTGCGCTGTCAAATCCATGTGTCACCCGTGACAGCAGTTCGTTGCTGATTTCTGAGTCCCTACGGGCTGTTTGCGCTGTCAAATCTATGCGTCACCCGTGACAGCAGTTCGTCGTTGTTTTATTAGTCTCTAGGGGTGTTTGCGCTGTCTACTACATGCGTCACCCGTGACAGCAGTTCGTTGCTGATTTCTAAGTCCCAAGGGGCTCGTTGGGCTGTAGAATCCATTCATCACCCGTGACACCAGTTCGTTGATGCTTTATGAGTCCCTATGGGCTGTGGAATCAATGTGTCACCCGTGACAGCAGTTCGTTGCTGTTTTATAAGTCTCTAGGGGCTGTTTGCGCTGTCGAATACTTGCGTCACCCGTGACAGCAGTTCGTTAATGATTTGTGAGTCCCTACGGGATGTTTGGGCTGCCGAATCCATGCGTCACCCGTGACAGCAGGTCGTTGATGATATCTGATTCCGTAGGGGCTGTTTGGGATGTTGAATCCATGCGTCACCCGTGAGAGCACTTCGGTGCTGATTTCTGAGTCCATAGGGGCTGTTTGCGCTGTCGAATACTTGCATCACCCGTGACAGCAGTTCGTTAATGATTTGTGAGTCCCTATGGGCTGTTTGGGCTGTGGAATCAATGTGTCACCCGTGACAGCAGTTCGATGATGGTTTCTTGGTCACAAGGGGCTCGTTGGGCTCTCGAATCCATTCATCACTCGTGACAGCAGCTCGTTGATGCTTTATGAGTCCCTAGGGGCTGTTTGGGCTGTCGAGGCCATGCGTCACCCGTGATAGCTGTTCGTTTATTATTACTGAATCCCTAGGGGCTGTGTCGGGTGTTGAATCCATATGTCACCCGTCACAGCAGTTCGTTTCTGATATCTGAGTGCCTAGGGGCTGTTTGGGCTGTCGAATCCATTCGTCACCCGTGATAGCACTTCGTTGCTGATTTCTGAGTCGCAAGGGGCTGTTTGAGCTCCCGAATCCATGCGTCACCCGTGACAGCAGGTTGTTGCTGCTTTATGAGTCTCTAGAGGCTGTTTGTGCTGTCGAATCTATGCGTCACTTGTGACAGCAGTTCGTTGATGATTTCTGCGTCTGTAGGGGCTGTTTGGGTTAGCGAGTTCATCCGTCACCCGTGAGAGCAGTTCGATGCTGATTTCTGAGTCCCTAGAGGATGTGTGCGCTGTCGAATCCATGCGTCACCCGTGACAGCAGTTCGTTGATGATATATGAGTCCGTAGGGGCTGTGTGGGATGTCGAATCCATGTGTCACCCGAGACAGCAGTTCGTTGCTGATTTCTGAGTCCCTGCGGTCTGTTTGAGCTGTCGAATCCATGCGTCACCCGTGACAGCAGTTCGTTCCTGTTTTATTTGTCTATAGGAGTGTTTGCGCTGTCGACTACATGCGTCACCCGTGACAGCAGTTCGTTGCTGATTTCTAAGTCCCAAGGGGCTCGTTGGGCTGTCGAATCCATTCGTCACCCGTGACACCAGTTCGTTGATGCTTTATGAGTCCCTAGGGGCTGTTTGGGCTATGGAATCAATGTGTCACCGGTGACAGCTGTTCGATGATGGTTTCTGAGTCACAAGGGGCTCGTTGGGCTCTCGAATCCATTCGTTACTCGTGACAGCAGCTCGTTGATGCTTTATGAGTCCCTAGGGGCTGTTTGGGCTGTGGAATCCATGCGTCACCCGTGACAGCAGTTCGTTTATTATTACTGAATTCCTAGGGCTGTTTCGGGTGTTGAATCCATATGTCACCCGTGACAGCAGTTCGTTGATGATATCTGAGTGCATAGGGGCTGTTTGGGCTGTCGAATCCATGCGTCACCCGTGAGAGCAGTTCGTTGCTGATTTCTGAGTCGCTAGGGGCTGTTCGCGCTGTCGAATCCATGCGTCACCCGTGACAGCAGGTCCTTGCTGCTTTATGAGTCTCTAGGGGCTGTTTGTGCTGTTGAATCTATGCGTCACCCGTGACAGCAGTTCGTTGATGATTTCTGCGTCTGTAGGGGCTGTTCGGGTTGGCGAATTCATCCGTCACCCGTGACAGGACTTCGTTGGTGATATTTGAGTGCGTAGGAGCTGTTTGGGATGTCGAATCCATGTGTCACCGGTGAAAGCAGTTCGTTGCTGATTTCTAAGTCCCAAGGGGCTCGTTGGGCTGTCGAATCTATTCGTCACCCGTGACAGCAGTTCGTTGATGCTTTATGAGTCCCTAGGGGCTGTTTGGGCTGTGGAATCAATGTGTCACCCGTGACAGCAGTTCGATGATGGTTTCTGAGTCACAAGGGACTCGTTGAGCTCTCGAATCCATTCGTCACTCGTGACAGCAGCTCGTTGATGCTTTATGAGTCCCTAGGGGCTGTTTGGGCTGTGGAATCCATGCGTCACCCGTGACAGCAGTTCGTTTATTATTACTGAATCCCTACGGGCTGTCGTATCCATGCGTCACCCGTGACAGCAGTTCGTTGATGATTTCTGAGTCCCTATGGGCTGTTTGGGCTGTTGAATCCACGCGTAACCCGTGATAGCAGTTTGTTGCTGATTTCTGAGTCGCTAGGGGCTGTTTGCGCTGTTGAATCCATGCGTCACCCGTGACAGCAGGTCGTTGCTGCTTTATGAGTCCCTAGGGGCTGTTTGGGCTGTCGAATCCATGTGTCACCCGTGACAGCAGTTCGTTGATGCGTTATGAGTCCATAGGGGATGTTTGGGATGTCGAATCCATGCGTCACCCGTGACAGCAGTTCGTTGCTGAGTTCTGAGTCCCTGCGGCCTGTTTGCACTGTCGAATCCATGCGTCACCCGTGACAGCAGTTCGTTGCTGTTTTATTAGTCTCTAGGGGTGTTTGCGCTGTCGACTACATGCGTCACCCGTGATAGCAGTTCGTTGCTGATTTCTACGTCCCAAGGGGCTCGTTGGGCTGTCGAATCCATTCGTCACCTGTGACAGCAGTTCGTTGATGCTTTATGAGTCCCTAGGGGCTGTTTGGGCTGTGGAATCATTGGGTCACCCGTGACAGCAGTTCGTTGATGATTTCTCAGTCCGTAGGGGCTGGCGAATTCGTCCGTCACCCTTGACAGCAATTCGTTGGTGATATCTGAGTGCCTGGGGGCTATTCCGCATGTCGAATCCATGCGTCAGCCGCGACAGTAGTTCGTTGATGATTTCTGAGTC
>Ga0307513_10005373_pt1 | contig 16939 bp, 17 predicted proteins | sample 15_EM_MG_FD_202174 | JGI IMG/M metagenome (GOLD analysis project Ga0307513, IMG submission 202174) | Populus trichocarpa ectomycorrhiza microbial communities from riparian zone in the Pacific Northwest, United States - 15_EM | ecosystem: Host-associated > Plants > Roots > Unclassified | place... | reverse complement strand
ATTTCTGCTAATAAAGCGAAACTATTCTTATATTTTCAATGCTATTTAGTAATCGGAGAACATTGATTGTGAATTTTTGCCGCGGACGCTGCATAGTGGCTCACTAAGAGTAGGCTCGCCCAGGCCGGTCTATTCGACAATCGGTACTAAGCCTATACGGCCAATAGGCGGGCCCGGCCAGGCCAGGCTCAACCCTTACCAAGCCTACAGGCTCGGGCCAGGCCAGGCCCTAGAGAATTTCCATAGGCTAGGCCAGGCTTTGCTGCGGCCTAGCCTACCTGGCCCGTTGGGAACACTGGCACTGTATAGTAGAGCTATGCTAAAACACATGGAGGCCAAAATCTATCCTATGCCTGAACCCGTGATAGAATTGGATATCATAAAAAACCAGGCTAGGCCTTAGGCGGCAGCAGCAACCCTGAGTGCAACTTATCACTTCGACTTATATTACACCAAAATTGAAAAATAAAAGAAGGAATCAGGGGTCCTTATTCCGGTGCCCGCGTAGTGGGTGAAAGAAACTTCCGGGAGAGGTATGGAAGAAAATCCGGAAGGGACCTGAAGCGAAGTGTGACATCGGAAGGTGGTAGTTGTGTGGTGAAGATTGGTGATGAGGGTGAGAAGGGGGAAATTATGGAAAGGTATTGGGTGCATGGGGACTGAACAAGAGCTGGCTAGGCTACCGGATGGAATACAGCCTTGGTGCCAGAGGAGGTTCGGCGGAGGTTACCACTCCGGGAGAAACAGGAGACATTCCATCGCTTAAGGATTCACCGGCAGTGCGGGTAGGGCTTGTGGGAATCTGTTAACTTTGTGACACCATGGGCGAGAGCGCTGTGTGCCCCATACGTCGAGACTGCTAGGGTTGCATTCCCGCCCACGTAATAGCTCCACTACTGCCTCATGCCCATTCCTAGCAGCCCACGAAATTGGTGTCAGGCCGTCATTTCCTCGCCTATCGGGGTTGACATCTTTCCGTCCAAGTAACAACTCCACCACTTCCTGATGTCCATTCTCAGGGGCTCATGAAATTGGCGCTCGTTCATTGTAGTCTTGCCTATCGGGGTTAACGTCATTCTGCCCAAGCAGGAGCTTCACCACTGCCTCATGTCCCTTCTCGGCAGCGCGCGAGAGTGGTGTTCGGTTTACGGAGTCTAGCCTATCGGGGTTGGCATCAGACCGCCCCAATAACAACTTCATTACAGACTCATGTCCGCTCCAAGCAGCCCATAAGATCGGAGTAGCACCGGTTTCATCCAGGGCGTTTATATCGACATCCATTTCTATCAAAGCCCTGGCAACCTCAACAAGCCCAAACATGGACGCATAGTGTAGTCCCGTAAACTTGCGTTCAATAGGATCATGGGAATACCAAGGCTGGGTGTGCCTCCCTAGCAGCCTAACTGAGATATGGTTTTCGTAGTGGCCAAAGAGTCTCAGTGCAAGCGTTTTCCAACCCCCCGAGGGCTGTTTTTTTATATAAACTCCCCAGTATAAAGATGAATATCCCAGGAAGGGTGAATGTTGAGTATTCTCAACACGACAATCAGAAAGGGCCATTACCTGCTGCGAATTTAGATATGTCAAGCAAATCTCCGCAATCACCGAGTGGGGGCTGGCGAAATGGGTGCGATGACTTGTTAAATACTCTTGGAGCGTGGGGCGAATCAGCAAAACAGCCGATCCCTCCTCATCTACCACGAGTCCTTGGCATCAGCTCAACACTGTCTGTGTTGAGGGAATCTTGTTACCATCGTAATCGGTTGATCTTATTTCCACCGCCAATGCCTGACACAGCTCCTCCGCTCCCAGCGGCCGTTCCGAATAGCATATCCACATCAAAGCCCTCATTCCGAGTATTGATTTGTAACTACCCTGTCCTTTGATCCGATCTAAGGTTGCACAGTAGGCACCTCTCAGGCATAATCCATTCGTATTGGCTCGGAGCCTCTCTCGCCGCTGATGGATGGTAGTCCTCTGTAGGATTTCGTCGAGACCCAGAGAGACTAACAGGAATCTGTATTTGTATCTGTCAGCAAATAGCTTCGGTAAGGCTCTTTATTTAGCAGATCACACTCACATCTCAGAGACAGTTTCCGGAATATTCTTCACAATTTCTTTCTCTAATTTCCTCATCCATCTCCCCGGAATTTGTGTCTTCCTCAAGTTTTGCGTGGATGTAATGGATAATGTCACCATTTCGGGGGCTTATCGATATAAGTGCTGTTCCCTCGGGGAAATGCTTTCTCACTTCGTGACCAACATATGGCCTCCCTGTTAGGAATAATCGTGTAGTCGGGGACATTTTGACGATTTCCTTCAATGAGAGAAGTATCTTGGCCCGATCTGGTGCAGCGCATTCGTCAAGAGCATCCAGGCAGAAATATATGTGCCGAGGAGATGAGAATATCCCTAACATCTTCACGATCTCAGGGATTTCTAGTTCCCTACCACCGACGAACTTTTTATGCCTTTGAAACGTAAGTTATCCGTTATTTCTTCCGGAATCCACTTGTAACAACCGATAACCTGCTTTAGAAGAGCACCCAATACACTAGCAGCACCCTGTTCCTCTTGCGCAGTGGAATCGAAATAGAAGCAGGCTACGACAATATCATCTCTGACCTCTCTTGGCTCGTCGCATAAGCTATCCACTACTAGTGAACTAAAATTGTAAATTGTTAGAAAGAATATCTAGCTCTGTGCTCTCCCTCTTTGACATCGTGTGTCTTACCTAATGTAGGTCTTGCCGACGCCTAGATTCCCGGAGAAAAATATGATTGCCTTTTGGGATTCACTTTTGCCATCACCATGCTTCCAGCTTCGAAATTCCATTGTGCTCAGGAGCCACTCTCCCACGCCTTTAACTCGGTTTGTTCGAAGGTCGTTGTGCCCTAAATGGGGTTCGAGGGGCGACAACCAAGTCAGGATTTTGGACTGTTCATCGCTATCTGTAATGTCATGATTGTTCAGCATGTTGATGTTATTGGTGCTGTGGGCAAGAGGTATTATGATTTTTGGAGCCGGTATGATAGTATTGGGAAATCGCTCTTATGATTCCACTAGCTGTATTGATAGAAATATCATATCCCTTGGGGTTGGGATTATAGACGGACTCGGTAACAAAACTAGGACCTGGAGACGGTTTTCCGTCCCCCGCTCTTCCGAATATTGTACTATTGAGGACAGGTTGATGAGGTTTTGGTAGTGTTCGGTAATCAAATTCCTGAGGGTGAGAAAAGAGGGATTTATCACCATCACCCAGCTTTGCAAACGAAGTCCTAGTTCGACTATATATACTTCTCAAACTTTGTGAAGCCAATATCGCGCCTTAGGCTCGCAGCGGGTAGGGGGGTAGAAGTACTTGATGAGCCTCCAGCACCTCCGAGCGGCTTGGCATGTCTTGGCACCAAATCCCAGGGCAGGCAACCAAACTACTCGAGTATCCACCCGCCTCTCCTTATGTCGAAAAAGATGTCGTTGAGCGCGTGAAACACCCTTCCAATCAAACCCTGGTAGGTAGTAGAATCGGTAAGCCTAACACAAACCCTAAATACGTACGAGTATAGTACAAAGTCTGAGAAGAAGTTATGGAACAGTCCGCAGTTGTTCGAGGTTGACCAGCCAACTATATCCCTGTCTGTTCCGGTTCGTAAATTCCTACACCGCACCTCCGACAAATTGCTCACTCTTCTTTCCCCAACCTATTATACCTCGGCCAGCCGATGTTCTACCGGAGCCCTCACCGAATATTCGAGGGTTTCGCAGCAAGTAAATTGCAACTGCAACTGGCCACAGGTTAGGGCTTAATTCTCGCTTAAGAGATAGCTAGCGTAGACCACCCGGACACCCCCACACGCCGACGGATGCTAGTTGGTGGGCTTTGCACCCCTACGAGGAAACAAGCGGCGGTCAGCACAGTAGCCACAACTCACCTAATCAAACCAAGAATGCCACTTGCAAGTTTCTTGTTTGGGTTTAACTGTGCAGGTGAGGAGGGTTTCCGGGTGGCCTGGGAGGCCTTGCATGTTTAAAGTTCGGTTGGTTAAGCTAGGAGATCCCGAATTTTCTTGGTATCATAGGTTAAACAATGGTAGCCAACCCTAACCCCAGCTACGTTAGGGAATAGAGGCTAGATAACTCTTCTTGAATCTGGGAAAACCCGGTTTTTTAAGTTCGCTTGTTGCAATACGGTAGTTAACACAGTTGTCAAGGGGATAGTGATCCATAACTGTGCATTCCGAAATCTCGCCATCTGGTTCAAGGAGGTATTCTTGGAATAGCCGAGTGAGTACTGCAAATTATCAACATTAGATTAAACTACTTACTTCCTTCCTTATGCTCAGAGGGATAAGAAATATATTTATAGGACTGTCTGATTGAGCCCAACAGATGGCATTCACTTCTTCTGATCCTTATCGACACTCCAGCGCAAACCTCTTTACCGGCAAGAGTCTTTTTCTTGTGCTTTCCATGAAACTCTATGTTTCTAAACCATTCCGTTCGACGACTATAATACATAATACCAGCCTATCATTTATGGATCAAAGCCCCACTCCAAAGTATGATTTTTTGTACTTAAGAGTCCCGTTCACGCTCATTTTTCGAAGTCCAAGTCACCGAACATTGTCTGCCTTTAATACATTTTATTCTTCTCCACGCATACGATCGGTACATATATATCCCGATTTATAGAACAGTGCAGATCGCGGCATACTTCCTGGTAACTTGATTAACTAACAAAGAGTCATCATACCTAGCATATGCCAAGTACTTTCTTCTACACTAATTCATCTTTATCCATACTATGATAACACAATCTGACCCCTTCGATTGGGCAGTATTAGAGCCCATCAGAGCGCTTTGGCAGCCTGACGGCGCCTCACCTGGTATTACTAACGGGCCAGGTAGGCTAGGCTTCAGTGAACCCGGGCCCGGCTTGTCGGGATTCTCTCGGATCAAGCCTGGCCTGGCCTGGCCGAGCCCGCCCATAAGCCGTATGGGCTTTTTCCCTGTCCCCTGATAGGCTAGCCTATATAGCCTCAGTCAACCCACTCATAGCAAGCAGTCACTCCGTATTGGCAGCAAAATTCAAGGTAAATGTTTCCCAATTACCCAATATCATTAAAAATAAAGGAACAGTTTCGCTTTTTTCACTTGGGGATTTAAAGTAGCTCCTGCTGAAGAGGCAAAATAGGAGGGAATGATGGTAGGATAGGGTTGTGCTGGCGGCCGTGGAGGTAAATTTGTAAGACTTTATTGAGACTTTATTGAGTTGGTTGGGTGTTACTTGTGTGATTAATTAAGAAGCGATTCCTGTAGGTAAATAGGAAAAAAATCAAAGGCAATAAACTAGAGAGAGGGGAGGGGGTTGGAATCCCTTAAAGAGAGCTGTTCTCAATGCTAATCTCAAGGGCTATAGGCGCCTATCAGGCCTGATAGGTTTTTGTAGGCTGATCGAATTCGGCCTATATCTACCTAGGCTATCTTCCAGAGTGGCCTGCCTCGGGTGATCCTACGGCCCGGCCTGTTGGGAGCACTGGATGGTTGGGAATCTTTCATATAATGTTGGGCTACACATTCGGCTAACTATTGAATAAAACAGTCCCGCATCGATGGGAGGAAAGAATTAGTGTCTGATTCTAGTAACATTAAGATACCTTTATTGTTGTCCCAATGAAAAGCATGGTATATATGGGACTCTCTAATTAAACTTCATGCATGTCGGTAAGTGTTCTGGCCCTTATACCAACACTGCTGCATGTAACCTCTGCCTGACACCGACTTTACATAAGTAGAATAGCAGAAGTGGTGGTTCATCGAATTTATTGAGAAAGGTACTAAGCTTATGCAAGTGCCTCTGTACTATGCTGATTTCACATAGCGGGGATAATTTGGCAGGTCAACCATTCTTGTCAGGCGCAAAGGCAACTCCTATGGTATTTACTGGTATGCCAAAGAGTTAGACTTTCACAGTAATTCGCTATTAGGTTCTCTTTCTGCCCAACTATGTCAATCAATACTGGCACTCTATTTCCCTGATCAACACTTGTATCCATGGAAATTGAGGAAAGTTTTTCAATATTTAGTTTTCTAATTTTTCTGTTGTTTTTTTTGTTCTTTAGTTGCGGACTTGTAGTAGGTGGGAAGTGGAGCTACATTTTGTGTTTCCTCGCTACTAGATCACGGCCCCCAAAACTCGTGCTCTACTATGATATTTGTAAAACGAACAGCTCTGCATTACTCTCCAAATTTTGGCGGCACTCTATCACCGCGCTTGTTGCGTTGTGCTGTATTTCTCCTTTGACAAAATTCACCGTATGATACACAAAGGATCAATGGCAACGCAACTCTCCTCGCGACGCCGCATTTTCAACACCACATACAAATATTCCTCTGGATCAAATATTAATTCCTACTACGTATCCTGCTATGTGTTTAGATTTTATGTCTTTTTTTTTGATTTTCATGATAGTGGGGTTGGTGAGGGAGTGCTGTTATCATGGCTGGAGTTTTTCCTGTTCGTTGATGTACGGGACAGTTCATTTTGTCAAGACACCATACATGCACCTGCATGCAAGCAAGCCGGGCGCATTTCACCAACCCCAAGATACGATGATGGTTTGTGGATAGTCTAGATTGGTGAGCTACATCCGGCACCTTGCATCTTAAGTGCGGTGTAAGTTTAGGGTTAGGAAGAGGCCTCTTCCGGTGTTTTACCAATGAGAATCTGAGGGAGGTGGTTCCCGGACACTCAAGAAGAAGGAAATCTAAATTAGTCACTCTCCTCCTCCATCCTGATTACATAACGGAATAGCGCAACTAGGGCTATCGTAGCTCTGCTATCGCTCCAAGGTGGGTTAGTTTCATCTCATCCTAAGCGACCCAAGTCCGGGGGCTGACATTTCGTAAATTAATGAGAAAAAGGCAGACCGGAGAGCCAAGATTTATTCTGTAAGGCCATCAAGCAATGGATTGATCAAAGTGAGCCTGATTAGTAGGCTATTCTCATAAAATTAGGCTATTTTCTGTAGAGAGTATCATCCTTATGGTTGCTATGTCGCTAGCGGTATCCTCTATTCCTAGAGCTTGACTTTACGGAAAACCCTTTCATTGTCAACATTGCCCATACTCTCTCCCGTCGTCGCTCAACCTCTCCATCCACCCACACAACTCCTTTGAACACTCTAGAAACCCTTATTCCCCTTTTCCCTTTTTCCGGTTTTCGTCCTCTTACACTGTTTCCCTCATCTTCCGTAATCTTCTACCGTCCCGAAAAAAATCCATCTTTGGTTTCCTAATCATCATAGTGCTACACTGATCTGTCCCAATCCCTAGCATACCTTAATTCCCAACCTCCGGTATTCCCTAGCTCCAACTCCTAAAAACATTCTAGAGATTCCTACCGAGTCTAAACCCCTGAACCAAACATAGCGCCGCCCTTCAGGTACCATGCTCAACCTTGCAATCTTCTTCGAACGAAATTCTACTCTGCCATCCACCACGCGTGTTTCGACTGTGCCCGAGATATGGAGCCTTCGTGGATTTTCAACATATTCGCCTCTTTGGTTTATAGCGGTAAATCTTTATTAACAGTAGGAGCGTTCATTGTAACTGTGACGGTCCAGGTATAGGGAACCCTAAAAAGCATTCTACTCGCAATTTCCTGACGTTTTTGAAAAAAACAATTGCTATTGCATGTAGTCAAAAATTGCCCGGAGCCTCAAGGTTTTGACCACACACAATAGCACTCGTTTTTACAAAGGTCGGGCAATTACGAGTAGTTAGCGCTTCCCTTGCTACAAGCACCTTCTAGCAAGCGAAAACCAGGAACAAACGAAGGAGGAGAAAGAATCGCTCGGCTGGGATGATGGTTAGGGATTCCGAGGCGGGTCTTGTCCTATTATATGGCATTAACGGCTCGTTGAATGAGGGAAAACGGCTATAATCATGACCTCATTCGTTAATTACTGCCCTGTACTGTACTCACACTCCTGCATACATTTAGGCCCCCGCCTTTCTTCTCATCAGCGCTCCCTCGATGCTTCTGGTACTACCATACTAGTCTTTTACCGTATGTATACCACGGGCTTTACCCAGTTTTTAACAATCTCCATATAAATCCTGGCACTACCGTACACCACATTTGTCTATTTAAAAAAACAGTATACTATACAGTTCGTCTATCGTTCTGGGGAGAGGACAGGAAGGAAAGGAGGAAGAAAAAAAATATATAAGCAAGAAAGACATGTAAGAATTTACAGAAGGAATTAAATATGGTTGTGAAATCTGTAAGCTATGTATGAACTTGGGCTTCTCAAAAATATAAATTTCACTCGGACCAAACTCTACGGGAATTTGTGCATGGAAACTCGTGAATCCTTACCCAGCCGGGAAAGAAAATAGAATAAAGGGGCAAGAGGGCATGGCGAGTATCTGCATCCCCAGCTCATGGGATTACCCCCGTCCCGTTGAAAGGGTGACATCCAGGTGCATCATAGTGGGTAACATTTCTGGAAAGGGAACGGCGGCGGGTATTGGCAAGAGGTGGCGTCTCCTGGTGTTTAAATAGTACCGGGAGCTACCATATTGCGAGACTGGAGTAACTCTACTATCCTCTCGAATCCTCCCCGAGCGGCATACGAGAGGGGTGTTTCGCCCCAATCATTCGGCTTGTTGGGGTTGACCTCTTCCCGTCCGAGTAGTATTTTGACAACTCCCTCATGTCCACCTGAGGCGGCAACAGAGAGCGGCGTTTGGCCCCATTTACTTACCTTGTCCGGGTTGACCTCTTCCCGTCCGAGTAGTATTTTGACAACTCCCTCATGTCCATTCCGAGCGGCATACGAGAGCGGTGTTTGGCCGTCATTATCCGCCTTGTCGGGGTTGACCTCTTCCCGTCCGAGGAGTATTTTGACAACTTCCTCATGTCCATTCTGAGCGGCACGCAAGAGCGGTGTTTGGCCGTTCCTATCTGAAATGTCCGGGTTGACCTCTTCCCGTCCGAGTAGTATTTTGACAACTCCCTCATGTCCACCTGAGGCGGCAACCGAGAGCGGCGTTTGGCCCCATTTACTTACCTTGTCCGGGTTGACCTCTTCCCGTTCGAGTAGTATTTTGACAACTCCCTCATGTCCATTCCGAGCGGCATCCGAGAGAGGTGTTTGGCCGAATTTATCTTCCTTTTCCGGGTTGGCCTCTCGCCGCCCGAGCAGAATTTTCACCACCTCTTCATGCCCATTATACGCAGCCCATGAAAGTGGTGTGCGACCCAAATAGCCTTCCCCATTGATGTCAGAACCTCCCTCCTCTATTAAAGTAGCTACCACTTCAACAATTCCAAAGAACGATGCGCATTGTAGTCCATTAAATGGAGGACAAGTATCGTAGCGCTTGTTATACAGGTTTGCATGTGCAAGGAGTAATTCGGTCGATATCAGGCTGTAATCCTCCTTTAACAGCACGAGCGCAAGCGATTTCCCACAGTCGGAGAGCCCCCTTTTCGCATGCACTCCCCAGTATACTGAACAATATTCTAGAAAGGGTGTGCTCTGAGTATCGGGAGAATGGGCAGTCGAAAGGGCTTTGACCTGCTTGGAATTTAGATAAGTTAAGCAGGTTTCAGCCATTGCCGAGTGAGGTTTGGTGAATATATCGGGATGAGCGGAAAGATACTCCTGCAGGGTAAAGTGGATCAATCGCACAGTTGATGCCTCTTTATCGACAGCAATAAGCCCTTGACAGCAGTTCAACAATGTTGGTACCGAAGGGATGTTGTCAACATCGAAATCCGTGGAGCCTAGCTGGACCGCTAAGGCGTGGCAGAGCTCATCTGCTTGCAACGGCCGTTCCGCATTGCTGATCCACATCAGGGCTGTCATCCCGAGTCTCGATTTGTCCCCATCTTGCGCTTTTATCCGCTCGATCGTCGCACCATAAACATCTTCGAGTTCCAACCCACTTGTCATTTTGCTAAGCTTTTCCCTCCTTCGAGAGATTGTTGATTCGTGTAAGATCGTATCGATATTTAAGGAAACCAGTAGAAACCTACACGCACATCTATTAGCGGATATTGTGGGGGCGGGTACCCATTATTATTGCCTACGTACATTTCCGACATACTCTCCGGAATTTTCTCTAGAATGTCTGCTTCTAAAATTTCATCCATAGCGTCCGGCGTTACATCCTCGTCCAGCCTAGCGCGAAGGTATTCGACGATATCATCTTTACTGGGACCAAGAGATACACTTGTCGCTCGCCCGGCAAGACGCTTTTCAATCTCAGCCCGAATATGAGGCCTTCCGGTGATGAATATTCGTGTGCGTGTGGACTTGTCGAGGATTTGTTTCAGTGAATCAAGGAGCTTAACCCGATGCACCACCGTACATTCGTCCAGGGCGTCTATGCATACAAATGTGTGTCGTGAGGACGTGATGGTTTGTAGCATCTTCACGATATCCGGAAGTCGCGGCCCTCGTCCACCAATGACCTTTTTCTGCTCTTCAAAAGCCTGTGCTATTTCTTCTGGAATCTTTTCCATCCCACCGACGACCTGCTTCAGCAAGGAACCCAGCATACTGGTCGCAGGCTGCTCCTTTCGCGCTGCGAAGTCGAAGTAAAAACACGCAACGGCCATGCTTTGTCCCCTGGCCCGATCGCACAACGTGTCCACCACCAGCGAACTGACATCGTTGCCTGTTAGTATTGGCTCCCCTTCTTATCCCCTCGTAGAATAATTCTCGTTACCTAATAAAAGTCTTTCCAACCCCCGGACCTCCATAACCGAACAAGACTGCCTTATCACCTTCACCTTCACCACTCCAATCATGCCAGCTTCTGAATTCCTCAGTTTGAAGGATCCATTCCCCTATGTTGTCGACGCGACGCTCTTGGATATCGTGGTGCCGCAGCCTAGGCTCTAGGGGTGATAACCATGCCAGGAGTTGAGACCGATCATCCGCAGAATAGTTATTCTGCACATTCTGCACATTAAAAGAGTTCCTATTATTGGAGAAGGCGCTATTGTCGATGGTATATTGAGACATCTTCAGCTTTTACGGCTCACACTATTGTAGAGAAGGAGTTATTAAGTATGGTCGGTTGATATTCTTGGGAGTTGGGGAAAAGAGGGGTCTTGGTGAGGAAAAGCGGGGGTCTTCTGGTATTAGAGCAGTGTTGCACATATCACTTGATGGAACACCGAAGCAAAGTGTGGCACCATAGTACAAGTACTAGGACAAAAGATTTGGTCGGTCGGATAAGTACCGACCAAAACACACCAAAACAAGCGAAATTCAACCCTCACAAAGTCCCCGGTGCTACAAGCTCCTCTTGACCAATTATTCCCAAACCTTCCCAGTGGGTAGTCAGGAACTCAAAGATCCAGCCCATGTTACTTTAGCCGCAATTAATTCTAGATTCGGCCTTGCACAAGCAAGCAAAGAGCCAGTTGTGGAACTGTTCGTGCCAAGCCTCGAAGTTTGTGTAGAAGCCCACGCAAAAAGATACCTTAATTTTTAGCTGTGATTTTAGCGGGCACACCAACGTGACAAAAGCCTTATTCGGGCGAAATTTCACTATTGTGAAGTCGGGAATACCCAGAGGTGGTAGATACTCTGGGGGAAAATTTCGATTTACTTAATTTGTATATCTTAGCTAGTCTGTGGACCACTCAGACAGCATAAATAGTGGTTCGTAATATGTCTTTGCTTGGGAAGTGAAGTGCGCTGGGCTTGTGTTGAATAGTGGACGGGGCGTGTCACGTTTACCACCGGGGTGGCTGTTGCTTAGTCTTGGCTGACAGGGGGGAGGTGCAGAGGCTCTATGGGGACGATCTTTTCTTTTCTTTCTCCACAACGATGACAGGGACGACAACAGCAGCGGTTTTTTCTTTTCTTCGGACAACTAGTGAAGATAAAACTTTAGGAGAGTGAGCAACAAGAAGAAGGAATAAAAGGAGGATCACCTGTGCCTAGATAGTCGGACAACTGGACAGATTTAGGCTTTCTTTTTCGCTTAGATTTTTTTTCCTTCTATGGTTTCTTCTTGGGTGAGAGGTTTACCGATTAGCTTAGGTAGGAGAGTTAAATTGATCGTGGCTTGTGTGGGTTCTCCTTCCAGGCAGGATTTCTTGATAGTGACGATTGTCGGCTCGTACCTCTTGTGCTTCTGAAAGTAGGCAAACTAGCCGGTATTTCTTCGCTTCAATACCGTAAAAACTCAAATAGAAGAGAAATGTGCTAGGACGTTGGAATTTCCCTTCTCAGCTACGCGAGGGGGGAACACCGCAAACTCAGCCCCGTTGAGACATAACAAAAGGAATATACGAGGCGTCTTACCAGGAGAGGCAACTCCAACGTCTTAGCACATTTCTCTTCTATTTGAGTTTTTACGGTACTCGCGTGGTCGCGAAAATGGGCATTTAGGTGCGACCAAAACTTGTCACCCTACTTTACAGACAGCCATTCACAAGCAACCCCCAAGCGCCAGCGGAAGAGCAGGTCAACTAGATCCGTCTATAAATTATAGGGGACTTGGTGGCCTACAGTGCGAAAAACAATTCTTGGTGGAAGCCACAAATATCATCACAAGTGATGATGGCGAGAGACTCAGCTTGAGATAGAATTTTTAAGGCTTCCCCGCTCTATAGATACAGTGAAATCTCCGATAATTACAGCAGGTAGGGAGTAGCACGAGGCTGGAAACAAGGGGGGGGTGGAAAGAGGAGACGGGTCTTGGCACACGAGGGCGGCAAGATATAACCAGTTAAATCGAGTGATATCTAATGATGGCGAAGGGGAAAAGAAAAATTTGCGCAGAACTTGGATATGATGTACAAAAAACTGAGTAGAGAGTATGAATTCAGATAAGAGTGTGCGGCCAAGGCAGGCGTAACTAAAGACTGTCTTTCGGCGTGAAGTATAATAAAAGACTTACTTTTGCTGGAATTATGGTCTGTGTAATGTCCTGGAATTGGAAACAATAAGAGGCAAGGAGTTTTCTGAGGGATTTCCCATACGTCAAATGTCGTGACCCTGCAAACACTGGAATTACTAGAGGGTTGAAAGTCTTGGAGGTGGGAAATATCGGAGGTTTCACTGCATGTTGTTATGAGATTTAAATAGGAGAAGGGCGGGCTGGCCAGATGAAGAAGGGCGGGTAAGTCAAAGGGGAAACGTGTGTATATTGATCGGAGGCGTGCATTGCTTAACTATCTATCTATGGTGGCAGGGAGGGTTTATATAGACAATCCAAACTGCTTCCACCAACCGCCGTACTTGCAGGAATCCTTCCCCAGATGTACAATGGAGTTCCTGTCCTCATCTCTTCAAGTATTCCGATCCATCTTCCGGTTTCCTCTCCGATACCTCCCGGCCATGAGTGCGAATCCACACACCTCGCATTTCATCAAGGTAATGCGTTCCTCCTCTTGATAAGATAATGAGTGACAAATGAGACTAACAGCTAACGAGTGACAATATAGGAAAGGTATAAACAAAAGATTCTTTGGTACGGAGACTCACCGGTGACTCCCAACAAGATAGAGGTTCACCCACAATATACATAGCCACTACAATTACCAATAAAAAGCCATCATTTCTCTCTTTAAGGTCCAGTGCCCTAGGTAAATCACGGGGGCGTTACACAACGCATGCGATGATTCGGTCAGTTGTGAAACTGCGATAGTCTTTACAAAGAATCCCACCCACTGGATAACCTATTCGGGGGAACTTATCTCACACTGATCTATTTCCCAAGTCTTGCAGGACCTATTAGACTCGAGGAAAAATAGTTTCTAGATCTTTAGGCATAGGAAACTCTTTTGGTCTTGTGAGAAACAGCAAGGCCAACATGCGGGCCAACTTGAAGCAGCACAGCAAGGTTCTATCCGATGTGTAGAAGTATCGGAAAGCTCTAGCTCGTACAGATGGGATCTTCTATAGCGGCATGATCTTCGCGACAAAAGTCCTCCGTGCCTAACCCCCCATTTTTCGCCACAGATGGGCATTTCTGCTTCACAAAATCTCAACTTTGTTGATTGCAAAAAAAAAACTAAAATGAGCCAGAGCCTTTAGGGTGATCGTTAGTTAATGCCCGTGGTGTGTTGCCAGGGGGGTGATGACGGGCAAAGGGGGCCTCTAATATGAGGTTCCCATACAAAAGGTGCATGCGACAATATCCAATCTAGATCATGAGACATCACCCTTTCCTCTGCCAGCTTTCCCCCGTAGTCCCCCACCGTCCCCGGCCGTCCCTCATCATTCCCGGTCGTTCTCACCCGTCCCCTCCCGTCCTCAACGGTCCACCCCCCTGCCCTGAACGAACATGTCTCACACTGTAAGGCCAGTCGTCCTGCCCAAAGGCGGCGGCCCTGCCCTTAGGCCGCCTCGGACTGACTACAGATAGCCTTCCTGCCCCGCCCGGGGCCTTTTTGTAGTCTCCCCACAGGGCCCCGCCGGGCCCCCGGACGATTGGGAACACTGAAATGAGGTCAAAATTCAATAGCTTCATGAAAGGCCTTCAAATATAGCTGCATACCCCCATCAAGAATTATGCCACGCACAGTGTGAATAAGGTTTCTGAATGCTCAATTATCTTAATTTCGGCACCCCGGAAAGACATCATAAATTAAAATATTCTCTATCATGACGATGGTAGTGTCTTAATCCTAGACTTCTTGACCTACTATAAGTATGCCCTTTCTAAATAGTTTAGGATCTAACGTACGGCTATATTCGCATCCGAAGTGAGAACGGGAAATAAAATATGAAAGTATGACAGAAGGATGGAATACACTGAAGGTAAAATATATCACAAACCCAAAACCTAGATGAAATTAAACATGATCAAAAAGGTATAATAGCCAAGACTTCATGCCACAGCTTCAGTCCGGACAATATACCCCACCTTGACTAAAATTATACCGGGGTTGTAAATTGAAAGGGAGGATCGTGGGCCGTTATTCCACTGCCCTGCAGATAACGAAAGGCCTTCCATAAGAGACACATAAATAGATTCTCAAGGGACCTAGTAGGAAAATCACCCCATAAGATCGCAGTTGCAAGGGAATCAAGGTAAGGAATAGCAGGAAGAAAGGCGAAATAAAGGAGATGGTAAGGTCCCCGGAGAGGTGAACAAGAGGCGAACAAGGTGGGAAACCTGCTGGAAGGGATATATCACTGGCGTAACTAGGAAGGAGGTGAAGACTAAGGCTTGAAGATAAGAAGGATGTATCATAATATTATCCATAGTGCAGCCCTTCGGAGTTAGTCGCAGTGCGGGTTAGGTAGGCTAAGGTTCTAAAATCAATTGTGTGGAGCCCAGACCCCCCACGCCCCGGTAACCGCTTGACTACTGCCTCATGTCCATTCTCGGCAGCCCGGGATATTGCTGTTCGCTGCCACCTATCCAGTGTATCGGGGTTAACGTCCTTGCGCCCCAGTAGTAGTTCCACCACTGCCTCATGCCCATTCTCGGCACCCCACGAGATTGGGGTTCGACCCCACATGTCTGGTGTATCAGGGTTGACGTCTTCCCGTCCCAGTAACAATTGCACCCTGCTTCATGTCCACGCCCACACTCGGCAGCCCGAGCGATTGGCGTTCGGCCCCACATGTCTGGTATATTGGGGTTGACGTCTTCGCTCCCCAGCAACAGCTCTACCACTGCCCCATGTCCATTCTCAGCAGCCCAAGAGATTGATGTCCGGCCCCACTTGTCTGACCTGTCTGGGCACATGTCTCCGCTCCCCATTAACAGCTTCACCACTGCCTTGTGTCCGTTCTCCGCAGCCCACGAGATTGGTGTTCTGTCCCACATGTCTAGTTTATCATAGTTGGCATCTTCCCGTCCCAGCAACAGCCCCACCACTGTCCCGTGTCCGCTCCCGGCAGCCCACGAAATTGGTGTTCTGTCCCACATGTCTGCCCTACCTGGGTCGACACCTTCCCATCCCAGTAAAAACTTTACCAATGCCCCATGTCCACTCTTAGCAGCCCATAAGAGCGGGGCACCAATTTCATCCCTGTCGTTTATATCGATACCATCCATCTTTATTAGGGCCCCCACAAGCTCAACTAGCCCAAATACTGACGCACAGTGTAGTCCTGTGAACTTATAAAAGTGCACAACAGAACGCAGAGGATATGGACCGAGCGTGTGTTCCAAGAGTATCCTAATTGATATATGGCGTTCGTAGCTGCTAAAGAGCCCTAGTGAAAGGGTCTTTCCACGATCCGTGAGTCCCTTTTCATGTGGGCTCCCTAGTATACCGATGAATATTCTAGAAATGGTGGGTGTTGAGTGCTCTGAATATGGGAATCCGAAAGGGCCATTACCTCGTGCGAATTTAAATATGTCAGGCAGGTCTCCGCGATTGTCGAGTGAGGGTTCTGGAAAGAGTTACGATGACAAGCTAAATACTCTAGGAGTGTGTAGTGTACGAGTCGAACGGTCGATGCTTCCTTATCTATCACAGCCAGCCCTTGGCAGCAGCTTAGCACTGTTCGTATAGAGGGAGCACTGTCATTACTGCAGTCTCCCGATCCAGAACCCACGGCCAGGGCCTGACATAGCTCCTGGGCTTCTAATGGCCGCTCTGAATGGCATATCCACATCAAAGCAGTCATCCCCAGTCTTGATTTTTCACCACCTTGTGTCTTGATTCGTTCTATTGTTGCTCCATATGCATCTTCTAGGCCCAGCCCATCCGCCATTGCTACGAGCCTTCCACGCCAGCGATGAATGCTAGTCTCTCGTAGAATTGCATCAAGATTCAGAGAGACTAACAGAAGCCTAGATACATCTGTCAGCGTAACGTCATTCCCGGGGATGTGGCTCATCACCGGGATCCGGCTCACCCATAGCAACCATTGGAAAATCAAATCTACTTTTAATTATCTCAACAAATAAATGAGATACTACCCTGAGAATCAAGCTA
>Ga0307513_10005372_pt1 | contig 16940 bp, 15 predicted proteins | sample 15_EM_MG_FD_202174 | JGI IMG/M metagenome (GOLD analysis project Ga0307513, IMG submission 202174) | Populus trichocarpa ectomycorrhiza microbial communities from riparian zone in the Pacific Northwest, United States - 15_EM | ecosystem: Host-associated > Plants > Roots > Unclassified | place... | reverse complement strand
CTGCCTTTCAACGACAACGGGGTACCGTGCAGTTCCTCAGGCTGCTGGCCCTGTACCGGAGTCGAAGGGGCGGGGACGACACCCGGGGTAGATTCCCAACATGGGGGGAGAGGAAGAAGAGGGGATGTGGGGGGTCATCACGAAGTATCGGTGAGTTGGCCAGCGTCTAATTACGAGCGAAGGAGGAAATCAGAACTTCAAGGGGTTCGGGCGAGAGTCGAAGAGATTTTGACTTGAGCGTTCTTGGCTTGAACTCCAACTTGAATGCTGTTGTTGTGTATCGAACCGATTGGCAACACTCCGAGAGCCGCCGAGGCGAGAGTCGAGCCCGGCAGGACTTGTACGTTGACGTAACCTACCGGCTCACCCCCGCACCGCCACATTCGCTATGGACGACATCGAGAATGGCTTGGGTTTAGTAGTCCACAAATTATCAGACCAGAACTATGAACAATCCCTCGCCCTCTGCCGTCTTTGGCATGAGATTGGGCGGACTTATTCCCTGACTTCCCTTGACCTGATCTTTAATGCCATCTGGAACAACAGGACGAACATGAACTGGAAGAATTCCTTGATCCACCCGGCTGCCCACTTGATCATTCGTTTCGCCAGCGATGCAGAGTCGGACCATACCCAGGCCCTCGCTCCTCACGCCTCCGGGCTTCAAAGCCGTCTTTGTGCGAAAAGCCTGCGAAAATTCTTCAACGATAATATGGTACTCGTGTGCTACAACGAAAGTCGTTGCACGACGTGGCCATTGATCGATTTCGTGGCAGACGCCAACCTCATCGCATGCTGGGCCAATCGTGGATATGTGGAGGAAGCCGCGATCCGTAATCATATCCTCCAGTCGCTCATCTCTCACGAAGTACTGTATGGCCACCAGGCGTACGCGCTCATCGTACTGTTCAAACTGGCAGGCGCAACATTCGCAGCGTACGCCGATCCCTCAGTGGTCGACCGCTGTTTCGACCTTCTCGAGCGATACTCCAAGGGCGATTCAACGAGGTGGAAACCGGTACAGGTGAGCTCTCTCTATGAAGAAAACGGCATTGGACCTGAGTCAATGTCCCAGGAAGTAATCGAGCTACGGGAGCGCGGGTGGGAGGGCCTCCCTCCCCCACCTGTATTCTCAACTGGGAAACCAAGGCCGACTGATGCGAATCAGAACGACTCCGCTGCAACTCCCGTTGCCACATCTCTAGGACTTCCAAACGAAGATCTCGGACCCCAGGTTCCACGGCCTCATCCACTCGAATTCATCACCACCTCAGAGACAGACACGATTCCCAGATCTCCCATCACTCAGTCTCCATCCACCAGCATCTCCGTTTTATCCGACCTCACAATCGAAGATACTTCTGACGAAGAGCCTCTCGTCGACCCCACGGTCGTAACCCACCACGGCACATTCTACCTTCAGGACGGGAACGTCGAGGTGTTATGTGGGAACACGCTGTTCCGCGTCCACACCAGCATTATGTCGTTCCATTCTCCCACCCTTAATCAGATGTTCGCCCAGACCGGCCTGGCAACGGCAGAATCGCCCAATGGGTGTCCCCGTATTCTGTCCTCGGACACGGCAGTGGATTTCACCATACTCCTCAAGATGATATACCTCCCATCGTGCGCTACATCCGTATGCTAATGAATTATCCCGCTGACTGGCTCTGTCTGCAGATTTCCTGAGCGGAATAAAGTGCCGGACTTTGCAACATTCTCATCCCTCCTCCGTATCACGACTAAGTATGAGATGCCTGCCGTCCGGACCCAGATGCTCGAAGTCATCCGTGATGCATATCCGGAGACTTTTGAAGGTCTCGATCCATCGAAGCCGCTTGGAGAGACTGTTTTCAGCGGCCCAACTCCTCACCCGAACGCGGTCCTCAACCTATTCGTCCAGGAGAAGCTCACATCTGCATTGCCAGTGGCATACTACATGGCGGTCCGGAGGGGGCTGGATTCGTTGATGGATGGATGTCTCCCGGCGAGCGCAAGGTTGCCCCCGGAAACTCTTAAAGTAGCAATGAGGGGCCTGATCGCACTCCGTGAGATGGAGCTCAAGGAAACCCACCGATTGATCCTTGGACCAGAAGCTGCTCACCAATGTTCCTCGACGGCCTGCCCTTCGCGTGGCGCAGTGGGACCAACAAGATGGAAGGCGTACCAGAGTTTCGTCGATCGACTCACGGATTCCTGTGGGACCGGGACGAAAATACTGCAGGTCATCTCGCCGGATGACGTTCGTGGTGACGATTGTTACGGGTTTTGTGAGGATTATGTGCGGGGGTGGAGGCACGGACATGTGGGAGTGAGGGGAAAGGCTTGGGCTGCGTTGCCGGATGTGTTTGGGTTCAAGCTCTGATATCTAAAGGATCAAGTCCGTACCGACAGCTTGTTATTATGTACTACTACAGTAGATGGTTGTATCATTGAATGTCATTTGCCAGGCGCCTTTCCCGTGAAATTTCAGGCATCCGCGCTCGTTCTCGCAGGTTCCCGCCCCCATCAGGATTGTTAGCACCGACTGGACCCCGCCTTTTTCCAATGTTTTCGTAATAAAGGACGGTAGGAAGGGAAAAGTACGCACTTCTGGAAGTTGTGTCATGATCCCGGAAGGGTTGACATCAAAAATAGTAACAAAGTGTCAGAAAAGCGGGGGAAAGTGCGCGTCGAAAAAGTCAATAGACATTTTCCTGATGAGCCTTATGGTTGGACGTTGAGGCTGGACGCATGTGATGGCTCTGGGTACTGGCACCTGATACACATGTGTACGAGGGAAGAAACCTAGGATACGAACCAAGTTACAGAATGCATCGTAAATCCCGAGGCCAAATTTTTAAGATATTCAATGCTACCGTTTGACACAAAACTCCCGACACGAAATCAAACGCCCAACCCGAACACATCCGGCAACGCGGCCCAAGCCTTCCTCCTCACTTCCGCATGCCCATGCTCCCACTCCTTCACACACCTCTCACAGAATCCATGATAATCACCACCGCAAATTTCACCCAACGAGAGCACCTGCAACAGTCTCATCCCAGACCGACAGGAATCCGTGATCTGATCGATAACCTTCTGGTGCATCTCCGACACTCTTACACTTCGACCCACTGTGTCGCACGAAGAGCAATTGAACGGGGGGAGGTGAGGACCTTTCGGTTCGAAGATCAAGCGTTGGGTTTCCTTAAGCTCCATCTCACGCAGCGCGATCAGACCCTTTATAGCCACTTGAAGGATTTCTGGGGCCAGCCGTGCGCTCGCCGTCAAGCGTGTACCCATCAACGAGTCAGGGCCCCTCCGGACTGCCATGTAGTATGCCATTGGCAGGGCGGATGTGAGGTTCTGCTGGACGAAGAGATTGAGGACTGCATTTGGATGAGGGGTCGGGCCGATGAAGACATTCTCTCCGAACACCTTTGAAGGATCAAGGCCCTCGAAGGTGGCCGGATATGCATCGCGGATGATTTTGAGTATCTGGGGCCGGGCGGTGGGCATCTCATACTTTGCTGTGATTCGGAGGAGGGATGAGAATGTTGTGAAATTCGTCACTTTGTTCTGTTCAAGGAACCTGCAGACAAAACGGTCAGCGGAATTGGTTAACTGTAGAGGGATATGGTGGCATACCCTGGGAGATATACGACCTTTATAAGTGTGGCAATATCTATGACTGTATCCGAGGATGAGACGCGGGGACAACTATTGGGTGATTCTGTGGTAGCCAGGTTCGATCTCGCGAACATTTGACCGAGTACAGGAGAGTGGAGTGACAAGATACTGGTATGGACGCGGAAAAGGGTGTTGCCACACAACACTTCGACATTCCCGTCTTCGAAGTAGAAGGTATCATGCAGGGTTATAGTCGTGGAGTCGACAGGAGCCTCGTCGTCAGAGGTATCCGCGGTAGTGAGGTCAGACAGGCTGGCGATGCTGATGGATGGAGACTGAGTGGCGGGAGATCCAGGAACGATGTCCGGCTCTGAGGTAGCAATCGGCTCGGGTTGAGGGGGGTCTGGGATCTGAGGTTCAGGATCTCTGTTTGGAAGTCCCAGCGAAGTGACAACTGGAGTCGCGGCAGGGTCTTTCTCGTCCACGCCAGCCGGTTTTGGTTTCCAGGTTCTGAATACGGGCGGTGGAGGGAGACCCTCCCAGCTACGCTCACGTAGCCCAATGACCTCCTGTAATTTTGCCTTAGTCTTAATGTTACTCCCTTCACAGAGGGCGTGCTCACCTGAATCAGTTCCTCTCTCGGCCAAGAAGATTTGCGGGGGCCCTTGAGCAGCTCAAAACAGCGGTCGACCACTGTAGGATCACCATACGCTGCGAGTGTGGCCCCCGCTATTTGAAACAAAACGACGAGCGCGTATACCTGGTGATCGTGCAGTGCCGGGTGGGAGATAAGCGATTGGAGAATTTGATTACGGATCACAGCTTCCTCCACCCATCCGAGGTTAATACAGTGCGCGACGAGACTGACATCCGCGCAGTAGGGGTCGCTCCAATTGCATTGGCCGGACACAACTCCCAGATCAGTGTCGAAGAATAGTTGGAGAATCTCTGCGCAGAGGCGGCTTTGAAGCCCGGCGCTGTATGGGGCGAGGATATGGTCCGATTCTGCGTCGCTGGCGAAACGGAGGATCAAGTGGCCAGTCGGGTGGGTGTAACTAGCTGTAACGCTCTTCGATCTGTACGTCTGCAGCGCACGCAGGACTGCATCAGGGGGGATTGTGGAATGAGTCTGTGCAATCTCAAACCAACGACGAAAATAGGCGAGCGATTGATCGTAGTTCTGGTCGGATAACCCGACGATTGTGTTATTCAAGGCTGCCTGGATGTACCTCATTGCGATTGTGGCGGTACGAGAGGAAATCTTTGTAGCTACGTAAGCGAACGACACCGCGCGTCTGAACGTTTGAACAGTCACAAAATGCAAAAATGCAAACCGTGTCTCAACCCGCTTAATTCCCAACCTACGCCGTGGTTTTAATCGAAAACCCGCATCCCTGACCAAGTGGACTGCGAAACAGCAGCAGGACCCATTGCGTATGACGTGATTTTAACTCTCCCTCGGACAGTTTACAACTTTGGCGATGCCCAAACGTCCGGGGAATCGTCCAGAAGGGGGAGGTTAAGTTCACATTTCCCGTCGGTATCGAAATTCATCCTGAAGGAAACGAGTCACCAAAATACAGAAAAAGAAAGCAAACGGAGAGCAAACGAAAAAAAGTCAGCCATATGATACACTCGTGGACGAACAACGCTGAACGTCAACCCCAACAAGGATTCAAGCCTTCAACCCAAACACAACCGGCAACGCAGCCCAAGCCCTCTTCCTCACATCCGCATGCCCAGACTCCCACCCTCCTACACATCCCTCGCAAAACCCAAGAGAGTCGTCTCCACAGAAGTCCCTCAGGGAGAGCACTTGCAGTAACTTCGTCCCGGATTTGGCGGAGTCCATGATTTGTTCAGCAACCTTCTGACGTGCTTCCGAAACTCCCGGATTCGTTGCATTGCGCGACGGGCAGTTCGGCCGGGAACACGACCGGGAGCCCTTTGATCCAAAGATCAAGCGATGGGTCTCTTTAAGCTCCATCTCACGGAGCGCGAACAGGCCTTGTATCGTGGCCTGAAGTGTTTCGGGGAGCAATCTTGCACTCGCCGGGAGACGTCTGCCCATCAACGAATCTAACCCTCTCCGAGCTGCCATATAGTATGCCATTGGTAGTGCGGACGTGACTCGCTGTTGGACGAACAGATTGAGGACCGCGTTCGGGTGAGGGGTCGGACCACTGAAAACGTTTTCTCCAAGTGCCTTGGAAGGATCAAGGCCGTCGAAGGTCACCGGATATGCATCACGGACGATCTCGAGTATCTGAGATCGGATGGCGGGCATCTCGTACTTTGCCGTGATTCGAAGGAGGGATGAGAATGTCGCGAAATCTGGCACTTTGTTCCGTTCAGGGAATCTGTGGATGGGGGTGGTCAGCGGAACAACACATTCGTAGCGGGGCAGGGTGGCATACGCTGGGAGGTATATGACCTTGAGAAGAGTGGCAAAATCCGTGGCCGTGTCCGATGACAGGATGCGGGGACAACCGTTGGGCGATTCCACTGTCGCAAGGTTCGATTTTGCGAACATCTGACTGAGCACAGGAGAGTGGAACGACAAGGTACCGGGGTGGACGCGGAATAGGGTGTTTCCACACAAAACCTCTACGTTCCCATCCTCAAGGTAGAAGGTGTCGTGGGGGGTTATGGTCGTGGGGTCGAGGGGGGACTCATCATCAGAGGTATCGGCGACCGTGAAATCCGACAGGCTGGTGATGCTGATTGACGGGGAATACGAGACGGGGGATCCGGGGATTGTGTCTGTCTCCGGAGTGGCGACCGGTTCGAGTGGAAGGGGCTGGGGAATCTGAGACTCTACATCACAGTCCGGGAATCCCAGGGATGTTACGACGGGGGTTGCGCCGGGGTCTTTCTGGTTCGCACTGGCTGGTTTCTGTTTCCCTATCGTGAATACAGGTGGGGGAGGAAGGCCCTCCCACCCGCGCTCCCGTAGCGCAACTAGTTCCTGAAAATTCGCCTCAGCTCTATGCCCGTCCATCATCGTAAGAATCACACACACCTCTACCGACTTCCATTTCGCCGAACCACGGCCGTAACCACCCTTGAGGAGCTCGAAGCAGCGGTCGACCACCGAAGGATCGGCGAAAGCTTCAAATGTTGCGCCCGCAAGTTTGAACAGGATGATGAGCGCATTAGCTTGGTGATCATACAGCTTCGTGTGAGAGATAAGCGACTGGAGGATGTGATCACGGATCGGAGTTTCCTCTACGTGTCCGAGGTTGGCCCAGTGTGCAATGAGACTAGTGGCTGCGTAGAACTCCTCCCAGGGGTTACTGTAGGAACCGCACACGCTCCGCACTATCGCCAGATTACTCCTGAAGAATTCTTGTAGGGAGCTTTTGCAGAGGCGGTCCTGCAACCCGGAGCCGTGTGGGGAAAGAATGTGATCCGACTCTGCATCGCTTGTGAAACGAAGGATTAAGTTAGCGGTCGAGTAGGTGAGTTTGCCACGCTCGTGGTCCATCTTCAAACCTGTCGTTCTTTTGGACCAGATAGCGTCAAAGATCTGGTCAGAGGGGATGTTGTCATAATTTTGTCCTATATCGGACCAAGAGCGATAAAAGTTGAACGATTGTTCGTAGTTTTGGTCGGACAATATCTCCTCGACCGCTGAATCCAAGGCATCCTTGATGACTCCCATTGCGATTATGGCAGCAGGAGTGAACTTGGATTGTTACGTAAACTGGCAACAAAGCGCGGTAATTTAAATCCATACCACCCGATGCCACAGTCGACGGAGGCACCGGCCAAGGCCATCTACAGATAGACTCTTGCTCGGCCGGGTTCTCGTGTCATAATCTCGTGAGATCTACACGAATGGGCTGGGACGGAGGGTCTGTTCACACCACCTCTTGACGCACGCGCGGGTTGTGTTAACACATCGTACACCCCGCTCCCACCAACTCCCGAAGGGTTCAAGCTAGGGCGAACGTCCTCCCATGCGATCTCCTCAAACTGCACCTCCCAACCTGATCGTGCCCGTTGGCCCCATATCTTCGGTGCCGGTACTCTGAAGGTTCCCGAGTCACGGCCGAGGCCAAGCCGACACCCCGGGAGGGAGAAATGAGTCAAATACGCATACACCAAGCTACTTCTTACATTTTGTAGTTCGAGGGAAAAACAGACGAGCGCATGAAATCGCGAGTGTGAACGGCCGATCACATGCACACTCCACCCCAACTCTGCGCGAGAGAAAATATGCGTGAAAATTGTTCCCAACATGTCGAGCGCCATCTGGTATGGGACGCCTCGACATCTTCCGTACAACTGGCGCAGACAATATACCCCAATGAAAGGGGTCCCAGCATACCACAGTCCCTCCCGGCGAGGGATATTGCATGGTAGAGTTTCTTCAGCGCTTCTGCTCTCCGCTTACGTTCGTCTACACGAACGCTCAACATGCACCCCCTCTCGACACACACCCGGACATTCCTCGTAGACGATTACACGTGCGGCTCGGTCCATAAAACTTCGTACCAAATGCATGCCGTGGGTGATAGTGGCAATAGCGTGACGCGGAAGTACCGTACCAGGTTTGTTACTCATCAAGGCGGAGAAACCGGCGATGGAAGCGCAATAGGCGGCAAAAGGCAATGCGAACCTGACGTTCTATTCCAAGAACAAATTCAGGACCGCATCGGGGTGTGGCTTCGGTGATTCAAAGATGCCCTCACTAAGAACCTCTGCCACTTGATACGCCTCCCGCTTGGTGGGGTATGCGCCCTTGAGGTCCTTGAAGAGCTGGTCACGGACGTTGGAGTAACCGTATTTTGCCGTCATCCGAAGGAGCAATACGAAAACGGCGAATGTTGGGACCTCGTGCCTCGTGGGGAATCTGGCCACCAGAAAGGCAGTCAGTTTATCGAAGTCATGTCAAGGGGAGGAGGCCTACCCCAGGATGCGAATCATCTTCAGCAGGATTGCGAAATCCTCAGCGGTGTCCGAGAACGCGACCCGAGGACATCCTTTTGGCATTGGTGCATTGGGAAGGGTGGTCGGGGAAAGGATGCCTCGAAGCTTTGGAGAGGAGAACGAGACTATGGGGAGTGGACCCGGAATACTGTCTGTCCGCACACAATTTCCACGTTCCCGTCCTCGAGGTAGAATGTCTCGTGGCGAGTAAGAGCCCGTTCTTTACCGACCCCGGTATCCTCGTCCAGATCGGTTGGGGTCAAGTTAGAAATCGTTGAGATGGTCAAGGCGGGAGGGGAAGCTGTGACTGCTTGAATGGAAGTGAAGGTCTCGGAGGAAGAGATCACATCCTGCAAGACGGGAGGGGAGATATCGATCGGAGTGACGGGGAGATCGCGGGGAACGAAAGCGGCAGGGGAAACCTCAACGTCAACACTGGTCAAGTCTTCCTTCACTTCCACATTGCTCTCTCCGGTTCCCGCAGTGAACCCTTGTTCTTCCTCCTTCCGCTCCAACCACTCAGCGTGAAGCTCGCGGAATTCCTCATTCACAAGATAAGGCGTGGCGCGAGGTAAGGAGACAGAGGGTACACGGTACCTGGATTTTCTCTCGATCCAGAAAGCGCAATCCATCCAGAGAGGGTGTCTTATCCGGAGAGGGCGTCATATCCAGGATCTGGAAGGAGAGTTGGATATTGCTGGATTCGAGTATACATACAGTGAGATTAGTGTGAACCGAACTGGGGACACCGTGGCGAGCGCTAACGATCGAAGAACACCTAGTACGAAACATGAGCGTCGTTGCCTGTCTGCTTGTTCCCATGACTCTTGCTCGATGATCGTTCAGATTCCGGTTGAAACCGCCGTGTCGCATCGCGAAAGGTTTTGTCCATCTAAACAGTGATTTTTTCGCGAGGGCAATGCGCCGGATGTGGGGGACACGGTCCTACGTACTGTCGCGCCGACTACGGTTTGACGACAGGAAAAATACGGGACCGATGCGATGTGTGGTCGACCGCCGGGGGACTGGACGACGTGATCAAGGTGCCGGGCGTGCCAGGGGAAAAAAAAGAAAACGCGGCGGAAAAGCGCCCACAAGCCAAAGGGTCCGTGACATGATGTCACAAGAAGCAGCAGGCAAACGAAGATGTTTGGGCTCCGGATAAAGTCGCGCTGCGGGGATTGCACGGGAGCCAATACTGCTCTGCAATGGGGGTAACGGGCTAGTGAGTTGAATGAAGTAGCAAGGGTTCTGATATCTGAGCCGACTGACGGAAAATGGGGGTGGAGTCGGAGACAGGAGCAGTTCGATCGGGCTGCGACGCGTCATATCTCCTCCCGGGCAGCAACCGTCCCACGTACGCACGCTTACTTTCAAAGCACGCTACCTTCGCTGGTTCAAGCCCAAGACTGTCGGGTTAAAGTTTAGAGTCGCGAAAGTCTGCGCAGGACCGTTGACGTGGAAAGAACGGAGGCTCAGGGTACGTGTTCCCCGCAGGGCAATATGTTATCAACGCAATGAATTGTTCAGCCACCTCAATTCTAGTGGTAGACCTATGTGATAGACCTAAACCGCGTTCAGCCTATTCAAACCGGCCGAGTGACTACAATGCATCAACACTCCGTTCAGTCTACGATAGAATGTTCGGCGTTCACTATTCCACCCGGCGCTGGGTATTGTTCCTCTGCGTTCCCACTCACCAACTGGGTATAAAGCTGGGGTCGGACGGATGAGATCGATGGCTCCCCGCCCGTCAAACCTCCCCCCAGCTTACCTCTCAATATGACCGACGAAAGGACCCTGCTTGCGGCCTCGCTTTTTGCCGCTGCATCTTTGGCTCTTGTCTGGAAATGCCAAAATAATAGGAGCAGGCCTCCATATCCACCAGGACCGAAGGGATATCCGCTCATCGGTAACATCTTAGACATCCCTCAGGATATTCCGGTGTGGCAGGCGTTCATCCCTTTGGCACAGAAATCTGGCAAGTTTCCGCTCCACCTTCACCGAAGACTATCCAACTAAGATTCTACTGATCCAAGATACGGATGTGTTATATCTCAAGCTACTAACGAAGGACGTCGTGGTTCTGAACAGCACCGAGGCTATCACAGATCTGACGGAGAAGCGGTCTAGCATTTACTCTGATCGAGTGAGCTCCCTTGTGAAGCTTACGAGTTAACGTTCACTGATGCATACGATGGGAGATCAGCCACGCCTGCCGATGCTTGAGCTGTAAGTGATCTACACCGTCCATGATTTTTCCGTCACTAATTCTCAATCTCAAGCATGGATGCGGCCTCGCGGAATTTCGCCTTGATGGGTTACGGAAGTCAATTGAGAAGATGTCGCAGGCTCTTTCACGAGTTCCTGAACGTGAATGCGGTATCGAGGTTCGACAGTTATCTCAACAAACATACCTTCCGCTTTCTCTCTCGTCTCGCTGAAACTCCCGGCGACTTCCTGGGTCACGCTCAATTGTCGGTTCTTCTATGTTCGACCGTCACCGCTTGTCCCACACTCACTTTCGATCCCTAGTGTCACCGGCTCTCTTATCATGGAAATGACCTACGGCATAGAAATAGAGTCCCACGAAGACAAGTTCTTGCAAGCCGCAGAACGGGGAATGGAGCACCTCGGGGATGCCGTAATACCTGGGGCGTTCCTCGTTGATACATTCCCAGTATGTTTGTCCCCGAGTTTCTGACTTCCTGCGATGCTCAGCTGATAATTTGGCCTCAAGTGAGCCACGTCCCAGACTGGTTCCCTGGGGCCGGGTTCAAACGATTCGCCAAGGTCGGTCGGGAACTGCTCGATACCGCCGTCAATGGCCCACTCGATCACGTCAAGGAGTCTCTGAAGGTGAGTCCGTCGACGCTTCATACATATATCTCCGTTCTGGGACCGACAAATGGCAAGGTCAATGGGGCCAATTTCTCCATTGCCGCCTCGTGTTTCGACCGTATGACAGAGCTTGCGGATCAAGGACTCGATGAGAGTGTGATCCGATCGGTGACTGCAACTATGTATCTAGGTGAGACAATTTACTGTAGATACGCTTGGGTGTGCTCATTCGTGACGTTTCAACAGCCGCAGCGGATACGGTGAAGATTCTGTCATTTTAACATTCGTATCTAAGCTCATTTGTGACCAACGCCAGACCCACTCGATCTTGCGGACCTTTTTCCTGATCGCGGCCTCACCCCCACGTTGTTAGAAGGGCGCAAGAGGAGTTGGACAGAATTGTGGGGGATGAACGTTTGCCACAGCTCTCAGATCAGGAAGATTTGCCTTACGTCTCCGCGTTGATCAAGGAACTGCTCCGGTGGGGTTGCCCGGATCCGATTGGAGTCCCGAAACGTGTCATGGAGGATAACATATATGAGGGGTATTTTATACCCGCGGGTACCACGATCATCGAGAATGTCTGGTAAGTGTTATAACTTTACGGCAACTGTGGCAAAACGGTGCGTGGGTCATCTGCTTACCGTTTTGAACGTGAAGGGCAATATGCTATGACGAGACCGTGTACCCCGCGCCGCACACGTATGATCCTGAACGGTTCTTGAAGGACGGGAAATTGAATCGGTTCGTGAAGGATCCCGAAGATCGGGTGTTCGGCACGGGAAGACGGTGCGACCCCGCACATGTTGCAGTTCTTGCCGCTCTCTGACGCCTGTTGACAGGTTATGTCCCGGGAGATTGCTCGCTCTCCCGACTCTGTTCCTTAATATCGCTTGCGCCCTTGCCGTGTTTGACATTGAGGCACCGGCTGGTGAGAAATTAGAATCAAAGTTCCGCGAAACTCCCATCCGGTTCGTCGTGTCTCTTGGTGTTTCGGTTGCAAGTTACAGCAAGCAGAGGGGGTTTACTGATCTGTTGCGTGTCTCTTGTCTCCGTAGATATCCCCTTCCTTTCAAATGCGTGATCAAGCCTCGATCAGAGGCCAAGATGACATTAGTCAGAGATGCGATGGCGGGTTTGAACTAAAAGGAAGTGGTGGAGGTCGTGATTGTTAAATGTTAACCTTTGTACTTTCAAGCTCTTGACTTATGATTCTGGATTGGTATCGCTATGGGAAACTTGCAGACGAGCGGTGGTAACAGCGCATCAGAGGAATCGCGAAGCTAGTATTCCTCACTCCATCAAACGGTAGCGGCCGAAATCTTTGGGATATCGATGGAATCGTCGGGTTTGAGGTTAAAGTATTTTACGGCCCGTTCGGTAGAAGGAGGTAGGGGAAGGTGCTGTTTGACCCGTGGAAGTGATTCCATCGGACGCTAAGAGTCGAAGCGAGAGGGACGAGGTCATATCGCTCGATCCTTCGATCACACTGTTACACACGCGCGCGCATACAACGAACAACAGGGATACCTTACACAGACCAAAACATACGTGCAGTGATGCGTCGTAATTGAATCGTTCGTCATGAATTTTGGGTATCGCTAATTCCGCTAAGAAACACCACCGCGATAAACAGGAATGAGCCAACATGGTTATTTGATCACAGTCCATTGGCTATGACACAATGAGGGTGCCTCAGACGGAGGTTATTACAATCTAGACGTAGCTAGATTAGGTGCTCAGTTGAAAGTAAGAACTGGGAGAGGATGGACAACAAACGATGAATATAACGCTATCGATACGGAATACAGACAACAACAAACAAACGGTGATCGGTACGAAGGAACGAGAACGCAGCACTCGTTCTAATATGGGTAGAACCACGGATGAGGGCACGCGGAAGATGGGGGCTGGGGAGGGGGGGAGGACAGGGCCCGGCGTCACCGCCAATATCGAGGGGCTGGCAAGTGTTTCGTTACGAGCAAGGGAACAGATGAAATCAGAACCTCGAGGGGTTTGAAATTCGAAAGCACTCACAGGCATCATGGGGAGCTGCCTGGGTCAAGTCAATCAACACGAGGATGAGATAGATGAACATGGCGTTGTGGTCGCTTGGAGTAAAAAATACCATGATAGTGGGCAGTAGTTATACCGTGCGTGGGTAAAAGCCAACGATGAGACAAGAGTATTATGTGACCCCACGGACAACTGTGCACAACACGGTGACCGAAGTAGTCAAATGATATCACGAAGGAAGGGTCTCCACGACCAAGCAGCGCTAGGGGACACTAAGTATGTGAAAAAAATCCCCGTGCCCTTGGTCGCGTGGCATCCGGTACCGTCGTCTCAAATATCGGATAGAGATCCTAGCCAGATACCAAGCATCGAAATTTGAAGTTCCCGAGCAGTGGCAGAAGTATCCGATCGGGGAAAATCCCGATGACATGGCGAGGGTCGACGGGATTTGACTTGACAGAACACTATCTTTGTGATCACTCTTGTAATTTGGTAAAGATCTGACAGATATGTTGTATTTGTGCCATGGATGTTCGTATGTAGCTGTGTATAGCAAGCAGGGCTTTCAGGCTGCGGAATCCGGGTGCCGAGGTCAGCTGCGTGAGCGGGTGGGTCCCACGAAGCTGGCTCGGAAACAATCTCCCGTTGCCTAGGTGGTTGTGGCCAGTGAGTTTGAAGGCATTCGTGGGTGGCGAAAGTCTTCAAGAAGGAGGTGTGGGGGATGGGAAAAAGAAAAGGAAAAGCGGAGGAAAGACCGGAGGGCGAGGAGGTGGTGGTGTCCTCGAAAAGGGAGCACGTGCCGGATCATTCTTCGTGCCGCAAAGAGTCCGTAACATGACGTCACAAGAAGCAACAAGCGAATGAAGATGTTGGGCCAGATAGAGTCGCCTTGCGGAGATTGGACGGGAGCCAACACTACTCTACAATAAATGTAACGGTCTGGTGGATTGAACGAAGCAGCGGGGGTTCTGATATCCGAGTCAGCAGACGAAAAACGGGGATGGAGGGTCACCGGAGGTAGGAGCGCTCGGTGCGATCGGGCTGCGACGCGTCGTACTCTCCTTCCAGGCGGCATTGAACCATCCGTCGCGTACGCAGGCTTACTTTCCAAAGCACGTTGCTTTTGCCGGTTCGGGCCCAAGAACGTCGGGTTAAAGTCCAGGGTCGCGAAAACCTGCGCAGGACCGTTGACGTGGAGAGAACAGAAGTTCGAGGTACGTGTTTCCCGCAGGGCACTGTGTTATCAGCAAAATGAATTGTTCAGGTGCCTCAAATCGGGTGGTAGACTTACGTGACAGACCTAAACGACGCTCAGCCCATTCAAAACGACCGGGTGACTGCAAGCATCAACGCTGCTCAGCCTACGATGGAAGATTCGGCGTTCACTGCTCCACCCGGCGCGGGGTATTGCTCTTCCGTATTACCGCTCACCGACCGCGTATAAAGCTGGGGTCGAACGGATGAGACCGATGACTCCTCGTTTGCCAAACCTCTCCTAGCTTACCTCTCGACATGGCCAACAAGGAGGCCCTGCTTGCGGCTTCGCTTTGTGCCGCTGCATCTCTGGCTCTGATCTGGAAATGGCAAAAGAATAGGAGTAGGCCACCATATACACCGGGACCGAAGGGATATCCCCTCATCGGTAACATCTTGGACATCCCTCAGGACATTCCAGCGTGGCAGGCATTCATCCCTTTGGCACAGAAATCTGGCAAGTGTCCCCTCTACCTTCACCAAAGACTGTCAAACTAAGGTTCTATTGATCCAAGATACGGATGTGTTATATCTCAGGCTACTAACGAAGGACATCGTGGTTCTGAACAGCACTGAGGTTATCACAGATCTGTCGGATAAGCGATCCAACATTTACTCCGATCGAGTGAGCTCCGTTGTGAAGCATACAAGTTAACGTTCACTGATGGATGTGACGGGAGATCAGCCACACATGCCGATGCTTGAGCTGTAAGCTGTCTACACCGTCCATGCTTCCCTCACTAATTACCACTCTCAAGCATGGATATACCCCCGCGGAATTTCGCCTTGATGGGGTACGGAAGCCAATGGAGAAGATGTCGCAGGCTCTTTCACGAGTTCCTGAACGTGAACGCGGTAATGAGATTTGACGGTTATCTGAACAAGCATACCTGCCGCTTTCTTTCTCGTCTCGCCGAAACCCCCGATGATTTCCTGGGCCACACTCAATTGTCCGTTCTTCTGCGTTCGGTCCGACCCGCACGTCCCATACTCACTGTCGATCCCTAGCGTCACCGGGGCTCTCATCATGGAAATGACCTACGGTATGGAAATAGAGTCACACGAAGACAAGTTCTTGCAAGCCGCAGAAAGGGCAATGGAGCACCTCGAAGGTGCCGTAATACCTGGAGCGTTCCTCGTTGATGCATTCCCAATATGTTTGTCCCCGAATTTCTGAATCCCCGCGATAGCCGACTGATAATCAAACCTCAAGTGAGGCACGTCCCAGATTGGTTCCCCGGGGCTGAGTTCAAACGATTCGCCAAGGCTGGCCGAGAACTGTTCAGTGCCGCCGTCGATGACCCACTCGATCACGCGAAGGAGTCTCTGAAGGTGAGTCCGTAAATGCTCCAAACATATATCTCCGTTCTGGGACCGAAAAATATCAAGGTCAACGGAACCAATTTCTCCATTGCCGCCTCGTGCTTCGACCGTATGACAGAACTTGTGGATCAAGGATTAGATGAGAGTGTAATCCGATTGGCGACCGCGACGACGTATATGGGTGAGGTACTTTTTCGGAATACGCTCGGGAGTGCTCATTTATGACATTGTAATAGTTGCGGCGGATACAGTGAGGATTCTGTCTCTCTAACATCTGTATCTAAGCTCATTTGTGACCAACGGCAGACCCACTCAGTTCTGCGAACGTTCTTCCTTGTCGCGACTCTACACCCTCACGTTGTTAGAAGGGCGCAAGAGGAGCTGGACAGGATCGTGGGAGTCGAACGTTTACCACAGCTCTCAGATCAGGAAGACTTGCCGTACATCTCTGCGTTGATCAAGGAATTACTCCGCTGGGGTTGCCCGGCTCCGATCGGAGTCCCGAAACGTGTCATGGAGGACAACATATATAAGGGGTATTGCATACCCGCGGGTGCCACGATTATTGAGAATATCTGGTAAGTGTCATGCCTTATGCGGCAATCGTTGAAAAATGGCGCGTGGGTCATCCGTTTACCATGTTGAATGTGCAGGGCAATATGCTATGACGAGACCGTATACCCTGCGCCGCACACGTACGATCCCGAACGGTTCTTGAAGGACGGGAAGTTGGATCAGTCCGTGAAGGATCCCGAGGATCGGGTTTTCGGGACGGGCAGAAGGTGCGACCCTGCACAGGCTGCAGTTCTTGTCGCTCTCTGACACCTGCCGACAGGATACTGTACTCGCACGACCAGAGCGGTGGTCATCGGTCATCACCAGGTCTACCCGGCGTCCTCGTTATCAGTCATCATTGGGTCCACCGGCGCCGTATTGTCCCGTCCGTCGGTCATCGCCAG
>Ga0307513_10005371_pt1 | contig 16942 bp, 18 predicted proteins | sample 15_EM_MG_FD_202174 | JGI IMG/M metagenome (GOLD analysis project Ga0307513, IMG submission 202174) | Populus trichocarpa ectomycorrhiza microbial communities from riparian zone in the Pacific Northwest, United States - 15_EM | ecosystem: Host-associated > Plants > Roots > Unclassified | place... | reverse complement strand
GCAGAGACAGTCGTGTCGGCACCTGTAGCCAATAACATATAAACGTAGTTCGGGGCCAAGAGTGGGGAGAGTCATATGTACCTCCACCATACAGGGACACGCCAACGCTCCTCACAATATCTTCTGTCTCGGTATCACCAGGAGACACGTCACTGAGGTAATCCGAAACGAAGGAAGTGATCGCACGTCCTTCTCTCTGCAAGTGAGATTACTTTCTGGTTAATAAAGGCGGGATATGCGTCAGGATACACACCATCTGCGATTTTGTCCACTCATAAGGGACCGTGTAGAACGCTTCACGGAGTTTAATCCCGTTCTTCGCAAACTCCTTCCAGGCGGTACCTGGGAACCAGTCCGGAACATACTGGAGGAAAGGAAATACGTCCACTAGGAAGCGACCGGGCTGCGTCGTAATACTGAAGGAATCGAGAGCCTGTTCTGCTAGTTCTATGAAAGGGTCATCCTGCCACTTGACGTCGTAACCATGTGAAATCCTCAAGATGATCGCACCAGCAGTCCTATTGACGAGGTAAACCGTCAATAGGTAAACCAAGAGTAAATAAGAATGCTACAGTTAAAAATACTTACCACCGAATGTGATTGATGAGTTCATCCGAGTGCTCCTCAAGCCGTTGAAGGAAGCGCGCAGTCTGCCATTCCTGCAAACTCCAGAATCTCTTTGCTTGAGATTTTCCCATTGTCTGTGCGAGGAGCTTGCGTCCAGTTTTGTGCCGGGCCTCGTGCTGAGACAGCGGAATGCCTCTCCCCCATCCGATAATCTCACCGCCCAAGGGCAAGACTGGCCTATCTGAATAGATATTCGACCTCTTCTCCAGAAGTTCGTGGACAACTTCAGGAGAACTCAAGACGAAGACGTTTCTGCCGGCCGCTTTGAAATAGACAATATCCCCTATTATGGGAGCCTCAGACACCCCAACGGACATACAGCCTCAACACTTGATCATACCATACTGTTTTGCCCACTCTGTATATTTCAACCATGGGTGAGTTCTTGGAACCTGGTGCGTGTTCCCGATGAGAGGGAGGGGCTGTGGACCAGGAGGGAAGTTGTAGTGTTTGGAAAATTGGCGTTTGAGAATGAGTAGAACGAGAAGGACGACCAAGAGTGTTATAGGCGTAGATAGACCCATGATTAAGGTCGGGTCAGAGGGTGAGCAGAGTGAGCGAAAGATGCCAGACACCAGATGCCCGCCGCGCGGGGTATTTAAAGTGCGAGGGTGGTTGGAGAATGAGTCAGGGCCAATTGCTGCTTGGCCACAAGAATTGGCTCGACCGAGGCCGGCGAGCGCTAAGCGGGGCCAGTTATGCTCCTGGAATTAAGCGGGCGTATATCCATTATATACTTTTTTACGTAATGCTGTACGACCCAACAGGCACTACATGCGGTCGACACCGTATCCAATCCTCTCTCTATATCAAGCTGCAACGTGTCAGCCGCAAACCGTATGCCAGACTGCCAAATCTCACTGATGATGACGCTGTTGGTTGGGGGTATCCCACCTTACCAGTACCGTCTACATTCATGTGGTATGATCAACCAACCAACAGAGAACTGAACGCCTTTGCCCATCCTTTGTATGCCACCACCTGGCTAGTTGCTCTCGGAGCGGCTTGAACGTACTTAAGAATGACAATCGTTTGTCAGTAAGTACCAAGGACGAGCTATAACACGGGTATCGCGTGTCTTAGAACCAGGAGAAGCTTTCCGACAAGACAAGACTCAGTATGCCTCCGCACAGTCGACTCTCTACCCAGTTGCCAGCGTCGAAAATGGGTTTACGAGGAGTCCAAAACGAGCCAACCCATCTCCTCCAAGTGCACACGCATCAGTGACCTATTTCCATTTTCCAAATTGTAAAAGGATTCTATCTTTTTCATTACTTCTATGATAGGAGGCCGTTCTGCTATGAGAGAGGCGGCGCGGAGGGCGTCAAGGATTTTTTCGCTTGGTGCGATCGGCGTGGTCCCAGAAACCGGAAGCGAGTGGATAACACCGTACACGTCATAGTCGTTGCTGGTATGGCCGGATGAGCGAAGAGTCCCAGGTGTATACTGTGCACAGGAATGGCTCTCCAGTGGTTGAGCAGAACTACGTGATCGTGTAGTACTCTATAGATCCCCAGCCTTCCAAGGTGACGAGGAGGCGACTTAAATGGATAAAGGCATAAACACCGGCTATGATAAGATCAAGGTAAGGCGTCAGTACGGTTTGGAGCCAGATCAATGAGAAGGGAACACGGACCAGAAAAAGATCTCGATTCTGCTGGTGGCAGTTGACCCGCCCGCTAAGGTATCGAGAAGACTTCACAAGCTGGAGGGTGGGAGGGCATCGAGGAAGATAACGAATCACACTTCTCTATATACCGGCACGCAAACGGGTGAGCCGAAAAACCACGAAGCAGCCGTCCAAAGTCTCTCATTTGTCCTGCAATACGCTAGTGTTACTGCTTAGGTATGCTCTTGGGGGAACTCGCAACCGTTGCCATTACGGCGAGCCTGCAAGCTCTCACAGAGCCTTAGGCTGAGATTAAGCAGCGCTTCGAGGGATACGGTGGGCGTTCGTGGCAGTGTACAAGGTGAGTTCCGATCTGACAAGACTAACTAGTAGGCGTCCTGGATGCGGTCTCCCGTTGCTTCAAAGGGCCCCCAGCCCCAAACAGCGGAGGGCTCTGAAACGGCGGTGGGGACATCGCGAAATGTGGGAATGAGCGTAAGAATGATATCTGGGTGGACTGGGTGTGCAGGTGGAGGAAGGGTAAGCCCGGTAACAAGGCCGGGTTTGTGCTTGTGTTTCTATAACCTTGACCACTGCACTGTCTACCCGTTTGCGGGCCCTCGCTCGATTCGCCCCCAACAGTCTGGAAATGATTCCCCGAACGCTCAAAAGATATCTCCGGGACCGTTGCCCGCCCACGACGCCGCGTCGAGGAGTAGGCGGTGGGCACGCGTGTACGGAGCATGCAGAGGTCTTGCCACCGCTCTCAGCTGAAGATACTGGATGCCCGAGGGGACAGCAAGTAGTCCTCGGGCGAGAAAACGTGGTCTGAGAGGTAACGTGGTGAACTTGCTCGCTGCGACGATGTGCCGTGCTCCATGGGACGCTGAGAGCGAGTGCGTTGCTGAATATGCATTTTGAGTAACATTAGATTGTGGTAATACACAAATATTATAAGTAATTATGTTCTTAAGCCGTCTGCGGTTGGTATCCCACAAAGGAGGGTGGGCGGGTGGTGCGAAACAAAAGGCGGGGTTTGTGAGATTGCGCCCGACTGCCAACACAAACTGAGACGGCCACCGCCCCAGAAATTCTGCAAAAATCCATTATAAATCTGGGAGTCCATGCCGCGCAATGAACAGGCGAAATCGTCCACACTCCGCAACCGCCAGCGCATCACGAACAAGACCCGCCTCAAGGTCATCCACGGCCCTATCGACGCCGACCCCGTCATCATCGGCGAGGACGACGACCGTGGCATCAACAAGTCCACTGCAGGTGTCGATGCCGACGATGCTGCCGTACGTTATCGCTCCCATCGCTCACTCTCCGTCCCAAGTCCAACAGACGCCCTTCGTGGCACCTTCTGATTGGCTCGAGCCTCCTTTGTCCTGACAAACAAAGCAACTAATAACCCCTATCTGTCATATCAATAGGAGCACCACCTGCAACAAGTCCTCAATGCAGCCAATGCAGCCCAGCGAGCAGCAACAACCACCGCCTCGCATCCATCTTCTACCACTGCTGCGACCACCGGCGCCGGCGGACAAGGCCTCGCGCCGCCACCGCCGCCTGCCGACACATTCATCCCGACGCCAGACGCGCGAGGAATCGTCGCAAATTATGAGGACATGTACCCCAAGCGCAAATTCAAGGCCCTCTCCATCCAGCGCTTTTCCGACTCGCCCGAAGAGTCTTTCCGCTGGGGTCTCCAGCCCAAATCATACACCATGGACGAGCGCGACACTGCCTGGCTCGAGCAACACAACCAGCAGGCACGCGGGGAGGGTACCAGTACCTCTGGTAGTGGCTCAGCGCAAACCTCCCCGCGCCGCTCATCGAAGAAAGGCAAGGAGCCCGAGGATTTCAGTCCGATCGTAATGACTGAGGACGAGTTTGAGCTTGTGATGGGTTTGTTCGAAAAATATACCTCTGATCATCTACCATATTTACATCTAGTGCGTGGCTCCTCCCTCTCAAATCGAACAATTTGAACTGACACCACCCGTTTCGCAGGACGCAACGCTCCAATCCATCCCTTCCTTCTCCTTCTTTGAAGCCTTTATGGCTTCTCCCCTCCCACCCTCATCATTCGCAACCTTCATCGTCCCCCCAGATATCCCCGAACCCGACAAACTCTTCCGGCTGGGCCAGTCGATTCACCCGCACTGGCACGTCCGCAGAATCGAGCGCAAAGGCCGGCCCATCATTCCGGACATCAACCTCGATGAGTCGGAGGAGGGCAACGTCTACGTCTGCTTCCGCCGGCGCGAGGTCAAGGCCGTACGCAAAACACGGCGAATGGAGATCACCTCTGTCGAAAAGCTCACGCGGCTTAACACCGAGTTTGAGATTGCGCTCGAGCTCGTGGACAAAGTCGTCGAGCGCGAGGAGATCAAGCGCGAGATTTGCGCCAACGACGCAAACACCTGGAGCCGTCGCAGTTGCATGATCGCTGTCACGAACAAGTTCCCTAATTTGCGCAGCCCCGAGGACGACAAGTACCTCATCGACAAGGAGAAGATCAAGCGCAAGCCCCTTGGTGTCGACACGACCAATATCCTCCGGATACCTCGCGGTGGGTTGCCCAGTGCTGGTGCCTTGTTCAGCGCGGGTGGCCTCCGTACTGCTCTCCTACACGAGGAGGAGCAGGATCTGGGGCAAGCCGTTGTCCACCCCCGCGAGCGGTACGAGCAGATCCAGAAGCTCATCGAGGGCGATCTGCATACCAAAAACGAGGCGATGTACGGGATGGAGGATCATACCGACGTGCGTAGGTTCTCCGTACCTCTCAGGAAAACTTATTGACCGGATTTATAAATAGATGCCCTTCCAGCAACAGTATGCCCCAGGCCAACGCAGCTTCAAGAGCCTCGGCTCGGCTCCACCAGACGAGGGCGTCCCCCCACTCGAGCGTATGCCCGTCCCACCCGCTTTTCGTCACCGCGTCGGTCGTGGCGGGAGGCGACACCTCGATCGCCGTTTCCCGCCATTCACCAAGGCCCCCCTCGCGTCGCGTCCACACGCTGCCCTTTTTTCCACACAGATCACCGGTGCTACCGTCTATTCCAACATGGTCAATGGAACCTTTAAGCCCACGCCCGTACCATTCTTTCTTGCGTTTCCTCATGCTCGGTTTTTGGCCGTTACTCAGGATGGCTCGAAGGGTGATGGAGGGGATGAGAGGCCTGGTGCGAAGAGGAAGCGGGTGCAAGAAGCCGAGGAGAAGGACCGCGTGCGAAAGATTGAGGAGCGGTGGAAGTTTGATGGGGATGGGCCAAGATTAGGCGATGTGGAGGATAGGGTAATTGTCGATGACTTTAATATCCAGTGAGTGTGATTTTTTTTTTGGCCAAGGTATTCCAACAGGGACTGACGGGTCGCAGGTCGCAAATGATGCGCACGCAGCTCATCCGCGAAGCCGAGTACCTCGTCCAGCCAGATTTCAAGACGCTCCTCAATCACATTGAACTCGGCAATTCTGAGGTGTCGAAGAAACTCCTCGAGGCGCATCACGAGGAGCTGAGGCAACTCCGGATTCTGCATTCTCTATCACCCGAACAGCAGCGAAGTGTCGCCATGTCCAAGGCGCAGCAGAAGCAGCAGTTGCTCGCCTCAATGGGCTTGTTGCCGATCCAACAGCCTATCCTCCCGCCTGGGATGTTGCCCGGCCAGGTGCAGCACCCGAACGGGCACGTACAACGACTTCCGCCTAACATGATGGGCGTGATTGGCCCTGCTACGCAGCAGCCACTGACGCAAATACCAGCTCAACCGCAGACGAATGGGCACCCGCCGTCCTCTCAACCCCCTTCACAGCAGATGAATGGGACATCCATTGCTACTCATACACCGGTCCCACCTCAGGTGCAAGTGCAGGGAACGCCGCAACTTCCTCAGCAGAGTCCGGTTGGTGCTAATGTTGGAGCGGTCAGTACACCGCCGCTCAAGCCCCCCTCAAATGGCATCAACCACCTCTCACCCTCGAACAATGCTGCCCTTGTCACTGGATCGCTCGCCGACACTGGGCCTACTGTGCGCGTGAGCACGCCAATGCGGAAGCTGCTGTCTACCCCACAGCAGGCGAACGGATTCCCTAGTAGTACTGCTCTCCAACCTCAGCAGTTGTTTTCCGGCGCCCCAGGGATGAATGGGGTGAATGTCCAGATGATACTGCAACAACAAAAGTTAGCCCAAGCGCACGCGCAGCATTTTCAACTGCAACAACAGCAGCAGGTGCAGCAACAGATGATGGCTGAGCAGGTTCAGCAACAGCAGCAACAGCAACAGATGGCCGCAACAGCGCAGCAAGCGCAGGCCCTGCAGCAGCACCAGGTGAATATGATCATGAACGGCATTGGGGTCGGGATGAATGGGATGAATGGGATGAATGGGATGAATGGGATGGGCGGAGGCCCTCAGGTGTCAGGGATGATGCCCATCAACTCGGCCATGAACATGAGCGTGCAGAATATGAACCTCGCGCTTGGGAATCCTAACCTCCAGCTTCACCTCCCGCCCAATCGAATGCAGAGGGCCTCCCAGCAGCAGGTCAACTTTGCCGCCGCACTCGGTATGAATGGAATAAATGGAATTGGGCCAGGCGCAGGGATGGGAATGAACGTCAACGTCAACGGGATGCCGATGAACGGGATGCATGTGAACGGACTCCAGCAGGCGCAGCACGGTATGTCCATCTCCCGGGCGCCGTCTGTTCACCCCGGCATGCACCCGATGAATTACCCCGGGGTGAACGGGATGAACGGGATGCATATGCGTCCGCACAGCGCCATGTCGCCCATGATGCGTCCTCCCTCAACGGCTCCGAGCAACTCTGGTGTGCACTCGGTTATGCCCAGTCCGAGCCTTCGCCCCACGTCCGTCCCTACCAACCCGCACGGTTCACCCGCCCGCCCTCCGCAGGTTGTCCCACCTCCGCAGTCTTGATATCCTTTTTGGGCCCTTGATGGTACGTCCGGGTTCTGTCCTGTATCGTGCTCGCGGGGAGTGAGGCCTGATCGGCGCTTTGTCCCGCTTGCTTGATAATAGATGGACAGCCCCGAACCAGAACCGACCTTTATCGCGCCGAAGTCTTGTCGCCTCTCCTGGGCATATGAAGAACATGGTTCCTCGTGCGCGTTTGTCATTATTTGTTGTTACCTCAAACGGGCTTCTGTGTTTTTCTTTCTCGTGTTTAGCGTTCCACCCCTACCTTTTGATGATTCCTTAACCACCCTGTATACTGCATTTTCGAATCTTCTGAATTGACTTTTGATGACCTGATTTGACTGTATTGTTTTGCTACACGGCGTTATATGATAGTTTGGGGTTGGGAATTCATCACGCTTACTCGCTCATATCGTTGGCCTGTCGTATGCCCCAACCTGAGAGTGTGCCACAGAATAGTGTGGACAGACTCTAGCTGCGTGAGCTGGACATTCATGCATCAGGCCGCGCTTGTTGGTTAATTGCGCGTGACAATCGGTGTATACAGACGTTTGTGTGCTGCTCAAGAACCTGGTTTCATTGATTTGGTGGGGTGTAGTCCCTCCCGACCGCGCACGTACCGGATCCGTCGATAATCGGTTTAAAATACCGACCGAAACGTGGTCTCTTGACTCATAGAACCCCTTTTAATTCGGGTGGAATCCGAGGAAGAACAGGGCAGATCGGAAGTCTGAGCGCTCCGGTGTGGGCGCAGAAATTTGCAAAATCCGAGTCATCAAAATTAACATTAAGCATACTACATGACTATGATCCGTGTGTTCACGAGAAGACAGGTACTGGGTGACAGCCGCCGACAACAGGACGAGCAAAGGAAATACAGTCACAGTGAACCGATCGTGTTCGTCCAATCACAAGCGCGAGACACAGAGGAGCTGAAAATAATGGTCACCGGTGCTAGTACGAGTCGGGTCCATGCGCCCCGAATACACGTGTTGAAAAGAAGTGTCCGTATTAAAGTCGAGAGGGTAGAATAAGATCTGGTCAACCATAAGGGACTCTGAGGGTGTACAGAGGCGTAGACATATACGACGTACAGTACGTGTGCTCAAACGCGGGGCAGAGCCCAGCCCTCGAGGTTAAGTTTATCGATAGCTAAGCCAGCAGCGGCTTCTTTTGCAGCTTGGGAGGACCTGTATTGGTGGACACCTACAGTGATGCGATTGTCTACGATGCACTCGCACCACCAGAGCTGGCAATGCTCGCTGTCGCCTAGAGTGCGATTGGGCCCGCTGTACAAGACGCTGCGCTTGTGCCTGTACATCCAGTTATTGAGGGTCATCGTATTGCTAGTGTGAGACATTGTAAAGTAGAGTATAGGAGGAACGAAGAGGACGTGGGCTGTGGCTCGCGTGGTTTATGGGAGGATTAGCTGTCTGGCCATGGAGGGCTTTTAAGGACTGACGAGACGGTCAGTGCGTGTTCCTCGCATTCCCTGCAGAATGTGGGTGTGATTGCATCGTTTGCCGTCAGTCCAATCCGACGGAGAGAGGGGAACCAATCTCCAGTCAAAAGCCAGGTCGATTCATCGTCGTACTGAGGCATCGTGTCGTTTTTACAGTGAACTGGCTTCGTAGGCGGTGATCCGTACCAATTGTGGTTACCGTGTTTGGAGACGGGGGGGTGAAGAGTGAGTGAGAGACGGGACGTGTAGAGATCCGAGCCCTGGCTGGCTGCGAGCAACGGAGCCGGTGGGAATATGGATATGGTCTCAGACTTGATTGCGCCCAGAGGGACCACGCCTGTGGGCAACTCCCCTCGATCGGATCCGAGGCCGGTCCATGGTCACGAAGAAACACCCAAAGATGGACAAAAACTGACTGTGGTACTCAAAGAGTCCATTGGTGCATATGAAATGACCCGCGCCATTACACCGACCAAGGAGAGTTGTCCCATAGGCCTCCGGTGGCGATCGGCGAGTCATTGTGACAGACAGGCTGACAGGATGGATGATAAGGTTAGTTTCTATACGGTGTGGCAACAAGCGTTAAATGGTTGTCCCCCATCGGGTTCCACTTGTCAAATTCGGCGAGAGAAGGGCAGAGCTGTGAACGTTCGATGACAGATTATTGGATCCCAAATGGATTGACAGTGACGATGGAGAGGAGGACGTTCATTGGAGCGAACGGTGCGCACCCTGTCTCTACCTGAATCGTCCCTTCTAGCAGAAAGGATCTCACTCCTAAATTTCGAAGCCCCGTAGAGTTCGACACCGGTTTGTCCGGAAGCTATTGATCCCCTCGATTGGGCCTGAGCGCTAGTCAGCGGACAAAAGAACGAAATTGCTTTGAGCTGTGGCGTTCGACAACTGCACCAATTGAAGTTTCAACAATTGGAAACTGCTCGGTGCAGGTCCGTTCCCCGTATCCAGTGCGCCTTGCTCTTACGATTCCACGCTGGAACGGCGACTTGCCACAGCTGCGGCTCTGGTGAACGCAGGGAACCATGTTCCCAAGACCAGCTCCTTGGGTCTTCTCTGCCATTTCGGTCACTTCCTTTACCGGTCGAAAAAGTATTTATTAGTGTATGTATTCTTCTCAGGAGGGACGGATGTGACGGACCGGACGACACGATCAAGTAACCCCAGTGGTCAAACTCATGCATTTGGTCTTCACGTTTACCAATGACGAATATAGTTTTATAACGTGCCGAGTCGAAGGGGTCTGAATAAGGACATGTTGGTTAAGCTAACAGGTGACGTCTTCACGTAGTGCCGTAATTGGTCCAACCTTCTTGTCTCGTCAGTGCAACGTAGCGGTCCCCTGAGTGACTCATACCTGCCGCCAGTGCGAGATACCACGTTCGCGTAGCACCCCCGTCTAACCACTTCCTCGGAAACTTTCGCTGAGAGAAGAACTGCCACGCCTCGGTCGGCTCTACGATTGCCCAGTTGCTCCATAGAATACCCTTCCAACCATCATCGCCAGTTCGGTCCCCTTCTGAACCCTTCAACAACGCAACTGCACTGTCCCTTTCAATGGCTGCAAAACACTGCCGCCATTCCTCTCGGACAAAAGAGGTACTCCGTATGTACGGGGAGATGGGAGAGACCGGGATCATATGGATCCCCTGGATGAAGCGGGGATCCATACCGAAATAGGTAGCATGGTCGCATTTATTTTCGAAGAGCTGAGTGAGTGTTAGTACGTGAGGGCCATTGCTGCTTGGCGACGTACAATACCGGTGACCCTATTCCCGATGAACTTTTCCGGCTGATTGCGATTATCACGATCCATAAGGAAGTAGTTCCTGAATACACGACGCTGGATAGCCAACATTAGGTTGCCTCTTCCTTCCAACGCCAGGTCTCCAGTGACAATCCCCCACAACTTCAGGGAGTATGAGAAGTACGCGTCTTCAGAGGTCGACTCTTGATCTTTCCCGTCTGCTGATTCAAAGAGGCCCTTCGCCCAACTATGCCCATGAAACCAGTCGAATGCTCTGGAGAATGGGAAGTGTCGATCTGCAACCCCAGCAGCCTACCCCCAGTTAACATGGGGTGGAAGTATATGAGAAGTCACCCACATCACGGATGAGAAATTCAACATATTCCCTGTTGTTCTCGAGCCAGGTGGTGCCATTCCCTAGGACCAGATCGAGACGGACAATGATGCTCGCGGCATGGATGAAGTAACCAAAGTGAAAGTGGTGGTCATCTTCGAGGAATCAGTTGAATTCCAGCCATCGTTCGCATTTAAAAACACACTGTAGCAGCCGTTCCCAAAGTCCTGCATCAAATCACCCGTCTTGTACATCCCACTGGACACTAGTCCTCCCCACTGGGCTTTGTGGTTGTCATTATAGTGGTCAGAAGTGGCGTGAAGAACGCACCATCGTACACGAGCGGAAATATCTGTCGATTTTCAGCAAAGCGCGCAAATGCTGCCTTGACTTTGGCGAGCAACTCGAGCCCCAAATGACGGTCGTCAAGGATTTCAACAATTACCCAGCATAGGCAAGCGTACTTGTCTAACGCTTTGCCTGAGAAGTACATACTGTCGAGATTGGACTCCTTTACCGGGTCACCCATGGCCTCTTCGCGCGCAGCCGCGAGTATTACATGTCTCTGCTCCGAGCCAAGAGTCACGTTTGAGTTTGGAAATGGCGAGAAGGAGATATGCCGAGGCAAATCGTCCTCCAGGAAATCCCATCGCTTCGCGACCACTACCCTCATCGGGCCCTTTGTCGTGGACCAGAGGACCATTTCATGTTGAACGCAGCTCGCAGTTTGACGGCCGAATGACTCAATATGGTGCGGAAGGGCATACATCAACAGTGGTGATAGGGTGTTCCCTGAATGCTCAGTCGAATATTCAAAGGCATATGTCGAGCGTGTAACGTTGAGCAAAGAAGCGACTAGATTGCGTTTGGTTGGCCAGGTCCCAGTGCACCTGTCTGCGAGAGCCTCAAACGACCCGCAGTCGCGTGGGACCTTTGCCAACTGGAAGACCCCAGCGAAGGAGTGGGCTGCTGTAATCGACCATGTGTTGATGCGTCGGAGAATAGGTTGCGCGCAACCTTGAACAGGGTGCGCATACAGCAGCCACGTCTTCCCGTCTTCCAGCAGAAGTCGCCACTTTGTTACTCCAGGTCGAGGCTCGGTGCAGGCTATAACTTCTCGAAACCCAACGCCAGAGTCGAAATGCGGTGTGACACTGGTATAGATCGCGGTGATGAACCCACTCCCTTGGACCAATGGGAACGCTATGTGTCGCAGACCCGGGTCATCCAGGATCTGGATATCAATGGAAGACTGCGTCGGAGTAAGGGAGATCCTTGCAGTATGAGGATTGAGCTCTCGGGCCGAAAAGGAAAAGGATTTGATGCCTATTGGATTGATATAGTATTGGACTGGATCGGCATTGGGATCTGGTCCATATCCCTGCATGAGCGTCAATATTTTGAGTTGCTAATGGTACCCAACATTCACCCTTTGTTCCGGGTCAACATGCGAGACATTCATTCCCGTGGTTGCGCTCGGATCGGTCGGTGGGGTGAGCCAAACTTGGTAGGGGTGTAACCACACCCCTTGGGTTTGAGACCCAAGGAATAGGTTGGAGTAAAACTTGTTCGTTGGAATGGGGCAACGGATGGCCGGGTTGATAGATTTCTTCGGGATTGGGTGCTGAGGTTCAACTTTGAATCTTTCCCAAGGCGCAGGTGTGCTGAAGGCGGACAGAAGACTGGTACACTCTTCCTTCGTCTCGTGAGGGCTGCTTCCAACCTGGCCATCCATGATTCTATGAGGCAACGTGGTGAGTGGCAGCGTAACGGAATGAGCCGAACGACTTCTGCAGGGGTTTGATTGAGTTATGAACGAGGTGAGTGGCCACAGCTACAGCTCGGAGACGTAGCAGGCCACTGCAAGTTGACCGTAGACGTACCTGGCTGAGCTGGCGGACGCTGATTTAGTGCACGTAGTCGTCTGGAGAGGGGCGTGTATCTTACCAGCGCTTGAAGCAGATATTCGTCGTTCGTGGAAATCGGGTTGCGACGGACGAACTCCAAGGTTTGCGGCTGAGTGACATGTCGGCTCGCCCATTTCGGCGAAGCTCCGAGGGTCATTGCCGCAATATTCTTCTTCTTATAATCACTTGTTTTCGCGCTACTCTCAAGGTTGCCGGTCCGACGTTTACTCCATGATGCAAGCTTTATGCTCCTCAGTCCCGGACGTACCTTTTCGTACAAGGTACGAGGCAAGGCTCAAAGGAGACAAATATCTTTAACGAGAACATGACTCTTATGAGGACATTGAAGTTCAAGGAGATTGATGATATTGCGACCAACCGAGCCCTCGTTCGTTCGCGCAAATAAATCATCGTGTTCTTCAAAGTCACATGCTCTATGCGTTTGATGGCTTCATTTAATCCAACTCCAATGATCTACGTCCTGGCTTCCGACCATAATCAAGTTCTCGATCCCACGCTGAACGATCTAAGCACAGGAAACTCTCGCCTAATTCTTGGAAGGATATTATTAAAGGTGATACAGAATGTGTGTCTGCTACTGGGTGCTGGTAGATTTGTTGTAATAGTCGGTATATTTCTCGCCCGTCTCCTTTATAGTCGCGTATCAGGATAGCCTCGAACTCCTTTGACGTCCCGTGTATGCGTTCAAGACCTCGTTGACATGGTTATGCATTCGAGAGGTTCGAGTTCATATAACGTTAGCACGACTTCTATTGCTTTCCCGTAGCACGTTACTGTGCCTATTCTCCTGGAGGTGGAGATAAGTAACCTCACGGATTCGAAGTCCGTATATTCATCTCGGAAGTCCAATTGAATGGCCCTTGCGCTCAGATGCGCCGATCGAAATGAAATGGTACTTCGTTGCCGGGATATAGCCCGTGGAAGTTCCAGGTGGCGTAGCTGAGATATTCGGAGACCGTCTTGCTAACGCATGCTTGAGGGCGTCTCAGCACCAGTAGGACAAGCCGAGGTACTGCACCAGTATAGTGTGGGTGTGTGAACGATCAAAGTGCTGTGGGCAGAATATCTTCTGTGTTTTTTGTTTTTGTTTTACCCTCTAGCAGATTCAAATGAGCGAGACGAGGCAGCCTACTGAGGGTCTCCGTGAGATCTACAGTCGCTCACCACCCATAGTTCCAGGCACCTCGATGATTCATTCTCTTCATTAAAGAGTAAGGTCATGTTGCATTCCGTTAAAAGGGAGGTGCTAGTGAGGAGGGAGGTTGGTACCTGTCTGCCAGAGTGTAAATTTGGCTATTCATCAGCATAAATGTTCTCGACGTCCAAAATAAGGCGGTCGATCGTCGTAGTGGAATCCAGATCAAAGGGGCAGCACCGACCGTCAATTCAAAATCTTCTTCCCACGGCACGGCTCAAAGAAATTCCGAAATGTCCAAGATGCTCGCGGATGTCGCCAGAGATGCGGCGTCGTCGCACCAACAACGACAAGCACTTGTCAGGCGCAGTGACGTGATAGAAGGGTGATAGAAGGTGCTCACGGGACGATATTTGTTATCATCCGCTTCGGTATTCACGCAGTTCTCGTATATATGGAGTAACAGCTCCACTGGTAGTCCCCAATAGTGTGAGGCATGCAACCCTTGTTAGATTTTATACTCCCTTGCACGGAGGCAATGTTGGCGGAGAGGGACGAGATCGTGCCGGCCATCTGGTCGTGCAGTCCTTCCGTGTTGTACAGCTGGTCGGTAGTGGACGTGATTGGTGGACGTATCTGGTGAAGCTGTCTCATTAGGGCTGCGTCAAAACCACCCACCGCGTCTCTGATTCCTTGCCACTCCAACATGAGGGTTAGGGCAGAGGGCAGGAGCGCGGCCAAAATGGTTTTGGTCGTCTCATATATCACAACTCGTGACTCAACTGTGCTACAAGTTGCAAAATATAGGGAACCGACGTCATGAAGGGCCTTCATAAAATGGGGAGTGGGTTGCAGGATAGCGATTTGGCATGGTTACAGAGAGCCCCACGTCAGACTAGCTCCGATCAGAATCACAAGCCCCAATCACACCGTGGTTCTGTATTCCAGAGTCTTGGCGCTCACCAAAGAGGTTATGATTAAGCTACCCGCAGGATAAAGAGGAAAGGAACGGTTTGCTCGACAGCCAGGTGGGGGACTTTTATCTTTACTGTCATAATATTAGGGTGCATATACAACACATGTGCACCATATGCTTAGCGGTGCTGGATTTTTGACGTGATATGGCTTTGTTGAATTATTGTATGACCATAGTGTAATTTTTAGACGCAAATCTACTTTACAAATACAGAGATATTGGCCTCTATAAGGCCGGAACAATGAGAGATTGCCAGACAATGTGCTACATGTTAGAACCTTGTATGTTTCCGTGTTTCATTTTGTGTTTCATTTATATTTCACGTGTTGTATGTCTGTGATTTCACATGCCTCAGACGTTTGATCCCCTTCACGTCTGAGGTATGTCAAATCTCTTTACCGCTGTAGCTCGCTACTCATGTACTCTCAGGTCACTTCTATTAGGTATCTACAATATAGACGTTTGATCCCCTTCACGTCTGAGTTCACTTCTATTACTACATATGTACACCCGTATCTCCAATATTTTTGCTAAAAACATGAAGCCATATGAATGAGAAATGCGGGCGACAGGAGTGAATGACCAAAGGAACATCCACTTGCCACACTTGGCCTGACTCTTTTCTACTGGATCTCGCTCAGGCAGAAAGGGACTTTTGTAGTCCCACCAAACAGGTGGCTTTCTGGTACTGAATTATTATTATTTTTTGTAATCCAATTTTACGTGCTAAGAACTAGTCTATGTTACACAATTTGTTAGATGTGTAGTATCTATGCAACTAATAGACTCATGTTGCTCCCTGTTGGAAGGAATTAGACACAGTCTAGTAGAGCATTTGCGGGGTATGGTTTGTCTACAATGTGGTAGGGGTTTTTCCTACAACTGCCTGAAGGCAGGGCACAAAGCGCTAACAGCTTGGTTATCTCTCTTAATCAGGTGCTATCTCTCCAAAGATGTGCTTGAATCTTCCAATGTTGTTGAGGTATGTGAGTGTGTGGCAAATAGTTTGGGCATGGTGAACAATTTTTTGCTGATGATGCGCATGAGGTGAAATATTGCTTGTATGTAGTGTGGACAGGTGAAGAATAGGTGGTGGATATCCTCAATTGCGTTTGTGCAGGAGTTTTGTGGGCAATATGGTGTGTCTGCTTTGCATATTCTGTGTAAATGACTATTGATTGGGGCGTGTCCTGTGCGTATTTGGGTCAGTATACTCGTTTGTCTGCGGTTGAGTGAACTCATTATTTTTATGTATTTATTTGAGGGGAATGAATGGTCGATGCATTTTGTCCGTTTGAATCTTGGCGATCGCTTCCACCATATTCCAATCTCCTTCTTGGTGTTCTTGGTGATCATCTGCTTGATTGCTGAGATGCTGATGGGTAGTTGATTCCGCAGGAATGTCGGAAGTTTGCTTGTTCGGCTGGAGCCTTTCTCTTGGCTAATGTGTCAGCTCTCTCGTTACCAGTGGAGTCTCTGTGTCCGGCAATCCAGGTGAACGATATCAGTGAGTGTGGTGTTGCGTTATCGTCGTCTGGGGGTCTGAGTCTGATTTCTTGCTGTTGCTCCTCTTCTATCTGATGTAGCAGCTTCTTGGTGCCTTTATGGATTTCGTCTAGCAGGTATTGATCTGGTTGTCTCGTGTTCTTCTGCATTGAGAGTATCGTTGCCTGATTGTCTATGCTGAAGTTGATCGGCGTTCCTGTCTGGTACTGATATTTACTACGCCTTGCTAGTACTTGGATTGTGATATTTCCCCGGTTATAGGCTTAGAGTGTTCGACCTCACCGCAGTGCACACCGAAACTCTACTCGCTCAGGTTCAACTAACTCACCCGCTCTTTTCGCGTCGGGGCTTCTGTCATGGCTTTCCTCTTTTGGTCGCGCAAGGTCCCACGTTGACGGTTGGACTGGCGGGGGCCAACTGTTTGTCCCTTGTTTGTCTCTTATTTGTACCGCTATTTTGGGGCACTACTACAATGAGCACGCCGCATCCAGAGACCCCTCCTCCGTTGCAATCCGCGCCAAAACTCCCGTTTGGAACGACTCCCGTCAGACCGGCTTATTATCCCGGGCTGAAAGAGCCACTTGCGGTCAAGGCGCATAGGCTCGCGGGTCTAGCTCTCCACCCAACCGCAGTTGACCCTGATAGCTTTTGGACAG
>Ga0307513_10005370_pt1 | contig 16942 bp, 16 predicted proteins | sample 15_EM_MG_FD_202174 | JGI IMG/M metagenome (GOLD analysis project Ga0307513, IMG submission 202174) | Populus trichocarpa ectomycorrhiza microbial communities from riparian zone in the Pacific Northwest, United States - 15_EM | ecosystem: Host-associated > Plants > Roots > Unclassified | place... | reverse complement strand
AGCACCCCCGGGCCGGAGGCTCGTCGAGGTCGAACTTCTACTTGGTCGAAGGCCGTCGAGTCGCCATCTGCAGGCTTCCGGATGCTCGCATTGCAACTCCTTGGGGAAGTCCTATTCAAAGCTCGGGACACGTCGAAGGAATTGGGACTTCTCGGTCAACGGTTGTGTTTTGCCGTGGGATGGGGACGCGTCACTCTCCCCTGTACCCTGAGAATCGATATCGTTCCATCGCTCGCCGTTTACAAGAGCGCACGTTGTGGTTTGTAGATACAGAGCTAGTCGACCCGAATAAAAGCCTGTCTGTAGTTTGGCTGCGACTCCCAGTCATAAACTCGTGACGATCGTCTCGCAGGAAACACCCATCATCCTCTCCTCAGATCATGGCTTCTATCTCTGCCGGCGCTGGGGAGTCTTACCCTGGCAGAAGTTTCTCTGTATCTCAGCTCCTATATGCGACCAAGAGGAAGATACAAGCTGTCACATCCGGCGGAAGGTGCGTCAGGAGCCGTACAAATAACCTATCAAGTTTTTGAAACGCGGGCTCTGTAGGGTTACGACGACCATGAACCGGATTGAAGTGAGGCAAATTATGGTCAACGGTGATGCGATAGCTTATATCTTGTTACTCTAGGTCGACGTTCTCGAACAAGATGCGTTAGAGGTTCTCAGCTTGGTCCGGTCCATGAAGAACGCTTTCGCGCTCATCAACAGAACGCCTCCAGGCGTCCTTTCGCTCATCCCGGAGTACTGGGAACACCGTAAGAGGGATAAAGACACAATCAAACTGACACACGTTTGTCATGGCTGGAGAGAACTCTTCACATCGCGCCCCTCGTTGTGGAGTCGCTTGGATTGCGTGGACATCAACAAGACTCGCGCCTACCTCGAGCGTTCTAAACCCTCACCCTTGGAAGTCTTCCTCAAGAGAGATAAAGAGAAAGGCGTCCCATATCGCAGCGACGCGCTCCGTCTGGTGGATGTTGATCGAGTAAAGTCTCTCTCCGTCACAGGAACCTGGGAGGATGTCCTCCCTGATGTCATTACACACTTCTCTTGCCCCGTTCCGCTTCTCGAGCATCTCGTGGTCATATTCCGGTCTCCCTATGCTCCAATTCTCGAGAAAGTGCTCTTCGACGGGAACCTCTCATCGATACGAACTCTAGAACTCGAGGGGATCACTACTGGATTGCCCTGGGAGAACCTGCCAAACCTCACCACTTTCTCTCTCCACCGCATCCCGGAAGACACGGTCTCTACCACTATGTTCCTCAACTTCTTCGAGCGCGCTCCCCTCCTCCGCAAAGTTTCTTTAGTTGGCGCAACGCCGAATTCTTCCGATGCTCCCCCTGAACGAGTGGTTTCCCTACCTCACCTGCAGGAGCTTACGATCGGTGGCTCCTTACTGTGTTCTACCTTGCTGAACCACCTCTCGATCCCACCTAACGCACTGACGACGATGGCGTTCAGCCTCACCAGCGACCAGCTTCCAATCCAAGACAACCACCCCAAGTCCCTCGCGAACTTCCGGCATCTTTCCAATATCACTCAAATTAGCGTGGGCTTGCGTGGAAAATCGAAACTCATCCAGCTGTATGGACCGAGTGGCAGTCACTGTATACATGGAAAATGGGTGGGCGAGCACGGGAACGACAATTGTCCAGTGACTGTGAACGCTCGAATGTTGCAATCTGTGGTCATGTTCAATACTTCGAACGTGCAAAGGATGGCGGTTACACAATATGCCGTTTCGCCTCAAATGAACACCGAAGAGTCCCCTCCTTACCACGTCCTCTTCCGCATGGACAACCTTCGCACCCTCACGCTGACCGAATGCCACAACCTACTCTTCTTCGCCGCCTTGAACCCCGAAAAAACTCCACGCGGGGTTATCCTCTGTCCCCGGCTAACGGAATTGGTTCTTCATATCCACTTGGAGAAACGGTTTTGTCTCAGAGAGTTGTGGGAGATGGCGAAGGCGAGGGACTCTCGAGGTGTTAGGCTGGAGTCCGTCACGGTGATCTGTACGCAGCAGTTGGTACAGCCGAAGGAGGTGTTTAAACTCAGGCAGTACGTGGGGCGTATTGAGTACAAGTTGGAGGATGGGTTCCCGGAATGGAACGCCGTCGTTCCGGGACTTTAAGGATGAGTACAAGTCGACTTCGGTTGCCCTTAAATATTCTGGGTCAGTGAGCGAGTTTTTTTTGGTTTCTCAGTTGGATCGCAGGTCTGATACGAGGCTTTCAGGATACTCCCATCCCCCTTCGGCACGACGAGCGTTGATACACTGCATCTTGACATGGACTTATGGTTTCGCATCGAATATGTATTACATGCTGTAGCAGACGCCCGTGAATCGAAAATCACGCTGTGCGCTGAACGACTAGAAACGACTTTGGTCAATTTTCGACCAACCTCATTCCTAGAGTGTGACACTAGTGGTCGCGAGTAGGACGGACTCAGCGTTGTTCCGGCCAATGACATCATGTGGCGATGGCGTGCCATTGGCCTCGTCAAATCGCGGCGAATGCCCGCGATTTATATTTAGCTGTCGCTTTCGGACTTCTCGGTGATACTTTTTTCCCACCACAGTATCCACTGCGAAGGGAACCAGACCGTCACACGTTGCATGTGGATCCATAAAAATCTTATTGGCCCGGCAGCCCGACTAGCACCATCGGGTAAAACCGAACGGCCAGCAGACACATCGCTATATGGCTGTAGTCGGTGGCTTCACCGGACTTTAGTTTCTGGCGTTGGGATTTTGCCAGTGGCGGCCCAACGCTGGTATGGACTCGTTGGAAGAGCGGGGCCAGTATGTCACGGGCGGCAATCAAGCTCTGTGTATTGGCACACGGAGCGCTCATGGCCAGCTGCCTCTTCCTCGTCCAACGCCACGATGTCCATCTCCGTCAGTGGTGGGGAATCCTACCCGGGTCGCAGTTTCTCCGTATCCCAACTCTTGTATGCGGCCAAAAGGAAGCTACAGAGTCCTATGTTTTATGGGAGGTGCGTTTTGAGCCGTAGTGTCCACTTATCGCTCGGCGCTGAACCTTGGATTCTCCAGAATGACGCCGGCCGTGAGCCAGGCTGAGGTGAAGCGAAAACGGAACTCGGCGGACGTCAGGATATTGGGCTCACGTATCTGTATCGCCACAGGTCGGCGTTCTTGAGCAGGACGCGCTGCAAGTGCTCAGCTTGATCCGATCCATGAAGAACCATCTCGCGCCTATCAACCGAATCCCTCCAGATATCTTCTCCCTCATTCCGAAATACTGGGGCGACAGCGATACGGACGAAATCTTGATCACGATGACTCACGTGTGCCGTGGTTGGAGGGAACTGCTTATCGCGCGTACCTGGTTATGGACCCGGTTGGATTGTACGAGTGTCGACAAAACACGCGTCTACATCGAGCGTGCCAAATCGTCCCACGTGGAGATCTCCCTCTTCAAGAGCCGGAGTAAATCCTATGTCAAGGAAGCACTCCTTCTAGCAGTCCCCCACATCAGGCGATTCAAGTTCCTCGCCGTCACTGGAACCCCGGATGTCTTTCAAAATCTCACCAAACTCTTGAATATCCCCGCACCATCTCTCGAGGAGCTAACGATAGAGCTCAATTTTAACCCCATTCCTGTTCTCGATCACGCGCTTTTCAATGGGGACCTCTCGTCGTTGCGCAGGCTACACCTGGAAGGGATCATCACAGATCTGCCCTGGAAGAATCTACGGAACCTCACGAACCTCAAACTCGTCTGTGCGCCAGACAGTCCAATTGCTGTGACGCAATTCCTTGATTTCTTCGAGAATGCCCCCCGCCTCACGAAGGTTACGCTCTTCCATTCGATCCCAGCCTCTTCCGATGCTCCTCCTGGACGAATGGTAACCCTACCCCACTTGAAATGGCTGAATATTTCTGCACGCCCAACACATTCCGCCTTCCTCAATCACACCCATATCCCGTTCGGAGCATCCTTGATCCTGGACTTCGACTTTAATGGTGACAAGTCTCCGCTTCGGGACTGCCTACCAACGACTGCTAAGAACCTTCGAAACCTCTCTCGGATCACCAAAGTCAATTTCTGTTTTGACGGGAGAAAGAGGCTTGTGCAGTTGAGTGGGCCGAGCGGAGCCCTTGACATATCCGGTCACTGGACGGGTGAGGCCGAGGCAACCCCCTCGTTTAGCTTGGACCGTCGAATTGTTCGTTTCTTGGGCTACTTCACCCTTTCGAGGACTGAAAAAACGATGGTTATCGGGTACGAGCCTCCGGCACCAGCCAAAATCGACGAATCCTCTCTTTACTATACACTCAATCGCATGAGCAATCTCCGCACCCTAACACTGGTCCGATGCAACAACCTGCACTTTATCCTCGCCTTGGACCCAGCACAAAACCCCTTAGGGCGTGTTCTCTGTCCCAAGTTAGAGGAGCTTGTTCTTTACGTCGAGGCGCGTAAACTGTTCAATATCACAGAATTAATGAACATGGCGAGGGAACGGGCATTGAAAAAAGCAAAACTCCCATCAATTACGATCATTGGTCTCGGCGAACTCGCTCCAGGAAAGGAAGCGTTCAAACTGAGGGAACACGTCACACGTGTGGAGTACAGGGTCGAGGAGGAGCCACCTATGTGGCACGCTATTCCGACCGATAGGTTGGGAGGTCATTTTACTAGAGACTCACCCTTCTAACTTGTGAGTTGCTCTCAGATCCCCGACAATCTGCTACCATAGGATCTGATATATTCTGGGAAATTGTACCCGCTACAGCAGACCCCGCCCCCTGGTGTGCATCAGGCATCACACTGGGCACTGGCAGCGTTCAAGCAGGATATGAGCTTATTACATTGCCACGCCAAACATGGTCGTTTGTTCGTCACAGTGATTTCGTGCAGTATACTTGTTTACCGGTGCTGTCACCGTTACTTAGGCGTTCACGATATACAGAGGAAAACATGTTTTGCTTCTCCCCACGCGTGCATTTTGCATCTCTGAGTCCACTAATTGTCGGTTACAAGGTGACGAACAGAGTGAACCACCCCCCGGTGCCTCGCAAACCAAGAGTTTTCGGATTCGGGAGCAAGGGTTTGTTGATGGTGGAAAACTGCAGGACCGAGAAAACTTTTGACAGGATATCCGGAGTGCCATTTGAAACGAGCTTCCGCGTCCTTCGAGCGTACTTCCGGAAATGAGCCCATTCCGACCTCGTCTAGAGTATTTGCAAACCAAATCGTTGAGGGAAGAAAAACGTGTGCGAGTCAGCAAACACCCCGTGCATCGAACATCCCGTTATGCGTCGATAAGTGGTCGCGAGTACAAAATCGTTGGAAATTGGGATCGACACGAGTGAGGAACGAATGAAGTGGTATAGTAAAGAGTAGAGTCCGTGGCTCTCATTGTTGTCTCCACGATCCTTCCGCTTTCCACCGTCCAGTCTAAGCTCACCCGCCCACCCGTCGCTGCTGATCTTCTCCCAGTGCCGCTCTTTATGTCAGAAAACGCGGTGAGCTTTCACCCAAACACTCTTCACCGTATAACCTGAAACATCTAATTTACACACTTGAATGATATCTTCTACTAGACGGAATTGGTTCTTCATACCCACTTGGAGAAACGGTTTTGCCTCAGAGAGTTGTGGGAGATGGCGAAGGCGAGGGACTCTCGAGGTGTTAGGCTGGAGTCCGTCACGGTGATCTGTACGCAGAAGTTGGTGCCGCCGAAGGTATTTAAACTCAGGCAATACGTGGGGCGTGTTGAGTACAAGTTGGAGGATGGGTTCCCGGAATGGAACGCTGTTGTCCCGGGACTCGAAGGATGATACGAAGCTTCCAGGATGCCCCTATCCCCCTTCGCCACGATGAGTGTTGGTACACTACGTTTTGACATGGACCTATTGTTTCGCATCGGATATGTATTACGTGCTGGAGCAGACGCCCCGCCGATCGAACACCACGTTGTGCGCTGATCCACTAGAAACGACTTGTATCGGTGTGCCTTTTTTCAGTTTCGACCAACTCGTTGAACGAGGAAGATGCGTTGGTCAAAGAGTTTTGGCCAACTCTCGACCAACTTCATTCCTAGAGTGTGACAAGAGGTCGCAAGTAGTATGAACTCAGCGTTATTCCGGCCAATGGCGTCATGTGGCGATGGTGTGTCAATGACCTCGCCAAATCACGGTGAATGGCTGCGATTTATATTTGGCCGTCACTTTCGGGCTTCTCGGCGATAGTTTACTCTTCACACAGTATCCACTGTGAAGGGAACCAGACTGTCACACGTTGCGTGCGGATCCATAAAAGTCATATCGGTTGGCAACCTGACCAGCACCGTCAGACAAAACCGAACAGCCAGCACGCACATCACTATATGGCTGTAGTCGGTGGCTTCATCGACTTCTGGCGTTGTGTTTTTGCCAGTGGTGGCCCAACGCTAGTATGGACACGTTGGAAGAACGGGGCCAGCATGTCACGGGCGGCAATCAAACTCGGTGTATTGGCACACGGAGCGCTCATTGCCAGCTGCTCTTCATCCAACACCATGATGTCCATCTCCGTCAGTGGTGGGGAGTCCTACCCGGGTCGCAGTTTCTCCGTATCCCAACTCTTGTATGCAGCAAAAGGGAAGTTACAGAGCCCTACGTTTTGTGGGAGGTGTGTTCGAGCCGTAGTATCCATTTATCGTTTGGTACTGAACCTTGGATTCTCCAGTATGACGACAGCCGTGAGCCAGGCTGAGGTGAAGCAAAAACGAAACTCGGTGGATGTCAGGATATTGGGCTTACATGGTTGTGTTATTGCCACAGCTCGGCCTTCTTGAGCAGGACGCGATGGAAGTGCTCAGCTTGATTCGGTCCATGAAGAACCATTTCGCGCCGATCAACCGAATCCCTCCAGAAATCTTCTCCCTCATTCCGGAATACTGGGACAACAGCGATATGGACGAAGACTTGATTACGATGACCCACGTGTGCCGTGGTTGGAGGGAGCTGCTTATCGCGCGCACCTGGTTATGGGCCCGGTTGGATTGTACGAATGTCGATAAGACACACGTCTACATCGAGCGTGCAAAATTATCCCCCATGAAGATCTCCCTCTTCGAGGATCAGGATAGACCCTACCTCGAACGGGCTCTCCTTTGGGCTGTCCCGCATTTTAGGCGACTCAAGTCCTTAACTATCGTCGGAACCTCGGATCTCCTTCAAAATCTCTCCAAACACTTGACTCTCCCTACGCCCCTTCTTGGGGAACTAATAATCGATCTCACTTGCAACCCGGCTCCTGTCCTTGATGACATGCTTTTCAATGGGGACCTCTCGTCGTTGCGCATATTGAGCCTAGGAGGGGTGGTAACAAACCTGCCCTGGAAGAATCTGCGAAGCCTCACTACGTTTAAACTTCGCTGTGCACCAGGCAATAAAATCACCGTGACGCACCTCCTCAACTTCCTCCAGAATGCCCTCCATCTCAGGGATATCACGCTCGACCACTCGATCCCAACCTCATCCAACGCTCCTCCCTCCCAAATGGTACTCCTACCCTCTTTAAAACGCCTCACTATTATCGCGAATCCGTCACACCCCATCCTCAACCACCTATGCATCCCAGTTGGGGCATCACTCGTCCTGGATTTCAAATTTAGTGGCGACAAGTCCCCGCTTCTAGACCTCCTACCAAAGACTGCCAAGGATCATGTCTACGATGTCGCCACAGTCAATCTCTACTTCGAAAAGAGAAAGAAGTTTGTACAACTGATTAGGCCGAGTGGAGGACTCACCATATTTGGCCATTGGAAAGATTACGTCGAGATGGCCCCATCGCACCTTCTGGACAGTCAAATTCTCCAGTCCCTGGGCCAATTCCACCTCGGTACGGCCTGGAGGCTGGCGATTACGAAGTGCGGATTTCCGGTACCCACCGAAATCAATAAGTATCCTCACTACTATATACTCGATCGCATGCGACAACTCCGCACCCTAACATTGATCCAATGCCACAACCTACCCTTCATTCTTTCCTTGGATCCAGGACGAAACCCGTCGGGAAGTGTTCTCTGTCCCGAGCTGGAGGAGCTTGTTCTTTACATCAAGGCGCGTAAACTGTTCAATATCGTGGAATTGATGAAAATGGCGAAGGAACGGGCTTCAAAAAACGCGAAACTCTCGTTGATTACGATCATTGGTCTTGATGAACTTATTCCAGGGAAGGAGGTGTTCAAACTGAGGGAACACGTCACACGTGTGGAGCACAGGTTCGAGGGGGAGCCGCCTAGATGGGATGCCATCGCTAACTGATAGGTTGAGAGGCTACTTTGCTAGGGACCCTCCCTCCCAACCCGTGAGTTATCCCAAAACTCTCAACGATCCGCCACCCTAGATTCTGATATATTGTAGAAAATTGTACATGCTGTGGCAGACCACACCTCCGGTGTGCAGCAAACACTACGCTGGGCTATCGCGGCGCTTAAACCATTCCATTGTCACACCATTGAGGCCTGTTTGTTTGTTTGTTTGTTTGTTTGTTTGTTTGTTTGTTACACGATGATTTCTCGTAGTACATCTGTTTCACTAGTACTGCTGCTGTTGTATAGGTATCTTCTGGACACGCAGGGGAGAACAAGTTTTGCTTCTCCCCACACGTGCGTCCGAGTCCAAGGGAGATAAACGGAATGAACGACCCTCCGGTCCCTACAAACCGAGAGCTCTTCGGATCCGGAAGTAAGGGTTTGTTGTTGACGGAAAATTGCAGGACCGAGAAAGCTTCTGAGGACACGATGTCTGGAGTGCCACTTGATTCAAGCTTTCGCATCCTTCTAGCGCACTTCTGGAAATGAGCCCATTCCAACGTCGTCCAGAGTCTTTTCAAACCGAATCGTTGAGGGAAGAGAATGTATGTGAGCAGTCGCAAGTATGAACTCGTCGGATATTGGGACTAACACAAGTGAGGAACGAACCAAGTAGTAGAAAGAGTAGGGTCCGCGGCTTTCATCGCTGCTTATACAGTCCTTCCGCCTTCCACCCTCCAGTCTAAGTTCACCTTCCCACCACTCCCAAATGCATTTTACATACAATAGAGTAACGACACCAATCGCAATGTGGCCCAAAGACTGAGATAAAAAGGGTAGATAAGCAACGAATAAGAAAATACGGCGCCTCTCATATACAAGTGGCATTCAGGTTCGCACACAGCATGTGGGCCGGGGAGTTGCTCAGTAGAAGAAGAAGCAATGCGTACGATGAGAACCCGCCCACCTGTCGGGAGGCGACTATACAAGATACTTGAAGGAAAGAACCAAATGCGGAACAACAAAGAAAACAAGTAAGCGTCAGAAGAAGGCAGAAACACCGCATTTCAAAAATTGCATCGTATAATAAGGTGTAAGGCCGGCCAGCGGCAGAGCCCCAGACGGGCCTACTCCGTGGTGTTGCATACAAAAAAGGCTTTCACAAAGTATCCGCCATGTTGTTCACCGGAATGGAAGTTCCCATCAAGAATGATCGTCCTATCCTCGCATGCACCTGGGAGCAGCACGCAGAGGCCACAGGAAAGGTGTGTTGTACATGTAGGATCATAGGCGAGCAACAGACACAAGGCAGAAGATATGGAAGCACACACTCCGTCCAACAGGCGCCGTACCATGGCGTCCTGTTGCACATCTCGTTTATCCCCATTGATGCCCCAGATCTTTGGGGTTAGGCTACAGGTACTAAAAGGAGTGTGAGAGTAGGACGAGAGCGAGAAAAGGTAACGGATGCACCTGCATCTGGAAAAACCTACGCGACTAGGCGACACTAGGCGACACTAAACGAGTCTATGGGGGATTAGGGATCAATTATCCCGGCGTCTATCAATAAATCAGGTACAACCGAACCTCGGCATTAATTGTGAACAAGTATGCGAGTAGCAGTGCCCGCAGTCCCATGAGTGTACTAATCCGGGGGGCACAATTTTGTTGCATTTAGGAGAAGGGTGTACCCCTAAAAATCAATCCCGCATGGTTTGATACCTTAGCAATTTGGGGAATGGCCTCAATGTTGTCCATTGACGACGAAGGGATGTGGGAACCCACTCTTAAAAGTGTCACTCACTAGATGGTTCTGCTGCTTCCTCTGTGGTTTAATCGTAGATTGTTCATGATTGTGGTATATCTAATAGGGGCTACAGGATGAAATACATGTGTCTATCTGTAAATGGGTTAAGATAAAATGTAGCGCACTCCTTGAGCACGTTGTCTGAAGACCATCCTTCCGGGACCGCCGAGCCAAATTTCGGGAAGAGATGCGTACTGCGCCTGATTGTTGATACAGGAACGATGCTGGCTACCCGTTCACCATTTTCAACACTCCGGTTTAACTTGAACATTCGGTGATCGTTGTCGGGTGTCGTGAACTTGGTGAACCATTCAATATATGCGAGATGCTCGGAGGGCACCCCGCATACACTGTCCGGCAGAGTGAAAATCACTCGAACTTGGCCCACACGATACCCTGCATCGAAAGTTACACGGGTGTTGAGAACGGAGGATGGGTGGAGTATACCTTGTGCACCTGTTTCCCCGCCTGATCCCACATTCAACAGGGCGGTGTCAAAGCGGGCTGGAATTCTTGATCCCTTCTTCGTCCGGCGTTCTGGTCGGACATGAATCGAGTCCAACGTGACACGTTTGGCTAGAATTGAGTCGCCGGGTACAGTGAACTTGACCCTGTGATATACGGCTACCGTCGTAAAGGGGAGGTTCACGTACAAGATCTGGTGTTCGAGCTGGCTTCTCGTCGGTAATGGACCAGTGTGCCGTGCGAGGACGATGTAACGACGGAGGGCCTCTCGGAAAAATTTCGCACCATATTTGCTGACAACGTCGTCCAAGTCAACAGCCCGAGTTGACGGCCACTTTGTTAACGTCAGATCACCATTGTAGGCCATGTCTGTTGACCGGAGGACAATATTTGATCGAGGTTCAAGGCACCATTCGAGGTAACTTTCATGCCGGAGGATTTTTTCCTTTCGTTCTAACCAGGTTGTCATCTGTGCGTATTCATCTCGGTGGTTTGTTGCCCGGTAAGCGTCCTTCGCTAAGTCGATGTGGAGTCGTTCCGTGTACTCGGTATTGTAATTGTCGGTTGTCCCAAATGATTTGATAGAGTCAACGTAGTGAGCGAGGGAATGGAGTTTCGGGAGATTGAAATTGGTTCTGATACCAAGATCGACAAAGATGTGCTTGTTCTCGTGGAACCGTTTGAGAGACTCATCCAAAAGTTGAAGAGTCTCGGAGGTATGCGTGGGATATTGGGCAAGGTACAGGAAGTCGAGAAGTGAACGGATAGATCGAATTAGGGGAAGTGGGGAGGTGCCATCCGGGAGTTTTAGGTCGACAACTAGCCCAAGGAGAATGCGACACATATCTGCATGCTCTTTTCCGGTGACCCGAGAAAGGGAGGTGATCCCTTTGGAAAAAGCACGAATGTTGTGATTTGGAGGGAGGCATCGGCAACGGGCATTGAGGTCTTTCTCGCCAAAGGCTGCTGTGATCCAGGAGACAAGATGTTTCATCACACCTTGGTAAAGTTGGTGGAGAATGTCAGGGGTGATTCCCAGGTAGATGTCCGAGTAAGGAAGCTCCTGCCAGAATGGGTGAACAATGGGCTTGATTCCAGCCTTGGAGCAAGCGGCACTATATCCGCCAGGGTCGTCTTCAAACGTAGCCAATGCCTCCAAGATTTTGATGAGGTCACGATATTCGTAATCTTCTTTAAGTTCACCCAACTCCATCCATCTTGCAGGACATCTGGGACAATCTCCAGTTTTACACCCGGAGACGAGGACCTGCTCTGGGTAATCCCCAACAAAGCAAGCAAATATGGGGAAGGTTCGGCGGATTACACCATCACCACTAGAAATCTCGATGGGGCCGGTTTTATCAAGGAGCTTCAACGGCTCGAGGATTCGAGAGAAGCAATAATGGAAGAGGTTGGCAAGCATTCGGCGGCGTGAGGCAGCACTTGAGACATGGAGAAGAGGGGTTGTTGGGAGATAACCAAGGAGGATGTGTGTTCGTCGTGATGGTTTTCGACGAAGTTCTTTCGGAATGTTCCCTATGGTGAGATATACCGGATATGCTGTTTTTGTGCCAAATGCAACCACACGAGTTTTATCGGAGGAGATGAGAAGTGGGATGATCGTTATCCCAGGGTACTTTTTCTCAAGTTCCTTCTGTCTCAAAGTATTAGATATGTGAATTTGAACCTCAGGTACAAAGACATACTTGGCGTGCCCACCACCACTTCCCTGTGTGTATCTCGGAATAAACTCGAGTCTTCTTGTCCGGACCGGTGAAATGTCTCTCTGGTGCGTGGACAAGAAACTCTGCAAGTTCTGGGTCTCCGTATAAGGCACGGACACATTGTATAACGTCTCGGTGATAAAATTCGTAAGTCTGACCCGCAAGTGTAAACTCCTCTCGAATGAATTTCGGAAGACCATTGGGCAACTTTTTATCAATAATGTCGTTGAGCTCATCAGCACTTGAAAATGATAAGCCAAGAGTGTTGGCGAACTTGACTGATGTTAGCATCAGAGATAACAGGTAATATGAAGGGATAACGTACTCCATCAATCTTTAAAAGTTCTGATAAAGCCGTTGAGCTCGGACCTCGTAGTTTTGCCCACCGTGCCAATTCCCACTCCATACGTGTGGAGAACGGAGCCCATTCACCCGGTGTATCTTCATTGAGAAGGTCACGAGAATACCTCGCATATCCGGGTTCATGGGATCTCCCGATCGCTTCTCCTGCTCGACCACCAAACTTCACAGTATGGTTCGGACTCTGGGGTTCGGTGTGGCTTTGGTTGGCTTGTGTTCACCATCAGTATGAGGGGTATACTGAACAGTCTGACAAACATACCGGGAGTCCGGGTTGCCGTGGTTTGGGTGGGGCTTCCGTTATCTGTCAAACCGGGCGGTGAGATTTGCCGGTCTCGATGTGATGGGCGGTTACCACAATCATCATCATCAGATAAATCAGAGTCTGTTTCTGAATCAACAACGACAACACCGCGCGGCGGGCGGCATGGGTCTGTGGCAGGGAATCCGTTGGGGATGGGATCAAGCTCACTGGGCTGCACTTCATCCCACTCGCCTGCTTGGTTGGCTGGGGTCATTGGACCAAAAGAGGGTAGATCCGAACCAGGGTCAACCGGTGGTTCTAGCTCGTTGTCGATATCCATCATCTCGACATCTGGAGAAGCCTGAGGCTCAGGGACAGGTGGTGGTCCGGGTATAGGGGGGTGGGAGTGAGAGGGGGGGAGTACATCCGGGCTCGTTTGCAAAAGCGAGCTGCGAACAGACCTGCAGCGAGGGTCGTGAGAGAACCGGAGATGGTTTGCGTAGCCACCTGGCTGAAAACTTCGCTGACATCCGGGACATACGTGTGTTGACGGGCCCATCGAAACGACGGTTCGGAGTGAACCTGAAAGGATGAGTCAGCAAGCAAGAGGGAATTGGTTCCCCGACCGTATAAATCAAAGTCGAGCACCTGAAACGTGTTCACCGCTTCCTCCCCTCATGCCCCCTCGACAGAAGAATAAGGAAAAGGCCACCAAGGAACCACCCCCAGATGGACCAGGTGGTACCACTTCCACCCGACGTAACACTCGGTCAATGAAGTCTGCGGAGAAACCGGTGGAAGCCGTTCAGGAAAAAGCCAAAGGTGAGCTCTCAGCTGTAACGCGACCGCATCGACCGTCTCACTAACGTGTTGCCAGGCAAACACAACGACTCGAAACGAAAGGCAAGACCATCCTTTCCCGACCAACCAGGTAAACGTGCAAATTCCGGGATGCTACCAGAGCCCCACAGTGACACCAATACCACTGGTATACAAGACCGTGAACCCCAACTAAATGCGGAAACCACAACGAAGGGTGGGTCCAGTGACTGACTTATCAGTGCTTCTTATCAGATGGTCTGCCGTGTCAGATTTCTGCAACTCCAAGGGACGGACAAGAACCGCACCGGCCCGGCCTCCTGAACATTCAGATTCAGATTCACTCCCAGACGACGAAGGAGAAGGTGACAAGGGAAACGAACCAGAGAGCACTGGTGACGGTGTGTTGAAGGGATTGTCACCCTGGATACAACACTAACTGCCCTTCGTAGACGTAGCTACATCACCCGCACCAAGTGAAGACGACAGCTTAGAACCGGTTGTTCTAAGTGTGACTCAGTTGGCTGCAGAAGTGGGTTACTCACGCTGGTTACACGACTGTTTGTGACAAAGCTGACGTCAATTGAGTATCCCGCACCAATCAAAGCGAATGCTTTGACCCCGGAGAGCATCCTCAAACCAGCCGGTAAACGTGTCAAGCAAATCATCGGAGAGGCATGTTGAGATTCCGTGACCGTGTAGGACTCGGTTCTGATCTGTTTCCAATCAGGTTCCAGTTCCCAGCCAACCTGTGGCCGACTATGCGCCGGAAACACCTACGGATGTGACATCCATCCAGCAGTCGGCTAACCAGGCTGCCTCCATCGCTACCCCAACTCTTCCGTTGGGCCCAGGCATCCATCCGCACAGTGCACTGGCATGGACCGATCTAGTTCAGGAGGGAAACGGAACATACAAACAGACTGCGCAGCACCCTGAATTGAACGCTTGTCTCAGTTCCGCAATAAGGCGTGCAACTGCTAACCTCGTTTTAGTTGACGCATTTCCCTCGTTGCACACCCGGGACGCGTGGGCTCTGGAGTCGCTGAAAAGTGAACTTTCGGTACAACGCAACGGCAGTAACTTCATCAACGCGGTGGCGAGCAGGGCGGAAGTTGATGAACATTACCTCAATTGTTTGCTTTCTATGGTAATTCCCGGTTCCCGCACACGAGATCACACTCAGCAACGGCATTTCAGATCGGTGGGCGCTGGAGTAGTTTCAGACAGGGAATCATCCAGGTGGCAAGAGAACTCATCTCGTCTCCCGAGAGCTCTTATGCTGTACACGGTACAAAGATCGAGAAAGCCGCAATTGCGCGCGCCCTATTGGAGAAGGAGACGTTCCACTTTGGGAGAACGAGCACCGTAAGTCTACGGCTAAAATCCCGGGACCTGGCTCCCCAAACCCACTCACGTTTAAACAGGGCGCAATCGACGCCGGCACCCCATATCAACGCCAAGAAGTATTCCTCGCACTGAGGCATTTTTTTAAAGGCAATGATTCAATGAAGGATCGGCTACCGACCGGGATGTATGGCACTCAGATTCCAGAGGCCATGGTCGCCCTCACGGCAACTGCGGTAAGTAGCCATCTCTCACAACAACATTTACGACCAAAGCTCTGATGACTCTGTAGCTTGAGGTTGCCCTTCAGGAGGAGGCTAACGGGACGCGGTCGGTGTTTTCAGAGAAACTGCAGCGCGAGCGGTACAATCCGCATATCGCCACGATGAACGCGGTGAGATTGTCATCGAAGAATGGGGCTTCAAAGCACGCACGAATACTCTCAAACATCTACAAGGGAACAGTGTAGGTTTTTTCCCCATCGCGTGCTTCCTAGTTGTTGAAATACCTTCGTGAAGGAGAGCCCTCAACAACGAACTGCCTACGGTCGCCCTGGCAGAGCCAAGCAGGGATTCCATCCTCAACATGGACCTCATGGAGGATTAGCGGTTGCGTGGTTACATATAAATACTTTGTTGTCACCCCCTACGCAGAATACATTTTGGTTTTGCCCAAGCTCGAGTGAATAATGGAACTAATTGCATTATAACGAGTCTCTATGGGGTGCCTACGGCATTGCTAATGACCCACTATTGACGAGCTATCTCCATCCTAGCCGACTAAACCGGAACTATCGCGCCGCGATCGTATAGGAGGACTACTAACCCGTAACTATTGAATAGTTCCGGCTAGCACCCGGTTAGCATCAAATATCCTCGCCTAGTCGCGTAGGTTTTTCCAGATGTGGGACATGATACCGACCATGCGATGGTGGAAGGCTGCCCAGCAGGTGAGGGTATGGCCGTTCTAAGGTCGTTGTGGACAGGTTGAGATGAGAGAACCCAATCGGTACCGGGAACGACAGTGGCAGGAAGGTTTTAGCTAATGACGAGATCCAGTAGCGCCTCACCCGGATCCGTGAAGTTTGAGGGTGGCTGTCGTATGAACGGTAGGCGTACAGGGAGGGGTCGCGGCGATGCGACCGATAAACACAAAGAGGTCAATGATGCTACCTGTGGTGGGGGGAGGCGCTTATGAATGATTCTGTATGACCAGACCTGATAATCCCCGACTCCGGAAGGAGGAGGGTTTTGTCCGTGATGAAACGGCCCAGCTCCCAGCCAACGAGCGGCTCCGCTCCGACCCGGCCGACCCGACAATCATGTGATCTCGAGCGGAGACCCGACTTCATGTGATTCATGGAAAACGCCGACTGCGGGTGAAAACCGCGGCAAGGGCTCCCAGCCCCTGAACGTCGCGTTGCGTCCCTCCCTCTTGTTAGAGGCTCAGTAAACAGTTAAACGGTCATACGGTCATACTGCAACCAGAATCCACAGTTCAATATATTGAAAAATATGTCTGAATCCGCAGCCCTCGAAAGTTGCTATCTAATATCCTTCATCTCAAACAACAATAAGATATCTACACGGTTACAGGTGTTGTCAAATAATGCGCTCCTCGATAGTGTTCGCAGGTTCCGTGCGAACGTCCCCAGGAAACACAGAAAGATTGGGCTTACGAAACTCATTATGGATGATTTTCGACAGCATACAAACGAACTAATGCGTCTGTCGACTGAAGACCTTCGTAAACTCGTGTCCCCTCCTGACTAGTCTGCCACTCGTCGGGCCATTTTTCAGGTGTCGCAGAGTTGTAAGCAGTCACGGTCCCGTGCAACCGTTATCCGTTACCCTCTCTGCCCCTTGCCGCGACGCGTCTAATCCCCTTGACTGTTAT
>Ga0307513_10005369_pt1 | contig 16943 bp, 12 predicted proteins | sample 15_EM_MG_FD_202174 | JGI IMG/M metagenome (GOLD analysis project Ga0307513, IMG submission 202174) | Populus trichocarpa ectomycorrhiza microbial communities from riparian zone in the Pacific Northwest, United States - 15_EM | ecosystem: Host-associated > Plants > Roots > Unclassified | place... | reverse complement strand
TACGAAATCGGCCATGGCTCCTTCGGAACTGTATTCTTGGAGAAGGTCCAGACCCGTGGAATGGATTTCCCTGAGTTATGGGCTGTGAAGAGGATACCAAAGGCGGTGCCAAACTTCCCTGCCAGGCGGTATCAAGAGGAGGTCAGGAATCTACAGGCATTATCAAGTGTAAGTTTTGTCCAAACTTTCCTGGCTTCTCAACGGGAATTGGTCTCGTTTGATTTATGGGAGGTTCCATCTGACGTATCGGTAGTATGAGTGGTTCGTCAAATTCAACTGCTCCTATGAGGACGATCACTTCGTGTATATCGCTATGGAGTATATCCCTATAGGGGATGTGTTGAAAACCTTTGAGCAGAACTATCGGTGGAATGAAAGGGATACCAGGGTGGTGATCGAACAGCTGCTCCACGGATTGGCAGTGATGCATGGTGCAGGGATCACACATCGCGATCTGAAGCCCGAGGTCTGCACCCCCCCTCCCCCAAAATAAAGTGGCCAAGACCTAATAGTCACTAGGACATATACCTCTGCCTCCCAGAGAGTAGGAGCTGCGTCCTCAGCGTAAAAATCGGCGACTTCGGCACATCAAAGCGCATCCCGCTCAATGCTTCCACGTACCTAAAGACCACTACTGGCACACAAAGCTATATGGCGCCCGAAGTGGAGGACACCTCGATCCCTAAAACCAACAGGGTAGACATCTGGTCCCTTGGGTGCATCTTGTATCAGATGCTCACCGGCAGCCGCCTATTCAACAACCGCCGCGAAGTATGGATGTATTCTGACAGCGCATCCTCCTCGCCCCAGGCAGCCAAGGACAAAGGTTTCAGTGATGCCTGTGTTGACTTCCTCGGTGACCTCCTGCAACCGGAGCCAAGGGACCGCCCGAGCGCCGAGGATTGCTTGAAGAAGACCTGGATCACGAATAAAGCTTCCGGATCAGAGTACTCTATTGGATCGGACCTCTACAGCAGGTTGAATAAGATTCTACGTGCAGCGCCAGATATAGATTCATTCTCGGAAATGGTTGCCGATCGGGCGGTAGATAATCCTCTCGCAGGGGGCTTCGCGGCTGGGATGATGCCGATGGCGGACTCGATGGCGAACTCGCTGAAGTCTGTAAACACTTTTGATACCGGGTCCTCGAGAACTGCTGTCCCCTATCCAGGCCTCTGAGACGGGGGAGGGTAGGGGGCAGGGTTTCTTTACTTTATTTTTTTCTACTTTCCCTTTTCCTTTCTTTTCCATTATCTGTTTCTACCGAGGTAGCGTCTAACACCCCTGCGAGGAGTTTCACGATTGGGGGAGCACCGCCAACCACAGCCTCCACGGCAACCACGCTGAGGTCTTCGTCGTTGACATATGATTCTAGTACCCTGGGTCGTTGAGGTAGGGGGACGCAAGGAGTGGGTTTCTTTCTTTGTCTTTATCCACTTGCAATCTCTCGTTATTTTCCTTTCTCTATTTCTCTCTGGAATCTACCATAGGTGGATGATTTGATACCATGTCCCCTCAGGACTGCCGAACTGGAGATGGTAAGTTTTTCTAGGGCGTTCAGCGGCTTTCACTATAGTTTCTTTTTCTATATTCCACGTTTCATGTTTGCTTACCCAAGCCTAAGTTAAGCTATACTATAAACCCTCGCTTTTTTATGCGTAGATTGTGTGCATAACTTAATTTGAGCAAAGTCCTTGCGGGTTTGTACTTTTTTGCGCAACAGCAAGAGTAGGACAGGAATGGAGTAGGATTTTAAGTCTTATCTATTGCCAGTAGTCTCCAGATCACACCATACATCCCAAAACAACTATAAAGGTTAGCAGAAGTGAGCAAAGAGTTACCCTGGTGTAGTATAAGATGAGCACCCCTCCCTCACCCTGCTGTCAGTCGTACTCGAGTGCTTCACATCGGCAATAACAAGAAAATATTCAAGGCTAAAACAATGGCAGGGGGGGTGACAGCGAATGATGAATGCTTTGTGGCGGTGCACCACAGCTTTATTGCTGGTTTTCGTATCGGAGGGGGCCGCCATAGGCTATGATACCGTACCCATCACTCCCAATTACCCCCTCTGCGCTGCAGGACCAAAACTACGACAGCTGTACTTTAATATATCGCGGTCACCCGAAAAACAGCCCTGTGATGATCACTGTTTCCTCCTACCTTGGTCAACCTTTCATGAATAATTAATGAATAAAGTACTTGCTCTCCAATTTAATACAATTCTCTCCTAGAGAAGAAAAACATAGCTCATTCCTGCCTCTATCGGACAATTGGAAGATTACCTGCCCAACAAAGTGGTCACAGTATGCGAAGCTCCTAATTACGAACCCTGCCATTGGCACACCCGCCTTTACCACATCTTATTCCCAGCCCTGTGCCGTGGTATCCTATCCGATAGATTCCAGGCACTGCTACCATATATTCTGAGTGTCGAGTGCTTCACAGTGGTAGTGACCATTTGCATTCTTGTTGGCAATCTAGCAGAGGATGAAAAATCCCACGATGGGGATAACACACTGTCACACCACGCGATCCCATACGGCTAAGGTCCAAAGAATCCGTCCGGTGCAGTCGGTGGTCCGGCACCGCAGGTCAAGTATTGGTATGACGAAATTTAGCACACACAGAGGTTTGTTCGGGGCCACAAGGAATCCGGATTATCAAGATTATTTTCTACTCTCTACGATGGCATGACGGCATTGCGGGGTTGGGTTTGTTGCCTTCATAGAGTAGAGAGATTGGGTCGAGTTTCTAGTGGGAATAAGTTATTAGGTTGGTTGGTATATGGGAACATGAACGTGCTTGCCAGGCACATTACCTTTTGCTCCCTTCTTTGTTTGGGTTTAGGTTAGGGCAAGTATTTATGTCACTGCTGCTCTTGTGGGTATTGTGAGGTGTCAGAAGGCTGCCTTCTCGCAAGCAAGGAAGAGCAGGTTCATGGACAATCACTCGATACCCTAGTTCTGGTACAATCGGAAGTATACTTTGATGTATTGGAAAGTACGAGTATGCCCGGCTATCTTTTGTCTTGTGAGGGAAATTTCAACAGTGTTCCCAATCGTCCAGGGGCCCGGCAGAGCCCCGCGGGGGGACTGCCAAGAGCCCTGGACTGTAGGAGACGGTGGAGGACTGCCCGAATGATATCTCATGATCCGATAACAATTGGGTTGGAGGTGTATGATTTCAGTAGGTCTGGTGCCGGAAGTCCAAGCGAGGACTGTAGTCCCCTACAGTCCGTCCAGTACTCACCTTCCCGGGCGCAGTCCCTCCTAGCGCCCCTAAAAAGACGGGCTATGAGTCGTAGTCCGTCCCGTCTTACCCCGGGGACTGACCGACTGGACGGCGGGGAACACTGGTTGCATCTTCTTCCTGTATTGGGGTTTCCGAAGGCCAAGTGTAGATTGCTGTCTATCCGGGTTTCAATGCACTCCGCCGCCGCTCCGCGAAGGTACCCCTTGGATAGCAGCTGATAGGATCATGGGCATGGATTCCTGGGCACATTGACTAAGAGACGCCCGAGTCGAGATTTCAATTAAACACAAGTACAATGAGATTTCGTTCTGAAAAAATGGTATAAGCGCAGTCCTTAGGCCGACGCATTTTTGGTGAGCGGAGAACGTCGGATAAGTGGACTTGGTGGGGGTGCGAGGGAACATGTTTATTCTCGGGTGAGCGCAGTTGCTAACTAAATAGACTAACAAACATGTGTGCGCAACTATTGGTTTACCCTCAACGCCGTACTGAACTCTCCACAACAGAGCTAGGATGGTTGCCCGTATCCTACTACACTCGACGGGGAATACTAGTATGAGGCGAAGTTGTTCATGGCCCACATTTATATATACATATCCTCTGGACGGGTATGAGAAACTGGAAGAGCGAGACTCGTATCGGACCGGGGGAAAGAAGGGAACTGCTATATAAGCTTTACGGGCCGGCAGCTGTCCTTAGGGAAGATAGGCAACCAACACATTCGTAAAAGGTCAGACTATATTGTGGTTAGCTTTCTGTCAGAATTTTCACGATTGGAATGCGAAAGAACAGGTTGGCACAAGAGAAAAAACAAAAGAAGAAAGGAAATCAACTAATGTCGGGGTAGTGCCCGTGCTCGCTGTCCGCCTTCTGGGAAAAGGAGGATCTCGTCTTCCTCATCTGCCCCTCTCTCCGTTAGGACGCAGGTGGGGGAAAACCGCCGTTACGAATATATAAACCTCCGAAACCCCCCCCCACACACAAACACCCCAACCTGCCCTACCAAATTTGAACTATGATGCCACTGTATTACAATGTCATAGTTGATGGTGTGATATCAGGAAAACCTAAAAGCACAATTCCATGACCCATATCATGCAGACTTTTTAGATACGACTGTACTCGGGCATGTCATATAGTATCATACCTTCTGATATCAACCTTGTACGTCCTCTAGCCCCTTCCTCCCATCCCTTGCGAGCTCCACGGCAATTAGTGCAACGTTGAGACCAGAATTCTCCCCACTCCGTGCCCTTGCCGCCTTGCCTGCTCTTAAATGACAAAGAGTCTTACTGCGAGCTCAAATATAAGCTTACCGGCAGCGCCTCTCCGCTCCCGTGATTTTGTTCCCTCCAATACTCTACCTTTTCTGTCTTTTCGGTCTCCTTCTCCCGCGCGTCTTGATATCAAGTTCCGCTTGGGATTGTTTATCTTTGGCGTTAATCTTCAAGGGCTGCTTCTGGTACTATTTGCGTGTTTATTCCCTCCGGTTTTATTCGATTTCCCTATGGACTTTTTTTATATAACTTTCTCACATCATTCTTCCTCCTGACGATACCCTGATTCACGTTCGGATACATTATATTGGCATTATAATATTTCATTCGGGTATTATTAAACTAGCAATGTCATCATGCCCTCCCCGCCGTTGCCCCTTCCGCACTCCAACGCGTTCACATCATCCCCCTCCTTGCTCTCCCGTCCTCCGACCTCGCCCTCCTCCTCCCGTTCCCCTTCACCACCAGCCTCCCACAATCCTCCTCCTCTCTCATACCATTACTCTGCTCCTCTGCCCTCTTCCTCAAGTCCGTAACACTCCCGCTAGTCCTCTTCTCCCAGTATGGCACGCTAAGCCCCACCCTTCCACCATCGGGATTCACCGGGGCATGCAAGACCCCCCAGCCGCTCCCTTCGTTCACTCCCCCTCCCTTACCATCACTATCACCTTCACTTTCATTCTGCAGCACCTTAACCACATATCGACTCTTGCCCGGGGCCATAAGTAATATCTTAACAAGCGCGCCTGCGCCCTGCGCGATCTTGTGTACTTGCTTAATGATAAGACACATTTCTCCCCGGCGATCCGCGTTTTCAAAGTATGTGATCCCGTCGATGAGTATGAACAGCAACGCGTCGTCGGGTAATTGCGCGAGGAGGTCTTCGAACAGAGTGCACAGCTCCCTCGTCGTCTTTGGCGCACTCTTTCTCGGGTGCTGGATAGTGGCGAGGTTGAAGTCGTAGTGTGTTAGTAGCTGTGCTATTAGGCTACGTATCAGGTATGACGGGCCAGCGGCACTACTAGTGTTGTCGCCGCAGAAGAAGTGTAGGACGGGAACGTCGGATTGGGTGAGCGACTGGACTAGCAGGGCCGTTATGAGCGATAGCGGGGAGATCTTTTTGTGTTCGCCGTTTCCGTTCACGAGAAGTGTGCAGGAGGTTGTGGAGGTTAGCCATGTGCACATGCGCTGGGACTTCATGATCCAGTTTGCCCGGTCTTTCTCCGCGAGTGATGCGCCGTGGCCGTAGCGGAACGAGGCTTTAACTGTGGCTGCGAGGTCGTCGGGAGAGAACGAGAGTGATTTCAAGAGTTGGTCCGAGTGGACTTTTTTGTTTAGCCCGTTAGCATGGGCTTACTTGGTCGGATGGGGGAGAGAATATCCCTAACCTTTCCGCTGAGCAAACCGCCTGCGGGCGTCGCTCTCGATCTGCGGGATGTTGGCCCTTCCGGTGTCTCTATCGTAGTTGGCCGAGCTCTGGAGGAGCTGGTATACCCCGTTGTAGACTTCCGTCAACATCTGAACCTGCATCTGGGCGGTGTAATTTGCGTTGAGCGAATTGCGGAGGATCTCGTAGTTTATCGATTCCATATTTTGCATTCTGTCGTCTTGTATTAGGCTTCCTACAGTATAGCCTCGCGTCAGTAAGGCGTCCCAGACCATGAATGCACCGGCAATGAATCACAAACCATCCTTTATCAGTCTTAAACTCTCGTGCAAGCACAGCTTTGCCTCCTCCCTCAAATTCTTCGCAACCTCCTTCATCTTCGACACCTTCTCGTCAAGCCCTTTGGAATAAAGTGTGCCTTGCAGTAAGGCCTTCCCGAATTTCTCTATACCCCCCATCCATATCGCAATTAGCAACTGCCGCTACATTATTGAGGGAGAAATGATAGCGGTAAACGTACTTGCCGGCTTCTTCGCAAACCATCCCAGCACATGCTCAAAAATATCCAAAATTGCAACATACAACTCGGCACTCCTCTCCTGCACTTTCTGCGAGGACCGGTAGAGCTCAGCGTAGACCTGGGTCTTTGCAATCCTGTCCGGGATCTCACCAAGTGTCTCAAACACCTTCTCGCGCACGTCGTGCAACTTCCCCGCCGCCTCAAACATAATCTTAAAGCCGCCGTATACGGAGGAGGAGTAAGAAACCTGCGGGAGCAAGACCAGCCAGGAATTAAACATCGGCGCCTTCTCGCTGAATTTGCGCAGGTGTTTGCGGATGGTGCAGACGTCCTGGTACTCGCCTTCCGCCTTCCGCACTAGCTTCTGGACGTCGTCCCAGGTCGTTTTCCCGATGAACTTGCTAGGGTTTTTTTCGGCGGAGGGAGTATTGAGGTATGCGTCGAGCGCTTCTTGGAATTTTTCCCTGCGCTCCTCGACGAGCTTGTCCACGGATGTTGGGCTATCGCTCTGTAAATATAATATCACTGCGCGGGGGGAGAGATGGGGGAGCATACTGTTGAACGGAAGCCTGTAATTCCTGCTGTTGCCGCTGCTGTTGCAATCCCAGGCGTTTCTGGTCCAGAAATTGGTCTATCGTTGGGTTGTATCTTATTCCTGTATTGGGGTCCTCGAAGGCTGGATGTAGATTGCTATCTGCCCGGGTTTCAATGTACTCCACCGCCGCGTTGCTAAGGTATCTCTCTGATGACATTTGAACGGATGGTTTGTATAGATTTTCGGTTGCGCCGAGGACGAGCCGAAACCTCAATTAAATAGAGGTAGTGTGTGATTCCGTTCTCAATGATGGTATAAGCCCGCAGTTCTAGCCTTCCATGCAATCGGACCGCTGGAGACGTAGAATCGTGAGCGGAGGGTACGATATGAGATGAGGCTGCTCGTGGCGCATGCTCTCTCTCCTATGTATAGCCTACAGATCGATAGGACATGGGGCGAAGTTCAGAAGCCTCGTTTTCAGTGACATGGGTTAGACTACTCTCCTCATTGGCAGCTACCCGAGTGCAAGTAACAGGCAAGAAGTCCTAGAGTACCCAGGAGGACTGTACCCCTGCCGGTACTCGAACATTGAGGCACGAACAGGGGGGGTGGGCAGGGATTTAGTCCAATAAGGAAGCTTATCCTAGCTTCCACAGTTTACCCCTCCCCCTCTATGATGATACAGTGCTTCTTGCCTGTTACCCCTAATTGAACGACGTTTGTAAAACGACCGATATTGGCTCGTACCATGATATGATAGCCTTTTAAACGTAGAATAGGGTTCAATTTATTCAGGTCTGGACAAAAGAAGCCGAATTTTTGCGTCGTGCAATACCGGTAGCAGCCGTGTTCACAAACGTCGCTCGATCACAAGTACTCGAGTACTCGAGTACTTGTATCCTATCACGACGAACCACTGAACTGCGCAAAATACTATCTCTTGGCGAAACGATGGAAATTTTTTATGCCACCCCTCTGACAGGTTAATAAGCGACATTTGTTAATCACTACAAATTCGCAGGTGCGCAAGCACCAGACCATAGCTAATATTAGCAATATGATTGTATCTACGCACACCATCACTGAAGAATACTGGGAGAGCATCCTAGTAACCTCTGTCTCAGACTCTGAGAAGGGTGGCATAAAATTTTCCACCGTTTCGCCAGCCCAAGAGATACCGATATCCCCTTGGTGAGAGGGTGGAAAATGGTACTATGCCGCCCCTCTCGTCCGAGACAGAGATGGCATACCGGTAGATGAGCGCTTCGTTATTTTCTACCAATGACGTGCGTAGGTATGAGCACGTAGTTGATGTAAGCCATGGTCTGGAGTTTGCGCATCTACGAATTCGAACGAATGTCGCTCATCAACTTGGGTCTAAGCACTGGCAGGAGCGGAACAACATTTTCCGCCGTCTCGCCAGACGGTGGTACTTGTAACTGAGGAGCGGCGCTGCCACGAGTGCGTTCAAATAAGATTTTAATCCCGCCGTGGCTTTGTCTCGAAATCGCAATAAAACGTCATAGGCTAACTCTTTATAGCCAGGACTAAGCTTTTCAAGGCCCGAATTTTGATACAAGTGGAAGTTTCACCTCAGCCTCTTCTTATTCCAACGCAAGGGTATCATACCTTGAGGCTCGGCCAGTGTGGCATCATCCACGCTGCGTTGCTCACTTTACTCGTCGAATACGAGCAAAAAAAAGGGGCGGGAAAGAAGGTCGCAACAAGTGATTGATAATACCTTATCGAACCTCGGAGAATCCAGGGCCTCTACTTGAGTACCGTCGGTGGTTACCCGCGCACTCGCGTATCTACACGTGTGCTTTACCCAACCCGGGTTAGCTCAAGATCGTCAAAAGTGTCGACAAGGGTGTCGTTCCCCACTTTTGACCATACCCGGGGCAGCACTTTTGACTGTCCAACCCTCTCTGTTTCTCTCCCTCCCTGCCAAGCTCCAACTGATGCCAAAAATATTCCTTTCTCATCACTGCCAATTCCATCCGCTTGCTACAAGCGACCCACAGAATTACTCAACCCTAACTTATCACTTCTTGCCCTAACGCGCCTACAAACATCCGGATGATATCATACTTCTATGCTCTCCTATGCAGCAGTTGTTCTTCCTGATATACAAGTATCCACCCCCCCACCCCCAATACAACCTCCTGCAACTACGATTATCATACCATAGAATAGATATTGACTGTTTAAAACATTTTCCAGCGTTGAGTGGGGAGCTCTCATATTGGGAGGAGGTGCCTTTAGGGGTTCACCTCAAGAGAGCCAGGTTACCGTCTTCAAAAGGGGCGTGACGACTCCCGGGGTGGTTCTCGTCAAGTATCGAGGAATATGGTAGAAAATATCCGTTCCCGATCTGGGTTCATGCCCCGCCCCTACTCGTCATACCCCCACCGGTTGGGGCTCCAACATGGCGAGAATCGAATAAAGAATAACAACAACTTCCACCCTCGGAGTCTTTGTGAAAGACCCATCGAAGGCTTTCCCATTGCTAGGAAATAGATCGTGCGGCCCCTCAGCTCCCCGCTCAACGTTCGCTACACCAAGCCCGGCCGATCCTCTGGTACGATATATAATATCACACGTCACAGAGCATCTTTTACACGATCGGAGGGGCACGGGGTATGAAGGGTGAGCCTGTCGGAAGAAAAAAACAGTCTGTTGAGCCTCCTCTGATTTTACCCTAGGCGCTCCTCGACCACTTAGAGAACGGCGATTACTGCAGCCACTCGGCTAGAGTTCGAAATCTTCCCTCATCAAAAATTAGCGTATCTAGCCTAAGAGGTCGCATAACTTGCGTTACACGAGTAATTGTTTTGTTTTTTGTTGTTGTTTTGTTAGCTAGCAGACGCCGGTTAGGTATCTAGGATAGATGGAATTTATGACTCACCAAACCACAGTTCGACGCGCTTTTTTTTGTTTTTAATTCTTGGACAAACATCTGTGCACGAGCACACTCTGGAACCCTAGTACCAGCATTCGAGGAGGGGTAAAGTATTGGAACAGGCAGCGGTCCGGCTTCCGGTGCAGAAAATAAATAAATAAATGCCTGTTTAGGCTATCGAGTTTTCTGATCTGTGGAGAATCATACTCAAACAGGTGTTTTCCTTTTAGGTATGAGGTGGTCTTGAGTATTGTCCGGTATGGTAGGTAAATTGCCTCAAAACTTCGTCGTGCGACATGCAGGAACCAGGGTTCAGCCCAGCCGCCCTGTACTGATAGTGGTACGGTGCATTCACTTCGAGAGCCACTCATCACAATACTCACACCCCTAGAAACGCAGTCGATATTCAAATAGACTATTTCTTGCCATTCTACCAACCCCCGCAGAGGGTCGGCGGTTGACGGATCCAAGCTTAAGCAGGGACACAGTTCCGACAAAAGATTACCCCCTGACTCTTCTCTAGATTGGTGGACAATATCAAGTGGGGAATTATCATTGATGGTTAGCCCCTCTTTATCCCTACTCCGCTTCAATCACAACAGAGTATTTATTCGTGTTAGACTCCTAGGGCCCCTATTGAATACGCGCCCCCATCCGAAGTTTGGAAGAGAGTGGAAATTCTCCCCCGAAAGACTGGTAACATATCTAGAAGCACATTGGACTCTGGGTCCTATTCACTGACCTTCAAACGCGACCAAGCTGCTGAGGACAGCACTAGGACAGCCGTTCTCCCGAATCCAGGAAGACCTAGAAGCAAAAGTCGAGACACTGGCACGGTGATGGCGGGAGCCGGCAATTCACCAGGGGCTGGGGCCAGTGCTGCTTCGGCTCCGGGGCCCAGGGCTGTGGTTTCCGGAGCTGGACACGGTACCTCTGAGACGGGGGGTGCTGTTTCATCTTCAGATTCCGATACCTCCTCCTCCCAAAGCGCATCCGAATCGGAGGACGAGGGCACGGGCGTTGATAGAGAGACCTGCGGCCAGTTCAAAGAAACCGTTATCCCCTCCGATGAGGAGGATGAGATTACAGTGATTCGTAGTGACTGGATGCCCTTGGAGAAGCGACGGAAGATGGCGCGGAAACGTATTAAGCAGTCAACTAGCTACATGGAGCTACTGGAAGATCGCGTAGCCTTCCTGGAATCACATGTTGTGGACTTGAAGCCGGATGAGCCGGTTGACGAGAATGAGATGCTGCCAGCGAGGCTAATGCGCAGGGAGCCAAACAGGCTGTCGTTCGAGGATTTTGAACTTGCAAGGCAAGAAGAGGGGGAACACGTCCTCGATATCCAGATTCGTGATCCGGCGGAGGTGGGCGAAGCGAGTGGTGCCGAGAGAGCGGAAAAAATGAGGCTCAATTCTGTGCCAGTATTGAAGATTTTGGAGAAGCTTACAACGAAGGCTTTCGGTAACTCGTATATCTTCTTGAGGCCTTTTAGATTTCTCATGCGACATCGAGATATCCTAGGCGGCTATCTGGCAGAATTAGAGAAAGTTCATGGCGATAAAGATGCCTGTAGTACAGGTGATGAGGATAAGTCACCTGCCGTGATATACGAACCCGGCGGAGGAGGTAAGCTCGTTCCCTGCCAAACCTGTTCATTGAGAGCTAACGCGTTGCCCAGTCTGGGGCAGTAATTTGGTCCCTGAGGTGGCTGTAGAGAATATTACTGAAACGAAAGAAGATATGGAAGACCTCCGCTGTCTGCTGAAGTTTATTGATGAAGAATGCAAGCCCGATTTTGACCTTATCCGGGCGATCAAACACGGTGGTGTCAAAAAAATAGCCTTCACAGATATTGACTTGCTCTTTAGTGCGGGAGACGAAATCTATTCTCAAAAGCATGTCGATAATCCACAAGTCTACCGTGTTCTCGCTACCACTGGCGGCCGTCCTCTCCGGAAAACCGAGTTTATCCGGGGGAATTACAAGTTGTACGTTCGCATGTTTAAAACTTCTGGTAATGTATGCGAGCACAACTACCCGCCGGACTACCACGATATATTCCGTGCTAGAAAAGATGATGATGGTAAGGGCGAATCATTGTATAGACGACACGACACTGCAAGCCCCTTCATAATCGATTGTTACTCAATTGATTTTGATGGCTCGCATCTGGGCGGTGTTCAAAAGCAGATTGAAATCCGCCCATACGAAGGCGAGAAGCCCGTTACATCACTACCAGTGTACCCATTGAAATTTCTACCGGATTTGGAAAAAGCCAAAGAACGGCTCTTGGTTCGGGGAAGGTGCTTTTTGAAGATGCTAGATGTTTCCCATAAGTATTATGAAGGATTGAGCCTCAGTGAGCCAAGAGAAGAGGTAACGCATCTCGCCCACCGATGGAGTCTCTTCTCCATTGCTGACAGTTTCGTCACAGATTCAAAGTCAAGTAATCGCAGACCCAACCCTCGCGCTACAGCTCAACCCCGAGTGGGTCCCCAAACTTGGCCTTGACACCGCCACCGAGCGAGATCCCCGTGAGGCAAACGAGTCCGGTCCCTCTACATGTGCCACTCTCTGCTGGCAGGGGAGCTTCTGCGCAAAGCACGAGGACTTTGGCATAGAGCTTCAATCAAAGCATCATCTAGAAATCTTTGCGGGCCAAGCAAAACTTCTTGATGAGGCTCAGGAGCACCAAAAACTCGGAGATTCTCTAATTATTCTATTGCCGGAGCGGATATTCGGGTTCGTCCTCCGAAGCCGGAAATGGGGTATGCCTCGGTCCCCCCCCAATGGCGTAGTCTGGGCTGATCTGACAATCTGCATAGCTCCACTAGACGTCACAATAATGAAAGATGTTCCAAGTCGCAAAGAGGGCTTCGATTCCTTAGTTTTGCCACCAGGACATCGGGACTTGGTCGAGGCATTGGTCCAAACACACTCCCGGGGCTCGAGGCCTACCTCCGGCACGGTTCACGCCAGGGAACATGAGGTTGATCTTGTTCGTGGAAAAGGTAAAACCCAAACAAAGTTACTTGTTTTTGTTCACACAGCGCTCACCTTAGCAAAACAAAGGCAAGGGACTCATCATTCTTCTCCACGGTGCTCCGGGGGTGGGGAAAACATCGACAGCAGGTATTTCGCATACCCCAAAGGACCCCGCCATATGCTGAAAGTTATGTAGAATGTGTAGCCGACTTTACCGGAAGGCCTCTCTTCGCAATAACCTGCGGTAACACTCAACTCAGCCACATTGTCATACCCGAACCACAGATGCTAATAAATAATTAGGCGATATCGGAGCTGAAGCCAAGGAAGTTGAAGAAAACCTCGAACGGCACTTTTCTCTCGCTCATAAATGGGGCTGCGTTCTTCTCCTTGACGAAGCCGATATTTTCTTGCAAAAGCGTGACCGGGCCGACCTCCGTCGTAACAGTCTAGTCTCAGTCTTCCTACGTGTTCTCGAATATTATTCCGGAATCCTTTTCCTGACAACTAACCGGGTGGGTATGTTCGACGAAGCTTTCAAATCTCGCATCCACATAAGTCTCTATTATCCCCCCCTTGATCGAAAAGCGTATCTCGCTGTGTGGGACATGAACTTGAGGCGCACTGAAGAAGGGAAAAAGAACATCCAAGTTGATCGTGCCGAGATCCGAGGTTACGCCAAGAGACATTACAAGGAATTGAAGTGGAATGGGAGGCAGATTCGGAATGCCTTTCAGACTGCGATAGCGCTCGCAGAATTCGATGCCAAGAAGGAGGCTATCAACGCTTGTGTGAAGGGTGCAGAGGACATGATTCACCCTCCAGCGAAACTCACACGCCAGAAGTTTGTTAAAGTCGCGAAGGCGAGTAAGGACTTTGACGAGTACCTTAAGGAAGTTTACGCCGGGTCGAACGACGCAGACATTGCCGAACGGGAGGAGGTGCGCAAGGACGACTTTCTAAGATACCCTGTCCGCCGAAGGGCAACGCTCAATCGGAGTAGGAGGGAGGAAGTGAGTGAAAGCGGGGAGGATACTAGTACAGAGAGTGAGGATGAAGATGATACAGGGAGCGAGGACCAAGATGAAGATAGTGAAGACGACAAGAAAAGGAGGAAAAAGAAGAAGGGCAATGCCAGCTCCAAGAGACCCAAGAAGGGAGATGATGATAGTGAGGAGGAGGAAGAGGCAAGGGGGGGAGGGAGGACAGGGAAGAAGAAGGGTTATAGACGGTAATCGCGATACCCGGGGGAGACGTGCTTTTTGGAATATACAATATCATAAAAATCATCTTCCACCTCAGCTCTTTGAAAGGGATTTACACACCGGGTGATACCATGCCGCAGTAGAATAGAAACGCAACTCGCCCATTATACGTGGATTGGCGCTTAGACTTCATTGGTGACAAATGCTATAAGTTGGTGAGCCGGATCCCATCCGCAGCACCCCGCTACCTATCTCCGAACACCCCAAGGAGCTCCGTGCGCCCATGAACAACGAGGTTGGCGTTGCCGGTTATCTGGACAGGAAAGCTTGCCACTACTTTGCCAGTGTAATTTGGCCTGATTCTTCAAACATCCGGAAAAATGTGGGAAACACTATTAATTTCCTATAAAATTGCTCACTGAAAGTGTGACTCTAGTGTGAAAACTGGAATAACCTGATCCTACCCCCTGATATTATCGTTAGAAAAAGTCCTGTCAGTTGAGTTCAACTCAGAGCAAGTAGAGAGAGAGCATAGGGTCAATTTTAAAACACGGACAAGGCCAAAATGAGAATTTTCAGAGGACTCGTCACTCCAAAATCGTCATTTTCTTTGCTTTTAGGGGCCCAAATGACATCAAACGGGCTCCTTTTGGCCTTGCCCGCGTTTTAAAATTGGGCCCCACGCTCTCTCTCTCTCTACTTGCTCTGAGTTGAACTCAACTGACAGGACTTTTTCTAACGATAATATTGGTTATTGTGCTTTTCCTAAAGGTTGCGAGGGACTCGCTGGACAAAGGGTTGCGAATCCTTTTATTTATTTATTCAGAGCTCTCTGTTTAATTAGAACTTGGCAAGCCACTGACCCCGAGAATTCACAGTATATCTGATTCTTCAGGGCCAAGTTCTTAGTGCGGCCCATGGTGGATGCTATTGCGCAATCAAGCTCTGGGGAAAAAAAAAGCTGGGAGAGCTGTGGGCTCCTTTCGCAACCTTTCGGAAAACCACAATACCATAAAAACTGGAATAATTGGTCCTCGCGCTAGTATGTTGATATAAGGTTGGGTGCACGGAAGGTCCGTGTTTCAACACTGAAAACTAGGGTTCACTTCTCTGAGTCTGAACGCTTTTTTCCAGGACTTTCCTCCTTAATCCAACGACGGAAATCTGGACGGCTTAACATTGGGTTTTATGGTTTTAGTTTTTCCGGTATCCATATTATCTAGTGAGAATACGCTTATTTGGGTCCCGAATAGTTAAGGTCCTGCCCAATAGCACTTGCGGATAAGCCTGGGTGCCGGGAATGCCAGCAAAAAAAAAGAGCTCTAGCAAATCCACCCACGGACTCTAGACGTGTATGTGAGAAGTAATGTCCATCTTTACTTCCACATATATACGATACCACCATGTTAATGCCGGATATAGCAAATCGGGGTAATTTTTCCAGTTTATTGACCACAGGCGATCATATCGTGCTACCGTAATCGTCAGATTGGGGCAGGGAAGATGTAATCACTTGGTGATGTCTCCGCATTCTACTGGCTGCTCGCTGAGCCGGACATTGGGAATTTCTTCCTTCCTAAATGTGGTACGGAGCCTTTTTCTTTTCCTCTGACGAGATTACTGTGAACTAGTGCAGCTAGCGTTGTTGGCACTTGAAGTGCCTTGTGCCATGCCAATGTGCCCGGCACGGCACAACGATGTGCCAGAGTGTACAGTAGTTCAATAATTTATTCTACTAAACTGTAAGGATGAGTGTAGTGAGATTAGCTGATTAAGGGGCTTCAGTCCGCTGCGTAAAATCCTCACCGTAAATCATTACCTCCGCAGACTAGATTTCCAACATGGCGCAGCTGCTAACCCATGAGTGGTGTTTCGTGATGTGAGCTTGACCTTGGCTGTTCCGAAAAATTGGTCAAGCAAGTGGAATGAACGAACCGGGTATCAATCCCGAAGTTTGTGTCGAGAAATGATACTCTATGTTAGGGAGCGGTAGAGTAGTGCCAGCTTACTCACTGTTGCAGATATGGATGCGAAGGGGGAGCTCGGCATCTCTGTAATGAGGTACGTCGTTAAAGTGGGATATATATACGGTTCATGTTTCTCTCTAAATTAGATACTTAACTGAATCAACCATTTTCCGCTACGATATAAAAACCTTCACTTCCGAACATTGAATTTGTAGATGTGTCTACTACTCCTAAATAAATCTAGAAGTTTTATCTACTTTTTCCATTAATGACAAACTATGTCCACCCCACAATACAAGGGAGCATTACTCGGCTACTCGTTCCCGGCATGAAGAACCTGACCATTTGGATCTGAATTTAGTATGTGTCAGAAATCCGGTGTGTGGGAAAGAGAGGGAAGCGAAAGTAAAGACGGGTCGACTGAAAGAATAATGTAGTTTTCAGAGGAAGAACAAAATTGACTAATGTCTCTTGTACATTGATACTTGGGTACCGACGCACAGTATTTATACCCGTAAGAGGTATCTATATACAAGGCCAACTAGTATCCAAGTTCCACTGGCACTATAGCCGGCCACCAGAAATACTTTCGTCACATTGAACCCATTTTTCCAACGGTATGGACGCTCAGATACGCACAGCCAATTTGCCATACAGAGTTTTAATCCCTGTGTTCAGGTTCTACATGCCGGGAACATGTAGTAGCCATGTCTCTAGCTCTTGTTAGCTCTATTAGCTATACGATATGTTGAGGTACGGCTACCCACTTAGGTCATGTCTATGGGTTACCGTAAAAACTGGAATAATCGAGTCGTGTGCTATGTCGTTGAGAATTTCCTACTTTAGAAAAGGGGCGAAAAACACAGCAAAAGAAGAGCGGCTCAGCCCCCCTGAGAGACATAGA
>Ga0307513_10005368_pt1 | contig 16945 bp, 17 predicted proteins | sample 15_EM_MG_FD_202174 | JGI IMG/M metagenome (GOLD analysis project Ga0307513, IMG submission 202174) | Populus trichocarpa ectomycorrhiza microbial communities from riparian zone in the Pacific Northwest, United States - 15_EM | ecosystem: Host-associated > Plants > Roots > Unclassified | place... | reverse complement strand
TGTATTTAAAATTTATTCTCATTATTTTCTTTAGTTATATTCCTGAACATATTAAAAATAACTCCACAATATATTCAATTTTTCATCTCAGTGCAAATAAGCCAATGCCCCCAGTGTAGGTTGGTCTCTTTCCTGCCGGTGTACCCAAGGTGTACCAGCAGCAGGGAACGTGATATAGCACGGAAACAAGTCAATGAATTTGAAAACGGTCTCTTGGAGTTTGCTTTATATTATTAGAAATATAGGATCTTAGAAAAAAATGCCCAAAAATGACGCGGAAATGGAGGAGAAAATGTTCCCTTCCACGATGTACCACCAGGACAGAACTTGGTATTGCGAGCCAACAAGTCATCCAAATCGCAAACGGATTTTTAGCGTTTGCTTTAATTACTATTTCCTGATAATATGCAAAAAAAAAAATCGCCCAAAATGGTCAGGAAATGCACTAGGAATTTTCCTTTCTTTAGTATGCCACCAGGAATGAACTCAATATTACGAAGAAAGAGCTAACCAACTCCCAATCGGATTTCGAGCGTTTAATCCTTATTACTATTACATTAGGAAACTGTCAAAATAATCGCGAAAAACGCCCGCGAAATGGGACCGAGACTGCCGTTTGGTGAATCGCGGGGGCAATTGGGAGGATATGGCATAGGTGCGCATGTTGGGGTGGTTGTTGGGGTGGTTGTCGTGTGGTAGGAAGAGTGTGGGCGGTGAAACGACATGTTTCGCTGGCTTACGAAGAGATCTGTAGTTACAACAAATAAATTGGGGGTTCGTGAAATCGAAATCGCGGATGGTGTCGCCGCCTCCAAGCTTCACCTAGTCACCTCATTCCTTTGTTGCACCCATTCCTAGCTCCCAACGAATTCCGTCTGTCCCATTCACGGACGTGTCTCGTTTGGGTTTACTTTCCTTCCACAGAGCAACATGCCCGACCTCCTGCTGCATTTGTCGTTGCCCGTGTTCAACGTTCATCTCCTATCGGTTGAGTCGACGGTGAGTCCTGGTGCCCATCGAACACCCCTCCGCCTTTATTTGACTTCGACACCTCGTTCCTTTGCCACCTCCCTTCGCAGCTTCCGATGAAATACATCGGATCCGCTAAAGGAGGTGGGTGCGGTTCGAGTGTCGTTGTCCCTGCAAACCTTGTTGGTCTTCCAAAATCATCTCCGCCTCTTCCACAGCATGGACCATGCTGCCATCATACTTCTACGATAGCCTAGTCCAAACACTAGGGGGAAGGGCTCGTATCGTGGGTCCTGCGGTTTTCATGGCTCCGACGTGGCCATCGCCGCCATTCGAGACACCACCCACACCCGAACCTTAACGAAGGCAAGCGGGGTTGGCAGCGGTATGTTCGACCAATCGCACCGTTGCAATTTCGAACGTACGCCGCGTAGGTGAGGGCGTCGCCGCCTTTCGAAAGCTCCTGGACTCACAAAAAGTGAGTTCGGGGTCTGCGAAATAGAAATCGCGGAAGGTGTCGAAATCACAACACCTTCCGCGACGCACCTCGTGGGTCTCCCTCATCAAGGCTCTCCCCTGTCGTTCTCGTGCCCTTCCACATCCGCCCCGCTCCTTAGAAACGTAGCCCACATTCCTCGATGAGGGGGGGCGCTCGAAAACCGCCATGGTGCGCGTAAATCAGCAAAAAAAACACCTTCATTGGTGAAAAAACACGTCAGAAATGGTCAAAAATGAATAATAACACACTTACTAACTTTTTTTGGAGTTTCCGGAGCCCGGGTTGGCCAAACGAGAGATGGGGGGAAGTCGTCGTCGTGGTTCGAGATAGAGATCAAGTTGCGTCAACGTTGTTGATCTCAATTTCGGCACTATCCGAGCCCGCTGAGCCTAAACCAGCCAAACTCGGATTTTCGACTTGCTCGATTTTGGGTGATACGTCACGCGTCAAGTATTATACCTTGAGAAACGGTTTGAATTCGCATTCCCGAATCTGAAATAACCTAAAAATTATATGCACTTTTCGCCATGTTATGACACGTTTTCGATTTTCCTATTTCCCTATAGGCCAAGTACCGATCCGACTCATAAAGCCTATCCCACGTATAGAAACCTTCTGAAACTGATAGAATACCCGAAAGTCTGATGGTCTTATACGCATATATGGGCACATATTAGCGCATATATTTTTTTTTTCAAGTTTTCCGACAGCAGTATCGGCTATCGTGAGTCCAGACTCTCATTGAGGGAAGATTCTTATATGTCTAGCCCACCCTGGAGCGAGCGTACGAGCAGACTAGTGGGAACTTATCTGATTCTGCAAGTCAACAAGACGGCTGGAAAATGAAAACGTGGGTTCACCTACTCTGTTCGTCGGAGGACGCGGCGACAAGTCGAAGATCTAGAATGACGAAAATGGGCAACAATTCATACAACATTTATTCTATGGTCGTAATTGAGCTCTATCATCTGTAAAGGTTAATGTAAATGGAATAGTCTCCTAGCATCTTTGAATTCGACTCAAACCCCATCGTGAACAATTGGGCGGCTTGATCAATTGGTTGGAAATTGGTATCTGGATCATCTCATTTTGTATTGGCCCCTGCAAGAATATGTATAGCAAGACGGGGAAAGGGTCATATCAAAGAGATTAATAAGCTTCGGCAAACATGTTAAAGGCGAGGGGGATGCGGTGAGTCCAGAATGACATTCCATTCAACAAGCGGGCACTTACCAGTATTCAGATCATCCTCTCGTTAAGCCCATCCAACCTTACCCCTTCATTGCCGTGGTTAAAATAAACACCCTAAATATATTGGTTCCTCGGTTGACTGCTGTGTGAGGATTTAATAATGATAGGAGTGAGTTATATCTAATGTAACCTATATATTGCTGATTCGGTTTGGCAGGTCTATGCGGTGCTTTATGAATTTAACTTGGGGTTCTATAAAGAGCTCCCTTTCAGTGGGAATACATTTATCAGGGCCTATACTGCTCATGTTGCTTTGCTCAAGTCCCAGATGCCAACCCAGTTCCACGAGGTGATGTCAAAACTGTACAAATTTGTTGTGTTTGTATCTCCTTCACTTTTTTCATGTTATGTCATGTTAATATCTTTTCAGGTCTGTTCCTCACGACGTTGGAGACACTGTGAATGGTGCAGATGATATCTTCTCGATAATTGACCTCTAGTCTACATGTTCGAGTACTTGTGCATTGATATACATGATACCCTACTAGTAGGCCTGTGACGAAATCTACCTGTTTCTAATACCATTCGATTGTTAAATTCTCACTGTGATCCGGGAAATAATCAGGTTGTAACGATGGTAATCAACCTCGAGAAAGCAGGTAACTATAAAGTAATGAATGCCAAATTATTGCTGATTACCGTAGAATTACCTGACCAACCTCCCCAAAAAGTCCCAATTGAGGTAATTCAGTAATACGGCTAATTGACAGTAATTTGCAGTAATTCGCACTGATTGTTACTATAGACTGTTATTACCACTTTACGTTTTCCCTGATGTATCTAATCACCAGGATAAGATGTAACAATATCCATATAAGGATATTGTTACATCTTATCCTGGTGATTAGATACACGGCACTGTGGCCCCGGCCTCATCAAACTTTTCGATACATCTCCTATTCTCCTGGCGATGACTCTTCGAACAACCGCACTCCCGGTTCATGAAGCACATATCTATTTCGCCAAAGTGCTGAACGACGACGACCCGATGAGTACGATCGCACATCTCGTTTAGCGGTTACTCCCAAATATGTATGGTCATTCTCGAATATGTGATCATCTCGTTATTCATCAAGCATTTCCCAAGTTGTCAATTTCTTGGCCGATTACGCATGCAAAATGCATCATTGCATCCTTCTCGCTCATCACGTTTCTCCAACGATATCGTTGGATATGCGTGTGCGTACACAGCATTATTATTGAACCCCTTTATCCAGAACAAGTGGGAAATTGAGGTCCTCCTTGGCGTGCACAAGGGGATATATATAGGATAAAGATAAAACGAAAACAAGAAATAGAAGCAGACTAACTAACACCGTTGAGTCCCGAACTTCAATTCATGTAAAGAAAGAGGTAGAAAAATTCCAAAATGCACGGGAAATGGAATGGAATGACAAAGACACATCATGTCGCAGTTGACCGAAACAAAGCACAGGGCCCCAAGACGAAAAACGAGAAATAGAGGGGCAGCTATCTCCAGCTGAGGAATTGAGATAAGTTTGGGAGTTGAAGCACGCGACGATGAGAACTAGCACAACCCACGGAGGTGCTTTCCATGTTTTAGACGAGTGAAAGAACACAAGATCAAGTACCATCCTACGCCGGCGGACCGCGGAGAAGGAAAAAAGGAGTGAATGAAGAATGATGGGTTAAAGTAACGGAAGCCAGACTACACCAGGCAAAAAGACAGAGAAGTCTATGATCTAGAGGCGGGATTTTTCGCATCGATGACGAGGATATGAAGACCGACAGAGGTAAAGGCAGAGAGGGACGAAAAAGGCCTAACCTTCCGAGCCTATTCAATAAACATGGACCTATCACAACCAAAAAAAAAGACAATCAGCATCCAGCCTTACCGCCAAAATGTTCGCATTCAAAATAGAAAAACCCACCTCCCTCTCTCGTCCGCTCATCGCAGGGGGTTCAGTCCCTTTGTAGTAAATATCGGTCCACAAATCCCTCAGCTCCGGTTCAAGGCCGGCCTTGGCCTCCTCAACAGCAGCATCGACCTCCGCCTTGGCTTCCTTCCTCATCGAGCTGCTTCAGCTCCTGCTTCGACGCCAACCCCAAGTCCTCGATATACTTCTGTAGCTCACGAATGGGATCCTGGGTACTGCGCATGCATTGGACTTCTTCGCGGGTTTGGTATGTAGTTCCGGGGTCGAACATGCTACATAAGTAGGTTAGATATTACAAGGGCGAGGCGGGAGGGAACTGGCGTACGAATGACCTCCGTAACAGTAAGTGACAAATTCAGGGAGAAGAGGGCCATGCTCGTCATCGACAGCACATTTCCTGGCATGTTCGACTGCTTTCCTGGTGGTGATTATGACCATTCCATTGATCTGTGGAATTTTGTGTGTTTATAATATATGTGCTGTGTTACGGATGGGTAAGGACGGCGCATACCAAGAGGCCAGGGATTTTATCCCCACGAGCATAATAGTCGGTGTAGGAGCAGCTGCGGGCGGTGGAAGTACCCATACTGTACTTGTTCTCGCAGATGAAGATGGCGGGGAGATTCCACAGCTTGGCCTAGAATTCATGAGCAACGGTGGCGAAAAGGGATATTGAGAGCGTATACATACCGTGTCAAATGCTAATCTTCTTCTCCGAAAGCAGGACGAAGGGCTTCTTGAATTCGACCCATTGGGCTTTGGCATTGGTGACGAAAGAAGGTGAGAAGTAACCGTGGTCGAATTGCGTGCCTATCCACTAACGGTGACGCCCACATCGGCAACCTCATCGCACAGTTTATGGAAAAGGTCGGAAAGGAGGGTGTGATCACCGTGAAGGAGGAACGTACCATCGAGGGTGAAATCGAAATTACCGGATGGTGGCGATCTGCACGATTTCGGTGGTGGTGGTAATGATTTTGGTGTGAGAAGAGAGGAATTCAAGGATATGGTCTATGGCGGCTTGGGAACCTCAGCGAAGATCCATGGGTTGCAGCCGGCAGCGACATTCTTCACACCTCCGAATAAATGGGACATGCGAGGACGGTGGCGGTTGTTGTCCCATCACCTACCACTTCGTTCGTCTTTTGAGCAACGTCCTAAATAAGGCTAAAAATAGTGAGAATGACACTGTACAAAAATGACAGGACATACCAAGCACCAAGGTTCCCGAAGTTGTCTTTTAGCGTATTAAAATTTGCAACCGTAATATCATCTACGAGGGAAGTGAGCAAATAAAAACTCTAGAAATAAGCATAATGAACCAAGGACTGTTCGAGGGTGCCATTGAAGCCTAAAAACGCGACACAATCTACCATTCTCGCGCACAACTGTTCCTCAAGTCACCCTTAGGTCCGACTGACTGGATTCGCGAGGACGTTGATACGGCGACGCCCTTGAGGATGTTCGCTCTTGCGCGCCCCGGGAAAGTGCAGCCTTGGCCGCAGCTCGACAGCGAGATGGAGATGAGGTGGTCGACAGGCGGTATGGTATTGAGAGAAAGTCGTGCGAAAGCAATAGGCTGTGGCTGTGACCCTCAGAAAGTCTGAGGCTCACAGTCACACAATATGTCATCGAAAAACCCCCTCAGTGCTGAGCGCTGAGTGCTCGTAATATTATGTTGAAATATTTACCCACAGTCAACTTGTTGAAGCATGATGCATGAACCCGTATCCTCGCGCCGCCGATTCCCGAACCTGTTTAATTCTAAGCCCCAGTGACTCTCTCTATTTTGCTATCGCGGATTTAGCATAGCCCTATGCTATCTTTCAAGTTTTTTCCTCGGCTAACATGCCTCGAAGAATGGAGAAAGTGAGCCCGTACCACGTCTACCCAAACCACGTCGATCCCACTTGTTACCCTAGCGCCAATAAACATCCCTTTTCCGGCCATTCGCAACTCAATTTCACCATTGATCATGGTCATAGGATGGTATGGGGTTCGTTTGGACCAGGTATGTATTTCCACCATCACGCCGTTCTGCTCTTCACTGATTCCAGCCTGAGTCCTCCTGCGAAGGAACCCGAACGCGATTAACAAGGATCATTTACATTGTTTTCTCACTGGCCCCTCTTATGTAAGAATAATGTAAATAGGAGAGGCGACGGCGAGGTGGGTTTAGGTCCCAAAATTGCCTCAACCACTTCATACTCGATATCGGCACATCCTCATCCCTCGTATCTCAGGGCAACTTATCGTCGAACTACGCTGAAGCTGGAGGATACTCCGGTATCACGACTTCGACTGCTGCTGACGGTGGTGGTGTGCTTGGAATCGAAACCGGGGTCGGAGGTTGTTCTGTCGGAACATCCAAACTCGACGACGAATCAGAGAGAGGTCGGCGCGGGCTCAACGAAAGACAATGACGTCATCATCGACACAACTTCCGACTCTCGCTCAACCGTCCCGAAATTGTCCACTTAGCGTTCTGTCGTTGGACAAGACGGCATAGGTGGTACAATGTCCTCCTCAGAGGACTCCATCTCTCCGCAGCAGAAGGCGACGCCTCGTCACTTGCCTGAACCTGAACCATAACCCTCTCTGGCGTTGGTGAAGAAGTCTGCGAGGCGGATGTTGTTGCATTGTAGGAGAATTGGACACAAGCGACGTGGTCGCAGGCGGAAGAAGCGAACGATCCACGAATCGGATAAGAGGAGATAGAAGGACACGCAACCGCAGTTGATAGTCTCGATGACGGTGCTGTGCCGGGCACAAAAGGCGTGGGTGGTATGAGATATTGTTAATCTGCAACAACAATTTGCATCAGTTCCAGAGCGCAAATTGTGAACAAGAAAAAACACACGCAACCGAACCGAACCCACCATACCAGGATGCTCTTCCAACTCCAACGCAACATCTCGATGGCCCGCCACCGCTCTCATCGCCTCGATCTCGCGATGCATCTGCCGTTTGCGCATTTTCGGTAGCATCCTGTCCTCGCCCAGCTTTGGCGGTGAGCCGTCGCTATCGTTCTCTGATATCGTGGGGTCTGGAGGACGTAGTTCTGAAGATAACTCGGTTCTTGAAGTTGAAAGAAATCGGGTGGGGGTATACAAGTGTTGTTGACCAGTGATTTCGAAGCGTTTCGTATTCCTAGAGATAAAGAATGAGCGTCGAGAGAATAAAAAACAACAAAAGAAGAAGAGAAGAAGAAAACAACACAAACTCTGAATTTCCCTCGATCTTTCCCTCCTCTCCTCATCATCAACGAACATATCCACATCACCCTCCACCGCCCTTCTCCTTACCCTCCGCACTGCACTTCTGCGGACTCGTGCTTTGAACGCTCGTATGCGCAACTGGCACCTCCTCATCTCCGTCCATCTCCAACCCGCCCACTCATCGGCGCCAGCTCCTTGGTCCGAAACCCCCTGTACTCCCCACCAACGGTCCAAGATTAACATCCTTCCCTTTACATATTAGCCCACTCGTAGTATGCGTGATTCGACTCTTCGGGTTGCTGGGAAAGGTGCGTAATGTGCTCTTGCCGTCGACGAATGCTACCATTTCTGTGAGGGCACAATCGCGTGCGCGGGCACCACATGCGCAGAATGTAAATGTGGAAGAGAGCGTAAAGGATATTAGCCATTTGATTGTGTAGGTGCATCGCCTCGTGTGGCGGAGATGAAGGAGCCCTACACCAGTCGTTAAACCCACGAAATAATAATAAGAAAAACAACTCACAGAAACATCTACAGTCTTCAAACGCGCAAGTGGCGTATGCACCGCATTAGACTGCAAGAGCCTCTCTATTGACATCGTCGGCGATGATGAGTAGGTGACAAGTCTGAGCAAGTTGCAACAGTTTCGAGGCAGGGGAAAATATCTTAGCGCAGGGAAATCTTCTTCTCTGAAAGCAGGATGAAGCACTTCCCAAATTTGACCCATTGGGGTCTGACGTTGGTGACGAAATAAGGGGAGACGTAACCATAGTCGGACTGCATCCCTTCGGTAATTTCGATTTCATCTGCGATGGTCCATTCCCCCTTCACGGTGATCACACGCTCCTCTCGGACTTTTCGATAGCCTGGACAATGAGGTTGCTGATTGGGACATCGCCATTGGTGGAGATGATGGCGACCGGCCGATTTCGGCGGCGGCGGTAACAGCTTTGGTGTGGGAAGAGAGGAATTCGAGGACACGGTCGATGGCAGCTTGGGAACCTTAGTGAAGATCCATGAGTTGCAGCCGGCGTCAAAATGTTTCACACCTTCTGAATGGGCAAGGACGGCGGTGGTTATTGTCATCACCCGCTACTTTATGCGCCTTTTGAGCAATGTCCTGAACAAGGCTGAAATACTGAGAATGAGATGATCGCAAATAAAATCAAATGACACGACATACCAAACCCCAAGGTCCCCGAACTTGTAATAAAATTCACGACCATAGCATCATCTACGATGGAGGTAAGCAAATAAAAAACCCGGAAACAAAAAAATAATGAACCAAGGACTGTTCGAGAATGACATTACACAGCATAAGAACGCGAGAGAATCTACCATTCTCGCACACAACTCTTCCTCAAATCGCCCTTGGGTCCGAACATAACACTCATTGCATTCGCAAGGACGTCGACGCCCTTGAGGATGCTCCGCTCTGCCCTCATTCGAGAACTTGATCTCCTTGTACACGCCCTGAGTAAGCGCAGCCTTTTCCGTAGCGTGACAGAGAACTAGATGTGGCGGTCGGCAGGCGGTATGTTTGAGAAGAATGAAGACAAGGTCGGGCGAGGGCATGTGGTGAAGAAAAGCGAGCATCAGCCTTCGAACCAAACAACCGAGCGTGTGACGTCAGATTCAGAATGGCCTGAACTTCGTTGAAGCAACGTTGAAGTGAGTTTTCTCTCTCTCTCCGGTTTTCAAGATCCCAAGTCTAACGCCTTTTGTCCCCACGAAATAGCATCGCAATTTGACAAATCAGGAACACCTTGGGGCATTCTTCTCCGTTCCGGCAGCTGCGGGAAAAGAATAATTTGGTTGCTCACAATCTTCATCATAGGACACGGTAGGGGTGAACAGCTAGAAACAACGATGAGTACGCTAAAAGAGAAGAACAAGGGCGAAAGTAACTTACCGCGGTGCTGTCATTGACGAACTTGAGAAAGAAGGAGGAAAATGGCGCTATCAATGAGCGGTGGCTACAGTGAGTCCAGAACACCCACGATCAATAACCAGAGCCAACCAGAGCCTTGCCCGTTTCTTAACTCTAACCTATCCCGCTACAACTATGTTTAAGAGAGCCAGGACAGCGAGACGAACATGAACAGTGGGTAGTGTACTCACTATCCTCGTAGGAGGAGGCAGTGAGGAGTGACTGTAACCACTATGATTAGCATAATGGAAGACGAGAACACGAACTAGGACGACTTGCCATACGCGCTGTCATCAACGATCACGACCAACCTCGAGGATAGAGGAGTGAGACGAACCCAAGACGAACCTGCCTGGGTGAGTTACGAGGCCCTCCTTTGCGGTCGCCTTCCAATCCGAGACCGGAATTTGAGGGTTCGTCGAGGCTGCTTGTAAAGTAGGCGTCGAAGTGCGACTGGTTTCGCCACCGTGCCCTTCGAGGTCCGAGGTCAGTCTCTCAGATGCGAAGATTCTATGTATTGGGATCTCACCTAGTCCCACGGCGGAAACCATCAGATCTGGAACGCTCGATGGTCTAGCTGAACGGAATAGGGCGGTAGGGTCTGGAGGGTGGGTTGAGTATGCTGGATCTGCGGGTAGAAAACGGACAGGACATACCCTGATGCAAGGTACCACTTCCGACTGGAGAGAGGTTGAGTTGTCGTCGATAACTCCGAGATGGCGTTATCATGCTTACCTGAAGCTGTCGGCTCTGCATTTCCTGCGTCGTTTCCTTGACCAGGATTGTGGCCGCCCGATGTTGAAGAGATAGAAACCCTAGTCGAATTCGGCTGGGTAGCAGAGGCGTTGCCCGATTTGAGCCCTTTGAACCAATCCAAAACGCGTTTTCGTTTGCTTCCGTCTTTGATCTTCAATTTCTCTTTGATCTTCAATTTCTTCGTTGCGGTGGAAGAGGCCATGGAGATGATAGCGAGAAGCAACAAGGCAATGAAGCCCAACTGGAGGCAGCTGTCATAGTGTGCGAACAACTGATTCCATGAATCACCGGAGGGCCCGGTTGAGTGTTCAACTTAGTACGGATGATTTTTCGACGTTTCCGTCCGCATTTCCAGTTGCGGCACAGGAGGCGAGTGTGGATGTTTTGAATCTTGGCTAGGCTTTGTTCGTAGGGGTGAGGAGCGCGACTTGGTCGATGGTCGATGTGTATGGTTCAACCCGGGTCCGTTCGACGTGGTTAGAAGCTCCAGCCACACATTCACAAACAGGGATTATCAACGCCATGGCCCATCTCTTCATGTGCCGACAGCCCGGATACGATCCCGAACGTGACTATGATTTATGGTGAGTTCCTCATTGACCTTGCATGGACAGCCCGTACTTACTGATATTCGGTTCGTTCCTCCTCTCAGTCGTCCTTCTTATAAACTACGCCGTGCGTCGAGTGGCGGTGGGCAGATATATTCTGTGTGACAATCTTGGGTATGTGCATGTCCATTCGTCGACGAGCAACTACTTACCATCTACTAGATTCTTCTTGCTTCCTCCTCCCAACCAGCAGACGGTTACAGTGTTGCTCCAAACCTACAATTTTCGACGATGGACCACCCTTCAACACTGTGGCTACGAAGCGGGATAGCGAGCGCCATGGCAAGATTTTGCACACCTCAACAATGGCGCGCAGCGCCGACACCGAGAAGCGTGAGTGCTTAGAACGAGGAATTTGGTTAGTTACAATTCCCTCGCTAAATACTTAGCCGGCACTTACCAGTCTCCTCCACTTTCGCTCATTAGCCCATCACCCACGCTGCTCAATCTCAACCCCGCACCGTCAACGAGCATCACCAGCTACGAGTTGATATCCGCACGGACAGCGAAAGGTTGCATACAACGAGCACATAGATAACGCCATGTCGACGGATGCTATGAGACACATGACAAGCAAAGGGTTTTCATCCACGAGCGGTTTACTTACGACATCTGTCTCATTTAGCCCACCCGCTCCTCCCCACCTTCATGGCGATGGTCAAATTTATCCAGCTGTAATAAACGTGCGTCAGGAGACAATCTTACACGTCGCCGGTCGATGACATACTGTACACATGTAACGCCGCACGAGATAGGGTGAGATCCATAACCCCTGACTGACGAGCAAATTCTAATCATTTCCAAAACCATAGATTATCCGGCGAAATAGCATATACATTGATGATGAGCAGGGTGACCTACGATGAGCGGGTTAGAACGGCGGAACGAAGATGATAGTGATTCTCTTCGTTGTAGGACAGGACATGGTGCCGGTTCGAAGAGCTAGAGCGACCACAATGAGCAGGAGACGAGCGAGGGGCGACGAGGACCCACCCGATTCTGTCGTCGACGACCACTGGAGAGCTCGTGGACGAGGAACGGAGCAGGGATTTATATGCTCCATTGAGTCAACACGGCGGGTGGAAAACGAATGATTCATTTACTTACTGGATTCATCTTAGGGCACTGCAAGGGTGAACAGCTAGAAACGATGATGAGTACCCTGGAAGAGAAGAACAAGGGAGAGAGCAACTTACCGTGACGCCGTCACTGACAAACCCAAGGGTGAGAGGAGAGAAATTCCACACATACAGCGAACGAGAAGGGCGCTATCGACGAGTGAATTAAGAGCACCCGCGATCGGCGATCCTTAACCCTAGCCTACCTCGCCCACATATCGACAATTCCTATGTTCCCAGCGCCAACACCTTCGACTACAATTACGCTATGGTGTTTTGGGATTGACACGGCAAGTCATGTTCGAGTTCGTGTTTCAGGTTTGTTCCGAGTTTTGCGGGGACTTTGAAGCATTAATGCGACAAAGTGAATAGCGATTTGAGACGGGCGCTCCATGCGGCGCGTTGTCGTTCTTTCCAGCGGTTTCTATGCGATTGTTCGACAGCTTTAAGGTCAAGTTCTGAAACAGAAAGTTGGGTAAGAACTGTACTTGAAAGGGAGAGGTCTCGGCACTGGTAAAAACCTTACCGATTACAGTCAACATTACCCCACTGAGTTTCTTGTCGTACACGAGGATTTTTCGGAGGGCGGCTAGTGGGAGTTTTCATGATTCCCAAGTGCCTGGGGCAACTTGGCCCCTTAAAGAAACGGCCTGTGATATAATATGTTGGATAATCAAGCTTGAGAGGGGGTGTGAAGAAAAGGAATGCAACGCACCCAGAATTTCTAGATTGGCGTGCCAAAGCCAAATTCGCGCGGCAGTCTTGCGCGCAGGCTTGCGCAAGTGTAGCGCAGACTTGCGCAACATTTTTTGACCACGAGCGCAGAGTCGCCGCAGACCTGCGCACGTACAAGGCGCACGTAGCGTCGAACTAGCGTAGGTAAAATTGTATCATAATAAATAGATAAGAATGATAGGACAACTATACAGTGTCGTGTCAGTACTTTCCGGACTCTAGTTCAAAGGGAGTTATCCTTCAGGATTAACTCATGCCAACACTCCATTTTTTCACAGAATCTACTGCTACATTTTATCAGCATGACAATAAAACTGTTTCTATAGCAAGTCATCTCATTGTGTACGAGTACTGCAACATTCAATCTCATGAGTCAGTCGGCCAAACAACTTTGATAATCTAATGTCCAAATTGGGCACTCTCAGCAAAGACTCACAGAAATCGCATAGAGGGGTGTTTACCTAAGGTTCAAATTTATGATAAACAGATTCTACATGATTATATCTTCTTATAAAGTCCTTAATCTCGATCGTCGGTCCAATACTCCCTAGTAGCAAGAGTATTGCAGTGTAACAGCCCGGAGAAAACCGTGTCACACCATGTCCAAAAAGGGCAGACGGTAATGCACGGTGTCATTGCACGCTCACTCGAAAACAGTGCACACGCATGCACGGTAGGCCTTTAAGTGAGATAGTTAGCAATGAAAAAATTATTATAGCATAGAAAATACGGCTAGTACACAGTATCAGAGCACGCTTGTAGCCATCGAGAGCAAGCTTGTGGAATGTCTCACCCGCAGGTGCATTCGTAAGGGGAGAAGTTTGGGAGTCTGCTTGCGCTGATGTTGCGTGCATCTGCGCAGACTCCAACTACACTTGAGTAGACTTTTAGTTTACCACGAGAAAAGTTTCAATTGACCTACCGAACCAGAAACACCGTTCAAGTGCGTCAATTTGAGTACTCGAGACTGCTCTTACCAAATTAGGTTGTTGGTAATATTTGTGCTCGACTTCGCTGTAATTATTGCATTCACCAGCACTTTTTAGAGTCAAAAAAAGTACCAATAACTAGTGAAAATTATCATATTTCCTGCTTAGAACCGGTTCACTAAAATCTATCTGGCCAATGCCTTGGTAGGTAAAAAAAGTGAACGTTGAACATATTGATGGCACCCCGGAATTTACCGAGACTGGCCGTCAAGTCATGAACATGAAATATCTTGGTTTTAAAAGCCCGGATGGTCATTATTTATCACCAACGCTATCTCATTAATCAATTATACATGTATACCAAGTTTCATACAATAGTGGTTCCCAAGGCATGAGATATAGTAACATATAGCCTTGCAGCGGCACTGGCCCGAAGACCTTTCCCACACTCTCTGAAGGCAGCACAGCTTCGGGGCACGGGGGTCGGATTTTATCACAGTAACTTCATCCAATGGTAATAACAAACTTATTTTATCAATTGTGGTACAGTTCTCTTTTCCTGGGAGTAAGTTACGATAAGAATTAGGCTTAGCAATAATTGATAATTCAGCGCCTGTCGAATATCGTGCATGTACCACAGTGCACTTACCATGAAAATCTACAAGGTAGATACATTTTAGCAGTCTATAAATTGGAATTCCTTTGTACATAGCATGTACTCACGCTGACTTGTGCAAACTCGCGCAAATTTTGAGTCAGCTTGCGCAGAAACCAAGTTGTGCAAGTTGCACAAGCAACGCAAGTGGCCCGCGCAAATTTCTATCTGCCCATCGCGTAGCAAACTGGGACTAGATCTCGCAACATAGTTAACGGACTGGAGGACTGGGAAAGATTAGCAGAGATAAACAACATGTAGAAAGGACTTTCCGATATGGACAGGGTGCAACCTTCAAATACAACTACGAGGTGTTTAAAATAACTCTCCGTCCATATTATGAGATGATTGTATTCTTCCCAACTTGTCAATTCATAAAATACATTGATTCCCTAATGCATATTGCGACCTCTACTTATCTACCAGCTCCAAAAATAAAGATTAGGAAAAAGGAAAAAAATCGGTGGCAGTTCCTGATACCGGAGGGAATGAAGATATGACAGTATACTAAATAACTCCTTCGTCGGATAGCTGCCGGTTCGGTGCGGGATGCTGTGGGAGGATAAACTTGCAGAGGGGGTAGGTGGTGGTGGTGACGCTTGCACTCCAGGGCTTCCTCATCCTTCTCTATTTCGTGGGGGGGGGGTCAACAGAGCGACGACGTTGGTGCAGTGATGTCGTTGGCAGTAACACCATTGGGATGAAATTGCTGGATGTCGATGTACCACAGCAACCGAGGTTGTGAGATTCTCAAGGACAAACTGGGGTGATAAACGAGCTGTGATAAACTAATACCGTTTTGAGGTTGACGGAGTGAATGTACTCAGGTATAAATGAGTGGTGTCAGCGGCGGTCGCTATTTATTTGTCGCGGAAGCGTCAAGAAAAGGAAAGGAAAAAGAGGGTAGAAGGGGAATGTCTTGAACAATCTGACTGCAGGGGTTGTCGGAGCGTGTTTGACTTCACGCAGGCGGTTGCTGAGCTGGCGGTCAGATAGGAGTCCCAGAAGGCACATATCGATCGTAAGCTGATGGCAAAAAAGACATTCAAGATCTGGAACCGAGTGCGGTTTATCTCTCTGAAGACCTAAAGACCACGTAGGATGCGAAGGAAGGTAAATGAGTGCTGTACTACAGGAAAGTAGACGAAGATTCCAGGTTTCGCAACAAAACAACAAAAGACGCCTATGAGTTCACGATCGATGCCCGTCCCAATACAGGCACACCCCAACGATACGAGAGCATCGAGAGTAAAGAAATAAAGAAAACAGCCAGAAATGAAGATAATTAGCGAAGCAAGATATTGAAGAGGCAAAAGTGGAGCAGTGCGAGGAACAACGGCATCGCGAATTGATATCGGCAAGCTCATCCTGCAGAAAAAACAAACAGGAATCCCGGGCGCCAAGTGCATAAACCTGGAAATCAAAAAGCCAAAAAGAAAATAAAAAGAAGGCGATGCTAATATTCATGATTGGCATCGAAAGATGTAAGGTCCTAGACCCTGGATAGCATACGATGGGCCGCTGGATCGGTTGTGGAAAAGACAACGTAAGACAGGACATAGCATGGGAGGCTTGTAGTGTCAGCTATCCTGACGACTGCACATCAACGATAGGGGCATATCAAGATTCAAAAGGAACATCGGTCGGAAATGGAGAAGAAAGAAAGGAGCATCCCGACAGAACCCAGAAAAACTCAACACGGCGGAGAGAACCGAGGTTTCGTTTCTTTTGTCTGTACTTACCAGATATGCTTGAGAATGAATGCAAATGGAGTGACACCTAGAAATAGAATCGCTATTTACAGCGTCATGGACGAAAGTTGGTTATCCTTACCAATGCCGGCGCCGACAAGCAAAGAAACTTCGTTATTAAGGAGGTCCTTGGCCTGTGCACTATAAGGCCCATCAATTCGCACTGGGGGAAGGGTGATAGGTGAGATAAGATAGCATGATCAAGTTTGACGAAGTCTCCACGGGTTATGCAGAAATGCAAAAGAAAATCTGAAGGACCCACACGAAGGAAGGCCAGAACGAACAAAAAAAAGTAGGAGAACTGGCATAAATGGCGCTGGTGGATCTCGAAAAGGAAGCAGAAAATTGGGGATCAAACGTAAAAGGAAAAGCCACATCACTACACCACGAATAGCGGCGATACAGCCTATTCGAGGAAACTCGGGCGGAGGAACCAGACGTGGATGGATGCCTAACGCTCTTAACGGCCGATAATGGGCTGTTATCGGCCGTTAAGAGTGCTAGGACGTTCTTAAAGTTATCACGGCCACATATTTCGACTGTTCTATAGCTAGCTCAACCATTGGGAGATCAGGATGGGAAACGGGGTCGAATAACTTGAATACGCACGTAAATAGCATCTCTATGA
>Ga0307513_10005367_pt1 | contig 16946 bp, 9 predicted proteins | sample 15_EM_MG_FD_202174 | JGI IMG/M metagenome (GOLD analysis project Ga0307513, IMG submission 202174) | Populus trichocarpa ectomycorrhiza microbial communities from riparian zone in the Pacific Northwest, United States - 15_EM | ecosystem: Host-associated > Plants > Roots > Unclassified | place... | reverse complement strand
TATATATATATATATATAAACAGTACAACCCCGAAACAGCACGCTGAAACACTCCGAAACTGAAACATTCCATTCCAATTGAAAAAATAAAACACTTACCGAAACGGGATTGACAACCCGATAAACATGTAATCTGGATAATAAGAGTCGAGTCAACTCAAATTAACCTACTACATGTGGCCCATGCCATGAGATTAGGATAACCCAGCAAACAAAAATGAAGAAAATAAAAAAGACAATTTTTTTTAAAAAAATAATGTCAAACGATCAAATTAGAAAAGACAATAAGCTAAAAAAAGATGTTGACCCGTATTAACTTTTCAAACCCGTGACCCGGGTCATTAGACTGGAAACAATATACATGGAAAACTATGAGACACAATCCGTGATAAATCAAATATTGAAAGATAAAATTGAAAAAAAATAATTATACAAAAGGATCCCTAAAAGATTAGCAATTAGAAGAATGAAAATAAAATTGAAATAAAAATAAATTAGAGGGCAACTAAATTTTTTTGATGGAAGAGTGAAATCAAAAAGGAAAAATACTTTAATGAAAGAACAAAAAAAATCAAAAGAATGAGGATCAAATTGAAAAACAATAATACATCATAAATTTAGATTGAAGGATGAAATTGAAAACAAAATATTTTTTACAAAAGGGTTAAGAAAAAAGTCAGAAATCAAAAGAATGAGAACTAAAGTAAAAAAACAACACATGAAAAATTAGGATTGGAGGATGAAATTGAAAAACAATCAAAACTTTACAAAAAAACCATAACAAAAACTAGAAACCAAAAGAACAAGGTCCAAATCCAAAGACAAAACAAATTTAGGAGCAACTCTAAATATTTAGAGGGCTAGTCATGAAAATCGAGGAGGAGAAAGAGAAAAAGATGAAAAAAAGAAAGGCTCATGCCGCCAAACCAAAAGTCTGTTTTGGAAACATGCTGTCCAGACATGATAAGGACACTAAGAAGATTCAAATACTGCCTTAGAAGCCATCGAGTGACGTATCACATGTCACCCAAAACCATGGCAATCCTTCACACTTTAACGTCTGCAATGCATGCATCAATGTTTTTTTAATATTTATTAAATATTAAAGTATAGATTTTCTCATGACAAATCTAATGACACCATGAAAGGTCACCAACGGTGATCAGAATTGGCCACACTCTCTGTTCAAAGGCAAGTGATCAATTACAATAACGAGAGAGAGATAAAAAAACAAGAAAGAGACCTCATAGACACAACGAAGCTTCTATTACGATACTAACAGTATCATAAAAAAAGTCTTGATGAGACGAATCCAATACTACTAGAAAATGTATCCCGACAATAAGTGCAGTGGGCCATACGCGCGCGGACAACTCACTTGCCTTTAAGAAAAGAGTGTGGCCCAGTTTGGTCACCATTGATTGCCTTTCTTGATGTCTTTGAATTTATCTTGTTGAGATCTTTCTGGTGATATTAACGGCGCATAATTGAAGCTTCAATGTACCTATTTGTTTCTTTCTTTCTTTTTGTCTCTCCTATCTCCTCACTTTAGTTTCTCACTTGTTTTTGGATGGAAAGTGTAACCCACTTTGGTTAACGATGATGACCTTTATTGGTATTATTGAATTCATCTCGTTGATATTTTTTTGATGATATTATAATTAGAGTTTTGATGTGCCTTTAGAGTCTTTTTATTCTAATTCGTGCCAACCTATTTAATAGTTTCTTTTTTTAAATGCCATGTTTTCTATTAACATCATCTTAAGATGTTGCTTTTTTCAATCTTGATATATGTAAAACCGTGCTATTTTGTTAAAAGAATTTGTATGTGTTGTTTGGCAAATAATTTTTTAAAAGATATTAATAAGTGAAAATATCTCAAGTAGAATATAAATAGGGGGAAATGATCAGCAACAACACCAATTTCTTTCATAAGATCTGGGTAATCTGAAATACTCCAAAATTATAATGAAAATGGCTTCTTCTTTTTTTAAGATTAAATTCATAGAAGTGTTCTTTATATCCAAGTGGAGGAGCTACTTTTTGGTCCGTGAGCCTTATCCCATACAAAGGTTAGATGAAATGATAAACAAACTGGTTAGTAAAAGATTAAATTCAGTGCACTCTTGCCTAACAAGGAGATCTGCTACGCCTATACATGACAAATTTGAGTTCAAACTTCAACGATCTGTTGTCTCCTAGTCATCTCTTCCCTTAAAACTGTCAAACCAATTCAAGGGGGCCGACAAAGAAAGGCTTGAGAGTTGAGCCCGTTGATTTGCACTCTGCGAAACTACTTTTCCATGGCAAAAGAAAATTATTTACCTAATGAGCCGTTACATTCTTCAAATAAATAAATAAAACCACCAATTAATAATAAAAACACGATTTCACCTCATCCTCAAGGGCCACAGCTAATTTTCTGTCCAACGATAACAAGTTTTTAGATGACGTTTGTGAAAATCATGATGGGGAAAATGACAACGATGAGATGACCCAGAATAAATATTACCTTGAAAAGAAAAGAAAGGCAATCAAAAGTTGTGGGCAATGAAAGCAAGAAAACCAGTTGAAATATTACCTTCAAATTTGTATCTTCTTTACTTATTTCTTCCACTAATTCTGCATGAATTGGGAACTCCAAATCTTACTTCATCTTTATAAGAAAAAGATAAAAATACAATATAAATAGCCCCTTCCATCAACAAAGCAAATTTGTATAGCAAATAGTGGGGTGAAAGCAGAGGAAACACCATCCTGCCTTCTCCGATTATTTTATTTTTCTCTTCTTGTTTCCTTCCTTCTCTCTCTCTTTCCATGCTCCCTCCCTCCTTGTCATTTCAGAAAGTAAAAACAATCTCTTAGATTCTACTATATGTGTATTTGAGTGCTCATCACCATCACCATCCTTCATTTCTTGCAGAACTGCCCCATCTTTTTTTTAGGAAGAATCCAAGATCAATCCTTTGTGTCTTCTTGCCTGAAAAAATTTGGAGGGGAGGAAAAATGGGTGACCCGTGGGAATTCGCTGTACATGCGATAAATGGGAGGTGGTTCTCTGTTTTTGCCTCTTTTTTAATCATGGCTGGAGCTGGTGCTACATATCTGTTTGGCACCTACTCAAAAGACATAAAAGCCACACTTGGTTATGACCAAACTACTCTCAATCTCTTAGGATTCTTTAAGGATCTGGGTGCCAATGTCGGGGTCTTTTCTGGGCTTCTAGCTGAAGTGACACCAACATGGTTTGTGCTTCTGGTAGGTTCTGCCATGAACTTTGCAGGGTACTTCATGATTTGGCTAGCTGTGACTCAGAAGATAGCCAGGCCAGCTGTTTGGCAGATGTGTTTGTATATTTGTATAGGAGCCAATTCCCAAAATTTTGCAAACACAGGAGCTCTTGTCACTTGTGTGAAGAATTTCCCAGAAAGTAGAGGGGTGATGTTGGGTCTGTTGAAGGGTTTTGTTGGGTTAAGTGGAGCTATCCTGACACAATTTTACCTAGCCATCTATGGAACTGATTCAAAGTCTCTCATTCTTCTCATTGGGTGGCTCCCAGCTGCTTTATCTGTGATTTTTGTGTATACAGTTCGGGAAAGGAAGCCTGAGAGGCAACCTAATGAGCTCAGGGTTTTTTACCATTTTCTCTACGTGTCAATTGTGCTAGCTTTGTTTCTCATGGCTATGAATATAGTTGAAAAACAGGTTGATTTCTCCAAAGCAGCCTATGCTGGAAGTGCCGCTGTAGTCTGTGCCATGCTTTTTGTACCTCTCATTATTGCCATTAGAGAGGATTGGGTCCAATGGAACCTCAAGAATCAAGATGGAATGAAGCCTGCTACAGAGACAACCGTTGACAGGGCACTAGATATTGCACCAGAAGTGAAGTCTGAAGTCTCAAAAGATAAAGAGGAGAAGGCTAAAGAATCTTGTTTCGTCAGCATATGTCACAAGCCAGAGAGAGGTGAAGACTACACAATCTTACAAGCACTTTTGAGCATGGATATGCTAATCTTATTTGCTGCAACATTTTGTGGCCTTGGTGGAAGCTTAACAGCAGTAGACAACTTGGGCCAAATTGGTGAATCCCTAGGATATCCAACTAAAACCATCAAATCCTTCGTTTCACTAGTGAGCATATGGAATTATTTTGGAAGGGTATTTTCTGGATTTGTTTCTGAAAGCTTATTAGTGAAGTACAAGATGCCTCGGCCCCTGATGATGACATTTGTTCTCCTTTTGGCATGCGTAGGCCACCTCCTCATTGCCTTCCCCTTCCCGGGTTCAGTCTATGTAGCATCGGTGATTATGGGGTTCGCATTTGGTGCACAATTGCCATTGCTGTTCGCTATAATCTCTGAGCTCTTTGGCCTAAAGTACTACTCTACATTGTTCAATTGTGGACAGTTAGCTAGTCCTCTTGGGTCATATATACTTAATGTGAAGATCACTGGACACTTGTATGATCATGAAGCACTGAAAGAGCTAGCAAAGAAGGGTATGAATAGATCATCAGTGAAGGAACTGATCTGCATGGGGGTCCAGTGTTACAGGGTACCCTTTATAATTTTGTCTTCTGTGACATTGTTTGGTGCTCTTATTTCACTGGTTTTGGTGATGAGGACAAGGAAATTTTACAGCAGCGATATATACAAGAAGTTTAGAGAGATTCATGGAGTGAGCTGAGATTGAGAACAAGCTCAAATAAGATTGAGAGAAGGTGATCACAAGAAGGCCACTGCACTAGCCAAATTGATTGTATTACCGTTATTTATCTAATTGGGAACTTCCATGTTCGTTGTCTCATGAAAAAAAAAATTTTAGTTGTGATAGTTTCAACATAGATGCAGTGATACCAAGCAGCGGTCAGAAAGGGAAAAAAAATCCTTTCCACAGGTGCAGCGTGCCAACACCAACGATAAAAAGGGGGGAAAAGAAGCATAATCCCTTGCATAAATGCAGTGGTTCCAACAACAGCACCGAAAATTCCATCAAGCTTTGTAGAAGAAATAAAAAACATGGATTATGTGGGTTTCACGGGTGGATTGGCATCCCATCTGCCTGGAATAAGTTGAAAAAAATAGGTGAAAGTTCTAAATATGATTGCTTGGAAGAAGAACATAAGAAATTGATGCTTTCATTATCAAGATTAAAGAAATCATGGTGTGTTCTTTTGCGGGCTTCACGGGTGGATTGGCATCCCATCAGCCTGTGATTGTCTGCTAGTAAGTTTCCATATCTTGTAAAATATAAACAGCGAATTCAATCATGTCTGCCTCTCTCCACACGGGAGCAATCAAGCACGGCAAAAACAGCAGTAATATTCCCGGGTTTTATTTTGGTTTATAGTATGATCCATTGAATCTTTAGCTAGATATGGAGATATGATTCTTCTATGTTATATCATAATCAAGATTCAAATATATTTCACTAAATAAAAATATCATTTCTCTTGGCTATGTAAAGAAAAAAACGACGACAAAACCAAACTTATATTTCCTCCAATTCTATCTCGATTGAGAGGTACAAGTTTATTATATATATATATATATATCTCTTTTCCATTATAATATAAACTTGGATTTCTCCCGTGACAACAGTTTCTCTCTCCTCCTGCCCTCTTTCTCCTTGCTCATCTTATCCATAAAATAATAATAATAAAAAAAAAAAACTAAAATGATCAAAAACCTATTAAGGTCATTTATACAAAATTTCAAAAACATATCAATAGTATTTTTGTTACGGTGTTTTAATGTTCTGAAAATTTGTGTTTCCATGTGTTTTTCTTTAGTTAAATTTTCTTTTCTCTTTAATGTCTAGGGTATTAGTTTTTTTTTCATATTTATTTTTATCTTTTGATTTTTTTTTATATGATATACATATCACATGTACAATTTATATAAACAGTGAAGCATAACCCAACCTTTTTTTCCCTTTCAATTTCATAATTTTTTTCTCAAACTATTTTTTATTTTTTTTCATTTGGGTTGCCTTTGAAACGACCAAGTCGATTGGGTCATGTCAGGACAATACCTTCATGATTTAATTTTAAATCTAGTATATGCAAGGACTCAGGTTGAGAATTTGTTTTCCTTTCAATTTCATCCCCTTTTTTTTTCTCAATTTCATACTCAAACATTTTTTACCAGTTATCTGAGTTGCTTTTGGACTGGCTAAGTTAATTGGGTCATGTCGAGAAAACTTTTACATGGTTTAATTTTAAACTCGTGCTAAGTAAGAAATTGGGTCGGGAGGTTTCAAGGTTGACCTGTAAGCCATGTTTAATAACAATACTAAATAGTTCTTTATGTCTTGTATATTTTTTGTTACGTTCAAAAGAATTTTGATCTTACTTGCAGTGTAACATGAGCTTGTAAACTAGTTATATACAAAGCTAAAAGAGTTCAGTGTTTCACTCTGCATTTTGCACAGTGAAATTACTATTTTACCCTAAACAACAAAGTTTTTAAGAGGATAGTTTGGTAATTTCATAAGGGTTCAAATATCATTGTCCAATTCATGAGGGTCATTATAGTAATCTCATAATTTTATAGTACAATTAAATTACTTAAGTGCCCTTGAAATTTATTTTCATTTAATTATGTAAGGGGTATTCTTGGTTTTTTACTTTTTTTTTTAAATACTGGAATTACTAAATTAACCCTAAAATCAAATATTCAAAGCTTTTCATTAAGGGATTTTGTTTTTTTCATTTCTCACAGGATTTTCTATTATTATTAAGTTGGGTTAAGGGCAATTTGATCTTTCTCTATTTTTAAAAACTATTAAAAAAGTTCTTGGCGCTTGCTACGTAGTGCCAGCATCTGAGACGGCTCCACGTTCTTTGAGCGACGTGTGAGCTGATGTCCAGTTGAAGAACACTAGCTTCTGCCACGGCGTTTGAAGCCCACGACGCCCTCTTTCATGTGGGGTGATGCATGTGGGGTTTTGAAGGACAGTTTGGCTTCAGCCACCCTTTTTTTTCCTTTTTCTTTTTCTCTCTCCCCTCCATATTGAATTTCGTGTTGTCCATAAAAAAATCAACTTATTCCTTTTATTTTATGACATTTAATATTCAGCCCTCGTGTTTTGATTTCTAAGTTTGATTCTTAATCCTTATATCAAATTTTAATTTGTTTTCAATTTCATCATTGGATCCATAATTTTGATTTTTAATTTCTTCAAATTTGATCCTCATTCTCTTGATTCTTATTTTTAATTTGGATTCTTTTGCGAATTTATTTTTTCTTTCTAATTTTACCTTTCAATTCAAATTCTGATGATAGTTAAAATTAGACCCTTGATGTTTTGATTATAAATTTTGATTCTTAATCCTTTTATCAAATTTTAATTTGTTTTCAATTTCATCATTGAATCCATAATCTTGATTTTTAATTTCTTCAAATATGGTCCCCATTCTCTTTATTTTTTTTAATTTGGATTATTTTATGAATTTAATTTTTTTTTAATTTTACCCTTTAATTCAAAGTTTGATGATATTTAATGTTAGACTGTCAATGTTTTTATTTAAAATTTTGATACTTAACCCTTTTATCAAATTTTAATTTTTTTACAATTTCATCATTGAATCCATAATCTTAGTTTTTTATTTTTTCAAACTTGATCTTCATTCTCTTGATTTTTATTTTTTGTTTTGGATTCTTTTGTTAATTTCATCTTTCTTTTCAATTTTACCCTTCAATTTAAAGTTTTATGATATTTAAAGTTAGACTCTCAATATTTTGATTTTAAATTTTAATTGTTAACCTTTTTATCAAAATTCAATTTGTTTTCAATTTAATACATGGATCCATAATCTTGATTTTTTTTTATTTCTTCAAGTTTGATCCTCATTCTTTTGATTTTTATTTTTAATTTGAATTCTTTTGTTAATTTGATTTTTCCTTTTTGATTTTGCCATTTAATTCAAAATTTTAGGTTGTCCTCTCATTTTCCGAGAGTTGATTCAAGATAAGTATTGATTATGTTTCAGGTGGGTTGACCTGAATTAACTTAAATCAAATGATTTTTTTTAACCAACCATCAAGAATCATTGGGTTTTGATAGTAACTGACATAGATGGAAGCAACACAGCAAAGACAACAAAAATAAGCAACACAAGATTTTGAAAAATAGAGATCACACAAAAACCATAATTCAAAATTTTATTACTAAATATCTTTTCTTCAATTAGTTTGTCTTTCTAGTAAGTTTACAACTCCTTAAATAAATCTAAAAATCAACAAACTAACAAGGAAACATTAAAATAAAAGAAAAGCAATAAAAATCCTAAACAAACAGGAAAAACATCCTAAATAATAATAAAAAATTATAAAATAAATAAATAAAAATTATAAACTAGCTAGAAAAAATATAGAAAATCTTGAATAATTACTTTGAGGGTTTATTTAAATACCTTTTCGATCTCTAATTGCTATAAAGTTTTTACCTATAAGATATAAGGCTTCAGTCCATCAACTAACTATAACATCAAAAGTTATATGTCTTGTTATAAAGGTATATATTAAAAAAAAACTCTTTTATCAATGTCATTATCTTCTTTTTTTGAACGATGCATTTTTTTTCCTTGGTAATCAACACTGACAGGATCTACGCATTATAGGACCAATTGCTCCCAGGATGGCTGAGCTGCTACAAAATAAATGTTTTCTTCTCTGCTGGAACTGATTAAGTAGTTTTTCTTTTTTAATCCAGAATTTAAGAACATTCTTATGAGCCGTGATTAGGCCTTTTGTGTTCAAACCATGCAGGTTCGACCATGGATCTCAAATAAAAAAAAAAAAAAAAGGTTTAAGCTGAAGCATCCCCTGAACAAACCATTTCCATCTTGAACATTTACACAGGATGCTTGTCCATGAAAAAAAAGTTACACGAACAGTCAGATACCCAGATCCATAAAGTGGCGCGGCTAACAGATCTAATAATAAACTACACCATTTTTTATGTTAAAGGTACCAAGAGAGGTGCCATTGTTAAAACCAAGTTACAATCATTCTTGTCAAAATAGTATTTGTAATTTCATTTACACCAAGCAACTATATCTATACATAATATTTTGGTAGCGGCCCATGTGGTATTTTTATTACCACCAACCATTCATAGATATGAGATTTCGATAAAAAAATATCTTACAACCACAAAAAGGGTTTTACATAGTCTAATTTCATGTGTGTACATCTATAGCATTCAATTGCTGCCCGCACAATGGGTAGCATATACTTTACATGAGGAATGGTCACAATTGTGTGAATCATTGTACAAGGCAATTCTCCAAGCTTATGGGGTCTTTATGCAGTTCTAGCATATAGGGTCTTTGCAATGTAGTTCTCCAAGCATATAGCCTTTACAATGCAGTTATTCAAGTATATATAGGTCATAGCATGACAGAAGCGATAAATACTGAGCCAACTAGATCGCTTGTGTAACCTGACCGAGCCATTGAAGAGAATCATTTGTTGGATAAACACTGTCAGGTAACAAATCCAATGAGACACCAACAAATGATTGTCTTCAATGGCTCGGGTCAGACTACACAACTGACCTAATTGACTCAACATTTAACTCTTCTGTCATGGCATGATCTGCATATGCTTGGATATGCTTGCAGAACTACATTGGATAAGCCCCTATATGCAAGCAGAACTGCATTATACAACATTTCACACAATTGTGACAATTCCTCACATAAACCCGTATAAACAACAAGACTCATAAGAAAAAAGTGACCACCCAATGGCTGGGTCAAGGATTATGATTAGAATAACAAGGGCAATAATTCTAGACATGTGCGGGCAGCAATTGATTTGAAGTGAGCAGCTTCAAGTTTAACTTCACATGCACTCCATGCAACATGGACGAGCACAGTAACAAAGAATATGGTTATGATAGCATCGTGTGTTCTAAATGGAGAGAGTTCCATATGTCAATTGGATAAAGGTAGCCAGCGCTGCAACGAGAGAGAGAGAGAAATCTGGCATGTTTGTCCATTCCCCTATAAAGTTAAAAAATGAAACTGCTTTAGATCCAGAAACAAGTAATAAATCTAGAAAGTTAAACTAAAAGAATTATCAGCATGAAAACAATGCCCAACTACTTGCAGTGTTTTTTTCAGGGGGAACGGAAGGAAGGGGTGGGGTTCCCCTTCATCATACATGCCACATGACCTATAACAATCAAAAGCCCATAAACCAACTTAGTTGATTCAAAAAATGAAAGCCATTTATTCTGGTTTTGTCCCAAATGCCGCTGCAACTTAATGCAGTTGCAGAGCATGCATGAAGCATCTACCATGCCATGGTACTGCCAAACTCAGATACACATCTAACATCCCAAATGTAAAATTAGGGCGTCATGTTTCAAGCAAAAGATCAAAAAATCATACTAGAGATCCATCTACCAGAGGATCTGTGGGCATGAGTTGAAGAGAGAGCTGTGGCTTGCTGAAACTCATTGATCACAACACAAGAGGCAGAAAAGAGATGGGCTTGTGAAAGCGCCTATAGGTGATGGGTTGTTTAAGGATAAAATCCTTTACGTTTGTAAGTCAAAGAATTCTTGACCAAATTGCACCTATTTGTAGCCATTTCAAGATTTGATTTCAAGCTTCTCTTTTATATTTCTTCTTTCCTTCTCTTTCTGGACCGAATCCATTCTTGGATCAGTCTTTTCTCCAAACACTACACCTACCTCACCCAAACACCTTACATATTCCATCAAACACTTGAATTCTATATTGTATTGCAAAATTTATATTCAGGGAAGCTTCCCATCTGAATAAATTTGAGAGGGATACCCATGGATTTATTTACTGGGGAAGGCTTGAGCTACAGACAATTTATCACTTACCCACTTATAAAAATGTAAAGAAAGAAACAGAGTGGATCTGGTTGATTGGTCTAGTTCCTTCTCTCCTCTCCTAGATCTGCATGGTTCAACTAATGAACTTAATTCCTATCCCTGTACCAGAAGTTTCATCATCCGTAACTTCTTATTCTAAACATTACCCAAATACCCATGAATTCAACCCAAATTAATTAACAAACTCTAGATTCTTTTGAGCTCTACACCCTAAAACCTGGGAAAAAGACTAAGATCTACCCTTTTCACATGTATCTATACAAGAAATCTCAGCAAATCTCAACCAGAAAGAGACTACAGACAAGAACCTATGAATAACAAACAAATTCACTTAGCAATTGAGCTTCATGGCTCAAAATACAAATTCAAAAGCAAAATACTTACTTGTGAGATTCTTGGAATACAGCAATCCTCTCTCACAATCTCTTTACTGGAGCAGAAGGGAGAGAATGGGAGGAGGAGATCTGTAATTTTGTTAATTCATCAAAAAAAATATGTTGATAATGTTAGGAAAAAAAAAACAAATATAAAAGGTAAAGTATTAATCACAACCAACCAATAATGTAACCTTTTACCTACCTAACATGTTCTTTGTCTTTTTATGGGTGGAGTAAAGATTTTTTAAAAAAGTTTTTTTAATTTGTAAATATATTAAATTAATTTCTTTTTAAGCAACTTTTTTATCTTTTTCACTTTTTCTTCTTTTAATTACAACCTTCGATTACTTAATTAAATAGAATTAGAGTTGCAATTATTGTAGAATTACTAAATCAAAAAAAGAGGGACTAGATTGTAAAACATGAAGAATAATAAGTCTGATCTAAAATTTTTGCTAATATTTTTTTTGATCTACAATTTTTTTTTTATCCTAAATGAAAGTGAGACTTGTTGGAAAATAAAAGAAAAGGTAGTTGACTATCACAATTCCAACCATAAAATAATTAATTTTGGTGCTCAATTATTCCATTTTAATAGGAGAGTTGGACAGTTGTTGCTATTCACTTCCAATTTGCTCAAAATAATAGATCAAGCTTGGAAAGATTTAGAATCTCAGGTTGATTTTTCTTTTTTGATAGATTTTTGGCAACTTTAAAGGCACAAATGAGTTTTTTGAGTTATTTATATTGTTTTTCATATGTTTTCAGGTCAAAATTTGTTTAAAAATAGATTGTTTGGTCCAAAAAATAAAAGGCCATTTTCTACCCAGTTTTTGGCTAATTGGACAACTAAAAACTATGCAAGCAAACAACATGTTGTCTATCTTAATAGATAACACGTTGTGTGCTTTATTTTTTTAAAAAATAAGGGGCAAATGACCCCTTAATAATAATAATAATAATAATAATAATAACAAGCAAGGTCAGGTGTATGGGTCTAGCCTCCAAGCCCACGCGCGCCTAGCTTGCTATTAAAGGGTCAGGCACCGAGCCTTACTTTTTTTCTTTTTATTTTTTTTATTTGGTTTTGACATGATTTTTAAATAATATTATAAATTTTTATTTGAGTTTTAATAATTTTTTTTTCAATTATTATATATCTAATATGAAAATAATAATAATATTAATAATAAATTGTTCATTAAAAATAGATTTAATTTTTTTAAAAATTTCTAAATAGATTTTGAACATGATTCTAACACATTTATTATTTTTTCAACTTTCAATCACACATAAAATATGGATATAATATTTTGATTTTTTAATTTGCTTTAGCAATCGTAATTATTTTTTAACAGAAACAATGATAAACAAGAAAGATGTTAATAAGAAAATTGATTTTAGACTTGAGAAATATATGTTTTGTGATTATTTAAAATGATTTGTTTTTTTAAAAAACTATTATTCTATAATTAGATTAAAAAAAATTGAAAAGTCACATGTGACATAAGATTAAATATCTTAATATACATCTTTATTTTAGCTTCATGACTCAATCTTAGGGTTATATTAACAAATTTATTATTATTTATTAACACATATAATAATTCTTGATTTATTTTATTGAACACATATATTGGCCTTATTTTGCAATGAAAATTTATATTGATGATTTTTTTTTTCAAAATGATTATGTTTTTAGGTTTAATAACAATGCCAAATAATTCTTCAGGATTTGGACTTTTTTTTTTTCAAAAGAGTTTTAGTCCCTTCATTGCGTAGCGCGAACACGCAAACTAGTAACATACTAAACAAAATGGCCAACAAAATAACATAAATTATATATAATAACAAACTTAAATAGAACTCAATAATATAGGGGTTGAATTATTTTTTGTCATCTTTGACCATATGCATGTGTGATCTGTATCTCGAGTTTAGTGCCCCTTAAATAGACTTAATTGTTATACATTTAAAAGGTCTTAAAGGACACAAAAGAAATTTTGGTAAAGATGAGACTCTTAAAATGTTTAAACATTATAAGAATGAAGTTGAAAATCAACTTAACAATAAAATAAAGGAAATAAAAAGTGATAAATATGGGGAATACAAAACACCTTTTGATAAATTTTGTTTTTAAAATGGTATTATTCATCAAACCACTGCTCATTATTCACCACATTAAAATGACATAAAAACCTAACACTTATAGAAATAATGCATGCTATGTTAATAAGTTATGGAGCCCCTTGAAACTTGTAGGGGAAGGCAATTATAACTGTCAACTATATACTTAACAAAGTATCCCATAAAAAGTTTCAAAAAAACACCTTATGAATTATGAAAAGAAAGAAAAACTTCCTATATATAACTCAAAGTGTGGGGATGTCTTGTAAAGGTGCTAGTACATAATCCTAAAAACCTCAAGATAAGATCTAAAACTATAGATTATGTTTTTATCAATTATGTTTATAATAGTAATGCATATCAATTTATTGTACATAAGTCAAGTATAAAGAACATTCATCCTAATATTATAATGAAATCAAGGAATGCCACATATTTTGAAGATGTATTTCCATTTAAAAAAACATAAGAAAATTGTTCACTTATGAGAATGACAAAGACACTAGTTCAAGTGGTCATATTCAACTAAAAGATGATGAAGTTGAACATAGAAGGAGTTCAAGGAAAAAAACAACCAAAATATTTATTTTTAAATTTCTAACATATTAGAAAATAAACCTCAGACCTACTCCAAGGCAATGTTTTGTCCTGAAGCTTACTAGTGAAATGAAGTAGTCAATATTGAAATATAATATATTATAAATAATCATACATGGAAACTAAGGGATCTTCTACCTGAAAGTAAACTACCAGGCCATAAATGAATCTTTAAAATAAAGATGAAAGCTAACAAAACTATTAACAAATACAAAACAACACTTGTTGTTAAAGAATTCAAACAATAAGAAGGTGTGGACTATTTTAATATATATTTCTCTATGTCAAAAATAACTTCCATACGAATGCTAATAACCATTTTATCTATTAACAAGCTTGAAATACATCAAATTGATATAAAAACAACTTTCTTAAATGATGACCTAAAAAAGATATTCACATAGAATAACTCAAGGGGTTTGTTATTAATGGATAAGAAAAAAAATCTTGTAAGGTTGTCGAATCATTATGTAATTTGAAATAAGCATCCAAACAATGACATGAAAAATTTGATAAAGTTATATTGTCAAATGAGTTCAACATCAATGAAGTTGATAAATGTGTTTATGTGAAAAACATAAATAAAAATTATATCATTGTATATCTCTATATATATAATATGCTCAATTAATCTTTAATTGCTTGTCATCTTTGGCTCATTTAACTCGTGATTATTTGATTTATGTACATTATTTACTAGAGATATTAATTAATGTGAGTAAAAACTAAAGTAAAATTAACAATAATGTGAATGAGGATCTGTACTAGAGATTTGGCAAGAATAGTTTCACAAATAAACACCCCATGTCTCATTGACCACTAGTTTGATTTCGAACATTGGATTGGACAAGAGTCAATTTTTAGTCAAAACTAGGTAAATGTACATTTGAAAAAGATCACAATTTCTGTCTTTCACATTTACAAAGATGAGCAAACCTGATGAATATTTTCATGAATATTTACAAGAGAAAACCCTAACTCTTGTAAAAAATGACATCACTTCTATATATATATATATACGGAATTATACATGTATTTATTACATTAAACAAGAACTTTAAATTCTATTAAGACTTTACACTCATCTTCCTCTATGTAATAGAACACATTGAATACTATTATAATATAATCCAAAATTAATTATCAGTGTCCAACATATATTAAACTTAAAGATAAGCTTCTTGTTAATCCAAAGTAGGGTTCTCATTACCAGTATCTTTAATTACACGTTTCAGCCTCATTCTACTTGTCGTTTCATGTTTTTAAATAGTTCTTTTATGAGTAGATCCGTTAAATTATTCACAGACTTCACATAGAAAATAATGAAAAGAAAATACTTTTTTGTATATCTTTTTTTCTTTATGTAGTAACAGGTTTATATAGACTTAAAATATTATAATAAAACTATATGATTGTTAATGAAACTATATGACTATTAATAAGACAATTATATTTTGAATTAAATTGAATAGTTATTATTCAGTTTTATCCCAACAATCACAAATATCAAAATTAATTATGAAAAAAATAAAAGAAATGAACTAAAAAAAATAACCTCACAAACAAATTAAGTCCCGAGTTACAAGTGTCAAGTATCATCTTTTGATATTATAAATATTCATATAATGGCATTAGGAAGCCCACTAGAAGAGTCTATCCACCATGACTTTCACTCAATTTACTACATAATAGAAACATACACTTATAAACACTTAGGATTTAGTGTTTCTTTCTAATATGAGATATAAATCTTTTTTTTTCCACTTATAAACTACACCAACATGCTACGCTGTGAGTCAAATAAAAAAAAACATAACAAAAGATATCCAGGTTGTAGAGAATTATTTGACTTTGTTATTGAATTCAGCTTAACAGGTCAACCTTAAAACCTCTCAATTTGACTCCTTGCCTGGCTTAGATTTAAAATTAAACCATGTAAGAGTTGTCCCGATATGACCTAGTCAACTTGGTTGGTCTAAAGGCAACTTGACCATCTTAAGTTTGTGGACGAAATTGAGAAAGAAATGGATGAAATTGACATTTAAAAGAAAACTCTCGATCTGACTCATTGCCTAGCTTAAGTTTAAATTTAAACCATGTGGAAGTTACCCCAATGTGACTTATTTGACTTGACAGGTCCAAAGATAACCTGATCGACCCAAGTCTGTGTATGAAATTGAGAAAAAATAGATGAAATTAACATAAAATATAAAACTCTCAGCCTAATTCATTGCCTAGCATGAGTTTAAAATTAAACCTTGTGGGAGTTGTATCAATGTAATCCAATCAACTTAACAGGTTTAAAGACAACTTAGCCAATCTAAGTTTGTGGTGAAATTGAGAAAAAAAAAAAACAAATGAAATTGACATAAAAAAGAAAACTCTCGACCTGACTCATTGTCTAGTCCGGGTTTAGAATTAAACTAAATGGAAGTTGTCTCGAAGTGATCCGGTTGACCTGACTGGTCTAAAAACAACCTAAATGACTAAAAAGTCTGAAGATGAAATTAAAAAAAAAAATAAGGGATTTAAACTATTTATATGAACAATAAAGCTCCATTAAAAATCCCAGTTGATTTATTATAAAACATAATTTGATATAAATTAATTGTCATGAAGGTTAGTGGCCAATGGATTGTTGCTAACGTTCAAGATTATTTACTTCCTTGGTTCGATATCAAAAGCAAAATGAACTATCCTTATTTGAATAATTTTAATTATTTTTCATAAAAAGCAAAATGAACTATCCTTATTTGAATAATTTTAATTATTTTTCATAACCTGATATTTTATATTTTAATTTCAAGACTTTGAATATATAATAACCAAGAAATATTTTTAAAAAAAAAACATCTTTCGAGGAAACTAAAGAATTCTTAAGAGTATTATTTATTTTGAATAAATAAACAAAGAGGAACAAATGAGCTACTTGTAATTACATATAATTTGAATTCATTAAAGAAAAAA
>Ga0307513_10005366_pt1 | contig 16949 bp, 11 predicted proteins | sample 15_EM_MG_FD_202174 | JGI IMG/M metagenome (GOLD analysis project Ga0307513, IMG submission 202174) | Populus trichocarpa ectomycorrhiza microbial communities from riparian zone in the Pacific Northwest, United States - 15_EM | ecosystem: Host-associated > Plants > Roots > Unclassified | place... | reverse complement strand
GCGCAAGGGCGACCTGGTCTCGGTGCCGTTCAACGTCGCCTGCGGCCGCTGCCGCACGTGCAAGGAGCAGCACACCGGCGTCTGTCTCAGCGTCAACCCGGCCCGCGCGGGCGGCGCCTACGGCTACGTCGACATGGGCGGCTGGGTGGGCGGGCAGGCCGAGTACGTGATGGTGCCGTACGCCGACTTCAACCTGCTGAAGTTCCCCGACCCGGCGCAGGCGATGGAGAAGATCCGCGACCTGACCTGCCTGACCGACATCCTGCCGACCGGCTACCACGGCGCGGTGACGGCCGGCGTCGGCCCAGGCAGCACCGTCTACATCGCCGGCGCGGGGCCGGTCGGCATGGCGGCGGCCGCGGCGGCGCGCTTGCTCGGCGCCGCGGTCGTGATCGTCGGCGACGTCAATCCGGCACGGCTCGAACACGCGCGCAAGGTCGGCTTCCAGACCGTCGATGTGTCGCTGGACGCGCCATTGAGCGAGCAGATCGCGCAGATCCTGGGCACGCCCGAGGTCGATTGCGCGGTCGACGCCGTGGGCTTCGAGGCCCGCGGCCACGGCCACGACGGAGCGCGCAAGGAAGCCCCGGCGACCGTTGTCAATTCGCTGATGGAGGTGACCCGCGCGGCCGGCAAGATCGGCATTCCGGGGCTTTACGTCACGGAAGACCCGGGCGCCGTCGATCAGGCCGCGAAGCTGGGCAGCCTGAGCATCCGGCTCGGGCTGGGCTGGGCCAAGTCGCACAGCTTCTTCACCGGCCAGACGCCGGTCATGAAGTACAACCGCGCGCTGATGCAGGCGATCCTGTGGGACCGCATCAACATCGCCGAGGTCGTCGGCGTCGAGGTGATCTCGCTCGACGACGCGCCGCGCGGTTATGCCGAATTCGATGCCGGGGCGCCGCGCAAATACGTGCTCGATCCGCATTCTTCGCTGGCGCGCGCGGCGTGACACGTGGTCGGCAAACCGACGCTGCGCTGCGCGGCCTTGCTCAACCCGGCCCGCTCGTCCCCACCCGCTGGCAGCGTGCCATCGCCGCCGCGAGGCGCGCCACTTCCAGCGGCTTGGCCAGGAAGTCGTCCATGCCGGCGTTGCGGCAGGTCTGCATTTCGTCGGCCATCACGCCGGCGGTCAGCGCGATGATCCGCGGCCGCCTGCCTGGCTCCCACTCGCGGTGGATGCGGCGGGTGGCCTCCAAGCCGTCCATCACCGGCATCTGCACGTCCATCAGAATCACGTCGTAGGGCTGGCGGCGCAAGGCTTCGATGGCCTCGGCGCCGTTGCCGGCCACGTCGGCGTGGTAGCCCATCTGCTCGAGCAGGATCGTCAGCAGCTGGACGTTGACCGGGTTGTCCTCGGCGATCAGGACCCGCAGCCCGCGGCGGCGTTCGGCATCGTCGGGCGCCGCGCTGGCCGCGGTCTGTGCGGCGGTGGGCGCGCGCCGTTCGAACAGATCGAGGATCGTATTGAACAGGGCCGTGTGCTTGACCGGCTTGGACAACTGCGCTGCCAGCCCGGCCCGGCGCGCATCGGCCTCGGGGACCGGGAATCCCGAGGTCAGCAGGGCCTGCTTCAGGCTCGCGCCGCGCAACCCGTGCAGCGCCTGCGCAAGCTGCAGGCCGTTCATCCCCGGCATGTGGAAGTCGAGGATCGCCACGTCGCAGGCATCGCCGCGCCGTGCCCATGACAGCGCTTGCTCCGGCACCCCGGTGTGCTGGACATGCACGCCCCAGTCTTCGAGCTGGCGATGCAGGATCCGGCGGTTGGTGTCGTTGTCGTCGACGATCCAGGCCCGCACGCCGGCCAGCGGCCGCGGCTCGCCGGTCTGCCAGCGCACGCGCGCGCTTTCGGCCGGCACCGCGGCGACGAGGCTGACGTGGAAGGTCGAGCCGCGGCCGAACTCGCTCTCGACCCAGACCCTGCCGTCCATCAACCCGGCCAGCCGCTTGCAGATCGCAAGCCCGAGGCCGCTGCCGCCGTACTCGCGCTGGGTCGACGCGTCGACCTGGCTGAACGACTGGAACAGGCGGTCGAAACGGTCGCTCGGGATGCCGATGCCGGTGTCGCGCACCGCGCAATGCAGCTCCTGCCGGCCGTCGGCAGCGGGGTTCGTCGAAACCGACACCACCACCTCGCCACGGCTGGTGAATTTCACCGCGTTGGAGAGGAAGTTGACCAGGATCTGGCGCACCCGCCCGGCGTCGCCGAGCACCGTCTGCGGCACGTCGGGCGCCAGTTCGTAGGCCAGTTCGAGGTCCTTCTCGCGCGCCGGGCCGGCCACGAGGTCGAGCGACTCCTCGACGACGCTGGCCACGTTGAACGGGCGGCGCTCCAGCGGCAGCTTGCCCGATTCCAGGCTCGAGAAGTCGAGGATGTCGTTGATGACGGTCAGCAGGTGGTCGCCGCTGCTGCGGATGATGGCCGCGAATTCGCGCTGCTCATCGTTCAGCGGCGTGTTGTTCAGCAGCCCGGCCATGCCGATGATGGCGTTCAGCGGCGTGCGGATCTCGTGGCTCATCGTCGCCAGGAAGCGGCTCTTGGCCTGGGTGGCGAGTTCGAGGTCGCGGCTCTTGCGTTCGAGCTCGTCGACCAGCGCGGCGCGCGTCTCGGCCAGCTCGCGCGCGGCGCGCGCCTGCGAAGCTTCGTGCCGTTCGTGCAGCAGCTCTTCGCGGATGCGGCGGTTCTCGTCCTCGAACTGCTTGCGCCGCAGCTGCGCCCGCACGCGCGCCTTCAGGACCATGAACTCGCCCGACTTCTGGATGTAGTCGTCGGCGCCGGCGGCCAGGCCGGCGAGCATCGCGCTGCGGTCGTCGAGCGCGGTCAGCATGATCAGCGGGATGTCGCGCACGCCGGGCGCGGCCTTGATGAGCTGGCAGGTCTCGCGCCCGCCCAACCCGGGCATCAGCAGGTCCATCAGGATGCAGTCGACCGGCTGCACCGCGAGCAGCTCCAGCGCTTCTTCGCCCGAGCGCGCGGGCACGACGTCGTAGCCTTCGTCGCGCAGCACGCCGGCCAGCTCCTGCAGATAGGTCGGGCTGTCATCGACGGCGAGGATCTTCTTCGGCCCGAGCAGGCTGGCCGTGCCGTCGCCGGCGCGGCTGCTGCTGCCGCGCAGCGCCGCCGCGAGGCGCGCCAGGATGACCGGGATCTCTTCGTCCTTGCGGACGAAGGCATCGGCGCCGGCGTCGAGCGCCTGCAGTTCGGCGCTGCTGTCGTCGGAGCCGGTCAGCAGCAGGCAGGGCACGCCGCGCAGCGCGGCGTCCAGCCGCACGCGGCGGATCACAGTCGTGCCGTCGATGCCCGGCAGCTGGCCGTCGACGACGATCGCGCTCGGCCGCCCGGCGGCCGCCAGGCGCAGCCCTTCCTCGCCGCTGGCAGCCAGCACCGCGGCGTAGCCGGCTTGCTCCAGCGCCTGCCGCAGCACGTCGCGGAAGGTCGGGCTGTCGTCGATCACCAGCACCGTCTGCCGCGCGGCGCCGCCTTCGCCGCGCCGCTGGCGCAGCAGTTCGCGCGCTTTCGCGATCACGTATTGGGCGTCATACGGTTTGCCGACGTATTCGTCGGCGCCGGTGCGCAGCCCGCGCACCCGGTCGGCGATTTCGGCCTCGCTCGACAGCATCAGCACCACCGTCGCCGCCGTCGCCGCGTCGGCGCGCAGTTCCTGCAGCAGCTCGACGCCATCGCCATCGGGCAGCAGCACGTCGAGCACGACCACGTCGACCGGCACTTTGGCGAGCAGCTTGCGCGCCGCGCCGACGGTCGCGCAGGCCAGCGTCTGGAACCCTGCCGCCTCGAAGGCTTCCTGCAGGTCCATGCGGACGGTCAGGCTGTCGTCGATGATCAGCACGGTGTCGTTCATCGGAACCCCATCCCCGGCTCCCGATCGGCGCCCACCAGCGCACTCAAGGCCGCCCCGATCTCGGCCAGCGGCAGGATCTGCGCCGCCGCACCGAGCAAGGCCGCCTCGCGCGGCATGCCGTAGACGACCGAGCTCGCTTCGTCCTGGGCGATCGTCGCGGCGCCAGCGCGGCGCATCGCCAGCAGCCCGGCGGCGCCATCGCGGCCCATGCCGGTCAGCAGGCAGCCGGCCGCGGCGGCGCCGCTGTCGAGCGCCACCGATTCGAACAGCGCATCGACCGATGGCCGGCACGAATGCCGTTCGGCCTCCTGCGTCAGAAACGTCCGGCCGTGGCGCAGCACCAGATGGCGGCCGGGCGGCGCCAGCGCGACGCGGCCGGCCAGGGCGGCCAGGGTCTCGCCGTCGCGCGCGTAGGCGACGTGGTGCGTTACCTGCCCATCGAGCCATTCGGCGAAGGCGCTGCCGAAGGGTTCGTTGATGTGCAGCACCAGCAGCATCGGCACCTGCACCGGCGCCGCCAGGCCGCGCAGGACTTCGACGATCGCGCCCGGCCCGCCGGTCGATGCGCCGATCGCGATCAGCCGGCACGGCGGCCCCGGCAGCCGCGGCCCACCCGGCGGCGGGCCGGGCGGGCCGCGCAACGCGGCGGCGCCGAGGCGGCCGCGCAAATGGGTGATGACGCGGATCCGCGCCACCAGCTTGACGGTGGCCAGGAAGCGCTGCTCCCACTGGCCGTCGAGTTCGTCGCCGCGCGGCTTCTCGAGCACGTCGACGGCTCCCGCGGCCAGCGCGTCGTAAGTCTTGAACAGCTCGCCCCGGTTGGTCGACGCCGAGACCACCAGAATCGGCGTCGGGCAGTGCGCCATGATGTACTCGGTGGCGGCAAGGCCCGTCATCGGCGACATCATCATGTCCATCGTCACGATGTCGGGGCGCAGCGCCTGGCACATCTCGATGCCGCGCTTGCCGTTCTCGGCCTCGCCGACGACCTCGATGCCGCTGTCGGTGGCGAGCACTTCGCACAAACGCCGGCGCACGGTCAGCGAGTCTTCGACCACCAGCACACGGACCTTCGTCATGGCTGCACCCTAAGTGCCGGGAGCGGTCTCGCCAAGCGAGGATGTGCCGATCGCAAGCCACGCAGGTTCATCGCATGTGCACCAGTTGGCGGACGCGCTCGAGAAATTCGGCCTGCGCGAACTCGCTCTTCACGATGTAGGCCTGCGCGCCGACCTCGGCGCCGCGCCGGCGGTCGGCCGGCGACGCGCGCGACGTGACCAGCATCGCCGGCACGTCGCGCAGCGCCGGGTCGGCGCGTGCGCGCTCGATGAAGGTGAAGCCGTCGATACCCGGCATCTCGACGTCGACCAGGAACAACGCATACGGCTGGCGGCGCGCCGCCTCCAGCCCGTCTTCGCCCGAGACTGCGAGATGGACCGTGTAGCCGGCCGATTCGAGGATGCTTTGTTCGAGCATGCGCGTGGTCAGCGAATCGTCGATCACCAGCACAGCGGCCGCTGCCTTCGCCGGCTCGGCCGCCGCCGAGCCGAGGCGCTGCGCCGCCAGCACCAGCGCCGCCGCATCGAGCACGAGCTGCGGCGTGCCGTCGACGTCGAGCGACACCCCGGCGACCAGCGCACTCGCCGGCGCGAACTCGGGCAGCGGGCGCAGCATGACGGTGGCCACCGCCCGCAGCCGCTCGACGCCGAGCGCGGCCAGCGCGCCGGCATGCTCGACGATCAGGGTCGAGACGGCCGGCCCCGCCTGCCGCGTTGTTCGGGGGCTGGCCGGCTCGCCGAGCAGGCGCGACAAGGCAACGAAGGGGATGGCCTGGCCCTGGTGGAGCAGTGTGTCGCCCTGCGCGCTGCGGGCGATGTCCTGCAGGCTCAGGCGCAGCGTGCTGCGCAGCGCGTCGAGCGGGACCGCCACCACGCTGGCGCCGGTGTCGACCAGCAGCGCTTCCAGCGAGGCCAGCGACAGCGGCACCGCGAGCTCCAGCGTCGTGCCCTGGCCGGCCGCGGTGTGCGCAGCCAGCGCTCCGCCCAGCCGCTCGGCGGTTTCGCGCGCCACGTCCAGGCCGATGCCGCGCCCGGCGACCTCGGTCACCGCGCCGGACGTGCTGAGCCCACCGCGCAGCAGCAGCTGCAGCAGCGCGGCGTCGTCCGGCGTCGCCGCCGCGTCCAGCAGGCCTTTGCGCTGCGCGCTGCGCCGGACGGCGGCGACGTCGATCCCGGCACCGTCGTCGCTGCAGCGAAACACGACCTGGCGCCCGCGCCGCAGCACCTCGACGCTGACCCGGCCATCGAGTGGCTTGCCGGCGGCGAGCCGTTCGGCCGGGGTTTCGATGCCATGCGCGACCGCGTTGCGCACGAGCTGCAGCAGCGCGCCCTGCATCGCGCCCAGCATCGGCGCGTCCAGCCGCACGCCGCCGCCGCGGCCTTCGAAGCGGACCTGCTTGCCCACCGTCTGTGCGACGTCGCGGGCGCTGCGTTCGAGCGTTGTGAACAAGGTCGCGGCCGGGATCAGCCGCAGCTGCTCGGCGGCATCGCGGAGCTGCCGAAGCTCGCGCTCGATGCGCTCGGTCGATGCGCCCAGGTCGCGTTCGAGGCGGCCGATCGTGCGCTGCAGCTCTTCGGACAAGGCCTGCGCCGGGCCGGCGCTGCCTGGTCGCTCTGCATCGCGCCCGCGGCACGGCGCCAGCTGGGCGTGCAGCCGCTGGGCCAGCGCGCGCGCCGCCGCGGCACTGTCGCAACTGCTGCGCAGCAGCGCGACCTGGGCGTGGGTCTGCGCGACGCCTTCGAGCAGCGCGTCCATCTCGGCGACATCGGCGCGCAGGCTGCGCGGGCCTTCATCGGGTGCTGCGCGGGCCGCACGCGGGGCTTCGGGGTCGTCGGCCACGGCCGGCAGTTCGCCGACCCGCGCGCCGATCTGGTCGAGGTGGCCGAGCACCGTTTCGATGGCGGCGCTCAGCGGCGCGGTCTTCGTCTCGCGCGACGGCGCCAGCGCGTCTTCGATGCGGTGCGCGCTGTCGGCGATCTGGGCCTGCTTGACCACCCGCGCCGCGCCTTTCAGCGTGTGCGCCAGGCGCAGCAGGCGCGGCACGGTCTCGCCGGCATCGACGCCTCTTTCGAGGTCGAGCACGCCTTGCCCCATCTGCTCCAGCAGCTCGCGCGCCTCGATCCGGAAGTACTTGTAGGCGTCCTTGGCCATGCCAGCCTTGTTTGCTCGGACCTTGCGGTTCAGGTTGCGCCTTGCGGCTGCACCAGGCGCATCAGGTCCTTCGAGAGACCGGCAAGCTGCGACGCCGTCTGCAGCGTCTGCCCCAGGCTGACCTCGGTCTCCTTGGTGGCCTGCGCGGTGTTCGCGATGGCCAAGTTGACCTGCTCGACGGCGGTGGTCTGCTGCTTGGTCGAGAGTTCGATTTCGCGCGCGGCCTGGGTGGTGGTGCTCACCAGGCCGGCGATCAGCTTGAAGGCCGAGGCGACGTCGCCGAACTGCTTCGAACCCGCGTCGACCGCCTTCGATCCGGTTTCGGTGGCCATCACGGTGGTGTTGACGGCGCCGCGAACGTCGTCGATCAGCGCGCGGATCTCCTTCGTCGAGCCGGCCACGCGGTCGGCGAGCTTGCGGATCTCGTCGGCGACGACGGCGAAACGTTTGCCCGATTCGCCGGCGCCGGCGGCCTCGATGGTCGCGTTGATGGCCAGGATGTTGGTCTGCTCGGCGAGTTCGGAGACGATGTCGAGCACGGCCCCGATCTGCTGCGACTTGCGGCCCAGCTCCAGCGTGTGGCCGACGATCAGGTCGACCTGCTGGCGGATGCTGAGGATAGCCTCGTTGGCGGTCTGCACCGTGCCGTCGCCGGAACGCGCCGCCGCCGCCGTCTGCTCGGCGACGCCGGCCACGCGCTGCGCGCTCTCGGCGATCTGGCGCGAGGTGGCGAGCAGCTCGTTGATGGTGGTCGTGATCTCGGTCATCGACGTCGACGACTCCCGGGCTCCGGTGGCCTGCTCGCTGGCGGCCGACTGGAGTTCGGTCGACGAACTCTGGACGTGCCTGACCGCGGCGGCGATCTGCGTGGTCAGCGTACGTGTCAGGAAGACGCCGGCGGCGGTGACGAAGACCAGGCAGAACAAGGTGCCGAAGACGATCGCCGTGCGGGCGCCGGTCGAAGCCGCCTCGACCTCGTCGGCACGCTGTTTCAGCAGGACTTTTTCTTCGCGCTCCATCTGTTCGGCCAGCACGCGCAGGTCGTCCATGGTCTTCTTCCCTTCGCCGCTCTGGATCAGCTTGATCGCTGCTTCCGGGCCGCCTTGCCGGCGCAGCTCGATGCCGCGTTTCAACACCGCCAGTCTGGCCTGGATCAACGGCTCGGCGGCGTCGATCCGCCGCTGCTGTCGGGGGTTGTCGGCGGTCAGCGTGCGCAGCGCCTTGACGCCATTGGCGAGCATGCCGATGGCTGCGTCGTACGGCGCGAGGTAGGCTTCGTCGCCGGTGATGACGAAGCCGCGTTGGCCGGTTTCGGCGTCCGTCAACTGGCCGAGCGTGCCGGCGATGTGCTCCAGAACGACGTGTGTGTGCGCAACCGCGTAGCTGGTCGTCGTCAGCGACTCGATGCTGCGGTACGCCACCGTGCCGATGGCCAGCAGCAGCACGAAGGAGATCGCGAAGCCGACTGCGATCTTTCTGCCGAATGTCCACATCTCAACGCTCCTTCGATTGCGCGGCGCCAGCCGGCGTCCGCGCCTTGATGTTTGCCAGGATCGAGGCCACCGCGACGACGGGCCGGGCCTGGCCTGCGGTGCGCAGCACCTGGGCTCGAGTCGACGGCCCGGCTTCGCGCGGATGGCGGAGCTGGCCGTCGAAGGCATCGAATGCCAGCGCCAGCGGCGCACCAGCGCAGACCACGATCCAGCGGGGCGGCTCGCCCGCCGGGTAGCCGAGCAGGACGCGCAGGTCGTACACCGGAACCACGGCCCCGGCGATGCCGACGATGCCCAGCAGCTCGGGAGCTGCGCCCGGGGTCGGACTTGGCAGCCGCGTCAGCCCGCGCAGCGGCAGCAGGCGGGCGACTTCTGCCAGCGGCAGCAGATGCGGATCGGCGCCGAGGCGGATCGCCAGGAAGTCGTCGAACAGCGCTGCGTCGGCGGCCGGGGCTTCGGCAAAAGAGCGGTCGAAGGCCTGGCGCAGCTCGGCTGCCTTGTTCAGCGGGCGCAGGTCGGCGTCGTTCACGCCGGCTCTCCGCAGGCCAGCAGCTCGGCGCGGCACAGCGCGAGCAGCGCTTCGCGCTTGAAGCCGCCGCCGAACAGCAGCAGGCGCGAAGCATCTTCGCGTTGCAACAGCGCGACCGCCTCGCCGAGCTCGCGGCGCGCGCCCGCGGGGTCGCCGGCGCGGCGCGCGAGCAGGCCCAGGTGCAGGCGCGGCATCGCGAAGCCCGGGTCCAGGTAGACGGCGAGCTGGTCGCACTCGGCCGCGCCTCGCGGGTCGCCGGCGCTTTCGCGGCACAGCGCGAGCGCATAGTGGGCGCCGGCGTTGAGCTCGTTGATCGCCAGCAGCCGGCGGCAGGTGTCTTCGGCCGACGCGAGCTGGCCGCTGTGGACCAGCAGCACGGCGTGCAGCAGCAACACATCGGGGTCGTGCGCGGCCGCGGCCGGCAGCGTGCGGACGAGGTTCAGCGCATCGGCAAAACGTTCCTGCTGGAACAGATCGAGCACCTGGCCGAGGTGCCAACGGGGGGCGGCCGCTGCGGCCGCTGTGGCCGACACCGCCGCGGCCACCGTTGCCGCGTGCCGCTCGGTCAGCGCCCGGACCCGCTCGGAGGCCTTGCCGATCGCCTCGACCCAGCTCTCGCTGGCATCGACGGCGGCCACCAGCACGGGGCCGGCGGCATCGGCCGGCGCCGGCTCCTGTTCGTCGGCGGCGTCCTTGCGCTGGTAGTAGAAGCTGTCATGGGTGTGGCGCAGGTGGAAGGCCTGCGACAGGCCACGCAAGGTCTCGGCGCTGCCGAGGAACAGGGTGCCGCCCGGCGCCAGCGAACGCGCGATGCGCGCCACCACACGCTGGGCACCCGCCGGCGTGAAGTACATCAGCACGTTGCGGCAGAAGACCACGTCGTAGGCGCCGGGCTGCCACAGCTCGGCATCGTCTTCGCCGAGGTTGCGCTCGTCGAACCGCACCGCGCCGCGGATCGCCTCGTCCAGCAGCACCCGCTCGCGGCCTTCAGGCCGGAACCAGCGCTGTTGCATCGCCGGCGGCGTCTCGCGCAGCGCCCATTTCGTGTAGCGGGCCCGGCGGGCTTTGTCGATGACCGCCGGGTTCAGGTCGACCGCGCGGATCGATGCCTCGCGCGCCGCATCGGGCGCCAGTTCGCGCAGCGTCATCGCGATCGAATACGGCTCTTCGCCGGTGGCGCAGCCGGCCGACAGAAAACGCAGGCCGCGGCGCCTGCCGCCGGCGTTCAGACGCTCGGGAACGATCTGCTCGCGCAGCGCGTTGAACTGTTCGATGTTGCGGAAGAAGTAGGTCTCGGCGACCGTCAATTCCTGTGCGAGCGCGCCGAGTTCGGCCCGCGCGGCTTCGGCCTGCAGGCGCGCCAGGTACGCGGCAGCGGCCTCGCCGCTCGCGTCGAGCCGGCGGCGCAGCACGTCGGTCAGCCAGGGCATCCTGGCGTCTTCGAACTGCAGCCCGAGGCGGCCCGCGACCAGCGCCCTGAATCGTTCGGTGGACCCGGTGGCGGCTGGCACGTTCAGGCGGCTCGCAGAGCGACCAGGCCTGCCCAGGCCTCGTCGGACAGCAGGCGTGAGGCTTGCAGCACCAGCAGCAGTTCGGCGTCGAGCAGGCCGATCGACGCAACGGCGTCGGCGCCGGCGTCCTGAAGCAGCGGCGGCAGCGCCTGCAGCGAAGCGGGTGGAATGGCCCGCACGCCGAGCACGCTGCCGACCGCCAGCGCGACGTGGCGGCTGCCTGGCGTGCCTGATGCGCCGAGAGCCAGCATGACGAACCGCCCGGGCTCGTCGTCGGCGTCGCAGAGCAGGCGGGCGGCGTCGAGCACCGGCACCGCTGCACCTCGAATCACCGCCAGGCCGCACACGAAGGGCGGTGCGCCGGCAACGGTCGTCGTCGGCAGCGGCCGCATCGTTTCGATCACGTGGGCCAGCGGCAACGCGCAAAGCCTCTGCTGCACCCGGCAGACGAGCGCCAAATGTGCGCCGCCGCCGTCGTCATCGAACCGCCCCTGCATCCGACCGTCTCGCCACGGTTTCATCGCTTGCAGCTTACAGGCTCCCATGGGCCTGTCGATCCCCGATGACCCACTCGGCTGCATGGGGGCGCGGCCGGTCGCCCCGGGCGCTCGTTTCGTCGCAGCAAACGCTCGGATCCGCCTTCACCGCGGTAACCTCGCGCCCTTACATTTCGTCGCTGCGCATCTGTCGCGCGGAACCACACACATGCGTCATCTCTTCTTGCTTGTATTGATCGCCGCGCTTGCGGCCTGCGGCAAGGGCGGCAAGCCGGCGGCAAAAGCCGATTCACCGGCGTCAGCAGCGTCGGCTCCGACCTTGCTGCTGGCCACCGAGGACCTGCGCACGCTGCAGCCGAGCACACTGGCCAGCGGCCCGGTCATCACCGGCTCGGTGCAGCCCGAACGGCGCGCCGACCTGCGCGCCGAAGTCGCCGCGGTGGTGATGCAGGTGCTGAAGGACAACGGCGAGCCGGTCCACACCGGCGACCTGCTGGTGCGGCTGGACGACACCGCCATCCGCGACAGCCTGGCCTCGGCCGAAGAGGCCCAGCGCGCGGCATCGCAGGCCTTCGACCAGGCCGAACGCCAGGCGCAGCGGCTGAAGACGCTGCAGCAGCAGGGCATGACGTCGATGCAGGCGATGGAAGACGCCGAAGTCCGCCGCAACAACGCCCAAAGCGACCTGGTTGCCGCCAAGGGGCGGGTGGTCGCGGCGCGCCAGCAGTTGCAGCGCACGGGGGTGCGGGCGCCGTTCGACGGGGTGGTCAGCGAGCGCAAGGCTTCGGCCGGCGACACGGTGCAGGTCGGGAAGGAGTTGGTCAAGGTCATCGACCCGCGCAGCATGCGCTTCGAAGGCCTGGTCTCGGCCGACCGCATGCACGAGCTGAAGATCGGCCAGAACGTCAGCTTTCGCGTCAACGGCTACACCCAGGGCGACTTCGGCGGCAAGGTCCGGCGGATCGACGCCGCCGCCAATGCGACGACGCGCCAGGTCGAGGTGATCGTCGGCTTCGCCGATGCCGCCGCCGCACCGCGCGTATCGGGGCTGTTTGCCGAAGGCCGGGTCGAGACCGGCAGCTCGCAGGCGCTGATGGTCCCCGAAGGCGCGCTGGTCCGGGCCGGCGACGCGGCCTTCGTCTGGCGGGTCAACGGCCGGACGGTGGCCAAGACCGCCGTCAAGCTCGGGCCTCGCGATGCCCGCACCGGCGAGCTGCCGGTGCTGGAAGGCCTGGCCGCCGGCGACCGCATCCTGCGCAGCCCGGGCAGCACGCTGGTCGACGGCCAGCGCTTCGAGCTCGCCAAGACCGCCGCGCTGGCGGCGGCCGCATCCACGACCAGCGCCGCCGCTTCGGCGGCAAAGTGAGGCTCCATGTTCCTCTCTGAATTCAGCGTCAAGCGGCCGATCGCGATGGTCGTGGTCATCATCGGCCTGATGGCGCTCGGGCTGCTGGCCTTGTCCAAGCTGCGCGTCAACCAGATCCCGGACGTCGAGCAGCCGGTGCTGACGGTCAGCATCCCGTACCCCGGCGCCAGCCCCGACACGGTCGAGCGCGAGATCATCAACCGCATCGAGAAGGCGCTGCAGGGCATCGCCGGCATCGACCAGCTTCGTTCGACCGCCAGCGAAGGCAGCGCCGCGCTGACCTTGATCTTCAACTTCGACAAGAACTTGATCGTCGCCGCCGACGAGGTGCGCAACGCGATCGCCTCGGTGCGCTACAAGCTGCCGATCGAGATGCGCGAGCCGATCCTGCAGCGGCGGGACCCGTCGGCGGAGCCGATCATGCAGCTCGCGCTGTCGTCGGACACGCTGTCGCACGCGGCGATTTCGCGCCTGGCCGAAGACCAGCTCGCCGACAAGTTCCGCGGCATTCCCGGCGTCGCGACGGTCAACGTGAACGGCTCGCTGAAGCGCGAGCTGTCGGTGCTGCTGCGCTCGCAGAAGCTGCGCGAATACGAGGTCTCGGTGACCGACGTCGTGGCCGCGTTGCGCGCGCAGAACGCCACCGCGCCGGTCGGCAAGGTGCGCGGCGCGCTCGAAGACCAGAGCATCCGGCTGGTCGGCCGCATCGAGTCGCCGGCCGAGTTCGGCCAGATCGTCATCAAGCGGCGCGGCAGCGAAATGGTCCGCCTGGCCCAGGTGGCCACGGTGCAGGACGGCTTTGCCGAACTGAGCGGCTTCTCGGTGCGCAGCGGGCATCCGAACGTCGGCCTGTCGGTCACGCGCACGCGCGAGGCCAGCACGGTCAGCGTCGCCGATGGCATCCGCAAGCTGGTCGCCGAGACGGCGAAGACGCTGCCGCCGGGCACCAAGCTGGAGGTCACGCGCGACGGCGGCAAGGACGCGCAGAACAGCCTGAACAATGTCGTCGACGCGCTGATCTTCGGCGCCGGGCTGACGATCTTCGTCGTCTACGTCTTCCTCAATTCGTGGCGCTCGACCCTGATCACCGCGCTGTCGCTGCCGACCTCGGTGATCGCCGCGTTCATCGCCGTCTGGTTGTGCGGCTTCACGCTCAACTTCATGAGCCTGCTCGGCCTGAGCCTGGCGATCGGCGTGCTGATCGACGATGCGATCGTCGTCCGCGAGAACATCGTCCGCCACATGGAGCTCGGCGAAGACCGGCGCACCGCCGCGCTGCGCGGCACCGCCGAGATCGGCCTGGCGGTCGCGGCGACGACGTTCTCGATCGTCGCGGTGTTCGTTCCGGTGGCCTTCATGCCCGGCGTCTCCGGCGAGTGGTTCCGGCCTTTCGGCGTGACCGTGGTCGCCTCGGTGCTGGTCAGCTTGTTCATCAGCTTCACCCTCGACCCGATGCTGTCGGCCTACTGGGGCGACCCGCCCGGGCACCACCTCGAACCCAAGCGCGGCATCAGCCGTCTGCTGGCCCGCTTCAACGCCTGGTTCGACCACCAGGCCGACCGCTACGGCCACGTCATCGCCTGGGCCCTGCACCACCGGCGCTGGATGGTTGTCTTCGCGCTCGCCAGCCTGGTTGGCGCGCTCGGCCTGCACTTCAAGTTCGGCGGTTCGAGTTTCCTGCCGGCGTCGGATGCCGGCACGGTGGCGGTCGAGATCCGCACGCCGTCGAGCAGCAGCCTCGAATACGCGCGGCTGAAGGTCGAGGCCGCAGCCGTGCTCGCGCGCACGCTGCCGGAGACGGTGGCCACCAACAGCTACGTCAACCCGGGCGGCGGGCGGATCTATGTCGACATCGGCAAGAGCACGCAGCGCAAGCGCTCGGCGATCCAGGTCGCCGAGTCGTTGCGCCAGCTCACCGCGCGCCTGGTCGGCGCCGAGTACGTGGTGCTCGACGACCTCAACAACGGCGCGCAGAAACCCGTCCAGATCCGCTTCTCGGGCCCCGACTCGCGCAAGCTGCTCGACATCACCACCCAGTTCATGGCCAAGCTGCGCCAGGTGCCGGGCGCGGTGGACGTCGGCTTGTCGGAACAGGACCCGCAGAGCGAGATGAAGATCGAGCTCGACCGCGGGCTGGCGAACACGCTCGGCATCTCGGTCAACGATGCGGCGCAGGCCTTGCGCGTGGCCTTCGCCGGCGTCGAGGTCGGCGACTGGGTCGACCCGAGCGGCGAGACGCGCGATGTCTCGGTGCGCCTGCACCCCGACGACCGCATCGACGCGAGCAACATCGAACGGCTGCCGATCGCCGTCAGCGGCAGCAACCGGATGGTGCCGCTGGAGCAGATCGCCACCGTCACGATGGGCAAGGGGCCTTCGCAGATCCAGCATTCGGACGGCAAGCGAACGATCAGCGTGGCGGCCAACGTGCAGGGGCGCTCGTCCGGCGAAGTGACCGCCGACGCACTGAAGATCGCGCGCGCCACCGGCTACCCGCCGGGCTTCGGGCTGGAGTTGGCCGGCGCCTCGCGCGACCAGCAGGAGGTCTTCACGCAGATGGGCATCGCATTGGTTTCCGGCGTGATGCTGATGTACCTGATCCTGGTGATGCAGTTCGGCTCGTTCACGGCGCCGCTGGCGGTGATGGTCTCGCTGCCGCTGTCGCTGATCGGTGTCGTGCTGGCGCTGCTGCTGACCGGCGGCACGCTCAACCTGATGAGCTTCATCGGCGTCATCATGCTGGTCGGGCTGGTGGCGAAGAACGCGATCCTGCTGCTCGACGCGGCGCGCGTTCGCGAAGCCGAAGGGATGGACCGCGAAGAGGCGCTGATGGCCGCCGGCCGCAAACGCCTGCGGCCGATCCTGATGACGACCTTCGCGCTGATCGCCGGCATGATGCCGGTTGCGATCGGTGTCGGCGAAGGCAGCGAGTTCTACCGGCCGATGGCGGTGGCGATCATCGGCGGCACCATCACCAGCACCTTCCTGACGCTGCTCGTCATCCCGAGCTTCTACGACAGCATCGAGACCTCGCGCGACCGCGCGGTGGCCAAGTTCCACCGCCGCGATGCGCGCTGGAACACGCTGCTCGCCTTCGTCGTCACGCTGCTGGAGGCGCTGGCGACGCTGGTCTTCCTGCGCTTGCTGTGGCGACTGCTCGCGCGCGGCGCGGGGCGGCTGTTCGGGCGCGGCGGCAAGGTATTGCCGGCTTGAGTCTGATCGCTTGATGCGCCGAATCATCGGGCGAGTCCTGGTCTGCATGCTCGCCTTGCAACTCGGCGGGTGTGGCTTCATCGTGGTGCGCACCGCTCGGCACATCTACTCCGAATACACGAAGGAGGAGACCGCCGTCGACGCCGCACTGGCCCGGTATCAAGATGCGGTGTTGCGACAGGAACCGGACAAGGTAGCCGCGATGGTCGAATCGGCGGCCGAGCTGTCGATGGATGCCGGAACGCCCATCGTGGGTCGAGAGGACATTCGCGCTTTTTTTGCGAGCCAGATCAAGCCCGCGCAATTCGAGCTCAAGCCAAACGCCACGACGGTCACCGATGACAAGGCCAGCCAGCGAGGGACATACCGTCGAAAGACTGTCGGCAGCAGTGGAGAGCCGGAATTGCTGGAGGGTTCGTTCGAAGCCCATTGGGCGCGCAAACCCGGCGGCTCCTGGCTGCTGCTTCGGATGCACATGTCCACCGGAACGGGCAAGAAAAACCCGTGAACCTCGCTCGCCGATGCGTGGTTGCTGCCGCATGTCTGGCGGCGCGGCCTTGCCTGGCATTGGCAGGAGCCGGGCCCGCCGCTCCAGACGGGGACAAAGGTTCCGGGCCGACTGAAGTCGACATTCACGATCTCGCTCCAGAACAGTTGCGAGTGGTTCACTGGAAAGGCAAGCCGATCTGGATTCTGAAGCGTTCGGCCGACATGTTGAGTCAACTGGAGTCACCGATCCTGCTTTCGCGCCTCGCCGACCCAGCGTCCACCGCTGAAGTTGCCAAGCCTTTGCCCCGGTACGCGCGGAACAGTCTGCGCTCGATCAAGCCAGAGGTCTTCGTCGGCATCGCGATCTGCCCTCACGCGGGATGCGTGCCTGTTGCAAGGCTGAAGGCCGGGCCGCGTCGAGAGCATCCCGACAACTGGCCCGGCGGATTTGCCTGTCAGTGCCACTTCGCGACCTTTGACCTTGCCGGTCGCGTCTTCAAGGACAAGCCGACCCAGGAGAACATCGAGATTCCGAGACACATGTTCCTCGCCGATACGAGAATCGTCATCGGCAAGGATCAGGACGGTGAGGCCTGACCCTTCGGGCGTGGCCAGGCCGTCGATCCCGCCCTACGTTCTGCGGGATCTCGCCGTTGGGACTTGCTGCTCGCCGGCGCGCTGCGCCGGCGCGGCCGGAACTAGCGCAGGGCCAAGCGCAGGCCGTCGCAGAACTGGTTCAGCCGATCGGCTTCGGCCGCCGGTAGAGTGCCGGCGCGCAGCA
>Ga0307513_10005365_pt1 | contig 16949 bp, 12 predicted proteins | sample 15_EM_MG_FD_202174 | JGI IMG/M metagenome (GOLD analysis project Ga0307513, IMG submission 202174) | Populus trichocarpa ectomycorrhiza microbial communities from riparian zone in the Pacific Northwest, United States - 15_EM | ecosystem: Host-associated > Plants > Roots > Unclassified | place... | reverse complement strand
TTCAGCTAAGTTTATTATGTCAAGGTGAAAAGGTTACACTAATGGTGTAAGAATAAGTATAGTATAAACTCAACATGGACTTTAATGTTTGATACTAACATGTTTTGTATTTATTATCTTACTCACTGTTAATACCTTGTTTGTTAAATGGTTAGTCTAAATTTGTGTTGAACAACCCTTGGTACAACAACTACTTGGCACTTTCATAGCCCAACTGTATGGTATAACCGACATATGTGCTATGAAAGGAACTTGATTTGTTGTTAACATAAGTTATCACCATGAATACCTGACAACATTTACAAGTATTGACATTACTCAAATACGATAATTAATATAATCATGTTAATAAATTATAATCTGATTGGAACCTCCTTTGTGTGTGGTTTCCAGTTTAATAATAAAAGGAGTTTATATTATACTTATTTGAAATACCATTAGTGGATCCTCTAACCTTGACATTTGTTTTATCCTTATTTAATCCTTACATCAATATCACATTTCAAAAGTTCTCTTCAACTCCTTTTCATATATTGTTTATAATTTTATATAGTTCACCTCCCTGTGGTTCGACTCCGGTCTTGCCAGGTTATTTATTACTTCGACACTCTTGTACTTGGAATAAGACATCAATCTTTTGATCATGTCACTAGACCCTAAAAAAAATTTTGGTAAAGATTTTTTGATATTTTGGCCAAACCCTAATGGATAATCATAAACTGGTTACGATATCCATTTTGCATTTTAAAACATGAGAAAGATGCAAATTTTTTATGAAAATATGCTTGAAAAACATTTTAGTATATGGTTGTATGCCTGAAAACAAAATATTTTTTTTCTTTTTTGACAAGGGAAATTAATTTAAAAGTTTTGAAATCTTTTTTAATGGTTTTTTTTTTGAAATATTTCAGAGAAAACCAGGTATTTTAATACTAGATTTGTATCTTATAGTGTAAAAATGCAACCTAATATTAAGCAAAATTGGTAGAAAAGCACACGAGAAAGTCAGAAATATTTTGAAATCCCCATTGGAAGTTTTTTTGGAATTTTTTTTTTATTAATTTTTTTGGTTGGCTAGGCTAGAAACGGGTCCAGCCCACTAAATTTAGAAAAAAAGTGCCACTTGCATGTAGAATTTCTACATGCAAATGGCTATTTGGCATGTTTCAAAGTGGCAAAAGGAAGAGCAACCTTGCTTGGTCGGAGGTGAAGAGAGGCTGGGGGCATTCCAGGTGTTGCAGGGAAGATCTTTTATGGTGGTTGGAGGTGGTGGCATCGACGGAGGTGGGAGAAAAAAAGGGGGAAAGTGGGGTCAGCAGAGGAGAAGAAAAAACTGGAAAAAAATAGTTTTTTTGCCAACTTTGCACACTGATTTCTTCCTCTTTAGGAAATGGAATCCACTTCTATTTATAAGGTATGGAATAAGGGCATGTTATCTTTACTAGTGTCAAATCTTAGCTCCTGATTCGACCTGGAAGGATCCCAATTATTGGTTCAAAATTGCTATCATTGCCTGAAAAAGTGGACTGCTAAAAAAGTGATCGGGTTGGCTATGGGGCACATTTTTAAGGAGCAAAAGGAAGAGCAACCTTGCTTGGCTGGAGGTGAAGAGAGACTAGAGGCATTACTTGTGTTGCAGGGAAGACTTGAGAGTGGTTGGTGGTGGAAATGGTGGCTGAGGCGTGGCGGTGGAGCTAGCCAAATTGGTGACCGAGAGGGGGAAAAGTAGAAGAAAAATGGTAGAAAAACTGGGCAGAGATGGTTTTTTCTGAACCTTTTCTTCTGATTTCTTGATGTTCAGGCCATAACATCCACCCCTATTTTCAGGGGATGGAAGAAGGTAATCTTGTCTTCACTGGAGAAACATTTCAACCCTTGATTCGGCTAGAAGAATCTCAATCGTTGGTTCAACGTAGGCACCTTGAACTGTCAAATCTGACACATCAAGGTTGTTTGAGTTGTCCACTTTAGGCCGGCCTTGCGGCCTCTATGGTGTTAATCAGCCTGAACGGACCACATGAGGTTGTAGAAAAATGTTAGGGGATCATTTTGGTTTAGATGTTGTCAAATTTGGTAGCCATATAAAGTATTAAATGCACCTAAAAAGTAACCACTCAGACAACTTTTTCAGGAAAAATCGGCATAGACAATGAATAGTAATTGCGTCGTTTTATGCTTGAGTTAGGGATTTTGGTCAAAGTTCAATTTAGACCTCCATTTGTCAATTGTATTTAATTGCACCCCTAATTGACCCAAAACTTCTGTTTTGGTGCAATTTAGCCCCCTAGAAAACTTCCATTTTATCCCCGAATTTCGGGTCTTTTTCACTATGGTCCTTGGTCTTCAATTTCTTCAATTTAGCCCTTAATTGACCATCAAACTTTCAATTTCTTCAATTTCACCCCTAGTTTTTGTCAATTAAGCCCCTATAGTTCGACGCCTTTGCAAAATGGTCCTTGGCTGTGAAATTTTTTAATTTGACCCCAAAACTTTAATTTTCTTGTAATTTTGCCCATGATTTTCTTAATTAATAAAATATAATTAAGTCCTTACACTTAATTAAATTCTTCAATTGGACCCAAATTAATTCTTAAACTGAATTAAACTTCAATTTAGCCCCTTATTAAATCCAATTGGCATATTAAAAATTTATTACATCATTGGACTTATTTCTCATGCAGATTCGTCCAATAATCATTTAATTTGACATTGAATCTGCATTGTTTCTCCTTTTTTGGGCATAATGGGGTACAATTAGGCCTTGAATTTCCTCTAAAATTGCAGCTTGATTTTTATGTATTTTTAAAATCCTTCTTCACTTGCTTTCTCCACAATCACCAGCTTTTATTTTATTTTTTATTTTTATTTTGAAAAGAAAAATATATAATTTTGGGGAATAACCTAGATATGGGTTATGACAGAGACCAACTAATTAAATTTATTGTGAATGTCGATATCAATACAACCTCTTGATATCATTAACTATTCCTAACCCGAAATAGCTAATCAAGTCCCAACAATACTTTGAAATATCCTCGGAAATGTTGATGTCAAGAACCATTGACATCATTAGCCTCCATGCCAGGAATAGCTAATCAAGTTGCATGGAAATGCTGATATCGATGTAGCCCATCGATATCATTAACTTTTCCTAACCCGGAATAATTAATCAAGTTCAATATCCCTCATGTTACGAGATGATCATATTGATGTTAGTAAACCCTATTGACATCACTAGCTTCTAGTTCTCGGAACTGACTAATCGAATCCAGGAAAATATTGATATTAATGGAACCCATTTGTATGATTAACTATTCCCCGCCAGAATAGTTAATCATGTGTGTTTTCATTTCTCATTTATTTCATTAGATGCTTTCCTTTTGGCAACATTTATATATATAGTCTAAAAATGAAACAAGCTTTCATAATTATGTACATTTAAGAAAGATATGGGTGTAGAACACCTACCTGCTGTAGAAGCTCGGCTCGCGCTCCCTTCTTCTTCTTGTTGTTGTTCTTGTTCTTGTTCTTGTTCTTATGCCCCTTCTATGATCCCTCCTGAATCTACATGTATACCACATCATTTCTTACTTAGTTACATTTCTCACAACAACAACAACAACAATAATAATAACGACAATGTTGACTTCTTTTTAACAATTATTTCCTTTACATTTATGTTTCCCATTATATCTCTTTAGATCATTACTCTTTATTAAATTATAATTATCATCTCCAATTCGGTTTTGAATACGGCTTATATCCTTTGAACCCTAAGACATGGAACCACACATTTCCCAAGTGAAAGAAGTTTGATTCTTCCCTTAATGCAACTAAGTTTCCCCATTTTGTCAATTGGTTGAATCTACCAGTAGAGGTGACAACTCGACCTCTTCTCAAATATTTATCTATATCTGGAGTTCCAAAGCTCCAAATTAAAAGAGGTTGGATTCGTTGGAAAGCCAACATCCCTGGCTATAACTTCTATGCAGAACCCTTCCCTGAATTATATCATTTTTAGGCCCGAATCCTCTCTAGAATCAAGGTTATGAATCTGTCTAGTTTTCATCAACCGTTTTTTAGATGAACTTTCCATTATCCCCATTTTTCTTTTTCTCTCAAGACACCCATTCCTTTGTTTTTTCTACATTTTGCGACTCTTCCTAAGCCGAACCATAAGCTATACTCGTTGTTAATAATTTCATTTCCATCTCATGTAACACACGCATTTGACTCACAAAGTTTCCTATTATCAAGTTCTCATGTTTTTCCTATTAGTAAGCTTCCTACTCCAACTAATTCATGCATCACATATGACATGCCAAACATTGTCCTCCCTCCCCTCAATCTATTCTTAGCCGAACTTGGCCTAAGAGGATTAAGGGTCCCCTTTTCCTTTCTATGCAATGATTTGTCTCATTTACTCATTGTTCACATCATAACACATATTACAAGGTTTATCGGGTACAAATTCAGAATTTCTTTTCCTTCCATTCAACCCTCACATGGTCGGCCACTCATGTCCCTTGGGCGTTGATTTTTCTCTGATAATTTTGCATGATTTTTATGTTAAAAAAAACTTATAGTAGTTTAATTAACTTTATTCTAACAAATTCTGCAATTCCCTCAATTTTCACTCAATAACCTTAATTTACAAAATCTGAAATTGATGCACAATTCCTAATCAAATTTCAAATTGAATTTCACAATTAGGTCTAGGTTGTGTAGTAATGCAGTGGTTTATAGTAGTAAATATATTTATATATTAGATGCTTGTCTTCAATCGAAATCGAAAGTACACACTTAAGAATACTGCAACTCCGGTGATTTACAAGCCACGACATTACCAAGTTCATCCTAAACGATGTTCTGAGCTTATGTAACAATAAAATTCGATCCGTATTATTAAGATAATACATGATCCAAATATCCTTTCTTCAACATACCAGATCCACCAGCTGATCGATGTTTAATTTAAGATTTTCCTAAAAAGGATCTGCGCTCCATATTGAGGCTGAACGGTTAGAAATTCGGCCGGAGCATGAACATATTTTGGGGATACCACAAACGAAAATTGTCTAATGATCACAGCTAGAACAAGTTTGATCTCAACAAGGGCTAATTTCTGTCCAACACACGTTCTAGGGCCTAAACCCCATGGGAAAAAGGAGCTTGAATGCTTCCGAGGCTCGCAAAACCTTAGAGGATTGAACTTGTCAGCGTCTTCTCCCCAGACCTTTGTGTCATGGTGAGCTGCAATCACGGCTAAAATGAGTGGTGTGTTAGCAGGAATGTGGAGGCCCTGAAGCTTAACATCTTTGCATGTCTCCCTCACCAACATTGTGACCGGAGTGTAAAGTCGAATTGCTTCGTGTAGTATCATATTTATCTGTTCAGACAATGAGAACCAACAACAGACTAATAAGAGAATGAATGTTTCAAAAACAAACCATTGGACAAATCCAGAGCTTCGTAAATATTGTTCATAAAAAGGAAATTATATATATGTATCACCCTTTGGAGTAGTTAACATTGGATAATTCCATCATTTTGCTCCCCTCTTAATTAGGAAATTATATATATGTATCACTCTTTAGAGTAGTTAACATTGGATAATTCCATCATTTTGCTCCCCTCTTAATTATATAAGATTCAATTAGCAAATTAATTAAGAGCGGTGCATTATAGTACGAAATTGAACTCACAATCTTAAGTTCACCAAGAATATCTGCAGTTGGATGCTCCTTGTCTTTGCAAACAGCAACTACTTCTTCACGGGCCTTGATTTGCCATTCTTGATGGATTGCTAGAAGGATAAATGTCCAAGTTAAGACAGTAGCGCTTGTCTCCTTTCCTGCGAAGTAAAATGTCTTGCATTCGTCTATAATTTCCTCAACCTCCAATTTCTCTTCTTCACCATCATGATTCTTATAGGAAGAAGTTAACAAGCTAAGTAAGTTTCGAGATTTCTCCTCTCTCCTGTTGTTAGCAGCCTCCTCAATTAGCTTCTCTATTGATCCGCGAATTTCCTGGTCTAGTCTCCACTGCTCTTTATTCTTTTCTGTTGGCAAAAACCTGTGTCATCAATCATCATTAACAACCTGACAATTAATCATTAGAAACCATCTCATGATTAATTAATATTTTGGTTTGTTTCTTGGTATTTAACCTGAACCCTGGAATAGGGACATGCGAGTAATACAGGGAGGCAAGGTGCATTTGCTTTTCTTGTAGCTCAAAAATACGCTTTCCTTCTTCAAAACTACTTCCAAAAATTGTCCTGGAAACAATATCTGCTGAGAGGTTTTGTATTTCTTTGTGCACATCCATCTCGAATTCTTCTCTTCCTGCTCTTTTTCCCTCCCAATTCTCAAGCATGTCCGTTATGCTAGCCACAATTTTTGGCACCCACCCCTGTTGAAAGGAAAAGAAAGATCAGGTCGTTGTGTCCATGGCAAATTACTTATTTTGGCTTGTCACTTTGAAGTTTGAACTTTGACCAGCGAGCTCATTCAATTATCTCGCATGATTATAAACCTTCGATTATTGCCCATTGTGATTTGAAGCAATCGGCATAACAAGGCATATTATACAATGGTTTCTAATAATTTCAGTGGTCCAAGAGAGGACAGAAAAGTTTAACGGTCCAATTTTCCTCATCTTTCCAAACAGATTCTTCTTCTAAATTAGGGTACGTTTGGTTTTGTTGAAAATCAAAGCACACTAATGCTTTACCTATCAATCCGCTATAAACTTTGATATAGTCAGGCTTTGCTTCTGTTTGAAAAAATCTCAACTTTTAAAAGCAAGAAATTACCTATCAAAGTTATAAAAAACTTCAACGCAGAGCCCTGGTAAGATTTGTTTTTTAAAAAAGTTGTAATTTCTTAAACTTGGATAAATAAAAATATGATCAGTATTATTTGCCAGTAAAAAAAAGCTCAAGTAGACCTTTTTTTTTTTTTTTCCTAAACTGAAAGAAAGATGGGTCACCTTAACTTGCTCCATGTTCAAGGCCAAGCTACTGATCCTCCTGTGAACAGCCCACTTCTCACCCGTGAGCTCCATAAGTCCCTTGTCTCCCAAGAGCTGCTTTGTCACAGGGTCGAACTTCATCCTCTCAAATGGTCCGCCAGTATTTATCAGAACCTCTTTAATTGTGGCTGGGTCGGATAGAACCAACCTGGGCTTGGCTCCAAACCAGTATAAGTAGGTCTTACCGTGCATTTTAGACCACACGCTGTAAGTTGGAAAAACACGATGAAGAATATTGTGGTGAAATGGTGGAGCTATTGGCTTTGATAGAGCTTCTTTCACTAATCGACGCCTCTCAGCCGTGTTACCAAATATGGGACGGTAGCCAGGGCCACCTATGCCTTGTTTGTAGAAGTGGTGTTGGATTTTGTAAGGAACCCATAATATTGAGTAGACAAATTTGGTCAGGACAGCTACCAGAATAACCAAGATGGTTGTAGAAACCGAAACTAATATGAGATCATACATGGTGTTGATGGGACCTCAGAAGAGAGAGCTTAGGTAATATTGCTGAATCTTTTGATGAAGATCTCTACAGGGAGAGTGTTGATAATTAAGTCCATGTTCACTGCTTGGTTAATGCTTGCTCAATCAATCCACGCCATTCCTTTTTGAGATCCCCTAGGTAGCGGATGCCAGTGGCTTTATCTTTCTTTAATTTTCTTTGTTTATAGATTAATGCGTGCCATAAGACCGTACACCTCAGCAATCAGAACGTGATTTGGGGAGTTTTACAGATGGCCAAGTGCATCTTTTCTGAGCCAAAAATCATTTAAATACTAAGCACGGGAGAGAATCTTGTTCGATAATAATCAGCATGTGATTTGTGTAAGATAAACAAAAGGATGAATACAAAAGATGTTTTTGTTATGGCTAACACACTTAAGCCATGTAGTTTCCATTATATTTATAGATGTACAATGAAACTGCAATACGTATAATAATAAAACTAATCTGAGCATAATAAGGATGTAAATAGATATATGAAAGTCACTCTAAATAGCAGGATTATTTTGAATTGACAACAGAATGGATAGGATGAAGAATTGGTGCAGATGCTCCAGGATTTTCTGCTGAAGATTCTGATAGTCTAACACCCCCACTCAAACTTAAGCCATGTAGTTTCCATTATATTTATAGATGTACAATGAAACTGCAATGCGTATAATAATGAAACTAATCTGAGCGCGCATAATAAGGAAGTAAACAGATATACAAAAGTCACTCTAAATAGCAGGATTATTTTGAATTGACAACAGAATGGATAGGATGAAGAATTGGTGCAGATGCTCGTGGATTTTCTACTGAAGATTCTGATAGTCTAACACCCCCCTCGAATTAATGGGGTTTTGACAGACGATTAATTTGCTCGTGAGATATTGAAACCGTTGTGCAGTTTGCACTTTGGTGAAGACATCCGCTATTTGATTGACATTGGAGACATGTTGGACTTTAACATCATTGTTGCAAACTTTCTCTCGAATAAAATGGTAGTCAATTTCCACATGCTTCGTCCTTGCATGGAACACCGGATTTGAAGCAAGTGCAATGGCCCCAATGTTATCGCACCATATAGTCGGTGTGTGTACGAGACCAATAGCCAATTCTTTGAAGAGCATTCTAAGCCAGTAGACTTCAGCCGTAACGAGTGCCATTGAACGATATTCTGCTTCTATACTCGAACAGGAGACCACATTATGTTTCTTGGAGCTCCAAGAAACTAGGTTGTGGCCAAGAAAAACACCATAGCCACTAGTAGAACTTCTGTCATCTAGGTTGCCAGCCTAATCTGAGTCGCAGTAAGCGTGTAATTGTAGAGGAGATGGTGTATAGAACAAGCCATGGTTAACAGTGCCCTTTAAGTAGTGAAGGACTCGTTTCATGGCTTGCCAGTGTGGAGTTCCTGGCTAATGCATATACTAACATAGCTGGTTGACAGCATAAGAAATATCAGGACGAGTGATGGTGCAGTATTGAAGTGCCCGAATGATTTGGCAATAAGTAGAAAGGATCATAGATGAGTTCGCCTTCTGTACTGGACAGTTTGGTAGTGGCTATTGTAGGTGATGCAAGTGGTTTAACACCAGCCATGTGAGACTTGTCTAAGAGATCACAAATGTATTTTGTTTGACGTAAATGCAATCCTTCGAAACTTCTATCAGCCTCCACACCTAAAAAATAAGACAAAGAACCAAGATCCTTGACATGAAAAATGCTTTACAAATGATGAATGAGCTAGTGTAGAAATAGCTGAAGTATCAGAACCGGTCACCAAAATATCATCGACATAGATCAATACAAAAATTTTGATTTTTGCAGTATGCAGAACAAAAAGAGAGTAGTCATTAATGGATTCCTGGAAACCAAGCTCAAGAAGCTGTTGTGACAACCTGCGAAACCAGGCTCTTGGGCTTGTTTGTGACCATAAAAAGACTTGTGTAGTTTGCAAACATAATCCGGTTTGGTGTCATCAACAAACCCTTTCGGTTGTTCCATGAAAACTTCTTCCTCTAGAAACCCATGGAGAAATGCATTCGACACATCTAATTGTCAGACGGGCCAGTGAAAATGAACTGCAATTGCAAAATAAGATGAATGGTAGTTGGCTTAATCACGGGGGGGGGGGAAGTTTCATGGTAGTCCACCCACTCCTTTGATCATAGCTTTTGGCCACAAGTCTGGCCTTAAAATGTTCAATACTGTCATCTGGTCTTTTCTTAACTTTGTATACCCATTTATTCCTGACAATGTGTTTATCAAGCGGGCGAGGACAGAGGGACCAAGTGCCATTTATCATCAAAGCATCAAATTCCCTTCCCATGGCAGCACACCATTGTGGATCCGAAACTGCCTGAGTGTAGGATGTTGGCTCAGGAGTATTGAAGACTGTAGAAAAGGCTCGTAAAGGATGTCGAGTATTGTAGAACAATTTATAATCAGGAAAAGATTTGGGGCTAGAATGACCTGTCCTTGACCGGGTTTGAATGTGAGTGAATGTTGGCTGGACAATGGGATTGGGGGAGGTATTATCGGGGTCTTGCGGCAAAAGTGGAGAAGGAGATATTGATGAAGTGTCAATATCTATGTCAGTGGGATTTTCAGAATTTAAAATGGGAGGAGGAGGAGAATTATAATTGGATGCAGTAGCTGAGTAGGAGTGGGCAGAGTTTGATGCCGCAAGATTTAAAATTTCAGTTGAGTGGAAAGAAGGATTAGCTTGAGAAGTTATAGCTGCAGAAACGTTAGATAATAAAGTACTAGATATAACTGAACTGGGAATTATCAGAGGTTTACCTGCAGCAGGAGTCGTACTTCGAGATGTGGTGTGGTTGGCTAGTTCCTGAGCTAGAAAAGACTGCTCATCGAATATGACATGTCGGGATATGTATACCCGTTTAGTTCTTAAGTCAAGACACCGATATCCTTTTTGACAGTTAGAATAGCCTAGGAAGAGACATTTTTTACTTCGGAAGGCCAGCTTATGTTCAGTATAAGGCGGGAGAAGTGGATAGCAAGCGCATCAAAAAACATGTAAGTCCTTATAAAATGGCTCGGTTTTATGAAGTAAAAAGTAAGGCGTTTTATTATCTAAGACTTTTGAAGGTAATCTATTTATTAAGAACACTGAAGTGAGGAACGCATCAACCCAATATTGGGGAGATAGACTTGATTGGGCTAGAAGTGTTAGTCCCATTTCTTGGATGTGCCTATGTTTTCTCTCGGCAATCCCATTTTGTTGAGAAGTGTGTGGGCAAGTCAATCTATGGTATATCCCTTGTGTAGTTAGAAAATTTTAAAACTGGTTGGAAGTAAGCCACCATTATCAGTTTAGATTTGTTTGATTGAGGTAGAGAAAAAATTTTCAGCAATGGTTTTAAACTGAACAAAAGTTCTGAACACATCAGATTTTCTTTGCAAAGGATATAACCAAGAATATCGTGAATAATCATCAACAAAAAAAACATAGAAGGAACAACCACCTGTGGATTGTATAGGGGAAACCCATACATTAGAATTGATTAAAGCAAGAGGAATAGAAGATTGACGACTAGATGCTGGGAAAGGTAGTTTCTTAGCTTTGCCAAGTTGACAAGCTGAGCAAAAATCTACTTTATTTGAAGGACTGGTGACATAGAGTTTATTGGAATGGAATAAATTATCAAAAACAGAAGTAGCAGGATGTCATAGTTTGGAGTGCCAAGTGTCTGCAGTAGCTCGAACTCCTACTGTTGCCGAAAGACATATGAGATTTTGAAGGGAATTTTGGCACCCAGCTAGTGGATACAGCCCGGTATCAACCACACCTCGAAATAGGATTTTTCCTATCAGGATCTCCTTTACGAGAAAATCAGTAGCAGTTAATATAAAGTAACAATTGTTATCTAAACAAAATTGATTGATAGAGATAAGATTGGTGGCTTCTTGTGGGCAATAGAAAATGTTGTTTAGATGAAAATTGGATTTGCCAAGGTTAAATGTTGTAGAACCAGTATGTAGAATTTGCAGACCTGAACCATTTCCTACAATCACAGTGCCGGAGTCATGATAGGAGTTCTGATGAGTGAGATTTGATGCATTTGATGTAATATGGGCATTGGCACCACTATCCATGTACCAAACTTGATGATAAGTGTGGCATTAGCTTCAGCCACCATAGTTGCGAGATCTTGAGGAGGGAACTGACCCTGATATGAATAATCAAAATGATCAAAACAATCAATAATAGAATGACCAATTTTACCACAAATTTGACAAACCAGGCGGTTGGATGGAAGTTGAGGAGGAGTTGATCTGGTCTGCTAGTATGGCCGAGAAGCAGATGAAACTGTAGGCTATATTTTTGTGGAAGGTAGAGGAAGGCCTTTCTTTTTGCCATAGATAGGAGCTGATGCGAACCTCGTGATCACATGGTCCCTTAGATTTGTGGGCAGCAAAGGCAAAATGAGTATGATCAGTGTCGCAAGAAGAGTGATTGAAATCCAGAAGATTTTCATAGCCCAATAATTCGGCTTGAAAGTCTTCAAAAGTGAAATTAATGTCACGGGATGCAAAATTAAAGGAGGTGACAAATGGTGTATATGTAGATGACAGGCCACTCAGAAGAAAGGAGATCAAGTCTTGATCGTCCACAGGCTTACCAGCCGCTACTAATTGATCTGCAAGATGTTTAGCATTTTCAAGATACTCAAAACAAGATTTGGTACCTTGAGTCAATGTTTGTAATTGGCGTTTAAGATGAGAAATGTGAGAGCGAGATCGAGAAGAAAAACGAGTCTGCAGGGCAGTCCAGACTTGCTGAGATGTTTCCATTCCATAAACAGTGGAAACAAGTTTTTCAGAAAGAGATGCAAGGATCCATCCAAGGAGACAAACATCTTTCTTCTGCCAAACAACATAGGCAGAATTTAATGAACCAGAGACAAGATGTTTTGGAGGACAGACTTCAGTGTCATCAATGAAGCCAACTAAGTCGTGTCCTCGGGGGAGATTAAGGAATTGCATTTTCCAAGCCAAATAATTTTGAGAGCCATCTAGCTTAACGGAAATAGTGGTTGTAGATGGTGGAAGAATAGGGGCAGGGGTGGGGGTGTCATTGGTGCTGGCCATATGGATGATGTGGAAACAGGAGAAAGGATCGTATAAAAAAGCATGAGCTTGTAGTCAGTCTGATACCATGTAAGATAAACAAAAGGCTGAATACACAAGATTGCTTTGTTATGGCTAACACACTTAAGCCATGTAGTTTCCATTATATTTATAGTTGTACAATGAAACTGCAATGCGTATAATAATGAAACTAATCTGAGCATAATAAGGAAGTAAACAGATATACGGAAGTCACTCTAAATAGCAGGATTATTTTGAATTGACAACAAAATGGATAGGATGAAGAATTGGTGCAGATGCTCCTAGATTTTCTGTTGAAGATTCTGATAGTCTAACAATTTGGGGAGCGATAGTTTTTTTACCTGCGGCGTAACGTGATTCGGGGAGTAATAGTTTTTTTTAGCGGAATGGATTATTTTTTTCAATTTTAAAAAATATATAAATATATTATAAAGTTAAAAATTTAATGCATGTCAGATAAAAATAATTTTAAAATACTAAAATATTGAAATATTGGACAACATATTATTTTTTAAAAAAATATTGAGAATGCACCATATTGGATTGACCTCGGATAATCATGAAAATGCGGCATATTGGCTTGCACGATTGGATCCTTAGTTTTTTTTTATAATTGGGATAGACGACATGTCGTCCGTCTCAAATTGTTTTGAAAAAAAATGAAACAACGCGTAATGTGACACCCTCCATAAATACATGTAATCATTCCTTAGTTTCTCATGACTTTTACAACTTTTAGAGAGATATTTTAAAAATCTACTGAAATATTGGCAGTCTTCTTTGTACCGGGAGATCCCAAGTTATCGACTAAGAACTGTTATACTTCATTATTAAACCAATTCTCATTTCATTTATTGTCCAACTATCCTGGACTTATCTCATGACATCCATCACATTTCATTATGGTTCATGGTATGCATACAATTTTCAATATAAACTTTCAAATCTTCATAAGATTTAGGAAATACAAACACATAATAATTATATGAGACACAATAACATAAGTATACATGATTAAGTTAAATTTATAATGCATAAACCTCATGATAATTAACACTTAAGCATTGGACCATTACAATGCATAAGGGGTATTTAATATAAGTTTTGAACAAAATTATCAAGAGATTACTATACATATCTAACATCCCACTCGAGGTTAGGTTATGAGTTACCTGTAAATAATTTATAAATATCAATTAACTCAATAACATGCAATTTACATTAAAAAAAAATTATACAAAAGAAGTATTGTCTTTAAGTTATATCTCATCATTGTTAATTATACCAATTTATTTATCAACACAATCTCTCTTTTTATCTATGTTGTTCACTTGTCATATCGAGATTTCTTGTATGACATAAGTTTAATAAATCATATTTTTTCCTAACAATTTGTTTTCTAAAACTCAATCTTTCCCCATATTATCTAGCACTAGATTTTTTTTTATTTTCCTATGTAATGATATTATTTCAGTTCCTGGGAAACTAACTCATTCCCCCATTACCAGATATTAATTTCAATTTCCAGAAATCTAGTCTCATCTCTCAATGTCGGGCGCTAGTTCCAATACCTAGGAAAAACTAATCCTTTATGCCTTTTACCGTCATTAGTCTCATCATCAAGAAACTAATTCCTTCACCCATTATTGGGCATTAGTCTCATCGTTGGAAAGCTAATCCCTCCGCCTATTATAGGGCATCAGTCCCATCATTAAGATAATTTGGGTATTAATTTCCCCATTACCAGGTATTAATTTCAATTTCCAGAAATCTAGTCTCATCTAATTCCTTTACTATAAACTATAATTTAAGTATGGAATATCAGGGTATTTCCAACATAATACAATGATAGTTAATGGAGAAAATGACAAGGTGTATTACACATATCTGTTGCTGGAGCTCGAGTAGTATCTCCTTGTTGTGGCATAGCTCTCATGGCCTCTCATGTATCAACAAGTATACCACATTGCAGGCTCATCTTACATAATATTAATTTAAGTTTACTTTCATCAATTTAGCTCTTTTCTTCAATTAAATTCTTGTTTTACTAATATTTTCAACTTGTATTTAACATTAAGGTTTGCATTTTCTTATATTATTTTGCATTCAAAATATATTTCTCAAACATATGGAATGTATTAAATCCAAATCATTTTCTTTTCAGTTATTCCAATTTCTAACTTTTCATCAATGATCTCTAATGTCCAATATTTTGTCAACAATGTTTTATGTCTTGCCTTTTATTAAACACTTGTGAGCACTAAATTCAACTCATCAATATCATAGAAATTTTGCATATGCCTCCTCCCAGACACACCAACAAGAATTCATACATCAACACTCAACTTAAATGGTCATAATCCAACTTAAACATACTAACGATAATCATATTATACATAATTAAAATTTCAACACCAAAACACGTCTAAATTCCAAAACTTCCCCAATTACATCAACATGGTTGGCCGCCCATGGTTTAAAAATTCATGGTTGGCCTTAAATTTGTCAATTAAAATACTAATAATACCACTACTACTATAAAATTCCCCAAAAGTTTTAATCAATCCAAAAATTTACACCACTAAGTTTTAAACAACATAATCTCACATTTTCCTGTTCTTCCAAAACATGTCAACAATACTCATAAATAAAACAACCCAATTTACTTTAATCATATTAAAATAGCTAACACACCAATTCATAACACAACAATTAACACAATTCTAGCATATGCACTTTGATCCCTTATTGGCCGGCCATTGAACCCTTGAAAACACTAGGATATTTTTCATTATTTCTTTCCTATTTAACACCCAACACAACCTAATATAACTCAATTTGATCAATTCATAGTCAATTATATTTTCCTTGAAATTCCACTATGAACCCTAACATTAATCTCATGATTTCTATCTCAATTGTTATTAGTTTCATATGAAATTGTTAGATTAGGTTTTGAACTCCTTACCAAACATTAAATAGTCTTTGAATCCCAACTAGTCAAAAATTTCTGGATCCCTCTTTAAAAACTCTTGTTTTCATGATTGTGCATTGATTTCCCCTTGGTTTCCTTCACTTTTCTATCTTGTTTAGGTACTTAAAGATGTGGTGGTGAGTGTTTCTCTTAACCCCCCTTTAATTCCGTATATTATTTTGTGCTTTCTCTAAGAATTTTGAATAAAAAACTCAATATTTGTCCCCCTTCCTCTTTTGTTCCAATTGTTGCCAACTTGAGGGGGGGGGAGATGGCTTTTACATGTTTTTTTTTATTATTTACATTTTAATCTCTTTTTTATACATAATCTTAATTTGTCCCATAATTTCTAATTTATTCTCTCCCTTTTACTTGGTGTCACACACCCCTCTCCTTTTCTTTTCTTTTTTTATACTTGACATTAATTCTCAATTTCCTTAATTTATTTTATTTTATCTCTGGGTTAAAATTTTAATATTTCAAGACATCTAGCTGGGAGTTTACACGTCATCTGATTTACCCAAATTCCAGCCACTACGGTTGCTGGAAAATCGGGGCTTAAGTTTTTTACCTAAAACTCATTTTTCAACCCATTTCTGACCCAAAACATCGTAGGAACAGTAATAAATCTATCTATGACCTCAAAAAACCACCTCAAAAATTGAAATAAAGCCAAATCCAAAAATCAATCTAAGCTCAGATTTATTTATTTTTATGAACTTTAAAGGTACAAAAACACCTAATATGAAAAACCGAGGCTTAAGTTTTTTACCTAACACTCATTTTTCAACCCGTTTCTGACCCAAAACATCGTAGGAACAGTAATAAATCTATCTATGACCTCAAAAAACCACCTCAAAAATTAAAATCAAGTCAAATCCAAAAATCAATCTAAGCTCAGATCTATTTTTCATGAACTTTAAAGATACAAAAACATCTAATATGAAATCTTCTCATCAAATGGAACTATTTGACACAAATATAGTCCATTTTGGTAGTCTAAATCGGTGTCAACGACACTTTTCTCTCTCTACCATTGGAATCCGACAACCTCTTTCTCTCTTTTCTCAACCAGGGACTAAAAAATAACAAAATAAAATTTTCTGACAAAATTGAATTGAAAAAATATTGAGGTACTGAAATTGTATATTTTGCGTGATTTTAAAGTTTAAGGACCAAAGTGCATCTTTTGAGAAACTTATGGCATGCCACCTATATATGGTGCCTTTTTCATTTCGGTCCCTCTTCTTTCTATCCCATCTTTTCATGAGAAATCAAAATTAATTGGTCTTCAATTAGGATCAAATCGCCA
>Ga0307513_10005364_pt1 | contig 16953 bp, 19 predicted proteins | sample 15_EM_MG_FD_202174 | JGI IMG/M metagenome (GOLD analysis project Ga0307513, IMG submission 202174) | Populus trichocarpa ectomycorrhiza microbial communities from riparian zone in the Pacific Northwest, United States - 15_EM | ecosystem: Host-associated > Plants > Roots > Unclassified | place... | reverse complement strand
CCCTGGGCAGCAGTCCTTAATTATTGCAAAAAGTGGCCAATTTTTGATGTATTTGGCCTCGATCAGGCCGGGACAACGGGCGATTGCCCAGTAACTTGGTACATACATGCACTAGTATCTATAGTATTTTTGAAAAAAATCTGAAGCCAAACGAATAAGAAACGCGGGCTACAGGAGCGAATGACCAAAGGAACCTACAGTGGACAAAGGACCCTCCATACCCTGTACCGGGCTTGCTGGTAATGTCAAAGAGCAAAAGGTAACCCTGGCTGAGTGTGTGCAGGATATGGAAAACACACCGAGGAGCTTGTATAAGGACACCTAGCGAGTAGCTATCCGAATAGAGGAATAGGGAATGCAAATGGCCCGTCATGATGGTTGACATTATCAGATGTGGAGGTGTGGATAGCTGGGCTGCTACCATGCTCGCAAGGTCGTAAGTCGGCCCAAGTTCTAACGTGTCCCGTGAATGATCCAACTCGCAGGCAAGGTGGAGTCACCAAACTCCAATTTGACCTTGATCCAGTAGCTCTCTCTTCACTTGACCAATTTGCATGCGACTGCTTGTTAAATTTTCGCGTTCCGGTTTCCTATAGTCGATCAATATAAGTGTTTATTGGGATCCGCCACAAACACTTAAGGGCACAAGACGAGCGTAGCGAGTCCTTATATACCTGAACTCTACATAATGCCTCGACCAGTCTCCGGGCTGTGCTCGATCCGACCCTGTTCAAATCCTAACACTGCTATTTATGGGGACGTCGGCACCCCAGAGTGCATTCGATCATACCTTGGGAACATGTAGTAGACACACGCACCGACCTTTGGGATATCCAAGCGGAGCAACTCAACCACTGGCTTGATGGCGCCAGCCGGCTGGGCGATGCCATCAATCAGTATTAGCACCAATGCGAAATGAATTACTTATATCTAGACCAATTCCATCTGCCACATTCTTCCTTTCGATATAGGTCAACCTCCTTTCTTACTCGATGAGTGATGGATGCTGGAGCTCAGTGCAGTCACGTAGAAAGTGGTGAGTGTCATAACGGCAATATGACTACCTATCTATCATCATATTTCATTCAAATCTTATATCACTTCTTGTTAACCACCAGCTTTTCTCAACACGCACTGAACACCAGAAGCTCGCAGTGCACGAGGTAATTGATGACCGGTATACCACTACCAAGAGTCCTGACATTTCAAAACAAGATTCTCGCTGCTTTCTGCCTCTGAGATCGATCCTTCCTGCCCTATGTTGGCGAAGCAAAAGAACCCGACAGGCAGTCCGGCAGGTTCGGGACTCGTTCCCAGAAGTGAGAATTAAGGAACTAGGACCAATAGACACAAATTATATGCAACAACAGGTATAACCGAGCACCCATCACAAGCCGCTCATTCAACCCAATCGTACCACCACTCCCATCCTAAAGGATGCATTTCGTGGGTACTGAAGTGAAGACTCGGATATCGGGCTGTCTGGGAATACCAAAAAATCCCCCACCCAGCCGACGTAATTGTGCTCCGAATCCCGAAGTCGGCTAGAGAGGGAAAGATGGATCCTGCCAACCTATGAGTATACGGATGAGCGAGGCATGGTATTAGCACAAACCTGTGCAAAGTACATCGGCGCGATGAGCGTCGAATTTGTATTGGTGTAGATCATGTCAATGGGATTCGGGCGTGATGCATTGAGTAGTTTGACGAGCTCCTCTAATTTAGAATGTTGCTCCGCAGAGAAAGGCCGGCGAATATTGTCCCTGATTCCTATCGTGCGCAAGGATTGTAGACAATCCTTCGTGGAGAGTAGCACTTGGAGAATATTTGAGATGGTTTGGAATGTCTCTCGCAGGACAAGGGTTGAGATATTGGGAAAGGGCATCAGGTCAAGGATATCTGTCTCGTGTTTATAAGAGCCGTACTCCGTCACAGTGGTATGGAGGAGACCCTCCAGTCCTTCGACATCTCGTAATCCTTGACTACGACCTTCGTGGAACCTCTCCAGTGCCGGGGTTTCCAGCTGCACTAATTTCAACCCCGAGACTCTGCGAAGGGATATTGTCCGCAACCTGGGGAGGCGAATGGGGCTTTGCAGGGCAGTACTATGGCATTTATCCAGCATTAGAGTGATTAGAGTACCAGCACATCCTCTCAGAATTGATGGCCAAGGGCCGCTAATGTCGTGGAGATAGAGATCTTGAATTGAGCCAAAGTTCGGGGCTGACTTGAGGTTGAACTTTAGGCTATCTAAGCCATCAAGACGCATGGTATGAAGGGATGTAAAGGGTTGGCCGCGATTAATAGAATCCAGGCGCCCATCGCCGAGCGCGAGGATGGTGAGGTGTTGCAGGTTAGGGAAGGAGATGGGGTATAGCACGGGCAACACCCCGCGGTAGAATAGGGATTTAAATCGATGGGATTGTTCAAGAAGGAGGCCTGTCGCTCCGGTCGTGCGGAAAGAGCCAATCTTGGGTTGAAGGATTGCGCCTGCACGCTCGAGCCAAAGGCGCATCCCTGCCTCGCTCATATTATCGTCTTCCAAAACGATATGTGACCAGACTCGAGGACAAGCAAGCGCAGCCGCTCTCCAGTGCCGGGCCACAGCGCTATCGATTATCGGGGCTCGCCACTCAATGAGAGCATGCGCTTCGATGACTATACCAAGAATTTCTATGGGTAGATCGTTAATATGTGCCTTGCGTGTCGCCTGCACCATGTTCCCGCCTCCAGACCCATCCGCCTGGCGTAACATCGCCGTCCTCACAGGGAGAGAGTGCTGGTAGGCCATAGTTGGATCACTTATACCCATCAAGCCATATTTCCCAGCAGAATTAGACACGCTTTTGTCCGTGGTGGGGGTATCATCGAGTGGGAGCATGGCGTGGTCGGGTTGTAAGAATGAAGAGCACGGCCCGACTCCAAGGCTCCCAGGTGAACTGAATGTGAACACCACCGATTAGGTCAGGGTAGAATAGCGGTATCAGGTTACATGATACGATCTGCGAGCCTCGCTTTAGGCCACTAACACAAACTAGAGAGTGTTTGCTGTTAGCGTTTTAGAAATTTTTGGCTCGTCGTCCAGAGGACTCATCTAGAGCGGATCAATTCAATTTAAACTGCGAGTGAGGAGTCCGAGAAGCCCGTCAGTAAGCGGCCAAAACGTTCAATTAGCCTTGCGCAATACACTGGAGCTAAAGGTATTGATCGCGGATCCATATAGACCATTGTGATCGAAACTCGGCGCGAGGTATTGAGTCCCTTGGACAGGATTTGGAAATATGCAATCTATGAACGGAGAATGACGGAGGCATCTCCCTCTCACGTCCAGCACCGATGAAGTGCGACACTGCAGAGGGAGTCCTCCGACACCACAAGTTCCCAGAGAATGTGGGACAACGAAATACGACTGATACAGCGCCAGGGATCGGTGATACAACAGACAGAGGTGTTGGAACAAACTCACCTTCTGGAGGTCTCCATGTTCCGGTAATAAAGGTTGCATAGGCACATTATGAGGAGTAAAATGTGTCACTTCGCAGTCGGATATGGTGCTTCTAAGTCCTCCGGAAGCGAAGATCACAGTGTGTTCAAGATTGGGAAAGCGGAGACAAGCACATACACTGTGCGTGATATTGCAGAACAGGAACCGACGGTATGTTTCTAGTAGCACGGCTATAGTTCCTCTTTCACGGGCATAACGTGAAGAGGGCCGGCACCTGAGCGCCTAACCTTAAGAAGCTTCCTACATACCTTTCGCACCAATGGTATATAATATCAGGCATGACGGCTACACGGAGTTGCCCTTTCGCCACTGCCCTATCGCGCTGACCACTCGACCGTTGCATGCGCTTACAGCGATGGTTTCGAGTAAGAGCCAACGCGCAGATGCGACCTTAGCCTCTCAGGTTAATATGCCCCCTGTAGGGCGCCCGTTCGACATTCTGCTTGTCGGGTGAGGTCTTGAGCTGAAGGTAGTCGTTGTTTTGCTTGTTCGAGCTCCGCCACTAACTGTAAAATATTCTATTGAGCAATATGGAGTCCTTCTCATGAGGAAATGTGGCGTGGAAAGTCGAAGTTGCAAGTCGGCACCGCTATGGTGCGGTGTAAGAAGGATCGGGTGTCTCGACATGGTGAGTGGAAGAATGACAAGGCCTCAAATTACAGAAAGCAGGTGCACAGGTGGACAGTAGACAAGTCGAATCACTTCTGGACCGTGCTATAATACAATCTACCCGATACATCGTCCACAACCCAGTCCAGACCATCCACAAGATGATCCCCTGTAACTGCACTGCATGATTGTATCTTCCAGTGGTGCGACCTAATGGAAAGCAAGTCCAGTGCCTGTGGGATGGTCAATATGGTGGAACCAGATGGGAGAACAAACGTACGTCTCGAATTTCCATGTCACTCATGGACCCTAGTATGTCTTGTTTATTTGCGAAAACCAATAATGACGCCCCAGCAAGGCGCTATAACGATTTGTGAATTAACTTACTGCACGACTTTTGCTTACTCACATCTTCCTGCAAGAGGGCACGAAGCTCCTCTTTACAGTCTCTCATTCGCATACGATCACCTGAGTCGACGACCCAGACAATCGCATCCGTTTGCTCGAAGTAGTTTCGCCAATATGGACGGAGGGTGCGCTGACCGCCCACATCCCCTGCAGCTAGTTAGGGAGAGTTCCCTGTGTCAAAGCTCGATGCAACGGACATATGTTCAATGTGTATCTGGGAAACTACGTCAATTTTGTACTTTGGACAGGCACATAACATACTTCCCGTGCACAAAGGTCTTGATATTGAAACCCAGGGTCGGACTGACGGTCGAAATATCTTCGTCGTTGAGCTTCTTGAGAATGGTAGTCTTCCCAGCGTTATCGAGGCCCCTGTCCACGCCGCGTCAAATTCATGGTAGAAGTTTCTGCCGCAAAGCGGAACAACGTGCAAGAAGAGGACCCGCATCTCTTTCTCTTTCCTCCTGTTCTTCCGGATTACCGTCAAGAGGCCCATATCTGACAAGTCCAAAACGTGATCAGGTAAAAAAAAGGGTATCGGGCCTTGGAGTCTTACCACGATCATGTCCCTCGTCTCCTCCGCCAACGACGCCGAAGCTACTCGACCCATCGACTCTGATGAACTTCAGCTGGTAATCATCTTCCCTTGACGAGCCTGTCGCTCGCGGTCCGCGGAGGAAGTCGGAGCACTCGTCGACCAGTAAAAAACCGGTAACGTAGCCTGTTTCAAGTGGAATATCACCCTGAATGGCTACGGGTATCCTTGCGAGCCGTCTGTGGACCTTCCGTTGCCTGCTGGATGTTGGATCATCCGACTTGCAATCGAGCCGTGCGATTTCGGCCGGAAGCCCTTGACCAGCGGCTAAGCGGGATTGAGAGCATACCGTTTGAACCTGAACAGTGCACGAAACCTGCGTAGGGAAGCCTTCAGAGCGACGCTCCAAGTCATGTACCCGCCCAAAGGGCGGGCTAGAACTGAAACTGATCGTTTTATTTTATTCTAGCAAAAGCTCGGATATAAACAAGTTGGTCCTGACTGACTAATATGGAATAGTTTACTGAGATTAACGGCAGGAATTACATCGCACCTGGCATTTTGTGGAGAATTTCTGCGCAAGCTTCTGTGCTCTCAACTTTATCGGTGGTGTTCGGTATGCTTATTCCTTAAATCGTACTGTTACCTTTGCAGAAACTTGCTTCCGGTTAGGTCCATCTTCTTCCTAGGATTGCTTGCTGGGGGCCCTCGTGCAATGTGGTCTTCCTTTCTGATTTCTATGGCGGGGATGTGGACCACCGCTGCTGTTCTTGCCGAGATATGCTCTGCCCTCCCGCTCAGTGGGTCCATCTACATCTGGGCAGCCGAGAGTGCTGGTCCCAGATACGCCCGCTTCTTTGGTTTCGTGGTTGCTTGGTGGGCCTGCACAGCATGGATGACCTTTGCAGCAGGTAACTGCCAGGTATGTTCTTCCCCCCTATCCTATTCATACGAGTTCAACCACCGGTACAGACCACCGCGTACTACATCCTCTCTTTGCTCGTCGTCTACGAGGTGGACTTTCCTGGCAGCATTACCACGGACAACGTTAAGTGGAGAGCTGTCGTATGGGCAGTTTCGGAGTTCTTTTTGTTCTTCGCTGTCGCTTTGAACCACCTGCCTCGTGTGTGCCTTTCACTGCGTTCCTTCCGCTTCCGCTTCCGATTGCTGAGTATTCTGTAGCCAAGTGGTACTCCAGAATCTTCAAGTTCTCTCTCGGTCTCATGATGCTTGACTTTTTCCTCAATGTCATCTGGCTGCCAATCGGTGCATCAAAGACCTACGGCCTCCGTACGGCCCATGAGGCATTCTGGGATACGTGTATTTGGCTTTCCTTTTTTCTTTGACACCCTCTGACTGCCAACCAGACAATGGTACTGGGGCCCCTCCAACATGGAACTGGATTTTGTCCTTGTAAGTCTGACAGCACCTTCTCATCCATTCTATATGTTGAGAGAGCCTTTGTCAGTCTCTTCTCTTCTGGCGTCATGACTGGTTTCGATGCCTCCGGACATATTGCTGAGGAGACCAAAAATGCAAGGTGAGAACAAGTCATCTCTGTCCACTCCAGTCCTCGCTAACCTCCTTTCCCAGCATCGTCGCTGCTCGTGGTATCTGGACTAGTGCCGTCGCGACTGGCGTCTGTGGCTTTCTCACGATGATACTCTTCCTCTTCTGCACTCCTGCAGACACCGAGTCCGTTTTGAACGCTCCCCAGCCTTTCGTACTAGTCTACGAACAGGCCCTCGGCCGCGGCGGTGCGACATTCATGACGATCATCGCCACCTTAGGCTTAATCATTGTAAGTCTGATTCTGGTAAGTCAGTCAATTGGACCTAATACTCCTTTCCAGAACACCAGCATCGCCATTGTTGCCGCCTCGCGTCTCATCTTCGCAGTCGCTCGGGATGGGGTCCTCCCTCTCTCCAGTTGGATCGGCACCGTCACAAAGGACGGTCAACCCCGAAACGCCGTCCGGGTTATCTTGATTTTCGGAGCCGTGCTCCTCTGCGTTATCCTTCCAAGCAACGTTGCCTTCACCTCGCTTATCTCTGCCGGAGGAGTGCCAACCATTGCCTCTTATGGTCTCATCGGACTCCTCCGCCTTACCATGACTCGGAAGGGTTTCCGATCAAGCCGTTATCACCTTGGCAAGATCGCACCTCTCCTGTACCTTGTGGTGGTCCTTTATCAGAGTATCGTGTTTGCTGTATGTTCGTTGTTCTGGTTCCTGAATCCTTCGCACTCACTAGGGTTTGCAGGTTGATATTTCCCCATTCTTCTTCCCAGTGACAAGTGCTGCGAATTTTAACTTCGTAAGTTTATTGTCCTTGAGTTAACTCTCTATAGGGTGATTTGAATAATTCTGTGGTATCCACAGGCTGTGGTCATCTTTTGCGCTGCTACCATCTTCGCCATTCTGAGCTGGTGGGTCATCCCTGAAGACAAGTGGCTGCGTCGCGAAAACCTTGAACGTCAGTTCAAGCAGGCGGACGGTATCGATACGGGTTCTGCGACCCCCTCCGAACCCATTCAAGCTACCGACGAGACGAAGGAGTAGGAATATCTCAATGCGATTCAACTTCTCTGAATAAGCCATGAACAATATCTAGATAGCAGAAAAGCGGAGTATGCAAAGAACACCAAAGTTTTGAAAGCTGGAATGAGTATTGGTTATGATCTAGAACCGCTCCAGTGGAATAAAACACCCATGACCTCTTTAAACAACTGTGTTGGAACCCTCAGTGTTCTCGTGCTCCAACTCGTCGATTATTCTTCAAAGGCAGCTTCACCCTCAAGTGCTTTCTTGCCTTTCCTGTGATGCACCATCGGTGACGTCCGAAGACAAGTGCATGCGGAGTTTGACTTACTTGCTGCTCTTCCGCCCATTGGTACGCTTAGTCTGTTTGTCCAAAGGCGTTGGGGGCCTCAAATTCTCCCAGATGACATCCTGCAGGCCATAAATACGATACAGCTCAAATACAGCCTGCTCTTTGTCCTTTGCCTCAATCATCAAGTCGACGTCATCCGGCAGACAATCGGGGAGCGACTTGCACCGGTCTGCATGTGCCCGGCGTTCCATCATTGTTACTGCTCCCGGGCGTGGTTCGGAGAGGTGTTGCTTTACGCGAATCCCTTTGCGTGCCCAGGTTTCGTTCACTATAGGTATGAGCTCTGCGACTCGGCGAGAGGAGGGCTGGAGTCGAGGGTACGTCAGTCAAGAGTTGGGATGTATAAACGTAGCATACGTTGATCCAATCATGGTGATAGTCGATGACGATGGGGATGTCAAGGTCCGGACAGACAGTTAGGAGGTCATCAATGTTGTAACACATCTGCCGAACGACATCAGTGCCCTGATTTGCGCAAGTGCGATAGCATTTAAGTACCTCGTCATTCTCGAGGACAAGCCTCTTCTTGACCGCCTCACTCAATTTCTCCTGGTAGTTGGCTTTGAACCTCTCGAGTGTAGCTTGCTTGTCATTGTACACCCCCTACTCCGCGTGAGAAAAGCCACTCGATGCATGATCAACTCACCCCCATATGAATAATCATCACAGAGTCGCAGTCCAATCTCATCCGATCCATCATCTCGCAATGATCTACGCCCAAATTAGAAGGTGAATCATTGGAGTCAACACCTATGATCCACTCACAATCCAACTCCTTCACTGCAGCTTCGACCACATTTTCTTTCGGGCTCGCAATCTGTGTAAACTGGCCAGGGTGGCTGGTTAATCTATGACCGTATTTCTTCGCCAGAGCCCCAATTTCCTTCAGCTCCGTGTCGACGTATCCGAGGTCGTAGCCATACTTAGGGTGTGAGGCGAAGGGGAACATCTCAGAGGACATGCGCAAGAATTTGATACTATAGGTGGCGTTAGGCTTTGAAAGGTGAAGGTGGGCAGGACAAACTTGTTCTTTTCGTTCCACTACGTTGGAGCGGAATCAGTGAGAGGGAGGGAAAGCAAACGCGGGACGAACTTCGATGAGGACCTTCAAATCCACCAAGTTCTGCCTTCCTAGCTCCTTGACATAGTCGAGCCCCTTCTCTTGGATGGTGGCTATCCGGCACGTCCTGGTCTCATGCCTTTAGCCTCGGTCAAAGGAAACCAGTGCGATTGAGGCGTACCGGCTACAGAATACGGGCGGCTTCTGCGCGCGCAAGATGGTATTCAGACAGGCCTGGTGATCGAAATATTAGTACCACCTATGCGACATGGGATGAGCGAGAACGTGCATAGCCCAATCGACCTGAAATGAAGTTGAATGTCCGACTGATAAGGATTCAGACATTTTACGGAGACAACATACCTTTGAATGTGGAGTTCTTCTTCACCACATCCGGAATATCGTAGACGACTGGTTCGATAACCTTAGGCTTGCGTTTCGATTTCTTTGGGGTTTCATTCTCCTGTATATGTCCTAAAGTCTCCTCTTCAGCCATGGAAGCTTTGACCTTTCTCTTCCTTTTTGTCGTCCTTACAACCTCACCGGCCACTGTGAAAGATTCCTCGCCTTCTACGACCTCAGTCTTAGTCGCAACCTTTCTCTTCTTCTTGGGTGGTTTCCTTGGCTTTACGGACTCCTCTTCTGAGAGAGATGAGAGCTCAGAGTCGCTCGCGGGCGGTTGGGGTCCCAGGACAACTGCTTTGCGCTTGCGGAGCGATTTTTTGGGGACTTCGGAGAACATCTCCTCCGGTTCTATGGTGGCCAGGCCAGCGGAGGGTGGTACGTTGATGGAAGGCCCAATTTGACGCGCAGGCGTGAGCATACCCAAGGTCGGAACTGTAATTGGTTTGAAAATAGGAGATATAAGTCGCGCGGAGGGCCTTTTCATACACTGGTTTGCCTAGGAGATCGATTAGGGTAGACAGAACGGCAAGAGCTGAACAACTTACAACGGTTCGCCAAGGAAGGGCAACTTGAGCCGCCGAGATGATGGTGGTAGGAGTCCAAGATGGAGTTTGTCCAATACTGCAGGGCGCCCCACAATTTTTTCATATGGCGATCATGAAACGGAGATCGGCTCTTTATCGGTCACCCTTAGTTTCAGGCCACCGCGGCTTGAAGTGACGAGAAACTTTCAAGTAGAAAAGGTGAGTGACATGTGGGTACTAGGTACTAGAATAACGCAGAGGGGGAAAGTAGCTGGAATTACAAGCAGCGCAACATAGTGGGCAGCAAATCGCTATAGTAGATCGAAATCATCGAGCTAAGAGGGTATCCATTAACACGGACATTGATAGTAAGGATATGGGGCACCGCACCTCGTCGTTGTAGGTCATAATTGTCCGCTTGAGCTTGGATGTATCTACCCAGGTCACGTAATCTTCCATGTTACTAAAGAGGAGAGTTAAGAGAAGGAGATGCGTGGCATTTTAAACTACTCACCGCGTGACGAGGTATGCAGGATCGGTTATGGTATCTGGGCCAATGCGGACGTGCCCGTGTTCAATAAACTTGACAGCCTGGGGACGTGGAGCATTCGAACTCAGTACAGTGGTACGAAGGTTCTCCAAGCAGAGCGATTCGACCAGTATGCATTACGCCGCCTCTGCCCATTTGAAGAGAGATCGACGAACAAAAGCTTTAGTACTTACCGCGCTCACACTTTCAGCCATTTTGAGTCTATGCATGACTACTCCGAGTCGTCTCCGACAAAACGCGGCTACAGTGAGTTTATTTTCAATCTCGGAAAGCTGGGCGGTGGTATTGAGGACCCCTATGTCGTAGAGTTTCGACAATAGCTGGGATTCCAGTTTCGATCTGAAGGGGTCTTGAGCCGGAAGAAGCGACAGGCGGTGTGTATATGAGCGGATCGAGCCGCATAGTTTGTTATACCTGCTCGGGAAGGTCAGTCGCGTAGCTGGGAGAACAAGGAGGGGTGTATCCGACTTATGGTAGTCCTCTCGGTGCTGTATGTGGTACCTCCTCATGACTTTGATTTCTCGAAGGTGACCGTCTTGCTTCCACTGGAAAATGGAGTAAGAAAAGCAATAAGGAGACAAGAAGAAACAAGAAGAAACAAGAAGAAACCCACATTTAAGAAGTCGACTTTCTTTAAGAGCTTTTTCTCGTGGTATTTCAGTTCCCTCATCGTGGGTGGAAGTGACAAAGTCGGACAAAGCCGATGACAAAGCACCAACACTTGGACCGTTCTTTGCCGTCGCTCTTGTCCCGGCTGGCCCTTATTTGTCGCTGCTATCGCAGTCGTCGAGCAGCACACAATATTAGGCAGTCGTGCTCGTTTTCTTGTGCGTCGACGCCTGAACCGCGCCGCCCCCCGACCCCGGACACGCCACCGCAGCGGGCTGTCGTTGTGGACTGCTCTTGACATCCGAGTATAACGTTAATATTTTCCACAATTATTTGCTTACTATTTGTGCTCATTTTCTTCTTTATTCTCGCAGATGAATGCAGCCCAACCACCGCCTCTTCAACACGGCCCAGGCCAGCCGCACAACCTCCAGCCGCACCAACCGCCTATGGTGCAGTTTCCGACTCGCGGACCCATCATGCAACCGGCCCCAGGCGGCCCCTTCCCGCCTGGGCCTCAGCCCTCACTCTACCCCCAGCACCGGCCAGTGCCACCATCCAATGGAATGCTAATGGGCCAGCCGATGCCCAGGATGATGGCAGCAAATGGAATCCCGCACTCCGCGATGGTTCCTGCTTCGATGCCCTTCCCAGGTCACCCCAATACCCTTCGGAGACAGCCAATGCACCCAGGATTTCCCCAGTTTCCACCAAGTGGGCCAGCTCCGAATCACCACCTTGTCCATCCTCAAATGTTCCGACCACCAGGCGGTAAGTTGGTTGCAGCTTTTGGACCGAACGTCGCGATCCGGAATCTCGTTCAGAAGACTCTTTGCATCTGATATGACTCAAGAGCCTGTCTTCACATCACTCGAACACTGGACTCTCGAGGACCTCCATGTTGCCTGTCGATATTCTTGCTTCTCTAGGAGCGAGATATGGCGTACTCCACCTCTTATGGAATGAGTGCTATGCCCCGATCCGACCTACGGTATCCCCTTATCGGGGTTTCGTCGATTCTAGCACGGCATTCTTTGTGCGGTACTGACTTTTCTATTGTCCAGACAATCTGAACGGGATCCGGGTCCGGGTTGGGTCCGCAGCGACCGTCCCTGGTCCAATGGGTCCTCTTGCTCTATCTGCTGGCGCGATACCAGGCTCAAACCATGCTATGATGGCCGCTAACCTTGGGCACCCACTCCCCCAACGTCAATCCCTACCGTCACCTGCACGCAGCCCTCGGTCGCAACCCACCCACTCCGCCGCACATACACCCGCCCATACAGGTCCGGGAGGATACGTCCCTGCAACCAGTATGACACCCACTGCATCCACACCACGGCCACAAACCGCAGGCCCGTCCTATCAACAGACCCCGCGGCCTTCGATGAGTCTAGATGGAGTCCCCGATCCGTCAGGTGGATTACCACCACGAATAATGGACCAAACAATGCCCATGGAGGCATTGTCTGGGGACGCACCTGCTGACGTTGTCATGCAGAATCCAGGTCCTTCACAAACTCCACGACCTATGTCTCAAATGAGTGGTGCACCTACCGTAAGAGAGATGAGCCTCGCGCGAGATAGTACACGTGCACATTCCCCTCACCCCCTTCACCTATCGTGCGTACTGTAGTCGTTGACATCGCTTCTATTTTTGCTTACGTCTCCCAGCACTTCTCATTCTTCAAAACCATACGCCAGTTCGCAAGTCATGGCACTCAGCGCAGCCCTCAGCGTCGAAGCGCCTGGTGTGCGTGATTTTCTTCCAAACCCTAGCTTTCTTTTAACATTCCGACAGAAAGACACAGACGAGTACTGGCGCGGGATCGTCAGTAAGCACTTTACAAACGAAGCAATCATGACAATCTCGCTACCGAAAGAAGGCCCGCCGGAACCGAATCGTCTAGGACACACAGCAATAGCTCAGACCTTTAAGGCAATCTGGGCGTCTGGTGTGGCGTCTATGTCCTTTTCGATTGACGGGGCACGGGAGCATGCGCACCGAATACCAGGCGGGCTATTGACATTCGTTCTCTACTGCACGCAAGCGCGTTGGCGGATGCACTACTTCAGCGGGTACATGGTCGAGCTTCATGGCACTCTCAAAGTTGTGTGCGTGCTGAGCCACGGCGGACATGCATGGCGCGTGCAGATCCAGCAGTTTGATCTGGAGTGCGCCAAGGACGAGATGTGGCTCGCCAAGTCAGCGATCGTTGCTGGCAGGTTCTCCACACTGATGCAGCGCCGCAGTGCGCTGCCGCTCGGCTCTATGTCTGGTGTTGGCCCTGACGCGGAGAATAATCGACTTGTGAGACAGGGGGATATGGTTGTGCCTACTACGCCCCCGAATCGGTATGGCTTGCCGGAACATGTACTGCGCACTATGGAGGTCTGTTTTATTTTATTTTGTGCGCTGATCGGAATGACCGAGTTTTGATTCCTCTACCTAGGTCCACGATGTTCTCTCAGATATGGCTTCTGTAATGGATTATGATGCAGTACATCATTGTGGTCCAAGAGGTTAGTCGGTTGGCCAGACGCGTTAATCATTCAACCAATTTTTTTCACAGCGGCAATGGAACAAATCGTGAATGGTGCCCCCATTCCTCAAATATTACCGATCATGTCAAACACCTTCCACCCATTATATCAACAATCCTACCCAGGGGCCAACCAGCTGGGTTATCCAGTAGCTTCCCAAGCCCCTCCCCTCCACCAGTTCCTACAGACCCCACGACAACAACTACAGCCCTTCCTTGGCGCGCCTCTACCCGTGGGCGTCGGCATGGGTCAAATGCCGCCACCGCCAGGTGCAAACGATCCTGCTCCACAACGACCACTGGTTCCGCCACCAAATGGCTCCATGAACAACCCAGAGTCCGGTCCACCGCCCATTTCTGGGTCAGGACCGACAGGTGCCACAGCCACCCCCCCAATTGTGACGCCGAAGCTGAACAAGCGGACACCTGGGAGCCCGTCGAAAGATCAGCGGAAACGTGGCGAAGCGGAGACTCCTGCTGGAAATGAGGCTGGCCCTGAGCGGACTACTTCCAAGAGGAAAGCACCGGTCGGGGATAGTGATACGCCCGTGCCGAAGCGGCGGAAGGGCCGGAAGTGATGCGTATTCACTTCACTTCTCCCAAGCTGCAACCACACAGTACATAGATGGAGAGACTGCTCCAGCTTGTCGATTGTACACACACCGGTCTATCAACCCAGCTTTGGCAATGGCCAAATGTTTCGATTCGATTCATCGCAATGCTTGTAACACTACCATACCAGGCCCTTTGGCCCCCCTTCCACTCCTCAAAAAAACACATTACCGGATGCATCGAACGGGTCCTCTCTCACCTATGCACCACTTGCTACTTTATCTTATTTCTCTACTTCCCTCGCGGATTTTCTTGTTGACCAACCAACCAGCCGCCTCGTTGTCTAGTCTCGCCAATCGTGTTTTGCAATCTCATCCGTTTTCTTCTCAACTTCTATCATCAAATGTTAACGTATATTACACTCATGGGCGGTCTTCCCTCACGCCATTTGCTCTTCTCCCGCTGTGTGTTTTGGTTAATACTACTTTTTCCCTGACCCCTCGGACACTTCTCATGTACTGGCATGCTTGAAGCGTTTCGAGAATAGAATCCGCTTTTCTGGGGATCGAATGGGCTATCGGTTATAAATACGCGAGCGCGAGTATACTAGAGTGCAAGAAGCGGAGGAATGCTACTCTGCGAGTCCATTTTCCGGAAAGAAACCCTGATCAGGTCTAGTGGTTCCGATGCGAAAGCGAGAATTCCGCCTTTGAGTTGAGATCCTTTCGAGCTTGCACCACCCTGTGGTTTATCCTTGCATTTGCATCTCCTTGATCCAATCCTCCATTCCCTGTGACTCTCCAAACGTCAACAAGAAATCGGGTAATGGCTCATCTGCTAGAGATTCGGGGTACTGTGATATTCCCACGTCCTCCCGGTTCCGGGAAACCGGAGAGGAACCACCAGGGTTGGGCAGCATTGGTGGTGAGACGTAAGCGATTCCGAAGGCAGCGGAGGGAGACCCCTCCGGACCCGTCGCGGTCGGGGACCTCGGGCGCTTTGGGGTCACGAACGGTGCTCCTCCTGAGTTAGACAGAGCATGTCCGGAAGGTGAGGTGAGAGTGGAAGGCTTCGATGGCGAAGGAAACCCGGCGGACTTGGAAGGTGAAGGAAATGCGGCAGTTTTCGAAGGAGAGGGAAGGGCGGGACGTTTCATAGGTGATGGAGATATCTGATTTCTCGTTTGGGATAGCAAAATCCGCAGAGGTGAAGGTTGGCGCTGGGGTGTGTGGCCTGGCCAACTCGATTTGGTGAGTGATGGAGTACGGACGGGGTGGAATGAGCTCTGTTCATAGAAGATTCCCTCTCCGCCTTCTTCCTCACTTTTCTGACTCTTTCCGTCTGACCAGAGCAGCGTCTCAGTCACTGGTTTCATAGGGGAACTGGCCGCTCTCTTCCTCGGACTCTGAGCAGCGGTAGGGTCGCTTTTCTGAGTAGCCGAGAGCGCGTCAAATACATTCGACCATGGGTTTCTTGTAACCGCACCGTCGACTGAGACGCGAGGTGTCCTTCGTCGAAGTGGCTTGCGAGTTGGAGGCGGCAGTGGAGGGATGTGGAATGCGAACTCGAAGGATTCTTCGAGTTGAGAGGACTCGATTCGGTCGTCCTGTTCGTTTAGGTGAGGGAGAGTGGGAAAAGGTTCCTGCTCGTCATCGTCTTCAGCGAAATCGATCGATGAGCGGGACGATTCCGTGGACCTGGTGATACAGCAACGAGCATGAGCGATAACCATAGACACGACAGGTTGTGCTCACCCAGGGAAACTTGAAGGGGGTAGTGGATCGTCCGTTGGGGGCTGCCATTCTAGATCGTTTTGGGAGTAAGGAGTGAATACTGGTATAGGAGGAGCCCCAATTCGCTCAATGTGTACACCGTGGCTCTGTCTGAAATCTGAAGGGGTTGCGGAGCTTGATACTTCTTGCTGCGATGTTCGAACTGATTTCGGCGTGAAGGTGGGTAGAAACGATGAGCTTGGTTGTAGAGAAGAAATGATGGTCTGTAGTGGAGGTGTACGAGCGAAGGGAGCAATGGGAGGAAATGCAAAGGGGAGGTCGTCTTGGGTTTGCGAACACGGGACGACATCGGATTCCATATCGATTCCCAAAGAGTCTATTCCATGTCCTCCTTCAGGTAGGAGAATCGGCGGACCGGCTGACAATGAGGAGTTTTCGGATGATCCCCCTGACCGGCCTCGCTCTTCCCTGAGGAGCGGCGATTGTGAATGAAAGACTCCTGGATCTCGGGAGTACGGTTTGGGGCCTGAACAAGGTGTGTTTGCGGCTAAATTTTGACTTGTCCATTTTCCGCGCGATCCAGTCGCGAGGTGTTTTGCCACCGAGTACTTCCCTGTTTTCGATACTTGAAATGAGCACGTGGATGACGAGGAGACCACTGATGGCTTTCGTCGTTTCAAAGGAGGATCCTCTTCGTCGCTTGTCAAGTCGATCACCTCGGCCTTCTTGCGCTTCTCTCCAGCGTTGATGCCTCTCCCATTAGTACTATAGACTGCATCGGTCTTTACACTAGGAGGAATGGGTACTGCTGGTGAAGGCTGCGGAGGGGTTTGTGTGGCTTTGGGCTTGAGATCCATGAAGGTATAGAGGGTGAGTTGAGTACTGCTACTCCCTCCTCCTCCACCGGCTGCAGTCGTCGGTGTTTTGGAAGCCCTAGACGAACCTGCGCGGCCCTTGGGTTTGGAAGCCATAGCGGGTTCCAAATTTGGTACAAACACCACCAGTTTTTGATCTCCGCCATGCCCGCCC